>Ga0157365_10001171_pt1 | contig 10989 bp, 5 predicted proteins | sample AttsexASBM3_FD_111478 | JGI IMG/M metagenome (GOLD analysis project Ga0157365, IMG submission 111478) | Fungus gardens microbial communities from leaf cutter ant in Ribeirão Preto, State of São Paulo, Brazil - Atta sexdens ASBM3 | ecosystem: Host-associated > Fungi > Mycelium > Unclassified ... | reverse complement strand
CGGATCATAGACGGTGCCTCGTAGCACCGGCGTTACCTCTATCTTGATCTGTACACCGCCGACCCGAACGACCAGCTTCGTCACGGTCTTCTCATCGGCCGAACGTGAGGCATTGACCCTCACACCGGGTATGCCCTGTTCGATCCGCTCCTTGATCCTGAGCATTGCGGCATCAATCGCAGAGAGCGATGCGGGCCGCCCCTCAACCGGCAGATAAGTCAGGTCGATGTCCACTGAAAGGCGCGGCATGTCGCGCACGAACAGATTGATCGCAGTACCACCCTTGAGCGCGAAAATCCGCTCCTCCGCGACGAAAGGAACAACCTTCGTCAAGAGAGCCACCTGCTGCTGATATGTGTCGAGGAAAGCCATGAGCTTCACGAACCTCCCAGGTCGGACGGCACGGTGATGTTATAATGCGAATCGAGTTTTCCGCCTTTGGCAAGGACGCGCTTACCCGCACCCAGATTGATGCGAGATATATCGAGCCGGGGTAGCCATGCATGGCGGTGGCGGTCCGCGAAGAAGAGGAAGAGCCTCTTCACCTTCACGCTGCTACACGCCTCAAGCAGCATTTGCAGTCGGCGCGGGCTTAAATCGCTCATTCCTTCTATCAAGACATCAGCTTGATGGAAGCTCTCATGCTCGGGTAGTTCATCGAGCAGTTCGAGAACGGCGCGCTCTTTGCCAGAATAGCGAATGGGCATGGTCAGACCACCGGTATTGACCATGGCCGGACTTGATATAGGCGATGCATCGATGTGGCCTGGAAACAGTCGCAGGCTGTTGTGCCAATGAAAGGCCACATCGAGCGGCAGGCTTGGCAGCCAGGTCGGTGGGGACTTCGGTCCGTAAAGATGAACCTCACGAACCGACGTCGACAGATAATGAGCATAACCCTGCTGTTCGAGCGCGGTGCGGCCGCCGACGGTCAGCGGAAGGTCCATTACGGTCTGGAGAGAAACGATGACCTGCTGCCACGTAAGCGGCGTGCGCGAGCGGCGATAGACACGCCGAGCCGGGCTTTCAAGCCAGCCGGAGCGCACGTACTGGCTCCGCAGCGCCGACGAATAGCCATGGGCCTCCATCCAAGTGGCATCAGCTAGGAGTCCCTCGGGGAGCTCCTGCTGGAGTTGGTTTAACTTACCACCAGAACGCATAGCCATACTTAAGATTATGACATACCGTCAAACCCATGTCGAGTTTATAAATTACACAACATACAAAGCCACGCTTAGTATTTTTGCAAATACAAAAACAAGATACCTACCCGACGTGGACTTGCCGGAGTGCACGATTAAAGAAATGGCGAGTTGCCTTGTCGCGGGCATCGGCATCGGAAAGGACGATATTTCGCATTTCGTTGTCGCGCTGGAACATACGGATCGCGCCCTGAAAGAAGGCTTGGGCGAAAGCCGTATAGACCACATCGGGCGGGTTATTGCGGAGCATCTCTGATAGGTCGGTGCCGAGAATTTCTGCGTTCACGGCCTCGAAGCGTATCATGTCCGCCTCGGTGAACTGCGTGCCGTGTCGCTCGTTAAACGCTTTGACGATCTCGGACAGCTCTTTTTGCTCGTCCTCGGTGTAGGATTTCGCACCGAACTCGCTAATGGGCTTGAGAGGCGTGCGATCACCAGCCGAAAGCGAAGCATTACCTTGCTCCTTCTGCTCCACCTTGAACTTTTGAAGGCGGAGCATGTCGTCGGTAATCTCGATTTCGGGTGGGATTTCGCGATTAGGAAGAAGGCGTGAAAGCCAAGCAGCATAGGCAGAGAGCTTCTCTAGGCTCGTATCCTCCAGATTCATAACTTGAGAGATGAAGCCATAGAAGCGCATGTAGCTCCGCAAAAGCTGGCGGAACTCTTCCTGCCGCCCCTCGTCGTCATCGGACTCGAAACGGATGGCTGCCTGACGGACAAGCCCTTCAAGTCGAGCACGGTCGCCACCATTCAACCGCCCCTTGAAATAGGTCTGCGCGAAGCGCTCGATCTCCTCCTTGTCGAGATAGCCGAATTTGAAAAGACGGCCTTCAAGGTCATAGACAAGGTTAGGGTCGGAATTAGCCTCCAGCGCCGTCGCCTCGTAGTAGGGACGGAAGGCGTTCTGAATATCCTCGATGGTATTTTGGAAATCGAGAATAAAGGTCTGGTCTTTGCCCGGTCTCGTCCGGTTCAAGCGCGAAAGGGTCTGAACGGCCTGCAACCCTGCCAGCTTGCGGTCGATATACATGGCGCAAAGCTTGGGCTGGTCGAAGCCAGTCTGATATTTTTCGGCGACGATTAGTATTTGATATTGCTCGGGATAGGCCGTACCGTCGGGCTTGAAGCCGTCGAAGCGACGGGGCAACTCGGTCTCGGCAAAGTCGTTCAGGCCGGCTTCGGTGTATTTCTCGCCATTGAAAACAAGCTCACCCGAGAAGGCGACAAGGGCGCGAAGGTCGGTGTAGCCTTGCTGCGCGATATAGTCGCGCACGCCGAAATAATAGCGCAGCGCATGATCACGACTGCTGGTCACAATCATCGCTTTCGCTTGTCCGTCTAGCCGCTCGGCGACGTGGCGGCGGAAATGCTCGACGACGATTTCGACCTTCTGGCCGATGGCAGTCGGGTGAAGGTTGGCATAACGGGCAACCTTGCGCTGGCCACGTCGGCCGCTCAATTTCGGGTCGTCTTCGACCGCCTTTTCAAGCTCATAATAGGCTTTATAGGTCATGTAGTTCTGGAGCACGTCCAGAATGAAACCTTCCTCGATGGCCTGACGCATAGAATAGAGGTGGAAGGGATGCGGCAAGCCGTCCGGCCCTTTGATGCCAAAACGCTCCAGCGTCACGTTGCGCGGTGTCGCCGTGAAGGCAAAAAAGCTCATGTTCGCTTGCGGGCCGCGCGCCTTTTGATAGGCGGCGATCATGTCCTCGATGTCGTCGCTGGAAACGGCCTCGCGGGTCAGCGCATCGGTCATCGCTTGGGCTGTCGTACCTGACTGGCTACTGTGGGCCTCGTCCACGATAATAGCGAATGTGCGGCCTGACTGTCCGGAAATCTCTCGCAAATGCTCTGTCGAAAATTTCTGGATAGTCGTGACGATGATGCGCACACCGCTTGCAATAGCTGCCTTCAACTGACGCGATGTGCCGTTGATCTTGCGCACGATGCCCTGCACCTGTTCGAACTGCGAAACAGTGCTTTGCAATTGACGGTCAAGTACGATGCGATCGGTCACGATGATGGCCGTATTGAACAAAGCCTTGTCCTGTACATCGTGCAAGTTGATCGCATGGTGAGCAAGCCAGCCGATGGTGTTGGATTTTCCCGAACCTGCGGAATGTTGAACGAGGTAGCTCTGGCCCGTGCCAAATGCCTGAGAATGACTCATTAACTTGCGGACCACATCAAGCTGATGGAAGCGCGGGAAGAGCACGACTTCTTCCTTGCCGCTAGTATCAAGATGCATGAAGTGCCCGACGATATCGAGCAACACAGGGCGGGAGAGAATCGCTTCACCCCAAATGCCGGAGCTATAGAGATAGGAAACGCGAAACTCGCCTTCCACATCTGCGTTGCCCGCTCCGCCACTCCGCCCCCGGTTGAAGGGCAGGAAACGGGTACGGCCGTTTTGCAGCCGTGTGGTCATGGATACGTTGTCTTCGTCCAACGCGAAATGAACCAATGCGCCGCGTTTGAAGGTCAGCAAGGGCTCCCCTGCGGGAGGGCGGTCTTTGCGATATTGTTTTTCGGCGTGGCGGAAATTGGAGCCGGTAAGAAGGTTCTTTGCCTCCATAGTGATGATAGGGAGGCCATTGAGGAAAAGCACAACGTCCAGCCGATTGCCGTTGCGCTCGCTATATTCGACCTCTTTCATAACGGAGAGGATGTTCGCCTCGTATTCGGCAACGCGCTTCGGCTCCAAGGCGCTGGCAGGCTGGAAATAGCAGAGCGCGAACTTGATGCCAGGGACGATCTTGATGCCCTGCCGCAGTACGTCGAGTAGGCCGCGGTCCTTGAGCGCCTTTTCAAGCTGCTTGAAAAACCTTTCCTCGGCGGAAGTAGAATAGTGCCCTGATAGCTTAGCCCATTCCTCAGGCTGGGTACTGTGGACAAAGCGCAATACAAGCTCCTTGTCTATCGCAAGGGCTCGATCGTAATCAGCCTTGGAATCGCGTTGCTGATAGCCCTCGCCCGCTACAAGTTGAGCGATTAAGTGATCTTGCAGCACCTGTTCTTTATGAGCGCTATGGAAAAAATGTGAAGTCATACGCCTATGACTCTTTCGATACGCACACAGCGATGGTCAATTTTGTCACGTTTGTCCCAAGTTGCTACGTTCACTTGGCCGGTAACGGCGGCAGTGATAAGGGCAGCACGATGTTCATATAGAAGCTCGATCGCGCGAGTAATTTTGCGCACGAGTTCGTCTTCTTTAATGGTGGTGGATGCTATCTCCTCCAAAATTTGATCTTGTCTATGAAGCGGCGGAATAGGCAATCTCATGTCGAGAAATGCGTCGGGATAGAGTCTCAATCGGGAAGAATGGATGCCTTTGCTTCGTCGTGTTGCCTCGCCGATAAATGGCCTGGAGCGGGCCAATAAATCGACGAATGCCGGACGAAATACACCAGAATACGGCCGATAAATACCATAAGATGGACTTATCAGTCCGTATTCGGAGCTGACACCCATCGCGCCCATCCAAGCCCACATGGTGTTGATAACAAGGTCACCGGGTTCTACGAGCTTATAGCCCTTATTGCTTTCGGCGAAGAACATATTGACATCTTTGTCCGCCCTCTTTGTCACGCCTGTGATATGCGAAACGGTTAGAAGCTCTTCTTCTCCCGTTTCGCTCCGATCCTGACTTTCTCGGAAGTGAAACTTTGCTCGCTCTGCCTTCCAATCTGGAGGAAGGCTAGCCACCCACCCACCCTCAGCGCTTGCTCCACCTAACATCGCGGCAGTGATCTTGGCCGCTTGACGTTCTTTAACAAGTTCCAAGAAACACGAGTTTTTCGCGATCAAATTGTCAATACGAACAGTTTCTCGATCGAGGAAGTCTGCGATGGTAAGTTGAGTATTATAGTCTGGCAGCCAAATCTTGTTTCCAAGACTCTCTTTCTTGATATGACGCATAGTTGATCCATGTGCGTCCATGTCAGCCCAAACACCCGAGTAATGCTTGAGGCTATAATAAAGAAAACGTTTATATGTTCTGTCGAATGGCAATACCTTAAATATATGCTGATTGAGTAAAGCTTGCCCACGATTCCACAAAAAGCTATCCAGCGTTGCAGACCAGGAAAACAATAAATCGCCGTCTTCAATATCGTATCGACGCGCAATCTCTCCATCGTAGAAATTATCAAAATTTCCGCCGGTAAGTTGCGCAATTCGTATAATGGGCTTGCCCACGTCCCCCCAATCAGAAGGTTTGAAGGGGGCACCATTTATGAAGCGCGCAGTATATTTTGCAGGAATCATCATGCCGCCACCTCTCGCAGTAGCCTCGCGATTTCCGCTTCTAGCGTCTTTAGCTCCTCGCCGATCTCTTCTAGCGGACGCGGCGGGACGTCGCGGTAGAAATAGCGGTTGAAATTGATCTCGTAACCAATTCGGCCGATCTCCCCGGTGTTTGCATCACGATAACTTTCATCCACCCACGCATCGGGAGCGAAAGGCGTCACTTCGCGCGCGACATACTCGTGCCAGTCCTCTTTGAGCGGCACAAGTTCATAGTCGCGTAGATCGGTATCTGGCTCAGGATTGCCGTCCTTATCGGTACAGATGTCAGCCTCTTTGTCGCGCGCGGATAGCGCAGCAAGGATCGCCTTTTTTACCGGTGTGGCGAGTTTCACGCCTTCAGTTTTCAGTGCCTTTGTCAGGGTTTTCTCGAAGGTGCTGCGGTTGATAAAAAGTTTGTCGCCCATCGCTAGCAAGACGATCTCAATCTCTTCCCGCTCATCTTCGGACAAGCGAGTAAATGCCTTTTCCGTAACGAGGCGAGCAATTCGTCCTTTGCTAGCCTGAAAGTTCAGGCGTAGGGGGCGTTCGATGCGGATTTCACGGTAACCAAAATCGGCAACATCGAAGATCTTGGCGACATCGCCTTCGCCGCTCCCACCGTTCAGGAAGCCCTCGTAAATGCGTACGATGTCAGCGCGGGCCTCTTTAGGTATCTCCCGCCGCTTGGAACCAAGCGATTTTCGCATTGGCCGCCAGAACCGTTCGCCACTAGTATCGATTAACTGCACCTTGCCATGGCGATTGGCGGGCTTGCGGTTAGTCAGTAGCCAGACATAGGTTTGTATGCCTGTGTTATAGAAGAGGTCCGTGGGTAGAGCGACGATAGCCTCGACCCAATCGTTCTCGAACATCCAGCGGCGGATTTCGCTTTCACCGGAACCAGCACCGCCGGTGAAGAGAGGGGAACCATTCATAACGATTCCGATACGTGAGCCGTCTTCATCGTCACGCATTTTAGAAATCATGTGTTGGAGGAAGAGAAGCTGACCGTCCGATATGCGCGGCGTCCCAGCACCGAAGCGGCCCGAGAAGCCAAGCGTGTCGGCCTCATCCTTAATCGGGTCTTGATACTTCTTCCAATCCACCCCGTAAGGTGGATTGGACAACATGTAATGGAAGCGCTTGTCCTTATGTGCATCCTGTGTGAGCGTGTTGCCGAAAGCGATCTGTTCGGGATCATGGCCAGTTACTAGCATGTCAGATTTACAAATACCGAAGGACTCAGGATTTAGCTCCTGCCCGAACAGTTCCACGCGGATAGAGGAATTGAAGCCTTTTAACGCCGCTTCGGTCAGGGCCAGCATTCCGCCTGTTCCGCACGCGGGATCGTATACCTGCCGAATAATACCGCGCTTCGTGAGCTTGGTGTCGTCGTTGGCAATCAGCAAATCCACGATCAGGCGAATGACCTCGCGGGGTGTGAAGTGTTCGCCCGCAGTCTCGTTGGAGATTTCCGAGAAGCGGCGGATAAGCTCCTCGAACAGATAGCCCATCTCTATATTGGTCACGTGGTTCGGATGAAGGTCGATCTCCGTCATTCTCTGGAACACGTTCCAGAGAATGCCTCCATCGTTGAGCCGCTTGAGTTGGTCGGTGAATAGGAACTTGTCGAGAAAGATGTCACGGACATTGCTAGAGAACTTACTGATGTAATCGATCAGGTTCTGGTGAAGTTGTCCAGGATCTTGGCCTTTGAGGGTGGCAAAGGTGAAACGCGACAGGTTATAAACCTTCACATTGCCGCCTACTGCGCTGAACAAAATCATGTCACGGGTGGCTGCGTCCACACCATCGGGCAGGGTCTTGACGGCATCGAGTACTCGGTCTTTCGATGTCTCAAGGATGCAATCGAGTCGACGCAACACGACGAAGGGAAGGATGACTTTCCCATATTCTGACTGTTTGAAGTCGCCGCGCAAAATCTCAGCAATTGACCATGCGAACCCGCTAAGGTTGCGGATTTCTTCCCGTTGCATTCTTTAATATCCTACTACTCTTACACTTACAGTGCGCGATACCCAGCCGCGCTGTCCCTTCGGGTCGAAAGGCGTTCAAACCAAGGCTGGTTAATTCTGTCACGCTTCTCAATTTTTACGGCGTTTATCCGCCTACCTTGATCCCCTTATTAAACAAAGAGATATCGGCGACCTGCGCTAAACAGAGCAGCCCTCTGAGACCTCATCTTCCCACATCGGGTAGGCTATACGGATTTGAGTTACAGGGCCATGGCTTTGGCGGCGACCGCCCTGCCATGCCTGTCCCCTATTTGGGCGCTTGCCGCCTTTCCGATACCCACGGCCGATTCAAGGGCGACCTGCTTCACGCCTGACCGCTCCTGAATCGCCGTCACGAGTCTGGCGCGGTCGTTTGTATAGATGGCGACGCTTTCCCTGGCGCGGGACAGGGCCACATAGAGACTCTTCTGATCCATAAGCTGGCTGGCCGCGCTGTCGGCATGGACCAGAACGCGATCGGCGGTGCGCCCCTGCGCCGCGAAAGCCGTGGCGACCCAGCCATGGGCAATGTGACGGTCGCACGGATCGTCCGGCGTCAAATGCTCGATCCGGCGATTGGCCATGCGGAGCGTGACCGTTCGCGCGTCGGGATCGACGGCGAGAACTTCCCCTTGCTGGCCGTTGACCCGCCCCGCCGCCCGATCGTTCCGGGTGAACTGCACACAATCACCCGCACGAAGTTCGATCGGCTCGGCGGTGAATACCTGGGATTGCGAGGCACCCCATTGGCGCAAGCGCCAGTCGATGCGTCGTCCGTCACTCGCGGCCAACATCACGGCCACCTTTTCCATGTCAATACCGGCCACGGTATAGGCATCCCGCCGGGACACGCCCTTGTCGGCATAATCCTTCGTAAAGCGGACGACATCGCCGATCCCGTAACTGCTCGCCTCCTTCGCCTCGGTGCGGGTCATGTCCCTGGCCACGAGGCGTGATACCTCGACCACCGGCCCATGCAGCACACCCGCCTCGGCCAGCTTCTCGCGGATTTTCCCGGTCAGGATGTCGCGTCCGTCGCGTGACGGCTCGATGACCAGGGTGCGTTTACGGGCTTTTCCGTCCAGCGCCGCGAAATCTCGCGCCATCTGCTCGAACCGGGCCTCTCGCCCCTCATGCTCGACGACATGCCCGCCACCCGAATCAAGGGCTGCCAAAGCCTTCTTCGCATCGCCAGCAAGGCTGGCATCCACCGCCGCGCGGGTCTGCTCGTTGGTCTGACGCAGAATCCGGGTAAGATGGGTGGTTTCCATGCCCGCCTGTTGAAGCTGCCCGAAGGCGGCACCAGCCTCGATCGAGCCGAGTTGTGCCGTGTCGCCAACCAGCAACACGCGCGCCCGATGGGTTTCCGCCAGCGCCAGCAGCTTCGCGGTGTCCCGCGCCGACACCAGTGACGCCTCGTCCACGATCCAGAGCTGGTCGGCGGCCGTGGGCCTGCCGGGCGCCAGAAGATGTCGCGCGAGTGTGTCGGCGCGGCTGCCGAGCGCGTCGCCCAGCACCTGGGCCGCCGAGGCGGTCGGGGCCAGCGCCGTGACGCGAAGTCCCTGCGCCTGGGCTTCTTCCGCGACGGTCGCCAGCACGGTCGAGGTCTTGGCGGTGCCGGCCGCGCCCTGTAAGGCGACGATCCGGTTGCGGCTGGAAAGAATTTGCGTCGTCCCCGCGCGCTGCTCCTCGTTCCATGCGTGGCCCCGTGATTCCGCCCGCCGTTCCGCCTGGGCCACGGCGCGCGCGGCGATCACGGGTGCCAGGATCGGCTCGACCCGGTTCCGTCCGTTTTCTTCAAGGCGGAGCAAGGCAGCCTCGTCCGCGATATTGGCGGCCGTGGTCATTCCCTCGAAGGCCGCGCCCCGGCGATAGACGAATGAGCGGGCTTCCAGCGCGCCGGATTTCTGCGCCCGCACGATGGCGGCGCCGATCTCAGCATGGCCGACCTCGCCGAAGGCGAAACGTCCTGCCGCCTCGTGCAGCGCGGTGGTGGCGAACACCGATTGCCGCTCGCCAAGCATCGACGCGCCCCGCGCGACCGCCCGATCGGCAGCACATTCGCGGACGAAAGGGCTTTCCACGTCCTGGGCTGCGTCCTGCGTCCGGCCGCGCGCCTCGGCCCGTGCGACCATCTCGCGCCGGGCCTGTTCGTTCCAGCCAGCGGCATCGGCCACCGCGCGCCATTCCCCGACCAGTTCAGCATGGGGCACCGCCTCCTTGGCTTGCCTGGTATCGAGTGCTGCCATCTGCTTCTCGGCAGCGCTCGCCTCTTCGCGGCTGGTCCCGCGCTGGCTGAGATGCGCCTCGATCGCCTGGGATCGCTGGCTGAATGCCTCGAGGGTCGTCGCGTCGAGTCCCGCGATCTCGAAACCGGACTCTTTGCCCCTGTCGATGGCATAGCCCAGACGCTGGACCTCGCCCGCCAGTTCCTGGCGGTAGATCGCGCCCAACTGCTTTTGCAACTGATAGAAGGCACGGGGTTCCAGACTCCGCCATTGCCCGCTGTCATCCTGGGTCATGTTGAGGATGACGTTATGGCTGTGGAGCTGAGGATCGAGCGCCCGGCTGGTGCCATGACGAAAGGTGGCGACGACCAGATTTCCCGTCGTTTCACGCCGGACCGATCCATCCTCGCGGATGCGCGTCGCGCCGAAATGGGTTTCGGCCAGTTCCAGCGTGGTCCTGACCGCGCGCTCATGCGCCTCGACCAAGCGGCGGTCCCCCGCTACCTCGGCCAGGATCGACACGGATTTCGGGGCGCTGAAGGTCAAATCCCAACCTGGCCGGTGCGCGATCTCGCCCTCCCGCGCCGTGCCGAGCTGCTGATCCGCGAGCCGGCCTTCCAGAAGCCGGGAGAACTGGTCGTGTTCGACCGCGCCCTGCAACTTCAGCGCCTCCGCCCCTTTGCCCTGCCATTCGGAGGGGGCAAGGCCACCCTCGGCGTAATAATCATCGGCCTCGTAATAGCTTGCCGCCTGCGCCGCGTTGCTCAGGGCCGACACGGTGGCGACCATCAGACCGGACCGGGCTTGGAGGACGGGTTGCGTCGGGCGGGACGGTTCGATGCCGGGGTCTCGTCGCCGGCGGGCTTGTCCTCCTTCTTCTCCTTTCCGGCCTTCGGCTCGTCCGGCCGAGTCTGTTTCCACAACGTCTGATCAAGGGCGATCGGCTCGAACGCCGGCGTTCCGGGCGCGCCCCGTGCGATAATATGCGCGTTGTCGAGCGTAATCCGGGCAACCCGCAACCCATCGGGCAACAGGAGATAGGCCCGGCCGGGTGGCAGGCGCAAAGCACTTTCCATCACAGCAGGGCGCACCTCGCGCCGTGTGCCGACCGTGATCTGGGGCTTGCGTGTCTTGGGATCGAGATTGGCCGAAAGGGTCTGGATTTCGACCTCGGCCTGACCGATCGTTTTCGACGCCCAGTCCCGGCTTTCGACATCCGCGAGTTGGAGAAACAGCTTGGTGTTGCAACTT
>Ga0157365_10001170_pt1 | contig 10994 bp, 8 predicted proteins | sample AttsexASBM3_FD_111478 | JGI IMG/M metagenome (GOLD analysis project Ga0157365, IMG submission 111478) | Fungus gardens microbial communities from leaf cutter ant in Ribeirão Preto, State of São Paulo, Brazil - Atta sexdens ASBM3 | ecosystem: Host-associated > Fungi > Mycelium > Unclassified ... | reverse complement strand
GGTTTTCCGCTTACGCTTTCAGTGAGGAGACAAGGAGCTTCAAGCTGAAAGTAGTCCCTAGGACAGAGGATCTTGGGGGGTGTCCGGAAAGAGGATTCCATGAAGCGGCTTGCCCGCAGATGTAGGAAGGATGAATTGATTCCTTTCGAACTGCGACAACAAAAGCAACTCTATTGTAGGAACAAAATGCTTATTGAACAGTCTCGTCCAATAGGATTGATCAGAGCAGTGCCAGTTCGAGTCCGGCGAGTTGCATACCTGACTCCACTCAGAAAATAGAAAGCAAGAAAGTTCCCATCCTCGGACTATCGTTCGAGCTACTGCGTAACCTTTTGGTATTGGATTAGCCTAGTGCTTGGTTGGGCTAAGGTAGGAAGTGACTCGACCGAATTCATTTCTTATATCATACTTTATCAGGGAGGAGTCCGTTGGAGCAAGTATTAAGGATGAATATCTGGTTGAAGTTAGAGTTCGCAGTCATTCTGCGGGTTCCCTTGCAGATAGTTGGGTTGCCTTTGTTTTGCTGTCGGGCCTCTTTCTTTGAAAGACGGGTTACGGGGCAGCCTGCGGGTGAGACAGTATTCAGTTAGTTTTCAATCCAGCCAGAGTAAAAGGCTAGGTCGAGAGAGGAAATAGGTTCATACTGTAAGCTTTCATCATCATGTAAAGAAAGGGCTAAGCCCTAGTCTTTTCTAATTTCCAAACGAGCTAGTGGAAGCAGTCCTTTTATTTCCCTTACCTTTACTCAAGACCAGGCTGGCTAGTCATATTCAGAGCTAGAAATAACTATCATTTCCTAAACTTTCAATCGTCCAACTGAACTTGGAAACCCTAGTGTCTAAGGGTAGGGGGATTGAATAAGTAGTATGTTGCCGTAGAGCTTTCAGTACGAGTGAAAACAAGTCAAAGCCAGCTGGTTCTCAGACAAGCGCATACAGTGAGACAGTTTCAGTGAACCTTTTTTCGTGGGCCATACGAAGGAAGATGAAGAGGGGCTAAGGTATGCGGTACCGTTGACCTGAAGTGCTTAGTAGATGGGATGAGAATACACAGGAGGTAAGTTCAAGCCCAATTGGGGCGGACCCTATGTAGTCAAACACGTTTTTTGCCAGGAAATTCGTCTTCGGTACGGACGCATCCAATGCCGGATGGATGAACTTCAAGGGATTCACTTCCCTTTCCCAAGTGCGATTCTATTCATATGCTTAAATCTTCATGATCTTGTTTCGCCTCCGAGGAGATGGGGAATAAAGACTTTGATTTGGCTCATTGCATCCCAGGGATATAGATATGGGAAGTCCGCTGGATAGACATCGGAACAAAGAAATGGAGATAGAGATGCCTTGTCAGTGGAACATGAAATAGATTGCTTAGCAGGTGCAGGAGATGGGGGTCTCGATAGGAAAGAGGAGACTCAGGAAACTCCAACAAAGCGAGAAGAGCTTCAAACCTTCTGTCAAGACTCAGTTAGTTACAATAAAATAGACGACTTTGTTGCAGGGCAACCTCTCGGAGACTACTCTTCCTGGCCTTTATTTGCCTTATCCCACCATCTATTGGTGTGGATTTGTGCGGAAGAGGTCTACCCTGGTTCCCGCTTCATTGACTACCCGGGATGACGTTGTGATAGCTTCTCGATATGAGCAAGCGCTGGAGAGACTTGGAGTAACTATTTCACATATAGTAAGTCCCTGATTTCCGCGCTTTTGAGTTTGCTAAGAGGTTCCGAGTCAAGGGAGGCACAGTTGATTTATCTCCTGTCTCTCTTTCTGCACTTAAGAACTTCTACCACCCGTATGGTCTAATGACCATTGCCGACTGATATTCTGTGCGGCGCTTTTCTACGGTTGCCCGTATCGGTGGTGCTAGCTATCGTCAGCTAGCAAAGCCCGACTCCCCAGATACTGTCCTCGTGTGGTAACCACTCCCGATCGCACCGAGTTTTGCGGCTCGCGGCGGTCTGGTTAAAGAGTAGGGTTCCCTTTGACTTATGGCTTGGTCTAGCAACTGAGCCCTTTTCCAAGGTGGAATCAGAGTCTCACTCTTCAGAAAGCTTCTAATTTTAGCTCATTTTCCTTACTTTAACAAGTAAGCAACGAAACGCCCCTTGGGCTAGAAATTTTTGACTAACTAATCAAATAGCTAACGTGGAATGAAAGCGGAGGAGATACCGCTTGCAACATCTCATGTACATGCATACAGCTACTTAATATATAAAAAGACTTGGAAATCGAAGCGAAGGACAACCAACCAATGCCATTCAAAAGAGAAGTACACCTTGCCCTTAGGAGTACAGTTAACTAGTGGTCTACGATCAGTATTGGACTTCTTTTCCCAACTCCGTGTTTTTGGCCCTACCTGGATTTCTAAGTTAGGGCCGGCTTCAAAGTTGACAAAAATCTTTCTCTATATAGCTGGGATTTCTATGGGTAGATCGGCTTGAGCTACGTACTCTTTCTTGTGGATGATCCGCTGGAGCTATGCACTGAACCTTAAGGTCTTCCATCAGCATCAGTCACGAATCAAAGGGCAATCTTTCCTCCCTATCCCGACCTGCGCGTTTGGAACTAGTCGTAGTATGGCATTTTGGTCCCGTTTAGCAGCTAAAGAGCACGTCCAACCGGCAGGAGATGCCTTTGAAAAGTATGGTATAGCAAGCTGTTTAGCTACTTGTATCGATTTGCCACAGTGTGGTTAGATACAATGCGCTGGCAGCCTCAGTTTGGCAGGATAGGAATGAAGGTTTACACAGACTTGTTGAGAGCTGAAAGCGAGCCCATAAACTGATTGATGATATGGTTTAGGCCTTATCCTATACTGCAAGGGTGCTTACAAATGGAAGCCCATTTCCTCACCCGAAAGAAGGAATGATTGCATAACCTCTCAAAGCACGCGTTCATATTCTCTTTCTAGATAGTATGTACTGCACCTTTCTATTCTAATATAAAAAAAAAGAAATAAGATTTTTTTCCTAAGCTAGCCATAGAGTGGCTTAAAAGCTCCAATCCCGCAAAGAGAACAACCCCTGTGGGCAATCAGTTACTACCTACTAGACGATTCTCGGCATCAATGCTCCTGGAAATGGCAAGATCCAATATGTCACCACTTTAGTCAATAGCACCGGAGTCGAGAACAGGGGCGTAGCGGGGCATTCGAGAGCAGCCTATTCTGTCTGTAGCAGCTTCTTCTTTCTAAGGCAGAGCCTTTAGAGACTCGTACAAAGAAGAAAAGAAGTTCCATGCCATGGCACTTGCCTTCCCTTACTAATACTAAATTGCAATCATTCCCTCCCTCACATGCATTTGCAACAGATTCTAACTAAGACCGGTAATCCCCGGCCATTCTCGGCATCTTCACTAGTAGCCCTTCTTCTCTGCATGCTAAGGCTCAGTCTTTCTAGATAGTTACCCCTTCTTCACTCTTCCTCTTTCAAGCAAAGTGGAATTAGGCTCATTCCCCAGGATCACTGAACTTGCTTGTCCCTATATTCATGCTTGGGCTTCTTATATCTCCTGAAGTCAAGCAAGGGCGCCAAGGATCAAAAAGAAAGAATGCATTTCAAATGATATGCCCAATTCGTATTCTGAAGAAAGAAGGGCAGATTTTCATAAAATTGAAATCAAAGACCTCTTTCACATAAGAAAGTGAAGGCGGGCTTGGCTCTGATTTCACATTGTTGAGGACCGGACAATTAATTGCTTGAGTCTGCCTTCATAGATCACAATCACATGGGAGGCTTCGGCCAGCCCTCTATCAGTGGGCCTACTTTCATTAACCATCTCTGCTGCTAGATTCTGGATTAAAGGATAAGAGACTTGGATATCGAGGACCTTCACCTTCTTGAGCTCCACATTCACTGGCTTAAGAGCTAAGGAATGCGGGGATTCGGAGGTCCTAATCGAACTAAAGAACAAAAAGAAGTCCATTAAGCCCTTCTCCATTCTATACCGTGGGAGAAAAGTTTACCTTCCTGAAGTCTTTTCCATTCCCAGACGTTTACAAGCCCTACTAGGGATAACATAGAGTTGCTTATCTAGTGTACCCTAAATCTAAGTAAAAAAAAGCTTCTAGGATCAATCTGGCATTCATAAAGCTATAGCGAGACTGTTATAAGTTTCCGAGAATGCTGCATTGGCTAGTGCCTTGTATCGGCAGAGGGCAGGTTATGCACGTGAAAAAGAATGAAAGGACACTTTGAGTTGGAGTTGGCTTTCCTGAAGAGCTTTTTTATCTCCTTTTTTCTATCTGGGAAAGCTGCTTTTCTCGCTAAATCTTTATTCTCTACTCGCTACTCAATCGATAGCGTATGTAGATAAGATAGTGGCTTTTGCCTCCGCTTTCTTTTTTCCTTGTACTTTGAACCTTGTAAGCAGACAAGTCAGTTGATTGGTTTTTGCACATAAGCTGCAGGAAGGGAAAAAGTCAATTAGTAAAGCAATGAAAGAGGAAAACCTAGTACTGAGGGAAATTGTGAATCCAACGGTACTAGCACTGGTAAAAAGCCTATCTCCTACAGGGACTCCCTCCTGGGCAAGACTGATGAAGAATGTGAAGCCCTTGTGGAAGCTGACGAGCAAATATGGAATGAGGAAGATCTTTGCTCGTACACTATTACTGAGGAGCTTAAAAAGATGATGGAAGTTTACCCGGTTCTGGAGGTCACGGATGAAGAATGGAGGAAATCCTGTAAGCCATGGAGGAAAGCTTTAGTGCTTACCGCAAGAAACTTAGTTTCAGAAATCTCAAGGATGGAAGATTTTCAACTTTGAACTGATAGATATTTTGTGCCCTGGTGGCTAGATTCGCTACGGACAGGGACTATCTCACAGTCTTGCATGGAGGGCCGTGCAACGGGGGGGCTCGTCGTCGAAGACAAGAGCTGAGACAAGAAGTACGGATAGATGGTTCATTTCATGTCTAGTCAGGTCTCGAGAGCGCGAGTGGAAGATAGATCTGGAATGTCAAGAGCCAGCCGAAGACGACATGCAAGTGAGTAAGTAAGTAAGTAGGGCAGTCGTCAGAGGGTGTTTTGGTAACCGGTTACCAGCCAGTTACCAAACAGCCTTGGAATACACCCCCATCCCGGTCTCCCGAGACAGTATTTTATTCCAAGGACGATGTGCTCAGGTGCACTTAGATTCTTATACCTGCTTCCTTGTCACCATTAGATGGTAAGTCTAATGGAGCCATAAGAAAGTCGGTACCTTTGTAACCACCAAGTATCCATCGATCATGTTTGATAATGGTCTTTGGATCAAGTAAGTTCGAAGGAACTGTACTGATCGTCCAACCGGCAGACATATCATACAACTTCCAGACAAGGCCAAGAATAAATTTATATCCAAGTTGGACCTTTTCCAGGATGTTGAACAATATGGTGCATTAAGCAATTGATCAATGGTCACATCTGGAGATAATGCTTCAGTGTAATACCAAGAAACCCACCGGAGCCACTGCTTCATCCAACCGAACAAAACAGTGCGCTCGAGGATCTCTCGCTCACCGTCAAAGACCATTTCCTGAGGAAATAACTTGAATTCTTTGGGTTTCAATTCCCGCAGAAGGAAAGTTATTAACTTTGCTCTCAAGTATGGGTTGAGGGGGTTACCCCTACCAATCCAAAACTCAAGAGGAAAATGGCTTGACCTGAAAGGCTTACCTGCTACAGCTTTCAATCTACACCATCGACGAGATGATGTAGAATGAAGACGCGCTCTCACGCGATAACCTGCACCAGCCAACCGAAGAAGAACAGACGTCGATGTAACGTTGTACTTCTCGGCAACTGCACAAAGTCCCACGGATGAGCGGGCGGTCCAAAGAGCCCGAAGAGAGATTGGAGAAAGATCGACTTGCATCGACTTAGTCCAATACCTCTTGGCGAATTCCAACGTACCATTACGCGAAATAAGAGATTTCGGTAATGATATTTGGACATTCAGCTGCTCAAGGATCTTCCTGTATTCTAGGGCCACCTCCTCATCGGCGATTACTATATCATCACCGAGGAGAGCATATCCCAGAAGGGGTGAGTACGCTCTGGTTGTACCCTCCAAGCTGCCAACCATACAATGTAATGGTGGGACAGTGCGAAAAGTGACCATGAGCCGTAAAGCCCGAGGGCTTGTCCGACAAGAAAGGCGACCTCATACAACTTCTTTGTCAATGGTTTCATTACAAGGAAAGTGTTGAGGCCCAAGGAGCTGTTGACAATGGCAGATGCAAGTGTACTCCCCCAGATACACTCTTGGAGAGTATACATGACTGACAGTGGCCAACGGTCCGTCGCAGACTTAAGATCAAAGGAAAAAAGTATATTTAAACCTTTTGATTTTAAGCGATGCAATGGACGCTCCTGGTTGAAGGTTCCATCTGTAGGAATACGGGATAGAACCGACATCGCCCACTTATGGACTGGGAAAAGGAGACGCTGTTGGACATAATTACATATGGCAAACAGTCTCCTTTTACCACCCCCTTCGATCACTTGACTGATCCGACCGGAAGCTATTGGGAGTCCCCTATATGCACCCAATAAGGATGCAAAATAGGGTCCAACGTGTTTTTCAAAGTACGTTAGATCCCAATTAGCAAACCAAGTATTCTGTGTATAGTCCAAGGGATATAACACCCGAGGATACCAGAGAATACCTGGTGAAAAGAACCCATCTATAAAGGAATGAATTTTATTCACCTTATAGATAAACGCAGCAATTTCGTGTTTCAGATTAACAAAAATGTTCTGAAACCGGGAATTACGGCGGCAACAATCATCAACAGTTCCATCCACAGAATAACCATATTCTTTGCGAAGGAAACTGTCGAGGATTGGGGTTGATTTCCACGTTGGATCCCATGACATCCCCTTAACCAAAGGAATGTCACGGAGGTATGGTAGATATAATGGCTGGAGAACCCTAAAAGAGGTTTTAATCTCTCCAAGGATCTCCTTGACTGAATCAATATCTGGATGAGGTGTAACCAAAGATGACCAGGTTGCTTTTGTAATCTTCGGAGCAACACAGATCATCTTGGCCAGACCAAACCAAGATAGATAAAGTCGAACCAGCATATCACCGTGTGAGTCCCGACGCCTGAGATGGGATCTCAGGACAGGGGGAATCAGACGGGGTATACCACACCTAGTCAGGGATACGGGAACCGAGAGTTTTGCCTTTGGATCGTAGCTCCCAGCGTAATAACGCTGAAGAGATACAGAACACTGCTTCAAGTAAAGTGCAGTAAAACAAAGGCCAGAACGTCGGTATAACCGTATCACATTCCGCATGAAGTGTACAGCCGCAAGGCCGACTTCCCTGGTAATGGAAGCAGAGGAAATTAATGGAACCTTCATTAGAAGTCCCATTAACCTCCGAGTCTGTTCAAACAGACTCCGCCAGGAAGCACCTGACACTTTCTCAACAACATTGAAAAGATCATTCATGGTCGCCTTATTAATAATCGTTGGTTCGAGAAAGACAGTTATGCTTCCGCTCTCCTTAATGGACAAAACGAATTTGTCTCATGGGGGGGCGCCTGGGCTCCAACCAGGTCATCATCTATGAAATATACCAGTAAAGTGGTTAGCTTTACTGATATAGGACAGAGATGATGTGAAGATTGTTGCCACCATATCATGCGGCAGTGTCATCACTATACTGATCAACACCACAACACAACCGGTGACAGTGCTTCATGCGACACCAACATTGATCCCAACACGATGTGCTCGGAACCAACGTCTGTAGAGACGGAAATCTCTACAACCCCAGGAATGAGACCTGGGATGGTGCCAAAAACAAAAAAAGGGCAGTCGTCAGAGCTGTAGTCATTGTCAGTAGCAGAAGCTAAAGCCGCTGGCCATGCAGTGTAAGACATTGGTGGTCGAGCGATAGGCTTTAAATCTCGGCCGGGGCCAAGAGAACTGAGGGATCATGTCACATCGCCGATGACCGTTGTTTAGTTATCCCTCCTTAAAAAGCCTATGAACTTCTGTCAATGGACGGTCAACTCACCTTACGCGACGATAGGGTCGACGCGGGCATTGAGAACGTAGAAGGGGCTTCCTCAGCTACCGGGGAACGCTGCTTAGAATGCCAATGCAGTACCTCACACTTGCGTCCACCCCTAGCCGTACCACATTAATCTAGAGCCACGGGAGATCGTCCTGCCTAGCTCTCCTTCAGGAGTTGCCGCACATCGAGACTGGATCGCATCACGCTCGTCCTTCGCTATCAACAGCCGGCTCCTGGCGGTCAAAACCCCTTTTTCCTGTAGAGGAGAAAGGACCGGTCAGGCACTGCTGCGAAAGGCAATGATGCGTGCCGCACTCATGAGGGACTGCCTATGTTGTTTCATTCCCAAGCCACTTTCCTTCCATTTTCTCCTAGACCCAACCACTGCCCTTGTTCCAAGATCTCACTTCATTCACGTATCTGCCTCCTTTGTTTCAGAGCGCGCTTAAAAAGCTCCTGCTTTTGGTCTCCCTTCGCTAGCTCTGCTTTATTGCCTCTTGTCTTAGGCTAGCTATTAGCCAAAGGTTACCGGCAACTCTATTCCCGACTACACAACGTTAACCCTTGCTTGGCCCTTCCTCTAAGGCTTGAGATGCATATGAATCAGAAATCGAAGAACGGGATGCTTTAATTTAAAAGGAGGATGGCAATTTTCTTCAAAGTCAACAGGTATAAGCTTTCGATGGAAGCGCTAGGCAAACCTGTAACAGAATACGGGTCGAGTAGCAGATCCAAAAGAAAAAGGACTCAATCCTTGGCTAGACCTAGCCCTCTTTTTCAAATCATTAATTCCACTCTTCTTTCCGCATCAACAATTCTATCAGTTCTTGGTTCGTTCTGTGGATGAAATTCAAAAAGAAAGAGAGGTCCCCGGTAGAAAGATAGAAATCGTGTTCGGGCACCGTACGGTAGGGACTATACTCTATATATACTATATCCCCATACCTCTCCTTCTCTTCAAAGATGGGGAACTCCAAGCCATCAACATTTGGGAAAACGTACCTTGATGCAAACCTATTCGAATTCGAAACAAACCTAAAAACCCTATACCCCTTCACCACCTTTGGTTATTGTTATTTCTTTGCTTCTATTTCTTCTATCTGCTTTTTCTTCGTTCGATATGGTATACTCTTCTGCGGATTCAGAGTGAGATGGTGAGGTGAAAGTCTTTTCCTGACCCGCAAGCAAGGGGGCTTTAGCCTGACGCAAGTAGGCGACGCGAATCTATGGTTTCTATGTTTCAATCGGGCTTGGATGCGTTTGAAAGCCTCGAGATGACTTGCAGAAAAAATTCTTTCTAGGCGTAACAAATGGTCCATTTATTGATGGGCGAACGACGGGAATTGAACCCGCGCATGGTGGATTCACAATCCACTGCCTTGATCCACTTGGCTACATCCGCCCCTACCCCCGCACTGGTTGTTGTCTCTATCTACGATCAGATCCTTTCTGAACCCCCCTATGACCGCTATCAAAGAGAAGCTTTTTCCTATACTATAACTATAGTAGCAAGTCTATTTATTGTTTTTTGGGGAAGCTTTGCTTCAACAAGTAGAAGCTTCCCGGCAAAGCAAAAAACAAAGAGGTTGGGCTGTTCACTTCATTGATTTGACTTCACTTTACTTAAGATTAAAGATAGGGGCCGGGCGGGCAGTGAAGGCTCGTTTAGTAGACAGCAAGCGAGCAGCAAGCACCTACCTACTCCTATAAAAATGAAAAGCAGCAAGCTCCGCTTGAAGAAGCGAGCCCCCATCAGAGAAAGCCATTGCACGCTAGCCTCTTGTATAGGGTTCCAAACCTGCGCACCCCTAAACTACAAGCTTTGAAGCCCCTACTTTGTTGGGATATTGGAAGAAGCCCCTTTCTACAAACCTTTCTATAATATAAGGGAAGCTCTTCGAGCTTTCTTCGCATGCTTGAGCGCATCTTTCCCCTTTCTATTAGTAAGGTTGTCAAAAGGTGGGTTTCTTACTTAGTGCTTGTGCGCTAAGGGAACTCTTACTATTTATTAGCTTAGCTAGCGTTCCGGGAGAATCTAGTCATTTAGTCAGTTCATAACAATCTCTGTAAAGCAAGGGGCAAAGCTTCTACGACAGCTTCCCCCTCATGTAGTCGTCGGCCTTCCCCAGCCCCCCCCTAGTCGCTTCTGGCGAAGCAGCGAGTTCATGAGCAAGTGAATGAACGAGCCATGTTCCTAAACTAAAAAAAAGGAGTGACCATCTTTGTTTTCTTCCCTTCCTCTATCCCTTCAAAGCCCATAGGTTGGGCGCTAGCGCTTTACTAATATAATATAATATTAAGGCTCTTCTGCTGAGCGAAGCTGCAAGCCTACCCTTCTCGAGCCTACTTAAATAGCTTAGCTTACCAAGCCTAGTCTACTAAAATAGGGCTACAGCAAGCAAGCTTTCCCCCTTTGTTTGTTGTGGGTTGCGCCTCACCGCGGGCACTGAATGAATGAAATGAGTGGAGATCTTCCGATACCCTTGTTAATTACCAAGAACTTCGTTGCCACTAGTGGCGAAGAAGAATTCTACCATCCTACCCAAAAACAACTCGGAGCCTAAAGAGAAGAGAGTTCAGTCTACAAGAAGCTGGCAGAGCTTTAGCCATTGGACTACATCCATCTATCCTACCTAAACAGTAACCCCTTTTTTGTTCGTTCTTCGAATGACGCTAGTGGAGACAAATTCCTTCCGGCTAATGAAGATACTACTCCAGTCTTCCCATTCATTCCCAGTGGATCCTTCTTCTCCCTAAGAATTGAACGAACCAAGTTCACCGGAATAAAAACCAACAATCAACTTCCCACTTTTGATGTCCCACGATTCTGCTAGTTTAGAAACTAAGGGGAAGGACAGGGGTCGCTAGGTCAGAAAAGCGATAACTAGAAATTCTCCCCAAGTAGGATTTGAACCTACGACCAGTCAGTTAACAGCCGACCGCTCTACCACTGAGCTACTGAGGAAGAACTCCCTTAAG
>Ga0157365_10001168_pt1 | contig 11010 bp, 10 predicted proteins | sample AttsexASBM3_FD_111478 | JGI IMG/M metagenome (GOLD analysis project Ga0157365, IMG submission 111478) | Fungus gardens microbial communities from leaf cutter ant in Ribeirão Preto, State of São Paulo, Brazil - Atta sexdens ASBM3 | ecosystem: Host-associated > Fungi > Mycelium > Unclassified ... | reverse complement strand
GTTCTGACCCCACACCTTGAAGGCATCGGCAAAGGCCAGCCAGGTTGCGTTCTGAGATTTGCGCGCCAGAGACGTGCTGGAGCTGGGATCCTGGGTGAGGAGGTCCTTGATCAGTGCGGTTGCATTGGCGTAATTCCCCATGCCGAAGGCGCCGAGCACAACCTTGAGAGATGAGTAATCCTTTAGAAGGGCGTCTGCTGAGGTGATCGCCGGCGCTTTCTTCTCGAAGGCAGCAACGGCCTGTTTTGTCGTAACATCGCTCTTCGCGTAATTGGATGCCGCGAGATCTTCGTCTTTCAGAGCGGAGAGATAGCTGGCGACAGGCGAGATGTTGGTTATGGCCATATCAGTCTCTCCAACTCCCCGGTTCGTGACGAAGTTTATCCCGAGAAGGTTACGAAGAGGTTTCCAGAATGTCCCTGCGCCTTCCTTCGCACTCAGGTGGCGATTCCAGGGTGGGTAGTGTGCGAGAATTTTTTCTCGTGGCCGCGCCGTCAATTTCCCCCGCGATGACGAAACGTCTGACGAGCTGGCTGAGCGAGCTCGCGGTATCGATGAGGCTTCGTACCGCATCGGCGCTCTCCTCGGCCGCAGCGGCGTTTTTCATGGTTGTCTCCTCCAGCCCACTCATGGCGACGTCGAGTTCGGTCAGGCTCTGGGATTGGCCTTGGGCGGAGGTGGCAATGACTGTGACGGCGCTGCTTATTTCACGGATTTGCTCCATTACCTTTTGCAGTGCGAGACCGGCCTCCCGCACTTTGGTCACGCCGAGCCGCACATTGCCGGCCGACTGCGCGATCAACCTGCCAATTGCTTCAGCAGCTTCGCGCGAACGCTGGGAGAGGGCGCGGACCTCGTTTGCGACAACGGCAAATCCACGCCCAACGTCACCTGCTCGGGCAGCCTCCACGCTTGCATTCAGCGCGAGTAGATTGGTTTGGAACGCGATCTCGTTGATAATTGTGATGATCCCGCCGATTTCCTGAGAGGAGGTCTCGATGGCGGTCATCGCTGCGATGGTGTCATTTTTGATGGCATCAGCATGCTCGGCCTCACGCCGGGCGACGATGACCATTTGCTCGGTTTTGCGCGTCTCCATGGCGGTCTGCTTGACGCGTTCAGCGATTTGCCCAAGTGCGGCGGACATTTCCTCACCCGCGGCCGCCTGTTGCTCGGTGCGGCTGGAGAGTTGGTCGGCACCATGACCTATCTCGCTGGCATTGGTCCCCACATGGGCCGCCTCAGCACTGATATCGCGTATCGTCTGCTCGAGCGTTGTGGCAGCCTTATTGAAGTGCTGCCTGAGGGCATCGAGCCTATCCGGTATGACGCCATCGGCAATCCGGCGAGAGAGGTCCCCGTTGGCCAGGGCACTCAAGGCCTCTCCGAGGGCTGTGACAGTCGAGCGATCTTCCTGAGCGCGTCGTTCTTGCTCTTCCTGCAGTCGCGCGCGGGCCTCATCGACACCCGCCATATAGGACGAAATTGTCAGATCGATCTCAAGCAAGACAGCCTTGATGAGACTCTCTATCCGCGCAGAAACCTTCTTCGCGTTTGACTGAAAAAATCTGCTCGTAAGTCCTTTGGAGACGCTTTCCTCGATGACCGCGCGGATAAGGGGGACGAGGACCTGACCATAGGCTCCAATATAAAGGCTTGGATTCAAACCGATCCGGGCATGAGCCGCACCTATCCTCTGTACGTGCGCGACATAATCTTCGTCGAATCTCGCCCCGGCGATACGCTGCCAGTGATCGAGTTGTGCCTGTTTTGCACGCGCCATGTGGGCGTCGTCGCCGAAAAAGCCCTGTGTCTGAGGCGTTTCACGAATTTTACGATAAAGGCCATCGAGTGCTGTCGGAAGCTCGTTCCTTATGAGTTCGGCCATCGAGCGCAACGCCGCGGCGTCGCTCTCATTCATGCCGATGAAGTCCTGCTTGCGATTGAAATCGGTAAGAAGGGTTCCGGTCATGTCGAGACTCCTCGCTTTTTCTTTCTATGTCTCCCATGCGTCATGACGCGCGCGGTACCGACTGAACTTTGGAGGAAAGCGAAGAGAGGACTGTTTGTTGCTATTGTCAATCATCAAGTGATGCGGCGCACAATGCGATGCACGGAACGTTTCGGCTAATCGGCAGCCAATTCCGTCGACAGGACGCGCAGCAGTCGTCAGTCCGGAACCTCCCCGCTACTAGGCAACTGTTCGCTTCGATTTCAGCTGTGAAAATTTTAAGGAAGCGAAACTAGGAGATTGTTTCCACCGTCTTGATCCGCGCTCGAGGATAGATTTCGGCCTGCGATAATACGGGCACCGCCGGGCGGACACGCTCGACGATGGAGCGCATGGGGTCACGGACCGCAGAAGAGACCACGATGACGGGTACTTCACCGCTCGTGGATACTGCATTGAAGGCATCGCGCAGCTTGAGCACGAAGCGATTGAGCATCGAGGGCGGCATGGCCAGGCGCCGTTCGTCTCCCTGTCCGGCGATATGGTTGGCGAAATCATTCTCCCATTCGGGAGAAAGCGTGATCATGGGAATATATCCCGCTGGACCCTCCAATCCGCTGCAGATCTGTCGTGAGAGACGGATACGAACGTGGCCCGTCAATGCCTGGATCCCGCGCAGACCCAGGCCATTGCCTTCCTGGATGCTCTCTAGGATTGTCGGCAGGTCACGTATCGAGACGCGCTCCGCCAGCAGGGACTGCAAAACCCGTTGAACCGTACTCAGGGTTACCTGAGAAGGGATCAGGTCGCCCACGAGCTTCTGCTGATCCCGGGGCAGTTCATCCAACAGGCTCTGCGTGGCGACGTATGTGAGCAGGTCAGGCAGGTTTTGTCTCACAAGTTCGCTCAGATGCGTAACAAGCACGCTCGCAGGATCGACAACGGTACATTTTAGAGCCATGGCTTTGGGCTTCAGCGCAGGAGCGATCCACACCGCCGGAAGACCGAAAGCAGGTTCGGTCGTTCTCTCGCCCTCAAGGTCCGGCGTGCCTCCCGACGGCGTCATCGCCATAAGACGACCGGGGCGCACTTCTCCTGAGCCGATCGTAATCTCCTTGAGCTTGATCACGTAGCGATCGGATGGGAGGACGATATTGTCCTGTATCCGGATAGGCGGTGTGATGAATCCCATTTCGGAGGCGATGGTTCTTCTCAGCGCCTTGATCTGCTCGGTGAGCTGCGCGTTTTCCCCGTTGGTCATGGGAAGAAGCCCGAAACCAAGCTCCAGGCGCAGAAGGTCCAACTTGAGGACTTCGGAAATAGGGGTGGCGGAGGGAGCGGGGGCGGTATCGCTCGCCTCAGCTTCCGCGTCATCGGACGCCGGGACTTTCCAACGCCACCATGCGGCAGCTCCGGCGAGCGCGCCAATGGTCAGAAACGGAAATGCAGGCAGGCCGGGCATAAGTGCGAAGCAGCCGGACAGCACCGCGGCCATGGCCATGGGCTTGGGATTTCCGCCGAGCTGACGGACAAGGGTGACGTCCGCAGAGCCGGAGGTGCCGCCTTTCGTGACGACGATACCAGAAGCCGTTGAAACGAGCAGGGCCGGGATTTGTGAGACGAGACCATCACCTACCGTGAGTGTGGTGAACGTGCTCGCCGCATCACCGATCGGCATGCCGTAGCGGAGAACGCCGATGGCGAGCCCCCCCACGATGTTGATGGCTGTGATGATGAGCGCGGCAATCGCGTCTCCTCGCACGAATTTTGCGGCGCCATCCATGGCACCGTAGAATGAACTCTCATCCTCAAGTTCCTTGCGTTTCAGCCGCGCGACCTTGTCATTGATGGCACCCGACGAGAGCTCCGCGTCGATGGCCATCTGCTTTCCCGGCATCGAGTCCAGAAAGAAGCGCGCCGCCACCTCGGCGATACGCCCGGACCCCTTCGTGATCACCATGAAATTCACGACGAGAAGGATACTGAACACGATGCCGCCGATCACGACATCGCCCCCCATCAAGAAACCACCGAATGCCGCAACGACGTGGCCCGCTGCGTAAGTCCCTTCACTTCCATGGCTCAGAATCAGGCGTGTCGTGGCGATTTCAAGAGAGAGCCTGAGCAGCGTCGTCAACAGAAGCAGAGTGGGAAAAGAGGTGAACTCGATCGGACGTTCGAGGAACAGAGAGACCATCAGAACGAGTACGCTGGAAGTGATCGACAGCGACAGGCCAAGATCAAGGATGAAGGTCGGAAGTGGGATGATCAGGATCGAAAGAAGCAGGAGCACGCCGATGGCGAGACCAACATCGGTACCCGGAATAGCCCTGCGCCAGGATGTTTTGTAACTGCCGTCGCGAACTGATTGCGAAGCGCGGTTAACCTGACCCGAGAGAGATGAAAGGAGGCGTGCGGCTGTTTTTCCGCCAGAATAGGGGCGGTTGGGGGAGGGGGGGGAGACCGGGGAAACGTTTGCGCTATCCAAGATGTCCGCTTTCCTAGCCTTCGTCGTTATGGCGCCTGCTCTTGAATGCAGGAAACCCAGACGGAGCGTTCTGTGGGGTATGTGGCGCAAATTGTTCCGCTATGCGCCCGAATCTCGAGGCTAGAGGTATCCCGACTCGCGCGGATGAGGCAAGATATTAAGCGTTACGCGTTCATTGATCGCGAACCCGCCCAATCAATAGTCCGAACATGATCGGTGATCGCATGACACATGACCCGCAAAGCCTTGTTCCGCGAGCGGTGGATGATGCACCGTCGACTGAGGAGGCGTGGTCGAACAACCCCGGCATGCCCCCTGCTCCTGAAAAATTTGCTGAAACCTGTGAAGCGTTGCTAGGCGTCGGCGACGGTATGGCGGGACTTAAGCTTATCCTTGAGACGATCGCTGTTCATCAACAGGAGTGGCAGCTTTCCATGGCGGGCGCGTCGCTCGTCCTGCGTTTTACGACGCGGTACGATATTGTAGAAATCCTCTTGCGCAACGTCATCCGTCTGCAACCTGACAAGGTTCCCGCGCAAGCATTTCTCGCTCATTTGCAGATTGTACGTGGGGATTTGGGGGGAGGGTGCGCGAGTTTCGCGCGTATGATGGCGACCTACCCTGAGCACAAGGCGGAGATAGGCGAGTTCATCAGTATGTCCCTGCTGGAAGTGGGATATCCTGCGGAAGCTCTGGAGGTCCTGAAAAGCCTTTTCAAGGATGGCGACGAGACCGCTTCTTTGTTGAATAATGCTGGATGTGCTCTTGAACGGCTCAATCGCTCTACTGAAGCGCTCCCTTGGTATGAAAAGGCTTTGAGGCGTGATTCCGGACGCAAGGCCATAATTTTCGGTTACGCATGTACACTGATAAAAGCGGGCCAGTTCGAACGGGGGTGGCCGGTATATTTCGGTCGGGAGCTGCAGATCGGCAGGCAGCAGGAGTGGCTGCGTGCTATGCCGCGGCTACGCCCGGAAGTCGATGTTGCGGGCAAGCGCATTCTTCTTTTCCAGGAGCAGGGTCTTGGAGACACGCTTCAGTTCATACGCCATGCCTCCACGCTTGCCGCGCGCGGCGCACGAGTTGATATCTCCGTCCCACAGCCCCTCATTCGTCTACTTCGACATTCTTTCCCTGATATGACGGTGCTTGAGCCTGGCGTGATCAGCGAGGCTGGCGCCTATGACTACGTATCTCCGATCCCCGATCTTCCCTACATAACCGGCATGCGGACCGTACATGACATTCCCGCTGCGGTGCCTTATCTCTCAGAGGTCCCGAGTGATCGCGAAAGAATGGGCGCGCTACTGCCTTCCGGGCGTCCGCGTATCGGGTTGGTGTGGGCAGGCGAAAGACGCCATCGTTCGGAATTCGCGCTCGCGGACATGCGTCGTTCAATTTCATTTAACGACATGGCGGGCGCGATTTTGCCGGCGGACGCCATTTTCGTTAATCTTCAGTTTGGAGCGCCAAGGGAGGAATTGAAGGCCTGGACCGGCCAAATGATTTACGATCCCATGGGCGACGTCCGCGATCTGGCCGATACCGCAGCTCTCATGCGCGGTCTCGACCTGATCATTTCGGTCGACACATCCCCGGTCCATTTGGCGGGAGCACTGGGATGTCCGGTCTGGTTGATAAGCCGATGGGATGCGTGTTGGCGATGGGGGGACGAAGGGACGGGAAGCCCCTGGTACCCTACGATGCGGGTTTTTCGCTCAAACCAGCGTTCGTTTCAGCCTGTCCTCGAAGAGGTTGCCAAAGCTTTGAGGCTATGGATCGACATGTGCCCAGGCTGACGGGTCACCCTGTAGGGCGTGCCAGTTGTGTTGGCATGCTCCTGTACGAGGCAAGACTGCGTCCCTTCATCCCGTTCATCCCGGACCGGTGGAGAGGGGGCTGCGTAAAATGACTAAATCCCTGGAACGGGTGGAACGCTTTCACCACGGGGCGCGACCCTTCGCCCGCATCTGCGAGGATAGCTTCGCCGTACGGTGATTGACTGCGTGTTTTTTCCGGCACGGCCACTGGGGAGCCGCGGAGCGGACGCTTTTGGTTCGCTACGGGTGCAACCTGCTCGTCGTCTGGTATTGCCCAGGTCTCGAGCACTTTCCACTGATAGGGAGTTCCGAGCCCCGGGGTCTGTGAGTGATAAGCCGCGGCGGCGCGTGGCCAACTGCCCATCTTGTCGTGCATCTGGGTGAGGAAACGTCCCGCATAAAGGGCATTCGACATAGGGTCGAATGCCTGGTCAAGTGTCGGGAAAGCATCGGGATGCTGTTGCAGGTTCACTTGCAGACAGCCGACGTCGATTGACAGGACACCTTCCTTGCGGAACTCCGTAGCAGCTGTGATGGCCTCTTGCTTGCTATCGTAATAATGGCCAACCCCGTTTGCCATGATTGTCCATGGCCATGCTGAGAGATGTCCCTGCGCATCGGTCTTTCCGCTCTCGACCCGACTGATCGCGTATAGGAAACCATCAGGAATGTGGAGTGAGCGTTCTGCCTGATTCGATGCGATTCGGCACTGTTCCGCTTGGAAGCTTTGGGCACGCCCCGGTGCGGCAGGCGCAATAATAACGATACACAGCGCAGCGAGGCGCAGACTGCCTTTTTTTAAACCGGAGGATTGTTCTGCGGTCATGCTTCCAGATCGCCTACCAGCGAAATTGAGGGCAGGCCGCCTATTGGCAGCCGGTCATGGGATGAGGACTCACCGCACTCGGAGCGGCCATTCAGACAAAAGATGCCTGCGTTCCGTTACAGGATTACCGCAGGCTGAGCCAGCCATAATTTTCCGCAGCGTTGCGGCAGCATCTCAAACGTCCCTGCGATACGAAGCATTAACCTTGTTGTGGTTGAAAGCGACTCTTCCATATCGTAGGCTCCCGCAAACAGGCCCTCGTTAACGATGGCAGTCGACGGTGCAGGGTATTCCGCTTGATCACAAAATTCCGTTCCACGTTTCTTGCGAGGACTCGAGCTGGGCTGCGCGGTCATGTAATGCGCTTCCGGAATAGTGGAGGCACGATCGGTCGCTTCGTTTGCGGGCCCATGTTCTGCTTATTGATTGGCGTCGGGCTCTATGCGCCAGTCGCGAATGCGACGGCCGTGCGGGTGAAAGACATCGTCGATTATGAGGGTGTGCGCGATAACCAGCTTGTGGGGTACGGACTCGTTGTCGGTCTGCGCGGGACCGGCGATCGATTGACGAACACGATTTTCACGCGTGAGACCCTCATAAGCATGCTGAACAGGCTCGGGGTGAATATCCGAGATCGCGAAGTGCAGCTGCAGACTCACGATGTTGCCGCTGTGATGGTCACGGCGACCCTCCCTCCGTTTTCTCATGGGGGCGGTCGTATTGACGTGACCGTCTCTGCCGTTGGTGATGCCCGGGACCTCGCAGGGGGCACTCTGCTTGTGACGCCGCTCCAGGCGGCCGACGGCGAGGTCTACGCCGTTGCGCAAGGATCGCTCGTTACGAACGCCTTCGCCGTCGGGGGGGCCGCAGCTTCCGCGACGCGCAATATTCCGACGACAGGGCATATCGCCAACGGGGCCGTGGTTGAGCGAGAGGTTCCGGTTGTTCTCGGGAGTGGCGGACTGATCCATCTTTCCCTGCGCAATCCGAACTTCACGACTGCAAACAGGATCGTCACCGCGATCAATCGTTCTCTGGGGCGGGGTATGGCGCGTATGGATGACCCACGCACGATCTCCGTGAATATGGCGGGGCGGGACGCTCCTTCTCTGCTTTATAGGATCGGAGACCTCATGATCGAACCAGACACGATGGCGAAGGTCATTGTTGATGAAGCGAGCGGAACAATCGTCATGGGGGATAATGTGCGTATCAGCACTGTTGCCATCGCTCAGGGAAACCTGACGATCCAAGTGACAGAGACTCCGCTCATTGCCCAGCCTGCGCCCTTTTCCAATGGAACGACGGCGATCGTGCCGCGCACACAAATCGACGCCAGCACAGACAGCTCCCACCGGCTGGGGATACTACGCGAAGGCCCGACTCTCGCCAGTCTGGTTGCGGGCTTGAATGCCCTTGGTATGGGGCCACGGGATATGATCAGTATCCTGCAGGCGATCAAGGCCGACGGGGCGCTACAAGCCGATCTAGAGGTACGATAAGATGATAGGCATGACGCTTCCAGCGGTTTCCCCTCTTCCCGGCGCGCAGAACGACGCTCTTGACGATGCACAGAGGAAGGCCCGTAGCGCAAGCGCCGACAAGGCGCGTGAAACTGCGGAGTCATTCGAGGGCCTCGCGCTGGGGGAGTTGCTTCAACCCATGTTCGATACCGCTGACGTGTCCGATAACGCGTTCGGTGGGGGGGCAGCCGAGAAGCAGTTCCGTTCGTTGCAGGTTTTGGAGATGGGTAAGCAGATCGCGAAGAATGGCGGTGTGGGTATCGCGGAGAGTGTCTACAGACAGATACTAGCGATGCAGGAGCAATCGGGGTCATGAACGGCGCAGGAACTGACGGTTCGATAGCGGTCAAAAAGATTATTTCGCGTTTTATGGTCTTGCTTGAGGAGGAAAATGCTCAGCTACGCGCCGGTAAGCCGGAAGCGGTTGAGGCTCTACTAGAGCGCAAGATGAAGCTCTCCAATCTGCTGGAAGAGGCATTGCTTCGCTTCGAACGAGAAAATGGAAACAAGGCGGCTCTAGCACCGACGATGAGTAATTTGATCCAGCGTGTTGCGGAGAATCAAGCTCTCCTTGAGCATGTTTCTGCCGCGCAGACCGAGTTCCTGAAATTGATCTGTGCGCCGCATGTGGACGAGGAGCAGCAAGCCTATAGTGCATCCGGCCGCTATGCTGCTCGAACGGCGCAAAGTGAGGCGCTCACCCTGCGTAGCGATATTTGAGAATCGGAAAGTGACACCTAGCAATGATGGGGCGCGCCCTGCTTCGCAATCGGAAGACGCGATCAGGGCGTACGGGACCAGGGGGAGTCAGGGTCGCAAGTTGGCACTGTTCAGAGCTGGCTCGCTGCTCTCGAGGTCGAGTGGGGGCGCTTTCGCGGCGCTCATGACACTGACGTCCTGTCAGTCACCAGCCAAGCCGTACCTCACCATGGGCAAGCGCATAGCGGATGCAGGGTTTGTTGCTCATCCGGCCAACACGACGGCTCGCTATGCGATGATGAATTCGCTGCCCCCAGGCGTAATGACTTATCGTCCGTCTCCGGCTGGGCTTGTATATTTATATGCAGACCCGATTGGGTGCGGATGCGTATACATGGGATCGGATATTGCATTCGTCTATTTGCTGAACTCGTCGCCTATCGTAAAAAATCAGCATGTGCCAATAAAAAACGTTCCCTCAGTGGCGGAAATGGCCGCCGAGAATAGGCGTGATACGTCAGGCTGGGACTGGAGTGCCTGGTCTAATCTCGCGGATCCTGGCCCGACGCAGCCCCGTTATGTTAGTGGCGCCGCCTGGTGATATCGTCCCGCTGAGTTATTCGCCCAGAAATTTACTGCTCAGGCGCTGTCGTGCGCTTCGATGAACGGGCTTCGGCTTGTCCAGATTTGAGGAGATGGCGGCCGCAGGATGGGGAACCCGTGAAAGCGTATCGCTCGTTTGAGGTTGTTCCGCCTGGGCTTCAGGAGTTTCTGCGGCGCTATCGGCCGAATCATCTTCATCGTGAAGAATGGGTGTCTCGATCTTTCGAAGCATATCCAGTTTGATATCGGAAGCGTCTTCCAGGAGCTTTCCAAGCGCTTGCTCGCTTGTTTCCGCCTGTCTCGTGAGCACGCTCAGTTGCTCGGCCTTCGAGTCTGCTTTGTCGACGAGGGTATCGAGTTCACCGCCCACAATCTTAGCCTGCTCGATGGTCCGGCTTAAGGGGCGGCCGCTGACCTGACCTGCCACGCGCAGCTTTTCGACGCCATCATGGGCGTTCTTTATACTGGTTTCGAGCTTCTCGATAAGTTTGATCAGGCTGGCTCTATCGCTCTTCAGAGCCGAGAGCGTTTTGCTTATGTGGAAGTTATAGGCGATGCCCAGCAGGAGCAGGACGGATAGAGCTGCTTCTATGAACACCTGGATCTGAGCGAGCATCGACGTTCAAGCCTCCATCACTTTCTTATTTTCCTTAGCGCTCACGGGGGATTAGACCGTCGCTTGCGGTTCGGAAGGTACGTCGCTTGGGTTGTGAATGTGGGGACTATCTTCCGGGACAAGCCTGTGGTCAATCTTGACGGCCGCCTTTCCTGAGGACTGACCAAGATGACCCTCGAATAGAGTTGTCTGATTGCATTGTAGAGTGACAGGCAGCGTATTTTTCACCTTGTGAGGGAAGACAAGCTGCGTGCCTGGCTTCATCTTGAGCAATGTGGAAAGAGGGACGGTCTGTTCCTCCAGAACGGCCAATATCTCGGCATCTGTCTCCATGATCTCGGAGATCAGATGGTTCTCCCACACTGAATCGCGCCCAAACCGCTCTCCCATGAATTGCTGGGAGAGGAGGTCGCGCACGGGTTCAAGGGTCGCATAGGGAATGACGAGGTCCATATTGCCGGTCCTGTCTTCCATATCGATATGC
>Ga0157365_10001167_pt1 | contig 11011 bp, 7 predicted proteins | sample AttsexASBM3_FD_111478 | JGI IMG/M metagenome (GOLD analysis project Ga0157365, IMG submission 111478) | Fungus gardens microbial communities from leaf cutter ant in Ribeirão Preto, State of São Paulo, Brazil - Atta sexdens ASBM3 | ecosystem: Host-associated > Fungi > Mycelium > Unclassified ... | reverse complement strand
CCGATTTCAGCCTGTTCGATGAGGCGACGATGAAGCCGCTACGCATAGTATTGTCCTGCCTCCTTGCCGGTATGGGGGTTGCGCATGCGGCGCCCGTCCCGGCCTACGATGCGACCCCGAGGCTGGGAATTGTCATTCCTAAACTGCCTGCCGATTATGGGTTGCTTCTGAATGCCCTGACGGCACGCGGGCATGTCTCTGACGGGGCATTCGACTTCCAGACAGGCGAGATAGACGGTGTGCCTGTCGTGATGATCGTGCAGCCCGCCCCCGGCGAAGTGCTGCGTGCGATCGAGGCAACATCCATGCTGCACGATTTCAACGTGCGTGTGTTGCTCTACCCCGGAACATCGGGAGGCCACCTGCCAAAGGGTGAGATGTCGATCGGCGATATCGTTCTGGGCGCCAGGAACGTCAATCACGGCAATTATTATCTGGCGCCTGACGGCCATATGGAGGGCGGCGAATTCAAGGATGCGGGGCCGGGCCAATCCTATACCGGCGCATTCCATGCCGATCCGGGTCTGCTGGCGATGCTGGCCTGTTCCGCAAAACGCGTCGCAACGCAGACAACCCTGCCGGCTTTTCTCGCTCCCGTTCGCAGCGACAGGCAACCGCAGATTTTCTATTACGGCATTCAGGGTACATCTGAAATCTGGTCCGACAATGTGGCGTATACCCAAGCCACGATGAAGGTCTTTCATGAGATAGACGAGGATGGGGACTGGTACTCGAATCTTGCAGCAACAGTCCTGCATGTTCCCTTCCTTGAAGTGTCTGTCATCTCAAACAGTATTTTCGCTTTTCCGGCACGTAAGCATGGCGTCCCTGAGTCACCGGAAGGTCAGCCTGACTCGCACGTCGTGGCGCAGAGACTTTCGAACCGCATTCTGCTCGATCTGTTGAAGCATAAGGGTCAGGCCCTGCTTGCCGCCAAATTCAGGCCTGTTTCCCAGCCGGTTTACCCCGAGAGCTATTTTCAGACACCTCACGATCCGCGCAATTTGCTGGACGGATGCGAACCTTGATTTTCGTAGTGGTCTGTCATGATCGCGCGGCACAGCTCTTTTCTGGCTGATTGGATCATCGGGGATTTCCGATATGGCTGTCCCGATTCCAGATATCGTTCTGCACGCTGTCTCTTGATCTAGTGCCCCGGGTGGGTGCGGATGTGGTATAGGATATGTCGCGTAGGCAAGCGGCCGCGCGCCTTGGTGCCAGCCCGATCTCGCCCCCACACGGCTGATCTTCATCGATGAAGCCTGGGTGTCGATCAGCATGGCGTGTCGTTATGGACGCTTTCGGTGCGGCCGGTGCCTGCGCTCCATTGTTCTGCACGATTAAGGAAAGACCACGACGCTCACCACAGGCCTGCGTCTGGCCGGCGTCTCGGCGCCAGATGTGTTCCGGCGCCAACGTCGTCATGTACAATCTTGGCTCATCAAGGGACTGGGTGTGCAAGGCCGGGATTGAGGTGGGCCGGGCCGGACCGGGCTTCAGCCCTGTCGAGATAGGCTTCTCCAAGCTCACGGCCCATCTTGGCCGCGCTGCCGAACGCATCCGCAATGGACTTCGGAACAGGATCGGCCGCCTCATAGATCAGATCACGCCAGCTTCGTCACCGACGCTGGATACGAGCGTGAATGCGGAGAAAGCGCTCTGGTCTGGATGCCGGTAGTCGGAAGGCAATTTAGACACTCTCAATGCTGGAATTTGTGTGAAAATCCGCACCCGGGATGGAACGAGGTACACTGCATTCGTCTGCAAGATCTGTAAGTTTGGGGTAAGCTGCTTCTCTGGTTTATTTTAGTAAAAACTGTCAATTTTTTAAGTAAAATACACGTAAACAATATTGATTATCTATCAAATTTATATCTAATCTACAATAAAAAGCAAGAGGGTGCGTTGACATGATGCAAAGTCATGAATTTCCGTCAGAGCTGAAGACCAGCGATCTTCGGCCGGATACTTGGAGCACTTACAATATTTATACGAGTACAAAACCAAGTAATTCTGTAATTTTTGATGGGTGCAATGAAGCAATGCTTAATGCCCCTATTGGTGGTACCGGTCAATCGACAACAGGTCTGGTTAATAATCCGATATATTTGTATGGTCGGTTTTCTATAAAAATAAACCCGTCCAATTGCCTTAACACAACAATAATTTATGACGGTAACAAGACTATATTCAGTTATATACCTAATGGTGAAGATCATGGTATTACTTTCTGGATAGATGGGAATTTTTTTGATATAGCTTCGATCAACAAAAACGAGCCAATATCGATTAGTAATTTGGCTTCGTTCATGGGGCCATACGCACAACATATCGAATTTGATGTATGTTATATGGCGGGAACACTGATCGAGACCCCTAAGGGTCAAGTGGCTATCGAAGCATTACAGATTGGGGATGATATCACCATCTTCGAAAACGATATCGGCCAGGTTAGGACTATCCGGGCCATCGGCTGCGGTCAGGCCAACGTCAAGCCCGGCTTGCCGGACGATCTGGCGGGTTGGCCGGTCCGGGTGTGTCGGGGCGCTCTGGCAGATAATGTGCCGTTCAAGGACATGCTGATCACAGCAGAGCATTGTCTGTATCTCAAGGGGTGCTTTGTGCCGGTGCGTATGCTGGTGAACGGGCAGTCGATCTATTACGACAAGACGATTACCTCGTTCAATTACTACCATATCGAAACCGATCCGCATTCGATTATCAAGGCAGATGGCGTGTTGAGCGAGACACTTCTGGATGAAGGTCACGAGCGTCGGCTCTATAACCCAATCCAGTCACTTCCTCAGCGTCTTGCTACGGACTGGTCTCATGCTGCTGCACCGCTGAATACGGCACGCGCTTTCGTCGAGCCATTGTTCAGGGAATTCCATGAACGTGCCGCAATGCTGGGCATGACCGGACAGGAAACCCCTTTGCAGGTGATGTTCGATCATGGGCTGTATCTGATTACCGACAGGGGCGCACATCTCGAAGGTCAGATTGATGCGCGGGGCGTCATGCATTTTCCGCTCCCACATCAGGTGAAGTCGGTTCATCTGATGAGTCACGCCAGCAGACCCTGCGACGCGCTCGGTCCTTATATGGATGACCGGCGTCTGCTCGGTATTCTGGTCGGCGCGGTGACCATAGAAGAAGGCGGTGTTTCGACTCCTGTGCGGACTCATCAGGAGGCAGGATCCATGCCGGGTTGGCAGGATGAAAGCGCCGGCAACATGCGATGGACGAAAGGCAACGCCTTCCTGCCTTTACCCGAGCGTCGGCATGAGGGTGTATCCAGATTGTCGATAGAGGTTCTGGCAGGAGGGCCTTATGTTGTCGTGACGTCACTTCCGTCGCTGGTACGGCACTCTGCGTAAGCGCCTTTCGTGGGCACTATTTATGGCCTCACATCGGCAGAAAAAGGCACGCCTCTGTGACGAATAGCTCAGGGCGATTGGCGTTGCTGATGCGGGGCCGACAATTGGATAGGCCTCGCCGGTCGAATGATTGACCCGGCGTCCCGGCTCTCATTGTATCGCTATGAGAGCCGGGAGATATGTCTTACTTTGCGTCGGGCAGCAGGCCGCGATGGGCCAGCATCGGACCGATTTCGGGGTCCTTGCCGTAGAAGGCCTTGAACATCGGGCCGTAATCCATGGTGTGACCCTTGGACAGGATCATGTCACGGAAGCGCTGGCCGTTTTCACGTGTCAGACCGCCATGCGACTGGAACCACGAGAACGCATCCTGATCGAGCATTTCGGTCCAGAGATAAGCGTAATATCCCGCCGAATAGCCATTGCCCCAGATATGCAGGAAATAGCTCGAACGATAGCGCGGCGGAACATTCGCAACATCGAGGCCGGTCTCGTTGAGGGCCTTGGCTTCGAACTGATCGACATCCTGACGCGGTGCGTCCGCCGGGAGGCCGTGCCATGACATGTCGAGCTGGGCAGCAGCCACGATTTCACCCAGAGCATAGCCCTGGTTGAAATGGGCGGCTTTCTTGATCTTGGCGACCAGCTCGGCCGGCATCGGGGCGCCGGTCTTGTAATGACGGGCATAATGGGCGAACACCTTCGGGTCCATTGCCCAGTTCTCGTTGAACTGCGAGGGGAATTCGACGAAATCGCGCGCCACGGAGGTTCCCGAAAGCATCGGGTAGGTCTGGCTTGCAAACAGACCGTGCAGCGCATGACCGAATTCATGGAACATGGTCGTCACATCGTCTGACGTGATCAGCTGCGGCTGGCCGGGGGCGGCCTTCGTGAAGTTCGCGACGTTATAGATGACGGGGCGCGTCTTGAGCAGATCGCTCTGACCCACGAAATTCGACATCCATGCGCCACCCGATTTGTTGTCGCGCTTGAAGTAGTCGAAATACATCAGACCGAGCGGCGAGCCGTCCTTGTCCTTGACCTCGAACACCATGACGTCGGGGTTGTAAACAGGGATGTCCTTGCGCGGCTCGAAGGTGATTCCATAAAGCTGGTTCGCTGCATAGAACACGCCATCGGTCAGCACGGTATGCAGCTCGAAATACGGCTTCACGTCGTTCTGGTTGAGGTCGAATTTCTGCTTGCGCACGCGCTCGGCATAGTAGTTCCAGTCCCACGGCTTGAGCGTGAAATTCTGGTGGTCCTCACCGATAGCCTTTTGCAGTTCGGCCGCCTCACGATGCTGTTCGGCGGCTGTCGCCGGAACGAGCTGGTGAATGAAGCTGTTCACGGCTTCAGGCGTCTTGGCCATCTGGTCGTACAGCGTATAGGCGGCGTAGCTCTTGTAGCCGAACAGGGCAGCCTTTTCGGCGCGCAGCTGTGCAATCTCCGCGATCGTCTGGCGCGTGTCGTTGGCATCGCCCTTCTCGGCGCGCGTCCAGCTCTGGTTGAACAGCGCCTCACGGGTGGTGCGTTCGCTCAGCGAGGCGAGATCGGGCTGCTGCGTGGTGTTCTGAAGCGGCAGAACGTATTTGCCGGTCAGCTTGCGGCCTTCGGCGGCTTTCTGCGCCGAGGCAATGGCCCCGTCATCGAGTCCGGCCAGCGCCTCTTTCTTGTCCACAACCAGAGCGCCTGCCTTGGCGCTAGCGATCAGCTTCTGGTTGTAGGTGGTTTCAAGCTTGGAAAGCTGGGTATTGATGGCGCGCAGCTTCTGCTGGTCGGCATGGCTCAGCTCGGCACCGGAATGCACGAATTGCTGGTAATACACCTCAAGCAGCATGGCCTGCTCGGCATTGAGGCCGAGCTTGGCGCGATTGTCGTAAAGCGTTTTCACACGATGGAAGAGCTTGGGATTGAGATAGATCTCGTCCTGATGCTGGCTGAGCCTTGGCGCTTCCTTGCTGTCGATGGCATCCATGGCGTCGTCCTTGTCCGCCGAATAGACACCGTAGAACACGCTCTGCGTTCGGTTGAGCAGCTGGCCCGAACGCTCCATGGCGACAATGGTGTTGTCGAATGTCGGCGCAGCCTTGTTATTGGCAATCGCCTGCATCTCTTTCAGCTGATCGGCCATGCCCTTTTCGAAGGCCGGCACATAATCGCTGTCCTTGATCTTGTCGAAGGGCGGTGCCTGATAGGGCAGCGTGCTCGCCTGGAACAGTGGATTGGCCGGTGCTGCAAGTGCCGTGGAAGAGAGAAGGGGAAGCGCAACAGCTGCAAGCGCTGCAGCGTGTCTGAAAACGGGCATGAACAAGGATCCTACGATCGTAACATGATGCGTTACCGTAGGAAGGAAATGACGGAGCGTCAAACCGGCTGTAACATATTCCGGCCCCGTATCGCTCAGCCCTGCTGATCGGTCTGCTCTTGCGCGGGCTCATCCAGCATTCGGACCGCCCCACCCCTGAGCAGATCCTGCAACGTACCCTGTATGGTCTCCGAGCGGGAAAGCGGGACGGACAGCGTCAGACCAGCCCCAGTTGCGTCGAAGCTGCATTCTTCCTGTGTGGCGTCCCAATCGGACAGGCGGGCCTGAATGATCGGCAGCAGGCTGAACGTGGCATGAAACCCGAGGCGCTGCATCGGCACGATCTCGACCGCTTCTCCCTGTTTCAGGCAGGAAGCTGCAGCCCCTCCATAAGCCCTGACCAGCCCGCCCGCGCCCAGTTTGATGCCGCCGAACCAGCGCACCACGATAACGGCAACGCGGTCGAATTCCTGTGAGTCGATAGCCTGCAAGATAGGTCGCCCTGCCGTTCCGCCCGGTTCGCCGTCGTCGAAGCTGCGATACCGCCCCCCGATGCGCCACGCCCAGCAATTATGCGTGGCATCGGCAACGCTCACACGGTCGAAAAATTCCCGCGCATCCTCTTCACGGGCAATCGGTGCGGCATGGACACGAAACAGGCTTTTCTTGACCACCGTATCCAGCTGCGTTTCCGCCACGAGTGTTCGGGTCATGTACCTGTGTCCTGCCTTGCCCTTTGCGGGTTTCGTTATGCGGTTGATTCAGTTCAGGAAGCAGGGCTGGCCGGGTTTTGCAAGGCTGGAGTGAGGCGAGATGCTGCCCTGCGCGCTTTCAAAGAGCTCTCGTCCTTGGGAAACGCACATTGTGGTGACATTGCTTCTGTCGCCAGGGAACGACGAGCAAGAGGGCAAATTCGTGCAAAAGACCAGAACACCAGAAGGGATGAGAGAGGTAAGCCCTTGCCGGGACGCGGAGCAGAGCCCCGCAACAAATGTCCCGCCAGAATGACCGTGCCCTGTAAGCTCTCTTTCCCTCAACGGAAAATGGCGACGGGCGCTTATTCGTCCAGTGGCTGGAACAACTCCACCAGATCGTTCAGATGACCGATTTCCTTCAGTGCCAGTCCTTCGGGCGGTTTGGGGCGTGCGCCACCACTGGCAACGCGACGGGGTAGGATCGCCTGAGCGAAACCGAGTTTTTGCGCTTCCTTGAGGCGCAGATCGGTTTGCGACACCTGACGCACCTCGCCTGAGAGGCCGACTTCGCCAAAATAGGTCGAGCCCGACGAGGTCGGAACGCCTGTCGCGGCAGAAATCAGTGCAGCAGCCACAGCCATATCGCAGGCGGGCTCGCTGATACGCAGACCACCTGCGATATTCAGATGCACATCCATTCCGGCCATTTTCAGTCCGCAGCGGGCTTCAAGAACAGCCAGCAGCATGTTGAGCCGCGCTGTTTCCCATCCGACCACGGCGCGTCTTGCCGCGCCTTCACCTGCCTTGGGCGAGACGAGCGCCTGAATTTCGAGAAGGACGGGGCGCGTGCCTTCCATGCCTGCAAAGACGGCAGATCCTGCGATATTGCCGCGTCTTTCCGCAAGAAACAGCGCGGAGGGATTGGGCACTTCCGTCAGCCCTGTATCGGTCATGGCGAACACGCCAATCTCATCCGTCGCCCCGAAGCGGTTCTTGGCAGCGCGCAGAATGCGGAACTGGTGCCCGCGATCGCCTTCGAAATACATGACGGCATCGACCATATGTTCAAGCACGCGCGGGCCTGCCAATGCGCCTTCCTTGGTGACGTGCCCGACGAGAATGAGCGAGAACCCGACTGTCTTGGCCAGACGGATCAGCTCGAAGGCACAGGCGCGCACCTGCGCCACCGAACCCGGCGCACTTTCGATGGTCTCAAGCCACATGGTCTGAATGGAATCGATCACCACCACATGATGTTCGCGGTCCTGCTCCAGAGAGCCTGCAATTTCGGACACGTTGATACTGGCGGCCAGATCGAGCGTTGGGGCGTCGAGTTTCAGACGGCGCGCGCGTAGGCGTATCTGATCGACTGCCTCTTCACCCGAGACGTAAAGAACGCGCTGTCCGGCCTTGGCGAGGGCACAGGTGGCCTGAAGCAGCAGGGTGGATTTGCCGATCCCGGGATCACCCCCAACCAGCACGACCGATGCGGGGACCAGTCCGCCACCGAGCACGCGGTCGAATTCGGCAATCGAGGTCTCGATGCGCGGCGGCGGTGTCAGGTCGCCATCCAGATGCATGAGCGTGAGTCGACCTGCACGCTTGCACGTTTCGCGATTGGTAGGCTCTGCCGCTTCTTCAACAATGGTATTCCACTCGCCACAGGCATCGCAGCGCCCCGACCATTTGCTGGTAACTGCGCCGCAGGCCTGACAGACGAAACGGGCTGTGGGACGCTTGGCCATAGATCTGTCTTCCAGTCAGAGGGTCTGGCAGAAAGATAGGGCAGGCGTGAAAACATAACAAGAACAAGGCATCTTCTTTTTCTGGCAGAAAAAGAAGCAGAAAGACCTTCGGCCGCTTGGGGTTTTAAGGCCGTGCGTGTTCTAAAACCTCAATTAGAAAAGGTTTTTTGGTTCTTTTTTGCAAAAAAGAACGCCTCTTCCTCACCGACCTAGCACCGTAGCTCCATCTTGATCGGGCCATCCGTGCGTCCATGGGTGAACTGATCGACCATGGCGTTCCCGCTATGCATCAGTTCGGATGCCAGACCCTGCCAGACCAGTTTGCCATGATAGAGCATGGCAGCGCGATCGCCGATACGCTGGGCCGAGGCCATGTCATGGGTGATGGCAATGGCGGTCGAACCGAGACGCTTGACGCAATCCACGATCAGTTCGTCGATCACGGCACCCATGATCGGGTCGAGACCCGTCGTCGGCTCGTCGAAAAACAGGATCTTGGGTGTGCCTGCAATGGCGCGCGCAAGTCCCACACGTTTCTGCATGCCGCCCGAAAGCTCGGATGGGGCCAGTGCACCGACAGAAGGATCGAGGCCGACCTGCTTGAGAATATCGCCAGCCTGATCGCGTGCCTGCGCCTTTGTCAGCCTGTGCGACTTGCCACGCCCTTTGGCGCGCAGGCCGAACACGATGTTATCGGCAACGGTCATGCTGTCGAAAAGGGCGGCGTTCTGGAACAACATGCCGATCTGCTCGATCAGGATTTCCTGTCGCGCGGGCGACGCGGTCAGAAGGTCCTCGCCATCAATCTCGATCGAGCCGGAATCCGGGGTGATCAGCCCGAGAATGCAGCGCAGGAGTACGGATTTTCCGCTACCCGATCCGCCGATGATGACCATCGATGTTCCGGCTTCGACATCGAGATCGATGCCGTCCAGCACGGTCTTGGAGCCGAAGGATTTGGTCAGGCCGCGAATGCGGATCTTGGGCAGGGCGCTCATGAGGCGAAGAACAGATCCGTCAGGAGGTAATCGAAAGCCAGAAGCAGGATGGAGGCTGCCACGACGGCGGCGGTTGTGGCAGAGCCCACGCCTTCAGCACCGCCACGGCTGGTATAGCCGTGATAGCAGCCCATCAGACTGATGATGAAACCGAAGACGGCAGCCTTGGCGAGCCCGACCAGCACGTCGAGCGGCTTGAGCGCATTGAAGGTTGCGACGATGTAGTTCTGCGGGTCGAAACCGAGCTTCGAGACCGAGACGGTAAAGCCACCCAGCACACCGAGAATATCGGCAACCAGCACCAGAAACGGCAGAGCCAGCGTGCCGGCCAGAAGGCGCGGCGTCACCAGATATCTCATCGGATCGGTAGAAAGCGTGCGTAGCGCGTCGATCTGGTCGGTCACGCGCATGGTGCCGATTTCGGCAGACATGGCAGCGCCGACACGTCCGGCGACCATCAGCCCGGCCAGCACAGGTCCGAGCTCACGGACGACGGCAAGCACCACAATGCCTGCGATCGCACTTTGCACATGATATTGCGCGAAGCCCGCATAGGACTGAAGGGCGATCACGCCACCGGAGAAAATGGCGGTGAGTGCCACGACGGGCAGCGAATAGAAGGCAATCTCGATCAGACTGCTGAAAAACACACCCCAGTAAAAGGGCGGTCGAACGAGATTCGAAAGACCGGCCAAAGCAAACAGAGTGAGAGCGCCGGCCTTGCGTGCGATACCGAGAAAGGCACGCCCGATGGCTGCGACAGGATCGAGGATAAAATTCACGGTCAGCCGCCGCCATCAGGGAAATTCATGTCTCAAGCCCTAGCCTGACTGAAGCGTTACGTCAAAGCCCCAATCGGGTGCCGGGGATACGCTTTGCAGCGCCCGATCAGTCGTGCCGCCGGTCCAGATCGCGAAATTGGGTGTGCAGATGGAAATCGCGTGACGTGACACAGGTTTCGACCGCGCCGACGCGCCTGTCCAGCCTTTGCAGGCGCTCTGTCAGATCCAGCAATTGCGGGAGCTGCGTTTGCGGCATGGGGGCGGTCACCTTTGCCATGAGCGACATCAGAAAGGGCTCGACCTTGCGCGCAAGAGTCGGGTTGTGGCGATACAGCAGAGCGATGAGCCGGGGGATGATGCGTCGGCGCATGAGGGCTATGGCCAGCACCGCAAGAGCGATCAGGCCCGAGATGATCCCATTGCGGTCCGGAAGTATGTCGAATGTCACGCTCGCCGTCATTGTCGGTGGTTTGGCCGATGGTTTAGCCGATGCATGATGCATGCTGCCCGATGATGTGGCGGGGGCTTCGGGTATCTCGGGAGGCTCAGGCGGTTCTGACGGGTCAGGTATCTCAGTCGTTTCAGCCGACGGGGTATGCACGCTGTTCTGGCTCATGTGCCGGAGTGCGTCGAAATCGATGACCGTGCCGTCCGGCTTGATCATGCGGTGGCTGTTGATACGCGTGCCATCGGGCAGACGCATATCGTCGCGTGTGACGCTGGTGCCGTCCTGGCTGTTGCGCCCTCTGATTTTGCCGGTGAACACCTCGCCATGGCGAGCAGGCAGGCTGATGATGATCCTGCCGCTGGCACTGGAGTGGGTATGCTCGGTTTCCAGCACCTGATGCACGCGTATGTCGCCCGAGGCGCTGGTGCGCAGCGTCGCGTTGTTGGCAACACCGTCGAAAACAGCGTCTCCCGGTCCCGAAAGGCTCACGGCAAGCTGGTCGATCGTTCCGTCATCGATAATGACATCGCCGGGTCCGGTTGTGCCAATCACCACGGAACTGGCCGTCGCCTTGGTCACGCGCGCAGTGCCGGGACCCGAAAACGCGAAAATTCCTGGCCCTGTCAGGGTGCCGAGTTTGAGGTCGCCGGGACCGCTG
>Ga0157365_10001166_pt1 | contig 11012 bp, 9 predicted proteins | sample AttsexASBM3_FD_111478 | JGI IMG/M metagenome (GOLD analysis project Ga0157365, IMG submission 111478) | Fungus gardens microbial communities from leaf cutter ant in Ribeirão Preto, State of São Paulo, Brazil - Atta sexdens ASBM3 | ecosystem: Host-associated > Fungi > Mycelium > Unclassified ... | reverse complement strand
GTTCTGACCCCACACCTTGAAGGCATCGGCAAAGGCCAGCCAGGTTGCGTTCTGAGATTTGCGCGCCAGAGACGTGCTGGAGCTGGGATCCTGGGTGAGGAGGTCCTTGATCAGTGCGGTTGCGTTGGCGTAATTCCCCATGCCGAAGGAGCCGAGCACAACCTTGAGAGATGAGTAATCCTTTAGAAGGGCGTCTGCTGAGGTGATCGCCGGCGCTTTCTTCTCGAAGGCAGCAACGGCCTGTTTTGTCGCAACATCGCTCTTCGCGTAATTGGACGCCGCGAGATCTTCGTCTTTCAAAGCGGAGAGATAGCTGGCGACAGGCGATATGTTGGTTATGGCCATATCTGTCTCTCCAATTCTCCCAGTTCCGGAGCAAGTTTATCCCGAGAAGGTTACGAAGAGGTTTCCAGAATGTCCCTGCGCCTTCCTTCGGGCTCAGGTGGCAATTCCAAGGTGGGTAGTGCGCGAGAGTTCTCTCTCCCGGCCGAGCCGTCAATTTCCCCCGCGATGATGAAACCTCTGACGAGCTGGCTCAGGGAACTCGCAGTATCGATGAGGCTTCTCACAGCATCGGCGCTTTCCTCGGCCGCAGCTGCGTTCTTCATGGTGGTCTCCTCCAGCCCACTCATGGCGACGTCGAGTTCGGTCAGGCTCTGAGATTGGCCTTGAGCAGAGGTGGCAATGACCGTGACCGCGTTGCTTATTGCGCGAATTTGCTCCATCACCTTTTGCAGCGCCAGACCGGCCTCACGCACTTTAGTCACACCGAGCCGTACATTGCCGGCTGACTGGGCAATCAATTTGCCAATTGCTTCAGCGGCTTCCCGCGAACGCTGGGAGAGGGCGCGGACCTCGTTCGCCACAACAGCAAATCCACGCCCAACGTCACCCGCTCGGGCTGCCTCCACGCTTGCGTTCAGCGCGAGTAGATTGGTTTGGAACGCGATCTCATTGATGATCGTGATGATCCCGCCGATTTCCTCAGAAGAGGTCTCTATGGCGGTCATTGCTGCGATAGTGTCATTTTTGATGGCATCAGCATGCTCTGCCTCACGTCGGGCAACGATGACCATTTGCTCGGTTTTGCGCGTCTCCATCGCGGTCTGCTTGACGCGTTCAGCGATTTGCCCGAGTGCGGCAGACATTTCCTCGCCCGCAGCCGCCTGCTGCTCGGTGCGGCTGGAGAGTTGGTCGGCACCATGACCTATCTCACTGGCGTTGGTGCCCACATGGGCCGCTTCAGCACTAATATCGCGTATGGTCTGTTCGAGTGTTGTGGCAGCCTTATTGAAGTGCCGCCTGAGGGCATCGAGCCTGTCTGGTATGACCCCATCGGTAATCCGGCGAGAGAGGTCTCCGTTGGCCAGGGCACTTAATGCTTCTCCGAGGGCTGTAACAGTCGAGCGATCTTCCTGAGCACGTCGTTCCTGCTCTTCCTGCAATCGCGCGCGGACCTCATCGACACCCGCCATATAGGACGAAATTGTCAGATCGATCTCAAGCAAGACAGCCTTGATGAGACTTTCTATCCGAGCAGAAACCGGCTTCGCGTTTGATTGAAAAAACCTGCTCGCGAGGCCTTTGGAAACGCTCTCGTCGATGACCGCGCGTATAAGGGGGACGAGGACCTGACCATAGGCTCCAATATAGAGGCTTGGATTCAAACCGATCCGGGCATGAGCCGCACCTATTCTCTGCACGTGCGCGACATAATCTTCATCGAATCTGGCCTCGGCGATACGCTGCCAGTGATCAAGCTGTGCCTGTTTCGCGCGCATCATATGGGCGTTGTCGGTGAAGAAGCCCTGTGTCTGAGGTGTTTCACGAATTTTACGGTAAAGACTATCAAGTGCTGTTGGAAGCTCGGCTCTTATGAGTTCGGCCATCGAGCGCAACGCCGCGGCGTCGCTCTCATTCATGCCGATGAAGTCCTGCTTGCGATTGAAGTCGTTAAGAAGGGTTCCGGTCATGTCGAGGCTCCTCGCTTTTTCTTTCTATGTCTCCCATGCGTCATGACGCGCGCGGTATCGACTGAACTTTGGAGGAAAGCGAAGAAAGGACTGTTTGTTGCTATTGTCAATCATCAAGTGATGCAGCGCCTAATGCGATGTACGAAACGTTTCGGCTAATCGACAGCTATTTTCATCGATAGGGCACGCAGCAGTCGTTAGTCCGGAACCTCCCCCCTACTTGCCGTCTGTTCGCTTCGATTTCACCTGCGAAAAATTTCAAGAAAGCGAAACTAGGAGATGGTTTCTACCGTCTTGATCCGCGCGCGAGGATAGATCTCGGCCTGCGACAATACGGGCACCGCCGGGCGGACACGCTCGACGATGGAGCGCATGGGATCACGGACCGCAGAAGAGACCACGATGACGGGTACTTCTCCGCTCGTGGACACTGCATTGAAAGCATCGCGCAGCTTGAGCACGAAGCGATTGAGCATCGAGGGCGGCATAGCCAGGCGCCGTTCGTCTCCCTGCCCAGCGATATGGTTGGCGAAATCGTTTTCCCATTCGGGAGAAAGCGTGATCATGGGAATATATCCCGCTGGACCCTCTAATCCGCTGCAGATCTGTCGTGAAAGACGGATACGAACGTGGCCCGTCAATGCCTGGATCCCGCGTAGACCAAGGCCATTGCCTTCCTGAATGCTCTCAAGAATTGTCGGCAGGTCACGTATCGAGACGCGCTCCGCCAGCAGGGACTGCAAAACCCGCTGAACCGTACTCAGAGTTACCTGAGAAGGGATCAGGTCGCCTACGAGCTTCTGCTGATCTCGGGGCAGTTCATCCAACAGGCTTTGCGTGGCGACGTATGTGAGCAGGTCAGGCAGGTTTTGTCTCACAAGTTCGCTCAGATGCGTAACAAGCACGCTCGCAGGATCAACAACGGTACATTTCAGAGCCATGGCTTTGGGCTTCAGCGCAGGAGCGATCCATATCGCTGGAAGACCGAAAGCAGGTTCGGTCGTCCTCTCGCCCTCAAGGTCCGGCGTACCTCCCGACGGCGTCATCGCCATAAGACGACCAGGGCGCACTTCTCCTGAGCCAATCGTAATTTCCTTGAGCTTGATCACGTAGCGATCCGAAGGCAGGACGATATTGTCCTGTATCCGGATAGGCGGTGTGATGAATCCCATCTCCGAGGCAATGGTTCTTCTCAGTGCCTTGATCTGCTCGGTGAGCTGTGCGTTTTCCCCATTGGTCATAGGAAGAAGCCCGAAACCAAGCTCCAGGCGGAGAAGATCGAGCTTGAGGACTTCGGAAATAGGGGTGGCGGAGGGAGCGGGGGCAGAATCGCTCATCTCAGTCTCCGCGTCATCGGATGCCGGAACCTTCCAACGCCACCATGCAGCGGCTCCGGCGAGGGCGCCAATGGTCAGAAACGGGAAAGCAGGCAGGCCCGGCATGAGCGCGAAACAACCGGAGAGTATTGCCGCCATGGCCATGGGCTTGGGATTCCCGCCGAGCTGACGGACGAGGGTGACGTCAGCAGAGCCGGAGGTACCGCCTTTCGTAACGACGATACCTGAAGCCGTTGAAACGAGCAGGGCCGGGATTTGTGAGACGAGACCATCGCCTACCGTAAGCGTAGTGAACGTGCTCGCCGCATCACCGATCGGCATGCCGTAGCGGAGCACACCGATGGCGAGCCCCCCCACGATGTTGATGGCTGTGATGATGAGCGCGGCAATGGCGTCCCCGCGTACGAATTTTGCGGCGCCATCCATGGCGCCGTAGAAAGAGCTCTCATCTTCGAGTTCCTTGCGTTTCAGCCTCGCTGCCTTGTCATTAATGGCGCCTGACGACAGCTCCGCGTCGATGGCCATCTGCTTTCCTGGCATCGAGTCCAGAAAGAAGCGCGCCGCCACCTCGGCAATACGCCCGGACCCCTTAGTGATCACCATGAAATTTACAACGAGAAGGATGCTGAAGACGATGCCGCCGATCACGACATCGCCGCCCATCAAGAAACCACCGAATGCCGCAACGATGTGGCCCGCTGCGTAAGTCCCCTCGCTTCCATGGCTCAGGATCAGGCGTGTGGTGGCGATCTCAAGAGAGAGCCTGAGTAGCGTCGTCAACAGAAGCAGCGTGGGAAACGAAGTGAACTCGATCGGACGTTCGAGGAATAGGGAAACCATTAAGACGAGTACGCTGGAGGTGATCGACAGCGACAGGCCAAGATCGAGGATGAAGGTTGGAAGCGGGATGATCAGGATCGAAAGAAGCAGGAGTACGCCGATGGCGAGGCCGACATCGGTGCCAGGAATAGCCCTGCGCCAGGATGTTTTGTAACTGCCGTCGCGAACTGATTGCGAAGCGCGGTTAACCTGACCCGAGAGAGATGAAAGAAGGCGTGCGGCTGTTTTTCCGCCAGAGGAGGGGCGGTTGGGGGAGGGGGGGGAGATCGGGGAAACGTTTGCGCTATCCAAGATGTCCGCTTTCCTAGCCTTAGTCGTTATGGCGCCTGCTCTCGAATGCAGGAAACCCAGACGTAGCGTTCTGTGGGGTATGTGGCGCAAATTGTTCCGCTTTGCGCCCGAATCTCGTGGCTAGAGGTATCCCGACTCGCGCGGATGAGGCAACATATTAAGCGTTACGCGTTCATTGACCGCGAACCTGCCCAATCAATAGTCCGAACATGATCGGTGATCGCATGACAAATGACCCGCAGAGCCTTGTCCCGCGAGCGGTGGATAATGCACCGTCGATCGAGGAGGCGTGGTCGGAAAACCCTGGCAGGCCCCCTGCTCCTGAAAGATTCGTTGAAACCTGTGAAGCGTTGCTAGGCGCCGGCGACGGTATGGCGGGACTTAAGCTTATCCTCGAGACGATCGCTGTTCATCAACAGGAGTGGCAGCTTTCCATGGCGGGCGCGTCGCTTATTCTGCGCTTTACGACGCGGTACGATATTGTCGAAGTGCTCTTACGCAACGTCATCCGTCTGCAACCTGACAAGGTTCCCGCGCAAGCATTTCTCGCTCATTTACAGATTGTGCGTGGGGATCTGGGGGGAGGGTGCGCGAGTTTCGCGCGTATGATGGCGACCTACCCTGAGCACAGGGCGGAGATAGGCGAGTTCATCAGTATGTCCTTGCTGGAAGTGGGGTATCCTGCGGAAGCGCTTGATGTCCTGGCAAGCCTTTTCAAGGATGGCGACGAGACCGCCTCTTTGTTGAATAATGCTGGATGTGCTCTTGAACGGCTCAATCGCTCGGTTGAAGCGCTCCCTTGGTATGAGAAGGCTTTGAGGCGTGATTCCGGGCGTAAGGCCATAATTTTCGGTTACGCGTGTACACTGATAAAAGCGGGCCAGTTCGAACGGGGGTGGCCGGTTTATTTCGGTCGGGAGCTGCAGATCGGCAGGCAGCAGGAGTGGCTGCGCGCTATGCCGCGGCTGCGCCCGGAATTCGATGTTGCAGGTAAGCGTATTCTGCTCTTCCAGGAGCAGGGTCTTGGAGACACGCTTCAGTTCATACGCCATGCCTCCACGCTTGCCGCGCGCGGCGCACTGATTCACATTTCCGTCCCGCAACCCCTCGTTCGTCTGCTTCGACAATCTTTTCCTGATATGACGGTGCTTGAGCCTGGCGTGATCAGCGGGTGCAGCGCTTATGACTACGTATCGCCGATTCCCGATCTTCCCTATATAACTGGCATGCGTACCGTACACGATATCCCTGCGACGGTACCTTATCTTTCGGAGATCCCGAATGATCGCGAAAGAATGGGGGCGTTGCTACCTTCCGGGTGCCCGCGTATCGGGTTAGTCTGGGCAGGCGAAAGACGCCATCGTTCGGAATTCGCGCTTGCCGACATGCGTCGTTCGATTTCCCTCAACGACATGGCTGGCGCGATTTTGCCTGCGGATGCGATTTTCGTAAATCTTCAGTTCGGAGCGCCGAGGGAGGAATTGAAAACCTGGACCGGCCAAATGATCTATGATCCCATGGGCGACGTCCGCGATCTTGCCGACACGGCAGCTCTTATGCGCAGTCTCGACCTGATCATTTCGGTCGACACATCCCCGGTGCATTTGGCGGGCGCGCTGGGATGTCCGGTCTGGTTGATAAGCCGATGGGATGCATGTTGGCGATGGGGGGACGAAGGGACGGGAAGCCCCTGGTACCCTACGATGCGGGTTTTTCGCTCCAAGGAGCGTTCGTTTCAGCCTGTGCTTGAAGAAGTTGCCAAAGCCTTACGGCTATGGATCGACATGCGCCCGGCCTGACGAGTCACCCTGTAGGGCGTGCCAGTTGTGTTGGCATGCTCCTGTACGAGGCAAGACTGCGTCCCTTCATCCCGTTCATCCCTGACCGGTGGAGAGGGGGCTGCGTAAAATGACTAAATCCCTGGAACGGGCGGAACGCTCTTACCACAGGGCGCGACCCTTCGCCCGCATCTGCAAGCATAGCGTCGCCGTACGGTGATTGACTGCGTGTTTTTTCCGGCACGGCCAATGGGGTGCCGCGGAGCGGTCGCCTCTGGCTCGCTGCGGGTGCAACCTGCTCGTCGTCCGGTATTGCCCACGCCTCGAGTACTTTCCACTGATAGGGAGTTCCAAGCCCCGGGGTCTGTGAGTGATAGGCTGCAGCGGCGCGTGGCCAACTACCCATCTTGTCGTGCATCTGGGACAGGAAATGCCCTGCATACAGGGCATTCGACATAGGGTCGAACGCTTGGTCTAATGTCGGGAAAGCATCGGGGTGCTGCTGCAGGTTCACTTGCAGACAGCCGACGTCGATTGACAGGACACCGTTCTTGCGGAACTCCGTTGCAGCTGTGATGGCCTCTTGCTTGCTATCATAATAATGGCCGACACCGTTCGCCATGATTGTCCATGGCCATGCTGAGAGATGTCCTTGGGCGTCGGTCTTTCCGCTCTCGACCCGACTGATCGCGTACAGGAAACCATCCGGGATGTGGAGAGATCGTTCTGCCTGATTCGATGCGATTCGGCACTGTTCCGCCTGGAAGCCTTGGGTGTGCCCCGGTGTGGCAGGCCCAATGATCGCGATACACAGTGCAGCGAGGTGCAGACCGTCTTTTTTAAATCCGAATGATCGTATTGCGGTCATGCTTCCAGATCGCCTACCAGCGAAATTGAGGGCAGGCCGCCGATCGGCAGCCGGTGGGGGAATAGGGACTTACCGCACCCGGAGCGGCCATTCAGACAAAAGATGCCTGCGTTCCGTTACAGGATTACCGCATGCTGAGCCAACCATAATTTTCCGCAGCGTTGCGGAAGCAACCCAAACGTTCCCGCGACACGAAGCATTAACCTTGTTGTGGTTGAAAGCGACTCTTCCTTATCGTAGGCTTCCGCAAATAGGCCTTCGTTAACGATGGCAGTCGACGGTGCAGGGTATTCCGCTTGATCACAAAATTCCGTTCCACGTTGCACGTGAGGACTCGAGCTGGGCTGCGCGGTCACGTGATGCGCTTCCGGAATCGTGGAGGCACGATCGGTCGCTTCGTTTGCGGGCCCGTCTTTTGCTTATTAATTGGCGCGGTGCTTTATGCGCCAGTCGCGAATGCGACGGCCGTGCGGGTGAAAGATATCGTCGATTATGAGGGCGTGCGCGATAACCAGCTTGTGGGGTACGGTCTTGTCGTCGGTCTGCGCGGAACCGGCGATCGACTGACGAACACGATTTTTACGCGTGAGACACTCATCAGCATGCTCAACCGACTTGGGGTGAATATCCGAGATCGGGAAGTTCAGTTACAAACTCACGATGTTGCTGCTGTGATGGTCACGGCGACCCTCCCCCCGTTTTCTCATGGGGGCGGTCGTATCGACGTGACCGTCTCTGCCGTTGGTGATGCCCGGGATCTCGCGGGGGGCACTCTGCTTGTGACGCCGCTTCAAGCGGCCGATGGCGAGGTCTACGCCGTTGCGCAAGGATCGCTTGTTACAAATGCCTTCGCCGTCGGGGGGGCCGCAGCTTCAGCGACGCGCAATATTCCGACGACAGGGCATATCGCCAACGGGGCCGTGGTTGAGCGAGAGGTACCGGTCGTTCTTGGGAGTGGCGGACTGATTCATCTTTCCCTGCGAAATCCTAACTTCACAACGGCGAACAGGATCGTCACCGCGATCAATCGTTCTCTGGGGCGGGGTATGGCGCGTATGGATGATCCACGTACGATCTCCGTCAATATGGCGGGACGGGACGCCCCGTCTCTGCTCTATCGGATAGGAGACCTCATGATCGAACCGGACACGATGGCGAAGGTCATCGTAGATGAAGCGAGCGGAACGATTGTCATGGGGGATAATGTGCGTATCAGCACTGTTGCCATCGCTCAGGGAAACCTGACGATACAAGTGACAGAAACCCCGCTCATTGCTCAGCCCGCGCCCTTTTCAAATGGGACCACTGCGATCGTGCCGCGCACACAAATAGACGCTAGCACAGACAGCTCCCACCGGCTGGGTATACTGCGGGAGGGTCCCACTCTCGCCAGTCTGGTTGCAGGTTTGAACGCCCTTGGTATGGGGCCGCGGGATATGATCAGTATTCTGCAAGCGATCAAGGCCGACGGAGCGCTTCAAGCCGATCTGGAGGTACGATGAGATGATAGGCATGACGTTTCCAGCGGCTCCCCCTCTTTCCGTTGCGCAGAATGACGCGCTTGATGATGCGCAGAGGCAGGCCCGCAGCGCGAGCGCAGACAAGGCACGCGAAACTGCGGAATCGTTCGAGGGCCTCACGCTGGGAGAGTTGCTTCAACCCATGTTCGATACCGCTGACGTCTCCGATAACGAGTTCGGTGGGGGGGCGGCCGAGAAACAGTTCCGTTCGTTGCAGGTCTTGGAGATGGGTAAGCAGATCGCAAAGAATGGCGGTGTGGGTATCGCCGACAGTGTCTACCGACAGATACTGGCGATGCAGGAGCAATCAGGGTCATGAACGGCGCAGGTACTGACGGTTCGATAGCGGTCAAAAAGATTATTTCGCGTTTCATGGTCTTGCTTGAAGAGGAAAATGCTCAGCTACGCGCCGGCAGGCCAGAAGCAGTGGAAGCTCTACTCGAGCGCAAGAGGAAGCTCTCCGATTTGCTGGAAGAGGCTTTGCATCGCTTCGAGCTACAAAATGGAAACAAGGCGGCTCTAGCGTCGACGATGGATGATTTGATCCAGCGTGTTGAAGAGAACCAAGCTCTTCTGGAGCATGTTTCTTCCGCGCAGACTGAGTTTCTGAAATTGATCTGTGCGCCGCATCTGGAAGAGGAGCAACAAGCCTATAGTGCATCCGGTCACTATGCTGCGCGAACGGCGCAGAGTGAGGCGCTTACGCTGCGTAGCGATATTTGAGAGTCGCAAAGTGGCATCTAGCAATGACAGGGGCTGCCTCGCTTCGCAATCGGGATACGCGATCAGAGCGTATGGGACTAAGGGGGGGCAGAGTCGCAAGTTGGCACTGTTCGAAGCTCGCATGCTGCTTATGAGGTCGAGTGGGGGCATTTTTGCGGCGCTCATGACACTTGCATCCTGTCAGTCACCAGCCAAGCCGTACCTCACAATGGGCAAGCGCATAGCGGACGCGGGGTTTATTGCTCATCCGGCCAACACAACTGCTCGTTATGCGATGATGAATTCGCTACCCCCGGGCGTTATGACTTATCGGCCATCTCCAACTGGGCTCGTCTATCTGTATGCAGACCCGATCGGATGCGGATGCGTTTACATGGGATCGGACGTTGCATTCGTCTATTTGCTTAACTCGTCGCCCGTCGTGAGAAATCAGCATCTGCCGATTAAAAATGTGCCTTCTGTAGCTGAAATGGCCGCCGAGAATAGGCGTGATACGTCAGGCTGGGACTGGAGTGCCTGGTCTAATCTCGCGGATCCTGGCCCGACGCAGCCCCGTTATGTCAGTGGTGCCGCCTGGTGACACCGTACCGTTGACTTATTCGCCCAGGAATTTACTGCTCAGGCGCTGTCGTGCGCTTCGCTGAACGGGCTTCGGCTTATCGAGATTTGAGGACATGGTGGCCACAGGATGGGCCCCCCGTGAAAGCGTATCGCTCGTTTGAGGTTGTTCCGCCTGGGCTTCAAGAGTTTCTGCAGCGCTATCGACCGGATCCTCTTCATCGCGAAGAATGGGTGTCTCGATCTTTCGAAGCATATCTAGTTTGATATCGGAAGCGTCTTCCAGGAGCTTTCCAAGGGCCTGCTCGCTTGTCTCCGCCTGTCTCGTGAGCACGCTCAGCTGCTCGGCCCTCGAGTCTGCTTTGTCGACTAGGGTATCAAGTTCACCGCCCACAATCTTCGCCTGCTCGATGGTCCGGCTTAAGGGGCGGCCGCTGACCTGACCTGCCACGCGCAGCTTTTCGACGCCATCATGGGCATTTTTGATACTAGTTTCGAGCTTCTCGATAAGTTTGATCAGGCTGGCTCTATCGCTCTTTAGAGCCGAGAGCGTTTTGCTTATGTGGAAGTTATAGGCGATGCCCAGCAGAAGCAGGACGGATAGAGCTGCTTCTACGAACACCTGGATCTGAGCGAGCATCGACGTTCAAGCCTCCATCACTTTCTTATTTTCCTTCGTGCTCACGGGGGATTAGACCGCCGCTTGCGGTTCGGAAGGTACGTCGCTTGGGTTGTGAATGTGGGGACTATCTTCCGGGACAAGCCTGTGGTCAATCTTGACGGCCGCCTTTCCTGAGGACTGACCAAGATGACCTTCGAATAGGGTTGTCTGATTGCACTGCAGAGTGACAGGCAGTGTATTCTTGACCTTGTGGGGGAAGACAAGCTGCGTGCCTGGCTTCATCTTGAGCAACGTAGAAAGAGGTACGGTCTGTTCCTCCAGAACGGCCAATATCTCGGCATCTGTCTCCATGATCTCGGAGATCAGATGGTTCTCCCATACTGAATCGCGCCCAAACCGCTCTCCCATGAATTGCTGGGAGAGGAGGTCGCGCACGGGTTCAAGGGTCGCATAGGGAATGACGAGGTCCATATTGCCGGTCCTGTCTTCCATATCGATATGC
>Ga0157365_10001165_pt1 | contig 11014 bp, 15 predicted proteins | sample AttsexASBM3_FD_111478 | JGI IMG/M metagenome (GOLD analysis project Ga0157365, IMG submission 111478) | Fungus gardens microbial communities from leaf cutter ant in Ribeirão Preto, State of São Paulo, Brazil - Atta sexdens ASBM3 | ecosystem: Host-associated > Fungi > Mycelium > Unclassified ... | reverse complement strand
GCGCCCGTCGAGACTGGCCGGGACCGCCGGGTTCATGACGAAGACCTGCCCCGGCGCGAGATGATGGCACCCCCGCCACGCCGGTAGCGGACGCCCCCTATGGTCGACGGCTTTGGCATCGCCAACCGCCTTCCCGTCGATGGTGACACGCAGGCCGAGACGACAAACGGTCTGACCGGCGAGTGCTGCCACCGGCTTGAGCAGCGGCACGCCGAAGGGCAGATAGCCGCGCATTGCCAGCAGCGTCGCGTCGCGCTCGGGCAGATGCAACGCGACGATGTCACCGACATGCAGGGCGCCCGTCGGCGTCACGCGATACAGCCCGATCGGCACGCTGGCGGTGGCGTTCCACACCCAGTGCGGGGCGGGTTCGACGCCTGTCGTCGCCAGGGTCGCGAGTGCGGCGACATAGGTGGTGAAGAGCCAGGCGCGGCGGGTCATGACGCGGCCCTCCGCCACAGCCATGCCTCATGGCGGGCGCGGCCATAAGGCGGCACGGGCCGACTGGCCCGCAGCCGCGCGTCGAGATCGCGCCAGTAATCCGGGCAGACGGCGCGGGGATCGAGCCCTTGTCGTTCGATGCGGGTGATCGTGTCGAGCACCGCGCGGACCGGACCGTCGCCGGTCTGACGCAGCAGCCGGTCGGCGGCCCCCGTGATCCAGGGCAGAACGGTCTCTGGTCGGTGGGAGGGCGAGGCGCGGACGATATCGATCGATACGGTGACTGCGCGCGTATCGCTGGCGACCCAGCGCATCAGGGCGAACACGTCGCCCGGCGCGAAGCTGACGCGACGGCGGTAGCGGGCGATCACGACGCTGGTCTCGGGAGTGCCGAAGCGCAGCCAGTGCTCGATGCGGGTCTCGATCCAGACCAGATCAAGCTGAGCGCCGACGGGAGAGCGAAGATCGTTCATGACGGTTCTCCGACGGGAAAGGGAAGGATGGCGGCGAGGCGATCGCGGGCGCGCCGCGCCATGTCCGGGTCGATTTCGCAACCGACATAGCGGCGGCCGGCCAACCGGCAGGCGACGCCGGCCGCGCCGGACCCGGCGAACCAGTCGCCGACGAGGACGTCAGGCGGGCAGCTCACGCGCACCAGCAGGTCGAGCAGCGGCACCGGCTTTTCGGTGGGATGGATGGCGCGGCCATGAACGTTGCGGAAACGCTGCACGGAGCGGGCGAGCCGCGGGCCGCCCTCGAGGCTGCGATAGGTGCTGGCCGCAATGACGCCGGTGTGCGGCGGGCGGCGCTTGCGGCGCACCGTCCGCGCCCCGGCGTCGTCCGTCATGGCCACTGCGTTGTAGATGTCCTGCCAGCGGGCGGTCGCGGGATAGAACTGCACCACCAGTTCATGAACGCGCCGGAAGCGGTCGGCGTGAAACACGCTGCCGTTCTGCTTCTCCCAGACGATCTCCTGCGCGTGCCGCAGCCGAGCGGCCCGGAAGTCCGCCTGGGTCGCCATGAAGCTGCGCAGGGAGCCGAACACCCACAGCGAACCGGACGGCGTCAGGGCCTGGGCCGCCAGCGGCAGCCAGCCCTCGACGCGCCGATCCCACGACAGGGAGGTTTCGCCGTAGGGCGGGTCGGCGAGGATCAGGTCATACGGCCCATGCGCCGGCATAAGGTCGCGGCAGTCGCCGCAGAGCAGCGTCATGGCCATGCCCCAGGGCCGGCCGAGAGAATGGCCGGCCTGTCTGATGGGAGCCCCAAGGCGGCGAAGCCGACAAACCGGCGCGACACTGTGAAGTGACGTGGCACGGTATCACGGCGCTCGACGGGAATGCCGTTTTCGAGGGCAGCGTCGTGCGCACGCTCGCGCGCGGTCTGCCAGTACAGAGAGAGTCTTTTTAGAATCTTTAGAAGAGGCGGATTTTTCGTCATCATATCAATCCGTTAAAGGGTCAGATTCACGGCGATAGGCGTGCTTTTTGCGGTCGATAGGCGTGCCGGCCCGACTTCCCCACATCCTGCCCACAGATTATCAACAGGTTTATCCACAGGGCTTGCGGGGAGCTAGGCTGTCTCCGGACGGAAATGGAGGCGGACGCGGGCGTCCCGGCCTTCCAGCGTCAGGCGGTAGCCGGGCAGTGACTGGCGCCGGACGATCCGCGCGACAGCGGCCGGGAAGTCCCGAACCGACGGCGCGATCCCGGTCTTGCGACGGAGGTGGGCAAGATCGAACGACCAGCCGCCGGGCTGCCGGCCGGCATGGCGTCGGGCGAGCAGGTAGAGCCGCCGTTCCAGGCCGCCCTTCAGCGCGAAATAGCGGGGATCCAAAGCCAGAACTGCGCGTGGCGCCACGGCTGCGTCGCGCAGCCAGTCGGCGATCCGCAGATCGACGACACCGCCACGATGCGACCAGTCTGACAGCCAGGTAAACGAGACCGCACGCGCCGATGCGCTCCCGGGCGTGATCGTGACGCGCGTAGTGGCGAGCCGGTCCAGTGCCGCCGGGAGACGCTCGTACTGGCCACCCGACGCGGTGCGTCCGAGAAAGGCCAGCAGGGCATGGCGGGTTTCCCGGAAACGGCCGGGCGGGAGATCGTTGCGATATCGTGTTGCCTTGAGAGCCGATATTGCCCAGATCAGGATGTCAGCGTCCCAGATGGTGGCGTTCGCGCGCTGGGACGTGACGCGAACTGCCAGGTCGCCCAGCGTAAAGGCTACCGCTGTCGAAGCCGGTCGCTTGGCGAGGCCGAAAAACGGCCCCGACATGAGGAGACGTGGAAGGCAGGGGGTCATTTCATCCCCCTCTTCCGGCGGCTGACCGCACTGCGCATGCGGATGTAGTTTTCCGAACGCAGCGAATTGCAGCGCGCGTTCTCTACCCATTCGCGGAGGTCCTGGACGCTGTAGGTGATCCGGCCGCCGAGCGCGTAGAAAACGGGACCGCAGCCCAGACCGCGATAGCGTTCCATCGTGCGGGGCGAGATGCCGAGCCAGTGCGCCGCCTGGGGCGTGCGCAGATGCTTGGCCGGGCGCGTTCGAGATTGTCGGGCCATCCACTCTCTCCGATGGCGCGGCGCATGGCGCCGCAATTCGGAGCTGGACCATGCCGTCTCGATGACGTTGGGGTGGTGGACGAAAACGCCCCCCTGTCCCAAGGAATCGTCCACCCCTGGCGACGACTTTCGTGCTATGGAATGTGGGTCCGGATCGGTGGGCGGTGCGACGCCGTGCCACCCCGATCCGATTGAAATGCCGCGCGAGACGGAATAGGTTATGCGGTAATGGAGAGCATCATGCAGACAGTAACTGGCCGCATTGTAAGAGTTCAGCCAAACGGCTTCGGAGTCGTGCGTCTCGACAATGGCACGGAGGCGTTCTTCGACCGGTTCGGCGTCCAGGGCAGCACGGTGCGGCGACTCGACAGACTGCGGGAAGGCACGCACATCCGGGCCGAGCCCGAAAAGGAAACCAACGGCGTCATCAAGCTGACCCGGGTGACGTTCGCCTGACAACCTGATGTATATTCTGTCTCCGGACCAATTACCGGACGGCACGCCGGTCGACCGGATCGTTCCAGCCCGCATCCGTGCTTTGAAGAAAATTCCGGACGTCACATGCCTCGAACCAGGGGATATTGTGCTGTGCGAGCCCGTCAGTCCGGACGGCGTCGCACGCGCGATCCAGATGGTTCAGGGACGGAGCTTCTCGGACATCCACGCCCGTTGGACCCATGTGGCGATCGTTTTCGACAAGGATCGCTGGATCGAGGCGCTGACACGCTCGGTCAGCTGCGGCAGCGTGTTCGACCGCTGCCACAATCATCATCTGCGTTTCCGGAGGGCAAAGGGACTGCCGCAGGAGGTCCGGACCGCGGTGGCGCTGCAAGCCATGACGTATCTCCGCACACGCTATACCTTGGGACAGGCGGGCTTTCTTGGCCTGAAGGCGTTTTTTCCGCAGATGCTGCGATCGCGTTTCCGGCCGCATCAGAAAGCAATCATCTGCTCGCAGCTCTTCGCCGACGCTTTTACCGAAATGACCGATTGCCCGGCCGTGCCGTCACACGTCGCGGATATTATGCCGGCGCATCTCAGCCATTCGGCGGTGTTCGAGGACGTTGCGGTGTCATGGCGCCCGCTGATCTGAACGGCGGCGAAAGCCGGACGGTCCTTCATGCCGAGATGGAGGCGGTCTCGGGATTTCGGGGAATGCCGTGCCGCAGGAGCGCGAGATAACCGCCCGCGACAAGATGCTGGCCGAGCTTGATCTGACGCTCGGCGGTGCCGCGCTGGTCGCAATCCTTCCATAACGCGCCGCGCATCGTGTACACGCCCGGGTCCGACAAGCCGGCGATCATCCGCGTCGTCGCTCCCGCCTTCCGGGCCGTGACCGCGCGGAGAGCCAGTGCGAGGCGGTCGATCCGATAACGCGTCGGTCGGAGCGCGTGCGGAAGCGGGCCGCCGGGACGGCCGGTCCAGCGCCGCAGGAAGCGCCGCACATGGTGCAGCCGGGCCATACAGGCTTCATCCAACGGAATGACGATCGCCGGGCGTCGCTCGGCGCCCTCGCCGATCCAGAAACGGAGCGGACCGTTCTCGTCATCCACCACCATATGAAGCCCGTCGGCGAGCGTCTCGGCGTTCAGCCGCGACGCAAACGACGCCATCCTGAACGGCACCACGCTCTGATAGGAGAGCGGCGCTGGGACGATCGCGATAACGGCGGCAAAGACCTCCTCAGCCCACAGACCCGGCAGTGTCCAGCTGGGGATCGCGGGGTCTACAGGGAAATCGCAACCCCCAGGGACGTGCGAAAACGGCAAGGCGCTCACGTCGATTTTGGACAGGTGGAGAGATATCCGCCATCGCGGTTCGGTACCCGGCCTGATAGGCGTCGTTCAGGCACAGAAACTCCTGCGCCATGGTCGGCAGGTCCAGGCCACGCGCAGTGCCGAGAAAGCGCGGCGAATACCAGTCGGGACGTTCCGCCATCCTGTCGTTCCCCCATCATGTTTGGACATAACGATTCAGCCGCGAACCGGCGAAGCATTGCGGCGTGCCGACGATGACATACCAAGACGAAAGTTTCACCATTTTTTGTCTTACTAGACAGTCTAATAATGAAGAACCCGACCGCACGTTGCGAGCCCGGCTCACGGCAATCCCGTGGCTCCTGGTCCTCAATCAGGGCCTTCGTCGACACTGGACGCGGCCGCGAGATCAGCCTCGGCTATGCGCAGTTCGCGCTCGATTGTGGCGCGTTCCCGGCGGCTGAGGTGAAAGCTGGTGAGTTCGGCCCGCAGCATCTGAATCTGGTCGTGGTGCGTGGTCACCGTCCTGCTCCTTGTCATTTGTCGAAGACAGGACGCCGCCCGCATGCACGCGGAAGCCGGGTCGAGGATCGCCGAAGGCGACCGGCTTGCCGGCAAGCGGGGGTGCCGATTTTTCTGGCGTGCCCGGCACGGGTGCGCCGGAAAAATTGGGGGGGACCGCGCTGTCCTCGAGGCGGTTTTCGTGGGCATGGTATAATGGGAAGACTGAGAGAGAAGCCTTGTTTCTCCCCTTGCCCCGATACCCGATGGTAACCGTCCGGAGTTGACAGGCTTGACTACCGCTTTGCGCCTCATCCCGGACATTAGGTATGAGTTTGGCTTTTCGTAAAGCGGACATAATTCCCAAAACAAAAGTCTATCGTCTGCTTGCCAGTCATCGGCGCGGCTCCCTCCCTGGTGGGTTATCCATGTCGTCAGCTCTAATCGGGCCAGCGCTGTGGCTCTCTACCCATCGAAGCATTTCTATGTTGCATCAAATACCGCCACCACCGATCTTGCGAGGAGAGTTTTTTGTGACCATGCGGTAGGCGCCAGTAAAAATGAAAAATTGGATGGTTCACTGGTTAGATGCGTCGGGGAATCTTGATGATCATCGTTCACCTATTATTGAGGCCCTTCAATCAGCCTATGCCGCATTGTCTCGGCATGTTCAGATACCCAAAATGGATGTCCTTATTCAGCGTGCGGATGGCCACACTATCCCGGAGCTCGGCATTTCAGGTCGAGCCTATCGAGCAAGTCTGTTCGCTATGAGCTTTGATCCTGATAATCCGAATTTTGCGAACAGCCTTCTTGGGGGAGCTCTGGTACGCCAAATCGTACATGAAGTTCACCATTGCCTCAGAATGGCAGGACAAGGATATGGTAAGACATTTGGCGAAGCGCTGGTCAGTGAAGGGCTGGCTGGTCGCTTCGTCCAGCACGTAATGCAGTCACAGCCCGAGCCGTGGGAAGCTGCAGTTCCTATCTCGGAACTGAAAGCTTTTATGGTGAAGAAAAGCACGCTTTCGGAAGTCAGATATGACCACTCACGCTGGTTTTTTGGACGCGGGTCGATTCCAAGATGGTTTGGCTACACGCTTGGTTATGAGATCGTCGGTGATTGGCTAATCACCGTTCGCGCCGGTACCGTCGATTGGATCAACGTACCTGCCTGTGTTCCCATCACCGCTGCGATCAAAAGCGGCCTAATTGCGACAGATTAAGTGTTACGGCCATAGCCTGAACGTTGGCCGGTAGAGTCAGGGCGTTACCCAATGTCTGCTTATTGATGGCAAGTGACAAAAAACAGACGGTCGCAATTCCCCCCCCCTAAACAGTCTGTCGGCTCAGCAGAAACGGAGCAGACAGGAGGCAGTCGCCTTCATAGCGGACATGAGCAGCACGATATTTCGCGGACGAGTTTGGCCGGTTGCCGACTGACGGCTTCGAGGCTCGACAGTGAGCAAAGTTGTCGTTCGTCCAGCCATTGCTCATGTCCAATACGCCTATCCTTTGGCGGCCTACGTACGCCGGGCGTGGTGCGCTGCGGCGCTGACGTTAGGTGGTGACCAGTTCCGCGAGCTTAGCCGCGACGTCCGACATCGGCATTTCTGCTGTGTTCAGCCCGTTCCGTGAGGCGAGCATAGGACTGACTTCGCGGAGAGCTTCGTAGGTAGTGTTATGGATTATGGGAACAAGTTGATCACGCTGTAGAAGTACTGAAAGCTCTTTGTCTGCGACGCCTCCTGACGGAAGGCGCTTCAACAGCGATGGGGTCACCAGCACAATCCCAATTCGCGACTTCGCTAGTCCCTTGTCGATCGCGCGGAGAAATGGTTCGCCGAGTCCGATGTCATTCTCGCTGAACCATACCGACACACCTTGCCCTACGAGAAGGTCGTTCAGCTCCTTCGCCGATGCTTGCCGGTCATCCCATGCATGACACAAGAAAATATGTCGAAGATCGGGTAGCGGCGCACGTCGTTCAACAGCTTCGCGGATCGGGGTGAGAGCCCGCACCTCTTCTGGCGTGTAATACTGAGCCGAGGCAGCTCCTGACCAGCGTGGTTTTGTGGTACGAGCAGACCCGCCGCCGCCGCGACTTCCACCCCCACTGCTTCCCGATGATGAATAGGAAGGTGTGTAGGTCGAGCTATAGGAGGGGGCGTAAGACGATCTGTGACCGCGATAGCGAGGGCCGCACACGGGGCAATCCGCTCCGCCGCCTCGTGTATGCCCTCTTACTGGTGCTGTGCATCTAGCCATAGAGCCAAGGTGGCACGAAACAGGAACAAGCGAAAGTGGGCGGATGAAGATATTTGACGCGGTCCTGTACGGTTCGACTTGACGGATGGTATATCGTGCAAAAAAAATGAAAAGGGTGGCGAGGTTCTGCTATCCGCTTTTTTGGGGAATAGCGTGGCAAATTCTTCGACCGTTACATCGCCGCCGCAACTGGCATCCACCGTGACACATGCCAGTGTTCAAATGCTGCCGCCTGCGTTGGTGACAGCGCCGCCGGCCGCATCTAACGCAGCTTTATGGGCAGCGATGATCGGCGCGGGCAGCGCGCTCTTGGTCTCCTTCCTGAAGGACTTTCTTTTCGAACAGCTGAAGGAACGTCGCACCAGGCAACAATCCGAGGCAGACGTCTATCGCCAATATCTTGCTCCGTTGTGCGAGACTTGCGAGAAGATCATCTGGCGATCGAAAGAGGTTTTCATCGACAAGCGACATGCCTTTCTCAAGACGTCCACGCTGCCGCTCGACTTCAACGCCTATAAGCGACTCAGCACACTCTACAGGATCGCAACCCTGATTGGCTGGATACGCGGCATGAACCTGGAGCTGCGCGCACTACCCCGCGGGAAATCCAACCTGGCGACACCGATCTCAGAGCAAATCGCGGCATTTCAGAAAGCGTTAGCCGATGGCCCGCATGTCGAACTCCACCGCCTGACGCGGATCAGCGCGCTTTGGTCCATCGATCTGTCCCAACTCGAGCAGGCCCAGCAAGTCGCGCTCGCTATGCGGTTCGAGGTCGAGGCGCACGCCGCCACTGGGGGCAAGCTGAAGCCAAACCCCAACCATCTGCGAAACCTCCCAGTCGCCGAAAAGCTGGAAATCTGCCGGCGCTTGGCCGCTTATCTCGCCAGGGAAACGGGCAGTAAAGCACCAGACGAAGATGTCATAAAGGAGACCGTGGAGCGTGCCGTGGGAGGTCTGTCCTACCGCGAAGCGTTGCTATATCGCGATTGGCAGGACGCGCTTGGGGACGCGATGATTGAACGCGACCCGGACTCCGTTCGGCGATTTCGCATCATCGGCTATGAGAAGTTCACAGTGCTCCTCGAAACAGAAGCCCCGTGGTTCAAGGTTCTCGCCAAGAGCATCGACGACATCGACTTCGACGAGATCGACACAAGCGACTTCAGATCCCAACAGTTACGCGATTTATCGGCCGCGGTCGCCGCCATCGTCATCGGCATTGCTCAGACCAAGGACGCATCCCTTGTCGATCAGGGGAGCCTCAAAGCCGCAACGCGGCTGAGGGATGCCATCGCAGCGGCCGCGCCGACCACGGCGACATGACGCAGAATGGAGATAGTCAGCATCCCCATCTCCATCGTGTCGCTCGCCATATCGATGAGCTGTTTTTGGCTCGCCTTCCTGCGACGCGGCCGCTTGGCGATGACCATGCCGACAATTGTGTTCTTCGATCATGACGGTGCCCAAGGCGACGCCCAAGACATTCATGCGCACTTTGCTCTACAGCACTGCCACGTAGAGCCAGGTTGTCGAGGGAATGTATATTCAGGCGCTCCGGAATGGCATAGCGCGGACATTCAGCTTCTGGGGCATGGGAAGCCGAGAAGCTCTCGCCGGGGAACGGACTCCACGTCAGCCGCACGGGGTCGGCCGCCAACCATCATTTCGTCCACTTGATTCACAAGGATGAATATCGGTTCGAGCTGGCGAGCTACACGATATTCGGTGTATGCCCGCGTCGCAGGCAGGCGGAATACGCCTCTCTTCTCGGACATACAGACGATCGATTTATATTCCGAAAGCGGACGTGCTGACTCAGTTCTTTCTGTAGTTATATGCTGACGGCGGCCCGATTTCTCGAAAGCCATGAGCACTTGACATTTGGCGTTAAAACGCTAAATAAAGTGACAGTCTCATCCACCATGTGTGGAAGGAGCAACGGGGTCGCCTTCGGGCGACCCTTGCCATTTATAAGTTCCAGTATTTCGCATGCTCCTCTGCGAACGTCTGAGCTCTGTGTAACTTTACCTCATAAGTTGTCCAGAACATCCAATAAGTCTCACGCTCCTCAAGAATTACGGCATAATATTCACTTTTAATCCAGATGATTATGCGCTTCGGTTTCTTCGGAGAGCGCCACCATACAATGTCGCCAGCACTACCATCGTCCCCGATAGTCGCTATCATGTGCGCGGGCCAGGTAATGCGCTCACATCGTCTTAAGTCTGGGATACGGTCGGCTTCTAATCCGGAGTCGACCCCTTCCGATACAGCATGCCAAAATGCGAATCCTTTTCCATCGGTGGCAGGCGCATGTTTGAAGCTGAGTGGCTTACTAAAAACATTAAGATTAGCCCTTACAAGTTCAGAAATGTAAGAAGAATATACCGCGCCGATATATGCAGCCCAGTCTCCATCATAATCTTCAAGCAGGATCAGGTCGGGGTAGCTCATTGCGGGCCTCGCGCAGCACCCCAATAGAAAAGATTAATCTTCTGCTCTGACAGGTAGGATGTGCTACTCAAATCGCGTGGATGTGAGCGACGATACGTAGCCAGCGTGTCAATTAGCTTCAGCTTGGTTGAACTGCCAACTTCGCCTCTGTTGTAATAGGAAATAGCACCAAGAAGAAGATCGCACAGTTGGATGATTTCCGACTCATGGGAGCGGATCTGCTCTACACGATTAAGAATCTTGCAGTCCTGATCTTTAAGGGAGTTACAAAGATATTTGTGTAATTTCTCAACCTTTGGTCCCCCTCTCGTATCCTTTATATCCAAATAGATTTTATAAACATTTTTGCGATTTTCAAGGAGTCGAAGTAGTAATGCATAATAGAGCTTATAGTAAAATTCGTCATGCGACTGATTGAAAGCGCTGTGATCAAGCGATGCCTTGTTCGGCACTACCACAGTCCTGAAGTGAAGTCGTTCGTCAGTCAAAAAGAATCGTACGAGTTCTTCATAAAATTCAGCCTTCGCGGGCCCAACCTTCGACCACTTTACCTCGAACCCATGGGAGGTGGAGTCTGGAGCCTTTAGCCCATATTGCCGCTTAAGTGCCCGCACTGCTTCCGAGATCGGGCGCACTGCCTCCGTTGGACACCAGACAGCGCCCAACAGCATGACTTTGTGCCCGTCATGTTCAAGGTGACAGGATTCGTCGCAAAAGATACTAATGTCCACGTCGACTCACTCGTAATTGTCTGCGCGTCTCGTAAGCAGGAAAGCCAAGGAGCGTGAGAATGGACCAATGTCATATTTTCGACAACTGCATTGAACCCTATTTACCTGCGCAATCATCTTCAAAAATGCACTTTATCGTATATTGGTGGCCTTGACCCAAAAGCGGACCTTCTGCTTACCTGAAGAGTTTCGGACGCCGTGAGGCGTACGAAAGTCGGGGAGGACCGAACCCGCGACACCGGGACTCAGTTATGGGGAATTTGCAACTGGCGCTGCCCTGAGGCGCCCCTGAGCGGGG
>Ga0157365_10001164_pt1 | contig 11021 bp, 6 predicted proteins | sample AttsexASBM3_FD_111478 | JGI IMG/M metagenome (GOLD analysis project Ga0157365, IMG submission 111478) | Fungus gardens microbial communities from leaf cutter ant in Ribeirão Preto, State of São Paulo, Brazil - Atta sexdens ASBM3 | ecosystem: Host-associated > Fungi > Mycelium > Unclassified ... | reverse complement strand
TAACCAGCAAGAAAACGGATGTGCGTCGGAAGCGCACCGGCTTTCGCTAACGCTCAGTCCCTTGCTTGTTCCGTACACTTCACACCAACCCAATCTCAAAAAAGTCAAAAGTGAAATAAATTCGATCATTCAAGTCGGATAGCATTTATTGCCGCGTTGATCCGACCTACGTTAACAGCTTTCTTCTCTTATGATCTTTCTATCAATTTCTTTTCTACTTCCTTGATCGAACATGTAAAAGGGGCGTTCCAGGTTCTACTACTTTCAGGCTATATCACGGTGGACAGAATGAGGGGTACTTTTGGTGGAATGCACGGTACTGCGGAAACTCCTCTGAATGGCAAGCTTGATAACCATTTTCTCATGACGAGCACGTTTTTTCATTTTACACAATATTTGGAGGAGATCGGCATAGTAATGTTTTTTTTTTGAAAATCCATTATCTGTTGAGAGTAAAAGTATCTAAGTTTACTTGAGATTTTATTCATCTTTAATCTAGTAAGAAAATTTGGCAGGAGTAACCCTGCATTTACTAATGATAACACATTCTCATTTATATATCTTAAAAAAAGAACTGTTGATCCTAAAGGCTTGACCCTGAAGTTTGTTCATAACTGAAAAGAGCTTATCACAATCATTACCATTCTCTGTGCTAATGTCTATATAAAAATGATTATGATTTTGACTACTAATGAGACGATAACGATCATAGATCTCACCAGTTAGTCCACTTAAGTACCCTCCTGTGAGATCGGACAGTGTTCTAGGGGATTTATCCGGGGGGCAGTTTCTAGCCCAATTTAGAGGCGGACAGACCATAGGTAAGTTCAATTTGATCGGTAGTAAGGACAGATCCAATTTTCAAATCACGTATAAACTTTTATTTAAATAATAAGAATCATCCTTCCCCTTTTTATGTACCCGAATACTTCTACCGCTCACCTCAGTGGAGAAATATATTAATCCTCTTTTCTTTCTTTTCTGTATTGTATTATCCAGTTCATGGCTTTAAGTTCAATCCATAACAAGGTTCAAAGAAAGGGTTGGAAGAGAATAAAAGAACGAATGAGAGACTAAACACAAAGGCAATCTAGACCAAGAGGCTGGACCAAGAAGCTCGTGCCAGAAGTGCCGCCCAATAGCCAGTTGCCTGGCTTAGATTCCAGAATAGGCACTCTGAAATCTAGACCTTTCTCTGCTATGAGATCATACAGTTTCCACAGCAGTCCAAAACGGACTAGCTCAGGATCAACTGAAGTGACTCGCCAATCGCGATTAACGACTGGAGCATCGAAGAAGTCTTGGTCTTGGATGGTAACCGTCGGACTCCATGCAATCACGTAGTACCATCGACAGTAGGTGAGCCATTGTCTGACCCATGATCGAAGAAGAGTTCTTGAAAGAACATCTTCAGTGCTTCCCTTAATAACTTCACTAGGAAGCACCTTGAGTTCCTTAGGGAACATCTCCTTCCTCAAATAATCTATGAGCACACCGCGAAGGTATGGATTCAAAGGTCGGCCTACAGGTATCACTTCTTTTAGGTATTCTTCCTAGCAGCGTATATGCGACTGATTCTATTTCTAATGCTTCGTTCGGTTATGTCCTGTCCTGTCAATTCTAGTCGTTCGTTAATCGGATGAAGGACCGAAACCTGCGGTACCCGGATCTGGTGATCAACTCATTGCTTTGATTCCCATTCCGGTCTATCTGGCTTGAAGCGCCAACTCTCGTTGCCAGCTGGTTGAATGGATCATAGAAGATACAAGATGTGCTTCCCCTATTTCTGTGCTTTTAGCAGCTTCTGTGCTTATTTACGCTTGTTTACTTTTGATTTGAGTCATATAATGCCCTAGGCCTTCGATGAGACGAAGTTGTCCCTGAAATTCCACCCGGGTCGATAGCTCTAAAAAGTTCCGACTCTCTCTCTAGATGCAAAAATATGAATCACCTACTCGGTACGCCCCTTCTGGCACAACACCCCCCACTCACAAGAGCACACCACTTCTGGGGCGATTGATCGATTCCCCCGTTGACTCGAATTCTTCCTTCCCGAGGGATACCTTAACCATAATAATGGAATCGTCGAGCACTATAATCCGACGGACCGACCTAGTGATAGAAAGAGCAGCTCGCAATTCGTAACTGGCGAGCGATCGATTGGGGATTGATTGAGTGCCTTATTAGAAAAGGCCGGGCCGATGGGTAGACTAAATATCTATCAGTACTCGCGATCTGGGTAGTACCCAAGTCACTCATAAAGCCTCTACATTGAGGGCTGACGCGCATGTCGGCTTTGAATTTGCTAAACGCGGTAATGGCACCCCTATAAAGCTTGAGTCCCGTCGTATGATAGCTACGTTAGTGAATTTCACCACTCGATCTTTCTTTCTTCAGAACGAGGTCCAAAGAAGTCCTCTTCTTGGTAACTAAGAAGTGGGTCTTCTTAGCTTTAGCTTGCCAATCGATGGACGGAAAGGAGATCCTGTTCTATATCCCAGGGTCCTCTTTAATCCGAAGAATGGAAAGAGGGCTGGCTTGACTCTAGTTCCGTCTCACAAGATATAAGACCAAGTGTTGGCACCCTCCAACTGAGACAGTTATAATTTGACAATCGTGTCGCGATCAGTCTTTCGGTCATAGGCAACCTTATGAGCACAGACCCAATAAGAGGTCTTACTGAGCGTGGACGGAGAGGAAACGAATCTGGTACAATCTTGACACATAAGGAAGATTGAGCATATAGCATATATATAAGAATAATAGAATAGAGTCCCAAAATAGCATATCGTAATTGAGCTCCGTGCGCAAGGTTCTTGACTCGCATCAGGATATAATACTTATTATTAATATTTAGGGCGCATGCATGATCTTTAGTAGACTTTACACTCCTAAATCAGGAAAGAGAACGAAAGGACTCCATGGATTGGCATCTAGATAGAACCTGGATTCACTCCTCTATCCATATTAAGGAAGAGGTCGGCGGAACCTAATCTTTACAGACAAGTAGAAAGCTAGGGTTCTGAAGACGGTGACCTTGAATCTGGCCTATCTTACCAATCCGTCTATAGAAGAGTTCACTCTCTCTTAACCAAAACCCCATGGCGCTGCTTTGCTCCTATCCATTGATTTCAAGCTCCAGCGTGAACAGCAATAGCATATTCTGCCGGTAGGGCTAATTTTCATTCCGGTGATTATTTATCCCTTGCTTTTAAGCCAATCCTCACATCTAACTGTAAGTGCTTTTACTTTTTTGATATTCCTTCTTTTCCGGTTTGGCTATGCGCAATCAATCAGTTGCTTGCTTCCTATCAATCTCGATTCCTGCTTAGCTGTCTTGCTTGTTTAAAAAGTGTAACTAAAGAAAGAATATTGATTGAGTCAAGTCAAGTTAGACTGATTTAACCTCTCAGGCAGTACAGTCTCAGTATCAGTATCAGTTTCTCTTTGGCGTCAAGAGTGGAAACACTCTGATGTGAGGGTTGTTCCCTCAGTCTGAGGAGGCGAGAGCCCTTCAGGCCCAAACGGGCACGGTTGAAGGTTTTGCTGTAACAGGCAACTCATTTCAGCCGCTTCCCGGGTAGGTACTTGTTGAAGTTCAAGTACGCTACACTGGTCAGTCACAAAGATCAACGCCAATCATTGGAAGCACATGATGCGACCATCAGGACGAGTGGATCCCGTCCTGCTAGTCGATTTATTCGGCTAGTTAGGATGTGTTCCTGGCGGGAGACTTTGGAAGGTCTCCGGGTGCCGTGCCAGATGTTAATTTCTGTCACGGTACCTATGATGGCTGTGACTGGGAGTTAGTCTTACTCACACTTCTCCAAGGCTTACTGTTGCCTGTGTCCGTCCTGGTGTGTCACCTTTCGGTGGCATCATCAGGTTTCGTAGGGCATTCGCATTATTGTTGAACCTTGTGGCTTGTGTAATGTTGGTGAACACCGGCGTTACGCCAGTTACAAGGTCAGGGGTTGTCGTAGCTAGTGTAACTTCTCGCTACCTATGGCTTCTCCAAGTGGAGTTTACCAGTTTGATAGGATTGTTAGATCCTATCTTCGCATGAAAAAAGTCAAGTAAGCAGTCAAGAATGAATCTGTCTCAGATCTGGCTTTCACAGGCTAAATGCCGTATGTTGACAGACCTTTAGAAGCTAACTGATCTTTAGGCTATGCTATGACTGCCTCGGATCTTACTAAACCCAGGGAATCTGTTCCTCTTCTCCCGTCTGCCTAAAAGGAAGAAGCCTAAGCAGCAATCTCAAATGTTTACTCAGTCAGCTATCTACACCGGTAAGTTAGGTATTTCCTTCGTCTCGTCTAAGTAGTCTAGTAAGGAAGGCGAAAGGAAGAAGTCTTCTTTCGTTCCAGATATTGATAAGCTGGTGATTCCGTTCTTGCAATCAAGTCCGGAGAAGTCATTCCATTTAGTTAGACGGGGAAGAGATATCTTTCTATTGTTGTAGTTACCAAAGCCCGTACTTAGAAGTCTAAAGTCAGAAAGCAAGTAAAGTCTTGAAGTATAGGCATAAGCCTTAAAGAATCACAGGCAGGGGGACAGACGGTTAGAAAGCTACAAACAATTATTATTTCCTTCCTGGCTTCCCCTGGAAGTCAGAACCCGAGCTAGTACTATGATTTAGTCTAATACATTCCCGACCGGAGCTAGCATCCTATATCTATTTAGTTAGGAAAGCATTGGGACCAGAGACATAGAAGCTGGATAAAAGAACTCTAAGTCATAACAAGAAGGAGTTGGGGGCGCGCAGAGCACCTAATCAAGTTTGTTAAATCAATCGGACAACCGTAACTAATAAGATAAAGAAAGAAAAGAACCATTTGGAGAAGTAGTCAAAATCTCTTACTTCGGACAAGCGTAACGAATAAGATCAACCAATCAAAGAGACTTCCATTCGATCCTTGCCTCTTGCTTAATAGAATTCATGCTTTCAATCTTTGTCTGTCATCCTACGTCATTTCATGTCTTCAGTCAATCTTACTGACTTCCCTGGCTTTATACTTTCAGACTTCCGCCCAGATCAGATGAAGTAAGGGCTTGAACAACAATCTTTGAATATGAGATTGAGGCAGAGGCTTATTTGTTCCCTGATTTAAGGGGAATAGTGGACAGGGATATACTTCCTAAACAATAGAGGCACTTTATTAAGTATCTCTACTGAGGCCATCGCAACCTTTCTAAGGTCCGATGGAGGGGACAGTATAGATTGGAAGGTCTCCTTCGACACTGGCTTGGCTAGCTTTATAAGCTTGGCCATAGTAAATGCCGAAAGGTAGATCTTAACAACTACATCTGCCCTATCATCCTGCCTTCTTATAAGTTTTCGATGGAATGGCGCGAAATCCATCATTGGCAAAACAATTGGAAGAAGGCATGGACCTTCTCATTGAGGTTCTTTGTTTTTCTTCTTTATGTCGTCGGCTTTCACCATGTGCTAGGAATAAAGTTGTGGATGGATTGGGGAATTCCTCACAAACTAATCCTCGGTTGGAAGGGAATTAGTCTAACTCCAATTTTGGGAGTCAGCCTTGCACCTCTATTGAGTAATGCCTGAGTCGACCCCTTCTCCCGAACTTCCTACAGGCTGGCTTTTCTAAAAAAAGGTTGTTCAGGGTCGGAACGAGTAAGCCTCGAGAGACTCACTTATTGGAAAAGATGATGTTAAGCTTCCTACCATTGGCCTCCCTGCGCCCGCAGACGGATGCTCGTAACATAACATCTCCTCGCTTGAGCATCTTTATATGAAAATTGTTCTGTTATAACAACGGAAAAATTTAGGACCATGCCTCCACTTATGGTAACCAAATCCTTCTGCCGGGATTGGTGTCGAGTCCGTTGTGAGAGGCGCTTAAAAGGCCGTTAAGGCATTACACTCAGGGGTGAACCCACAGGGGAGGGGAGAGGTTGCTTCCTAAAAACAACTGGGTTTGGCTCGTTGCCTTTGATTCCTTACCCATAGCATAAGATAAAGGGTGCGTGCTTCAACATCTAAGTTTCACACAAGGAACCTCCTGCGAGAAGATTCCAAGCTTTAAGGGCAGCGAGCATTTAGTGTGCAGGTTAAGGAAGTCAATATACGGACTCAAAAAGCTTCCCGTCAGCGGTACCTCAAATTCCATGAGGTGAGAATGACCTTTGGGTTTAAGGAAAACAGTGTTGATCAGCGTATATACCTAAAGGTCAGTGGGAGCAAGTTTCTCTTTCTAGTCCTATATGTTGACGACATACTGCTTGCTAGCATGTTGCACGATACGAAGACATTCCTCATAAGGAGTTTTGAGATGAAGGATATGGGTGAGAAACATATGTCATTGGCATGGAGTTTCTATGATTTTCCCGAGGCATCTATAAGCAAAGCCTAAAAGGGGCAAGCTTTCTTCTCATTATCTCTTTCTAGTTAGAAGTTTCAATCTCTTTTTGCGTTCTGGTGGAATATACCTATAAGGTTTTGCTGTCCTGACGAAAGAGAATTGAGATAAAGAACGGACGGATAGTGCAACACTCGAGTTAGTGCTTTTAAAAGGAGAGCACTCAACTTATTGTTGAAGATGAACGACTGCTAGTGCTAGAAAGAACTGTTACAGGGGTAGGCCAACTTACGACTAAAAGGTTAAAGGCTCAACCACAGCCTGGCCTGGCGGATTTATTATTCACTTCCTTAACTTAAAGGAGGGGAGCCAATCTTCTTATTTTCCTATTCCCGCTTGGCAGTGCTTCCTGCTGCTTGATAACTTGCTTGACTGGAATGAGACTAACTGCCCGGTATACAAACCTTGCTTGGTTGACTGCCGATCAACGACTAGGGATCTTCTAGCTAATCATTCCATTCTAAAGCTGTTAGCTAAGCATGTCAGAACTCCATTCCTGGTATGAAAGTCAGTGGTAAGAAGACTAGCTCGGGCTTTCAAGTGTGAAGTAGGTCTTGGATTCGGCATTAGCGGTCAAAGTACTTCCTTCTCCGCTTAAGAAGATTCTGTTGCCCAGGCAAGTAAGACAACAAGCAAATAAACATGCCTTAAAACATGGAGTCATTCCGGGTACCATGGAAAATCTAGAAATTGACGAGCTATTAGCCAACCAAAAGTCAATTGACGGAAATCTCAGACATTGTCTTCTCTTAGGTGAACCTTCTTTAGCTCGAAGAAAGATGGATCTTAGGATCGCCTATTGGCTCATAACTACCTTGCCTGACCGACCTGATCGACAGCTTTAGCAAAAGTTCTGATTGGACCGAATAAAGAAAGAAGTGAAGCAGGCAGGGAATTGAATTACCACTCCGTGGGCCTCTGCCTGGAACAAGGCTTGCTTTAGAGTACTAAAGACTTTTAAGGGCTTGCAATTCACCATTGAGCTATGGAACCATGGGAATATTGACTTATAGAAAAAGTCTTTAGTCCGGGATCATAAGCCTAAACTGTTAGCAGTCGGTGAGGTAATGCATTTGGTCTAGCAACAAAACCTAGCTACAGTTAGCTCTCGGAACATAGGCTCAAGAGCGGTAATGTGATGCCTCAGCATGAGCTGAGTCAATCCAAGACTGATCTACTCCCACAGTTCGCTAACACCTACCATTGATACCAGCTTACTTACCTCTGAAACCCTGTGAAATCAGAAAAGATAGATCTTGGAATTCGTACACAGGTCGTTCACCTCGGCATGAGCTCTTTCGCGGGTGATAAAATCTAAAGATTTTGACCCTATCCGTAAGTTGTTGGCTGCTACTATATACTATATAAATAAGTATCGGGCGGGCAAAGGGGCTGCTCTCGAATGCCCCGCTACGCCCCTTATTTACCTTTTAGCTTCAAATTCCATTGTTCATTCATTCTATTCTTTTTTGCCGGAAATAGGTCGAACCCGTCCTACCATCTTGTCTAGTGAAGCAGTAACGAGCGCCTACATAACCAGTCCAAGTCAACTTAAAGAAGTGAGATGGTTGGTATCAGACCTTATGTAGTTCTTCCGGCCATTTTATAGTTCCTAGAAAACAAGGAAAGATATTCCCAAAAAAGTAGATCTATGTCCCACCCCCTGTCTAACCACACAGCAGCAGCATCTAACCGTACTAAGATGATGGCAAAAGCCATAATCTTAGCAGTGAATCGCAAGCATACGGCCTGCGAGACCATTCTGGCTCGCGTGTCGTGTGAGTAAGTAATACGACTTATTTGCGATTATGTGTGACCAAAAGAGTAGCACAGACAGCGCACTTGAGATTCACTGTAAGACGCACCTTAATAGAGATAAACGCCCCACATGGGCCTACCTACCTGGTAAGGCTAGGGAGACGCCACGGTGCTTCTACGAGTGCAAATACTGTAGCCATAAGACACATCTATCGGTGTTTACAGCCACAGAACTTGTACCTGACGGAGTCGAGACAGTACACAGAGACAGCATCTATCGGCTCTTCCATGCACTGCCTCTAGGCCGCCTGCCATAACGGGAATCAAGGGTAAGATTATGTACTACGCTCAGCCACATCTATCAGTGGTGACCATAATACAAGAAATTACCGGACAGTGTCCGAACGGAAGAGAAAGCACAGCATCTATCGGCTGAGTCCCTCAACCGGCGGAAAGATTGCCCTTCCCGAGATGGCCAGGAGAAGCTCCACATGTGATTAAACAACAAAGAGTAAGTCGTCAGCATTTAGAAAGCGCTGACCTGCAGAAAACAGACACTTGGTAACGGGTGTCGTTAATGCAAAACTTACTCTTATCGGTCCAGAGCAGGTGTGGTGAAAACCCACCAGTCCATGGTCAGACCATTATGGAGCTGGTCTTCCTTTAAGCATTCAGTCTTTTAGATAATTAGGAGGACCCCTAGCACTGGCAAAGACATATTCATCAATGATTACTACGTTAACCATGAGTCTTAGTAATAACCATCTTGAATGTTATTATAGTAGCTGCTAGTAGAATACCAGAGAGATAAAGCGCTAGTTTACCCTTATTATCCTTCAGTGCCGCAACGGCAGCCTCTTCATTAGAGAGATTTTCCTCCACCGATTGAGATAAGAGTACTTCTGCTGCCTTTTTCCCATCAACTGCTCCTGAGCTGGAGGCACCTATATCCATATATTGATCCCCGGCAGAAGTCAAAGTCAAAGTCGAAATAGAAGATAAAGGATTAATTAAGTCAAAGATATCATTTGTTGTCAGACACAAGTCTGGAGCTACTAAGAAATACCACGTATGGATTCCTATTAGTAATGAAGGCAGGTATTGTTTGAATATATTACCTATAAGATGGTAACGGAATAGATCCCCGCGGCTCAGTTGAGATAGAAAAGATTTCCGAGCATATGCGTTAGGTTGAGGCAATCGAAGGGGATTAAAGCGATAGATTACCGGTTCCTCCGGTAATATCATAGCATTTGTTGGAGATCCATGTGCGATATTCATGCCATCTTCCTTACTTCTATTCATCTCTCTTTCCTTTATAGGAACTCGACTCCTCACACTTCTATCTCTCTTTAGTACTTTTTGTACTATTGAAGCTGTATCAGAAAGAGGTTGCTCCCTCAAAACTACCACAGTAGGGAGGGTTGGTCTACTGGGTGGAAAGAACGAAGCTAGAATAGGGCTTATGCCTTGCATTTGATGACTGCCTATCTTTAGTGATGGGTAATTTCCTATATTCTTATTATTACAATGTGTTAATATACTACTAGGCTGAATAGGCATATTCGGACACTTTTGGGGGATATCATTTGCGGTCTCCTTTTGGGATGAATGATGAATGGAGTTGATTCTGCTGAAAAAAGAATTAATCATAACACAATATGAAAACTGTCATTCAAGAGCTCTCATCCACATATTTCTTATATGTGAATAAAGAAATTACATAAAAAATGTGAAAGAAATTGCTGTATTGTTAGCAACAGAAAGAATGGGAGTATGAAAGAAAGCACTTGCTTGTGACAGATATATTGTTGACCATATCCTACTGTCTAACTCTAATAAACTTAAAACCATGAACTCGTATCAACCCAGACACCATCTGGGGAGACTGATTCATATAGTGCAACGAAGATGGTGATGATTAAAAAGTATTTGCCTATAGCGCTGATCACCCTTTCCTGCTTATATTCCCCTTTTTCGTCGTAGATCTTGTCTACATCTAAGAATGATTTAAGGGTAGTATTAAGGGGTTCACCACAATCACAAGGACTTTGAATGTGTGGGTGGGTACTACATACACCGTCAACAAAGGTATCATGAGCAACCTTAGAAATTAATCCCAGATCAACAGATGAGAGCACTTCGGGCTTTAAGGCAAGAGGGGCAGGGACAGAGATAAACCATAGACTCAAAAGTATGGAAAGAGTCATATAAATAGCAAAACGGTGGTCCAACATGTAGGAATACTGTAATGCCTCTGAAAGACCAAAGATTTGGATTCTTGATGTATTCCTCTCTGATAAGCTTGATAGACCAGGACTAGGCAAGCGAAGCAATGGAGGGTGTTCACCTTGACGAAGAATGCGCCTAGTGGGAACCCATGGGCCGAAGGTATACACTGCACCAGATGGTCTATGCCTAACCCGGCGGACTCCGTTTGCTGCAAAATTCATTAGGTCAGCCCGAACCATAGGGCTATTGTGTGGAGGAATACTGACAGGTCTCTCATAGCGAACCCACAATGGTGGTACTATTACACCGTTAGCATTTACACGATTTCTAATATCAAGAACAGCTGGAATACCATTTGTTAGCCTAAAGAATATACCTAACATGAGCCTCTAACTTTCATATCTCCTTTTTTTGCCCTATTCAAGATGGAATTTTGCCCTATTTCGATTCAGTTCTTATCTAGAAATGACAAACTATTTTCTAGATAAGAACACTAAATACGTAGATAAGAACAGACAGGCCTTCTATTTACGAACTTCATTCATACTTTCTTCCCACCCTTACTACAGTTAGCTGGGGAATCCTGAAAGACAGGAAGATGCAGATAAAACAATAGACTGATAGAAAGACCAGACGGATCTACCC
>Ga0157365_10001163_pt1 | contig 11023 bp, 15 predicted proteins | sample AttsexASBM3_FD_111478 | JGI IMG/M metagenome (GOLD analysis project Ga0157365, IMG submission 111478) | Fungus gardens microbial communities from leaf cutter ant in Ribeirão Preto, State of São Paulo, Brazil - Atta sexdens ASBM3 | ecosystem: Host-associated > Fungi > Mycelium > Unclassified ... | reverse complement strand
GCCAAGACCGACAGCGTAGCTAATCGTCGTCTGGCATTCGCCCGCACTCGTGATAACGAGATCGTGGCAAAACTGTTTAACGAGCTGGGCCCGCGTTTCGCGACCCGTGCCGGTGGTTACACTCGCATTCTGAAGTGTGGCTTCCGTGCTGGTGACAACGCTCCGATGGCATACATCGAGCTGGTTGATCGCGCCGAGCCGCAAGCAGAAGCAGCTGCAGAGTAATTTGCAGTGAAGTGAAAAAACCCGCCTCGGCGGGTTTTTTTATATCTGTCGTTCTGTGCTGCAATCGCCTATTCTTCACTTCTGTTTCATTTCTCATTCCCTTTAAGGAGGCCGCAATGTGGTTAATGGATCAGTGGGCCGAGCGTCATATCCTCGAGGCCCAGCAAAAAGGTGAGTTCGACAATCTTCCAGGTTCCGGCGAGCCACTGGTACTCGACGATGATTCTCACCTCGATCCCGAACTCCGGGTCGGTTATCGGCTTTTAAAGAACGCGGGTTTTCTTCCTCCCGAGCTTGAAGCGCGTCGAGAGGCAGTACTGCTCAACGATCTTCTTAAGGAAATCAACCATCAGCATCCTGATTACCAGACCGTAAGTAAAAGGCTGGCTTTACTTGAGCTGAAATTAAAACAGGCTGGGCTCAGCACGGATTTTCTTCATGGCAGTTATGCTAACTCTCTTGCCAGCAAACTGGAGGAATAGCGATGTATCGTATCGGAGAGCTTGCACGGCTCGCAGGCGTCACACCAGACACCGTGCGTTATTATGAAAAGCAGCAAATGATGGACCACGAAATCCGCACTGAAGGTGGCTTCCGGCTTTATTCAGAAAACGATTTGCGCCGCCTGCGATTCATTCGTCATGCTCGACAGTTAGGATTTACCCTTGAATCAATAAGAGAGCTGTTGTCGATTCGCATCGATCCGGAACATCACACCTGTCAGGAGTCGAAAAGCATTGTTCAGGCGCGGCTGCAGGAAGTCGACAGCCGTATTCAGGAATTACAAAATATGCGTGTTTCTCTGCAGAAGCTGAATGATGCCTGTTGCGGCACGGCGCACAGCAGTGTTTATTGTTCGATCCTTGAAACGCTGGAACAGGGTGCTAACGGATAAACAGGACCACATTGATCTTTTCCAGTCGCAGGCCTACACTTGCGGCGAATAAACCACAGGAGCACTTATGACTCGCTATAAACATACGAAAGGGCAAATTCAGGATAATGCGATAGAAGCCCTGCTACACGATCCTCTGTTTCGTCAGCGTATCGAAAGGAATCTCAAAGGGAAAGGCAGTTATCAACGGAAAGGAAAGCACGGCAAGCGGGGTAACTGGGAGGCCAGTGGCAAACAAGCGAATCGCTTTTTTACCACTGGCCTTCTGCTTTTGAAGACTGTTATGGGCGACGGTTTTGCTCTTTCAGCAAATCGCGAATTTCGGTAAGTAACACTTCTTCTTTGCTCGGACCTGCGGCTTCCTTCGGTTTTTTCTGGTGCAATTTATTGATTACCTTAATGGCCAGAAAAATCGCGAAAGCGACGATGATGAAATCAAATACGTTCTGAATGAAAACGCCATAGTGCATGATGACTGCGGGTGTATCTCCAACAGCCGGGCGCAGCGTCAGGGCGAACTGTTTAAAGTCGATTCCCCCTATCAGTAAGCCCAACGGCGGCATAATAATATCTGCCACCAGTGACGAGACGATCTTACCGAATGCCGCACCGATAATGACACCCACCGCCAGGTCCACAACATTTCCGCGCATGGCGAATTCACGAAACTCTTTAAAAAAGCTCATTTTTTTACTCCCTGGATTTCAAAGCCTAACTAAGTCTAACAAAGGAAATATGATTTTCCATTTTCTCGCTGAAGTATGAATGTCCTTTTATCCTTGAAGATCATACGGATATATTCAGCGATAATAATAAAGGCGGCCGTAGCCGCCTGAATATTATAAAAAGAAGGGGCTTGGCTGGAAGAGACGCTCGACGTCAGTGACATATTTTTTATCGGTCAGGAACATGATCACATGATCGCCTTGCTCAATACGTAAATTGTCATTGGCAATCATGACATCATTACCGCGCACGACGGCGCCAATGATCGTGCCTGGCGGCAGTTTAATATCATCAATTACGCGCCCGACAACGCGGGAAGTCGTCTCGTCGCCATGGGCAACGGCTTCGATGGCTTCAGCCACGCCGCGGCGTAGCGACGACACGCTTACGATATCCGCCTTACGCACATGCCCGAGCAGCGCAGAAATGGTCGCCTGCTGCGGAGAGATAGCAATATCGATAACGCTGCCTTGCACCAGATCCACATAGGCGCGGCGCTGAATAAGCACCATCACCTTTTTCGCGCCCATGCGTTTGGCGAGCATCGCGGACATGATATTCGCTTCGTCATCATTGGTAACCGCGATAAAAAGATCTACCTGATCGATATGCTCTTCGGCCAGAAGCTCTTGATCCGACGCATCACCATAGAACACGATCGTATGCTGCAGCTTCTCTGCAAGCTCTGCGGCGCGCTGTTGATCGCGCTCGATAAGCTTAACGCTGTAATCTTTTTCCAGCCGGCGCGCGAGACCCGCGCCGACATTCCCACCGCCCACTAACATAATTCGCTTATAAGGTTTTTCGAGGCGTTGGAGCTCGCTCATCACCGCGCGAATATGCTGGGACGCCGCGATAAAAAACACTTCATCGCCCGCTTCCACAATCGTGGAACCCTGCGGCCTGATGGGTTTGTCGTGACGGAAAATCGCGGCCACGCGCGTGTCGATATGCGGCATATGCTCACGCATCGTGGAGAGCGCGTTACCAATCAGCGGACCGCCATAGTACGCTTTCACGACCGCGAGACTGACTTTACCCTCGGCGAAATTCACCACCTGCAGCGCGCCCGGATATTCAATCAGGCGGTAGATGTTATCAATCACCAGTTGCTCTGGCGCAATCAGATGGTCGATAGGCACCGCTTCGGGCGTGAAGAGACGCTCGGCATCACGTACATAATCCGGCGCGCGGATGCGCGCAATTCGGTTGGGCGTATTAAAGAGTGAATACGCCACCTGGCAGGCAATCATGTTCGTCTCATCGGAACTGGTGACTGCAACCAGCATATCGGCGTCGTCAGCGCCCGCCTCGCGCAACACGCGCGGATGGGAGCCGTGCCCCTGTACGACACGCAAATCAAACTTATCCTGAAGTAGGCGCAGACGATCGCTGTTGGTATCGACAACGGTAATATCGTTGTTTTCACCCACCAGGTTTTCCGCCAGCGTCCCGCCGACCTGACCGGCGCCCAGAATGATTATCTTCATCGTTTTGCTTCACCCGTCCGGGGCCGCCTGCGCGGGCCCAATCACTTTTTGATTAGCTTAGCGTAAAAAAAGCCATCGCCTTCGGTCGCGCCGGGAAGATTCTGTATGCCGGGCGTTTGTGCTGACCCGGTGCCGTCCAGTTGTGCATCCGGCGTTCTGGCGAGAAATGCCCGGATCTGTTCGCTGTTCTCTTCCGGCAAAATGGAGCAGGTCGCATACAGCAACGTACCGCCTGGCTTAAGGTGTGGCCAGATGGCGTCCAGAATTTCAGACTGCAGCTGCGCCAGCTCGGCGATATCGGAATCACGGCGCAGCCATTTGATATCCGGGTGACGCCGGATAACGCCGGTCGCGGAACAGGGCGCATCCAGCAAAATACGGTCGAACTGCGTATCGCCGCACCATTGCGCCGGGAAGCGACCGTCACCCACCTTGACGTCTGCTTTCATCCTGAGGCGTTTAAGGTTGTCATAGACGCGGGAGATACGCTGCGCGTCTACGTCCACCGCCATCACAGCGGCCTGCGGCGCGGCTTCAAGAATATGCGTGGTTTTCCCGCCAGGGGCGGCACAGAGATCGAGAATAGTTTCACCGTTTTGCGGGGCCAGAAGTTCGACACAGCCCTGCGCTGAAGCGTCCTGTACGGTTACCCAGCCCTGGTCAAACCCTGGAAGAGCACTGACAGGCGCGGGCGTTTCAAGACGTACGGCGTCCGGATAACGCGGGTGAATATGGCCCGTCATCCCGCTCTCTTCGAGCAGGCTGAGCCATTCATCGCGGGAATGATGCTGACGATTGACGCGCAGCCACATCGGCGGACGTTCGTTATTCGCCTCTACGATTGCCTGCCACTGCTGCGGCCAGGCCGCCTGTAACCGTTTTAAGATCCACATCGGATGCAGATAGCGCGCATCCTGCTCTGCGAATTCGGCCAGCAATTCTTCCTGCTGGCGCTGAAACTGACGTAACACGCCATTAATGAGGCCTTTGAACTGCATACGCTTGATGGCCACTGCACCCTCGACGGTTTCCGCCAGCGCCGCATGCGGCGGAATGCGCGTATACAGCAGTTGGTAAAAGCCCACCATAATCAGATAGTGAATGGTGCGCTGTTTGCCGGTCATCGGGCGCGACATCAGCTTATTGATAAGCCACTCCAGCTGCGAGAACGTGCGAAGCACGCCGAAACAGAGCTCCTGTAGCAGGGCTTTGTCCTTGTCGGAGACTTTATGCTGGAGCGGCGGCAGAACGGTACTGAGTGACTGGCCTTTTTCGACTACCTGTTCGATAGCCTGCGCCGCCATGCTGCGCAGATTAATGGATTTTTTCATAGCCACGGGCAGGTTAACCTGCATCTGAAATAAAAAGGCCCGGAAATCCGGGCTGTTAATGCCGTCGCTCAGGCGAGAATGTGGCCCGGCGTAAACCACTCCCGGCGGGAGTTTAAAAGATCCTGCGCTGACATCGCTTTTTTGCCCGCAGGCTGCAGCTCTTCCAGGTTAAGGATGCCATCGGCCGTCGCTATCTGGATGCCCGCTTTACCGGCCTCAAGCACGGTGCCCGGCGTTGCTTTGCTCTGCTGATCCAGCACTGACGCTTTCCAGACTTTAACAGGCTGGTCGTCAATCATGAAATAGCTGACCGGCCACGGGTTAAACGCGCGAATGCAGCGTTCCAGCTGAGCGGCGCTTAGCGCCCAGTCAAGGCGCGCCTCTTCTTTGCTGAGCTTTTCAGCGTAGGTGGCGTTTGTGTCATCCTGCTTTTCAGGCGCCGCAGCGCCCGATGCCAGATCGCTCAGGGTGGCGAGCATTCCCTGCGGGCCCAGCAGCGCGAGTTTGTCATACAACGAAGCGCTGGTGTCATCCGCCGTAATCGGGCACGAGAGCTTACGCAGCATATCGCCGGTATCAAGCCCTTTATCCATTTGCATGATAGTCACGCCGGTTTCCGTATCGCCCGCCCACAGCGAACGTTGAATAGGCGCCGCGCCGCGCCAGCGCGGCAGCAGGGAACCGTGGACATTAATGCAACCGAGACGCGGCATCGCAAGCACCGCCTCCGGAAGAATCAGGCCATAAGCGACAACAACCATCACGTCCGCATTCAGCGCAGCCACGAGCGCCTGATTTTCAGCAGGGCGCAGAGATTTGGGCTGGAAAACCGGCAGGCCGTTTTCCTCGGCCAGCACCTTTACAGGCCCTGGCATGAGCTTTTTACCGCGGCCCGCCGGACGGTCCGGCTGAGTAAACACGCCGACAATCTCATGGGAGGAGGACAACAGCGCTTCAAGATGACGCGCTGCGAAATCCGGCGTACCGGCGAAAATAATGCGAAGTGACTCGGACACGTTATTCCCTGTCTTTATTTAATCTGCGGCTTTCGCCTTCATGCGATCCAGTTTTTCAACTTTCTGACGAATACGCTGGCGCTTCATCGGCGACAGATAATCGATAAAGAGCTTACCGACCAGGTGATCCATTTCGTGCTGGATACAGATAGCCAGCAGGCCGTCAGCTTCCAGTTCGAAAGACTTGCCGTTACGGTCGAGGGCGCGAATTTTTACTTTCTCGGCGCGCGGCACAAACGCGCGCTGTTCCGGAATAGACAGGCAGCCTTCTTCAATGCCGGTTTCGCCGCACTGTTCCAGCAGCTCCGGATTGATAAGCACCAGGCGCTCATCGCGGTTTTCAGAGACATCAATCACGATAATGCGCTGATGAATATCTACCTGCGTGGCGGCAAGCCCAATACCTTCTTCGGCGTACATCGTGTCGAACATATCATCAACGATGCGCTGAATATCTGCATTAACTTCTTTTACCGGTTCAGCGACGATGCGAAGCCGCTCGTCCGGAATATGTAATACCTGCAAAACTGACATAAATTTCCAGAGCTGTATTCAAGAGTTGAAAGGATCTTACCCTCTATTCTAGACAAATCCCCCTTTGATTGACAGCATCAGCAACGAATCACAGGGATTAGAGAGCGCCGTCTGGCGAGGGGTTGCGCGATGTCACCAACGGAGATTTGGTTACGCCTGATGGCGGTTTACAGCCTGAGCGGTGAAATAATGGTGCAGGCATTTCAGCGTCTGCAAAACAGGCGGGAGGATCCTGCGGATGCATTGCGCCTGGCGGGGCTGAATGCAAAGCAACGAACGCTGTTTTTCAGTTATCCCGCCGCGAAGCTTGATGCGGTTCTGCGCTGGCTTGAAATTCCGGGGCATCATCTGCTCACGGCCCTTTCTCCGGCTTATCCGCTCCCTTTACGTGCGATTGAGTGGTTTCCCGGCGCGCTGCTGGTGGCGGGCGACCCAACAGTACTGACCAGACCGCAGCTGGCCGTGGTGGGCAGTCGTCATCACTCCTGGTACGGCGAGCACTGGGGGAGCAAGCTTTGTTATGCGCTCGCGGAAGCCGGCCTGACGTTAACCAGCGGTCTTGCGTTGGGTATTGATGCCGTCGCGCATCGCAGTGCGCTGCGGGCGCAGGGGAAAACGATCGCAGTGCTGGGCAACGGCCTGGCGCAGGTCTACCCGGCTCGCCACCGTAAACTGGCGGAGGAGATTATTGCGCAAGGCGGCGCCGTCATCTCTGAGTTCCCTTTCGAAGCCCAGCCCCGTCCGGCCAATTTCCCCAGACGTAACCGTATTATCAGCGGGTTAAGCTTTGGCGTGCTGGTGGTCGAGGCGGCGCTGCGCAGCGGCTCGCTCGTTACCGCCCGGTGCGCGCTGGAGCAAGGGCGTGAAGTTTTCGCTCTGCCCGGTCCCATCGGCAATCCGGGATGCGAAGGGCCGCACTGGCTGATTCAGCAAGGCGCGATAGCCGTTACGCATCCGCAGGACATTATCGATTATTTACAAAACGAGCTGCCCTGGCTCAACGCGGCGAATTATTCACCGGATCAAGAGGAAGGTGCATTGCCATTTCCCGAGCTGTTGGCTAACGTAGGAGATGAGGTTACACCTGTTGACGTCGTCGCTGAACGTGCCGGCCAACCTGTGCCATTGACAGTAGCCCAGCTACTCGAACTGGAGTTAGCAGGATGGATCGCAGCTGTACCCGGCGGCTATGTCCGAGTGAGGAGGGCAGGCCATGTTCGACGTACTAATGTATTTGTTTGAAACCTATATCCATAACGAAGCTGAGATGCGCGTTGACCAGGATAAGCTGACGCGGGACCTGACGGATGCGGGTTTTGATCAGGAAGATATCTTTAATGCGCTGTTATGGCTGGAAAAGCTGGCGGATTATCAGGATGGTCTTTCCGCGCCGATGCAACTGGCTTCGGATCCACTCTCCATGCGTATTTATACCGCAGAAGAGTGCCAGCGGCTGGACGCCAGCTGTCGGGGGTTCCTGCTGTTTCTGGAACAAATTCAGGTGCTGAATCTCGAAACTCGTGAAATGGTTATTGAGCGCGTCATGGCGCTGGATACCGCCGAGTTTGATTTAGAAGATTTAAAGTGGGTCATCCTGATGGTGCTTTTCAACATTCCTGGATGTGAAAATGCCTATCAACAAATGGAAGAACTGCTCTTTGAAGTGAATGACGGTATGCTGCACTGATATTTTCAGTGCAGTGGTGAATTATGGCAAGGTCAGCACTCTTTTCAGTGCCCAAACACGAGCCCTGCCCAAAATGCGGGGCTGAACTTCTTATCCGTTCCGGGAAGCATGGTCCTTTCCTGGGATGTTCGCATTATCCTGAATGTGATTACGTCCGTCCGCTAAAAGGGCAGGCGGATGGTCACATTGTCAAAGTGCTGGATGGCCAGCAATGTCCGGTATGCGATGCAACGCTGGTGCTCCGCCAGGGGCGCTTTGGCATGTTTATCGGTTGCAGCCGCTACCCTGAGTGTGAACATACCGAGCAGATCGACAAACCCGATGACACCGCCCTGCAATGCCCTCAGTGCAGCACCGGCAATCTGGTTCAGCGGCGTTCGCGCTTTGGCAAAACCTTTTATTCCTGCGATCGCTATCCGGAGTGCCAGTTTGTGATTAATTTCAAACCGGTGGCTGGCGAGTGCCCGGAATGCCATTATCCCCTCCTTATAGAGAAGAAAACCGCACAGGGCGTAAAGCGCTTTTGTGCCAGTAAACAATGTGGAAAGCCGGTAACGGCGGAATCAGACCGTGAAGAATAACCAACCTGCGGACGCGATATCGCATGTCGTCGACGTCCTTAAAAATGAACATGTCATTGCTTACCCGACAGAAGCCGTATTTGGCGTAGGGTGCGATCCTGATAGCGAAACGGCTGTAAAGCGACTGCTTGAACTTAAGCAGCGGCCCATGGAGAAAGGGCTTATTCTGATCGCGGCGAATTTTGAGCAACTGAAGCCTTATATAGATGACGAGGCGCTGACGCCTGAACAACGTGAGGCGGTCTTCGCCTGCTGGCCGGGCCCCGTGACGTTTGTCTTTCCGGCGAAGCCGTCAACGCCTCGCTGGCTGACTGGCCGTTTTGATTCGCTGGCGGTGCGCGTAACCAACCATCCGCAGGTTATCGCGCTGTGCGAAGCCTTTGGCAAACCATTGGTATCGACCAGCGCAAATCTGTCCGGGCTGGAGCCGTGTCGTACGGCGCAGGAAGTCCTGGCGCAGTTTGGCGACGATTTCCCTGTGCTACATGGCGCAACGGGTGGACGGCAAAATCCATCTGAGATCCGTGACGCGCTGACGGGTGAACTTTTCCGACAAGGTTAATGCATGGAAACTTACGCCGTTTTTGGCAATCCTGTCTCGCACAGCAAATCGCCGTTTATTCATCAGCAATTTGCCGCACAGCTGCAGATTGAGCATCCATATGGACGCGTGCTTGCGCCGCTCGATACGTTCGTGGAAACGCTGGAAGGCTTTTTCATGGCGGGAGGGAAAGGGGCCAACGTCACGGTGCCCTTCAAGGAACAGGCGTTTGCCCGCGCGGATGAGCTGACGGAAAGGGCGGCGCTGGCGGGAGCGGTCAATACGCTGAAGCGGCTCGATGATGGGCGTTTGCTTGGCGATAACACCGATGGTATCGGCCTGTTAAGCGATCTTGAACGCCTCGGTATGATCAAACCGCGCTACCGGATCCTTCTGACAGGCGCGGGTGGCGCAGCCAGAGGCGTCTTATTGCCGCTGCTTTCGTTAGATTGCGCAGTGACAATCACCAATCGCACGTTTGCGCGAGCGCAGGAACTGGCGAACCTGTTCAGCCATACCGGTAGCGTCAACGCCGTTGCGCTCCAGGATCTGGACGGTCACGCGTTCGATCTCATTATTAATGCGACGTCCAGCGGGATCAGCGGTGACATACCGGCGCTCCCGGCTGCGCTGATAAATCAGACGGTTGGCTGCTACGACATGTTCTATCAAAAGGGACAGACGCCTTTTCTTTCATGGTGCGCAGCGCACGGCGCCACGCAGATGGCAGACGGCTTAGGAATGCTGGTGGGGCAGGCGGCGCATGCGGTGCTGCTCTGGCACGGCGTACTGCCGGAAGTGGAGCCCGTTATTGAAAAGCTTAAGCAGGAGCTGGCGCAATGAACCAGGCGATTCAGTTCCCGGATCGCGAACACTGGGATGAACAGCGACAAGCCGTTTGCTTTCCGGCGCTGGTTAATGGCCTGGTACTCACCTGTGCCATTCCTCAGTCTGTGCTGGTGGCGCGTTTCTCTGGCGAGTCGCCCGATGAATGGTTAGCCGCGTTCCGCGAGCATCGATGGGATCTGGAAGAAGACGCTGAGCAGCTTATCGCCGCTCAGCAAGAAGATGCTCAGGGTTGGGTCTGGCTCTCCTGAGCCAGATATTCATCTTTCCACTTCACATAGTTGTTGGCTGAATAGCGCAGCCCTTCCCGTTCAGCCTCTTTCAGAGGACGAATCTGCTTTACCGGGCTGCCGAGATAAAGGTAGCCGCTTTCCAGCCGCTTATTTTGTGGCACCAGACTCCCGGCACCGATCATCACGTCATCTTCTATAATGGCGCCGTCGAGAACGATAGACCCCATCCCAACCAGCACGCGATTACCAATAGTGCAGCCGTGCAGCATCACCTTATGCCCGACGGTAACGTCTTCGCCAATGAGCAGCGGATTACCGTCCGGATTATAGGAAGACTTGTGAGTTACGTGCAGTACGCTGCCATCCTGAATATTGGTGCGGGCACCGACGCAGACATAGTTTACGTCGCCCCGGATAACCACCAGAGGCCAGACTCCGACATCATCAGCCATTCTTACATCGCCAATCACCACGCTTGAGCTATCAACCATCACGCGCTGGCCGGTCTGGGGGAAGGTATTTTTATAAGGACGCAATACAGAAGACATGATGGCCTCGGTTTTTTATCAATTGATAAGAAGACTTTGGTTGGATTTAAGGCGCTGTGCAAGCGTAAATACGCGTATTCGTTGAGCAGATCGAGCGGGATCGCAGCAATGCGTGTGAAAAAACGGCAGTTGAAAGAAAAGATCGAAAAAAGGGTTGTGCTGAAATCAGAGATCCCTATAATGCGCCTCCATCGAGACGGCAATGTGAAACACTTCACGAAATAGCCGAAGCGATAAGAGAAAAACTCTGAAATTAAGGGTTGACTCTGAAAGAGGAAAGCGTAATATACGCCACCTCGCGACAGCAGGCTGAAAGCCGCGTCGCACCGCTCTTTAACAATTTATCAGACAATCTGTGTGGGCACTCGGG
>Ga0157365_10001162_pt1 | contig 11026 bp, 7 predicted proteins | sample AttsexASBM3_FD_111478 | JGI IMG/M metagenome (GOLD analysis project Ga0157365, IMG submission 111478) | Fungus gardens microbial communities from leaf cutter ant in Ribeirão Preto, State of São Paulo, Brazil - Atta sexdens ASBM3 | ecosystem: Host-associated > Fungi > Mycelium > Unclassified ... | reverse complement strand
GCGGCTGTGGAAGAGCACGAGATGCTTCTGGATCTCTATCGCCGTGCGCTGGGAATGTGAGGGAGCCTGTCGATGCAAACATTGCCCCGCGGCGCCGCGGGTCTCGGTTTTTCAATAGCAGGCGGGAGCTCGCCAGTGGCGAGATATGATGCGCACCTGCAGATATCCATCAGGCTTCACGGATTTGAGGACAATGTCCTCCCCGGGGTTACCGCTGGTGTGAACCGGCGCGGCACACAGGTTGCCGCGCTCTGTCTCCTGCTGGCGAGTGATGCATTCGATGGCTTCTCGGTCGTCGATCAGCTGGGCCCGACTGTCGTTCCCTTCGTCCATGCGCCCTTCCTGCCCATGACCTGGCCACTACTGGTGGTGGTCGTTCTGATTTCCCTTGTGGCAGGACTTTGGGCGGGGCGGGAATTGCGCGACATCCGTACATCCATGCCGATCATGGGCCGGTTGCGGCATTTTTTACGCTTTGGGGTGTTCGGTGGCGCGGCGTTCGGGTGTCTTATGGCGCATTTTCTGCGCTGAATCTGACGTCAGATCAAAATCTACCGGCCAGACGCGTGAGCGGATCCCTCCCGCTGGATACATACCCACATTAGAAAATATGTGGGTATGACACGAGGAAAAGGCTGCAGTGGCCTTTCACTTCGGTCGCTCAACGGGTCATCCAGTCAACCCGGAACCGTACATTTCCGGGTGGAATTTCAAACGGACTGCAATGCATCAGCCGGCATTCGGGCCACATCGGGGCTTGCGCGCCCTTACAACCAACGTATCGAGTTCCGAGAGGAAGCGAGATCGATCCGCCTTCCCAAACGCAGCTCCGGTTGAGGTCATAACGCCCACCGAGCGCAGATCTGTCATCAGATTGCGCATCGCCAACGCCATGCCAATCGCATCACGGTCCAGACGGCGCCCTTTCGGTTCAAGAACGTACGAGCCTTTTTCAACGCAGCGCGCCGCCAGTGGAATATCCGCCGTAATGACGATGTCCCTGTCCGAGGCGCGCTCGGCAATCCAGTCATCTGCGACGTCAGGCCCTGAATCTACTACCACGCGCTCGATTAACGGCGATTCCGGCATCGCAATCATCCGGTTGGAGACAACGAAAACATGCAAGCCATAGCGCCCGGCCACACGATAGACTTCGTCTTTCACGGGGCAGGCATCAGAATCGATCAAAATACGGACCATGCCCCGATTTGCCGCGGCATCGCATGAACCGCAAACTCCGGGCTACTCGACCACGGACGCAGATGGCTGGTTTCGCCTCCTACTGGACATAAGGCTTCTCACAGGTTTCTGAAATGCGACGGTGATCGGCTTACGCCCTCATGTCGAGCATATGTGATAGTAAACAGCTTTCCGTATAGCGGACATGGAAACAGGCCGCTCAGGAATAAGTTTCCTCCAATCCCGGGGCGGTTCACATGTGGATCAGCCCGGTAGCGATAATGAGCCATGTAATTCACAGGCCCGATCTATCCTAGCCATGAAATTCTCAGGGCTGATACGCGCAAAGAGGTCTTCCGTGGCCGCCTCGAAGAATGGTTTTCCGCCCCATATTTTCGGATCACCCAACAGAAAGAACCGATGCTTCGCGCGAGTGAGGGCCACGTTCAGCAGGTTCGGCTTGGATGCTGCCCACTGGGCCGCACTCTCCGTTTCGCCGTCACATCCGAGCACTAACAACACGATGCTCTCCTCCTTGCCCTGAAAGGTATGGACTGTACCAATGCGCTCCGCGCTCCATGCCTTGAGATCGCTCTTGGTCGGGCAGGCGGTCGTTCCTTGCGGCCAGTTGTGCACGTCACAGAATGTCTGGAGAAGGGCGTCCTTGATTCGGCGGAAAGGTGAGATGATGTAAATATCCGGCAAGCCACCCGTAAGCTCGAAAATCCGCCTTACGGCAGCTTGCGCGAACACGACCTGACCTGTGACGACCTGACGATCTACGGCGGGTCCGGCAAGGCTAATCCAGGCGCTTTCGCCGAGATCGAAACTGTCTTTTGGCGGTCGCCGTGTTTCGGGCCTATCATGACCATGGAACACCATCTTCCCCTCATAAGCAATCGCGTTCGCGACGCTGAACATCGGGTCCGCGCATCGCCTGTGCACTCGAAGGGGACAACCGACCCATTGCGGCGTGGCATCGCCGCCGATATAGGCACCGATCGGGTTGCCGCGATCGGCGAGGATCTGGACGGAGACGCGTGACGGGGAAAAATCGCCCGATGTATGATCGGACGACGACAGGCCGCCGTTTTTCGCCAGCAGCGCCACGAGTTTCGAGGGGACGGGAAAGACCGGCTCGACCTGCATCGGATCGCCGACCACTACGGCGCGTTGCGATCGCCATAGGGCACCAACTGCCGCTTGCGGGATCGCTTGCCCTGCCTCGTCGACGAACAGCCACCCGATCCCCCCTTCGCCGAGATCCCGGAATTGTGAGGCGACGGAGGCGAATGTGCTGGAGATTAACGGCACGATCATGAACAAGCTTTGCCAGATCGGTAGGGCCGCGACGGGGTTATTCAGGGGTTTGTTGTCGAGCAGTGTCGTAATGGCGGAGATGTTACCGGCGAAACCGCCCTTTGTCTGCACGACAGCATGCAGCCATGCCTCATGTAGCGTCAGAGCAGCAGAAAACAGTTTCGAGCGGAGCGTATTCAATACCTCGTCGTGCCATAGGCCATCCGTCTGCCATCGGTCATTATCAAGGTCAGCGATGTCGGTCGGCGCGCGGATGGTGGGAAATTTTGCCTCCAACCGTTCTCTGTCCGTGCGCAACCTTTCGCACTCCGCGCGCTTGCTTTCAAACTGCAATGTCGCCGCATCGACATTACCAACGGCCTGCCGCAATTGTGCCTCAGCGTCAGACAAGCGTTCGTTCGCGGAGAAGATTCGGCTTAGCTCTGCATCCTGCAAGGAACGTATCTCGGCAAGCTTCGTGTCGCACTGGGCCTTAAGCTGACGTCGAAACATCGCGCCAAACAGGCCTTGCGGATAGTCGGCCCGCACTAGCCTTTCGCGCTCGGCGAGCAAATCGCGCTGCTTTTCAGCACGACTGAGTTCGGTAAGGCTGGCATCGATTGCAGCCTGTGCGGCGACCTTCGTCTGTAACGCCGCGTCACGGGCTGCGATCTCTGCATTACAGAAAACAGCCTCGGACAGGTCGCCGTACCGTGTTAGGAGCATCACATATGCTTGAAGATCATCGCTGCGCTCCAAGACAGATTTTTCGGCAGAGAGGAATGCGGATTTCGCCGTGGCGAAGGGGATGCCACGAGAGTGCTTGCGCCAGTTCCAGACGCTCTGCTGGAGATTGGGATCGAAATTTTTCGGCGGTTTGACGTTTTGCCCAACCTTCGTACCGTCGAAGCAAAGTCCGCTCCGGAAGTGGCGCCGATTGGCTGATTTCCCGAGTGCCGCCGCGAACAGACCCCAGGGCACGTCGTCTGCCACAAGACGATCGTATTTCCCATCGTCACTGCGCGATGCGATATTATGGGCTACGGTCTGAAGGAAACTGAACGGCGTGTTGCCCTCCGGGTCGCGCCAGTATTTTCCGATTGCTGACGCTTTCGGGATATCGCGAGAGAGGTTTTCGACCGCGCTGTTATTCGAGGAAACGACGACCATTTCGTGACCGATTAGATCTTCATGCAACACGCTTACCTTCCACGGGGGTTGGTCAGCGAATTGCGCTACTACCGTGTCTGTGAAGGCGTCCTGCGGTTTTGTGAACTGCGACAGGATTTTCGCGCGCCGGGTCATCAGCTCAGCGAAAACATCGCGCAGCAGAGTAGTCTTGCCGGTCCCAGGAGGGCCGTTGACCGAAAAGATGCCGCCATCCTTAAGGCGGTCGAGCATAGTGTTGATCGCGAATTGCTGCATTAGGCTCATCGCGTGGGCCGGCTCTGTCGGCCAGTGGGCAGGTGGCAGTCGTGAGGGCTGCAGACCGGCCATGACAGTTTTGAGCCCTCCGCGAGTGTAAAGATCGTTTCGCGTTCCTGGCTCCGGCTGCGCAAGATAGGCGCTGACGAGGCCAGCCTGCGAACCTCGCGATACGGCGCGGATAACTCGCGCGATGTCACGGGCGTAAAAACTGTTGAGGATGTCGATATCTGCCTCGGCATCAGTGCCCGGGTTGCCGTCGCCCTCGTCCTTGCCGTCTTCGTGGTCATCCTGAAGGCGCGGGATGCGCGGGGCGACGCTTTCTCCTGATGCTGCCGCGTTTAGTCCGGCGTTCAATTCCGGGCGGGGTTTCCGGCCCCTAGCCTTGATTACTAGGGCGGGGCCTGTAGCGAAAGCGGTCTCCAGGCTGCCCGGCCAGTTATTGGACCATTGGACAAACACCTGAAGAATGCCGCGCAGATCCTGCCCTGTAAATGCCTTTATCCCGTTGTCACCAGCGGTCTCACTGTGACGTTTCGGTTGGCACTCCCGAAGGGCCTGCTTGAGCCAGCGAACATCCTCGTCGAATGCATCAATGTCGAGATCATCCAGATGGTTGTTTTCAGCGCATCGTCCAAGTGCCCAGGATACCGTCGAAACAGACGCGGTGTCGAAGCTCGGCACCCCATCGGACGAAAACCCGATGCGCGCCATGCAGGTTAGTCCCGCGGGTTTCTCGTGTTCGTCCTCATCATAGTCAGATGCCTCGTCCGGTGATTTCAAAACAGCCTTCAGGTTCCTGGCGATTTCAACCGCGTCGAAGACACCGAAATAGACGTCGAATGCAGCGACTTCCTTGTCGGCAGGTGGCTGGAATATCCAAATGTCAGTATCAGATGCATCAAGGTCCGAGAGAGCAATCGACTTTAACGACCATTCATCTTCTCTTTTGACCTGCATGACCTGCCGTTCCAGGGCAAACGGTAGGAAGAATTCGCATGTATGCCAAAAGTCGAGGATTTTTCTTGGTGATGGATGATCCAAATACTTTTCCGCCAACGACATTAAAGGAAGTTCCGTTTTTTAAGATCATGTTCATTAGCTATAGGTGATAGTCTCCATTGTCCGCAAGGCGGTGGCTTTCTGACATGATTTACTCCCTTTGCGTTAGGACAGAAGTGAGGTTTCGGGAGGCATGTACGGAAGTGAAGCCTATTATTCGCGTTCCGGAGATTATATCCAGATGCCTCCGCCAGATGCGTTCGGATCGGCTCGAGACCTGTTCACCGTCCAGGCGCGTGAACTGGCCCACTGGGCAGGCGCTGCATATCAACTGAACCGTGAGTTCGGCGCACGTTTCGGGGGTACCCCTTATATGCGGGAGGAACTGGTGGCGTTATCTTGACAGTCTGCACTGATTGCCAGTGTCATTCTGATATCGACGCAATAGGGCTGACGGAGGCGTTATCCAGGCCGGCCTGGATAACGCCGGGCAAGTTGAACTCCTGCGTTTATGCTGGGCTCCCCGGATGGGAGGTCGGAGGAAGGTTGAACAACTTGTGGACAATGTAATTGCAGCTTCGAGCATTACGATTCAGGAGCGCAGATCCGCGGACGGCCTTGATGCCTACGTCCCAATGATCCTGCGGAACGGTGTGCTATACGATCCTGATCTGGATCGCTTTTTCCGCGATCTTCCTCTCAACGGCGTTCGCTCACGCCATTCCCTTCGTGCTTACGGCTACGATGTTCTGGTCTGGGCTCGTTTTCTTTCGGAAGCCTGCGCCAGGACGATATGGCAAGCCGATCGGCATGATGTCCTTGCCTATCATCGCGTCCGCCGCCGCACAGAGGTCGGACAACGCATTTCCGCTGCTTCTTGGAATCGCGCCGTTGCCTGTCTCGATCGGCTATATCGCTGGGGTGTGCAGGAAGGACTGATTGCAGAAGCACCCTTCACGCATCGCTCGGTATGGAGGCAGGGATACGGTGGGCGCCGTTCGCAGATGGCCGCGCGGAACGATGCCTATGAACCTGCCGCGCGTCGAGCGGACGTTAGTTTCGTCACGCTCGAGGACTATCGGCGCTTTCGGGATGTCGGTCTCAAGACGCTTTTGCCTGACGGCCGCACACGCCTCGGCGCCCGAGATCGCAACGGTATCCGCAATGCGTTGTTCGCCGATCTCCTTGTGACCACGGGGCTTCGGTTGGAAGAAGCATCATCTCTCTTCACTTCCGATCTCGTTTTCGCCGACCAGCGTCCGGGCCGTCAGGTCTGGCTGGATTTGCCGGATGCCCAGGCCAAGGGCAATCGCGGTCGACAGATACTCGCTCCCGCTCGACTGCTCGAACAGGTGCGCGCCTATGTCGATGTGGAGCGTGCTCATGCCGTCGGGAAGTTTCGGCAGCGCTCGGCGTGGCGGTCGATAGACCGACCGATCTTCGTTCATCGGGCTCGGCATGCTGGCCGGCTGAGGCTGCTTAATGGCGGCGATATCACACTTGACCTGCTCGACCCGGAGGAACGTGGTCGGCTCATTGTCTGCGATAGCGACGGCAAACCGAGCGAACCGGCGATATTATGGCTTTCGGAGATCGGCTTGCCGGTGCAGCCGAACTCGTGGGAAGTTGTTTTCGCCCGTGCCTCCAGTCGGTGCAGATCCTTCGGGTTAGATATCAACATCAGCCCGCACCAGCTCCGCCACACCTTTGCCGTTCATATGCTGGCGATGCTCATTCAGCATCGCCTCCACGATGCTGCCTTGCCTGCCGGGTCGATGGAGGGATATCGGCAAATTCTTGGCGATCCTCTCCAGCAGGTGCAACGGCTTCTGGGCCATGCCAGCCTGACAACGACCTATATTTATCTCGACCACATTGCGACGCGCGCCGATACCGTCGACGCGGCCGTCGAAGAACTTCTGGGGCTGCTCCCCTCGGAGGCCTCGTTGTGAGGGGGCGTCCGCGCAAAGGAACCGCGGTGCGCTTTGCGGTCGCCGATGGCGCTGTTCCTCCGCATGCAGGCGATCCTGTGCTCGGTTTGCGCTTCAACATCGAGGCGCGTTATGGCGGAACCGTTGAGGTTGATCTTGTCAGGGAGCGTCCGCGAGCCATTGCTGTCGCGTTTGCAGGTGCCCTTCGGCGGCAGTCCGAGCTTGGCGGATCGCTCGGTGCGCGGAGCACTATCAAGCAGCATCTCGCTGCGTACCTTCGGTTTTTCGCATATCTGCGTGAGCACTCAATGGCAAAGACGCCCGCATATCTGCGTGCTGACGATCTCGATGGGTATGAGCATTTCCTCGAAACCGGCGGGATGACCCCGATCCACCGGCATACCGTTCTCGCTAAAGCCATCCTCGCGCTGCGCTCGATCGATGCCGACCAACCTGGGCTTTTGGATGAAGGGCTCCGTCGTCGGCTGAGCTACACCAGCGCACAATCGGCTGGACGATCTCGACCCCGTGACGCTTATAGCCCTTTTGTCGCGCGGAAGCTTCGGGATGCGGCCCGCAGCGATATAGCCAGAATATTCCAGAGGATCGGGAAACCGCTCGATGAAGACGACCACTATCCTAATCTTCGTAGAGTGACCGATGAGGCCAATGCTCGGATCGTCGCCTCCGGGAGACTCAGCAGCGGAGATCGCATCTTCCAGCACCTCTATTGCATGAGGCTGCGCCGCGGTCTGCCGGTTTCCAACCTGTCCGAAGACCTGCATGCACGTTTTCATCTGCGCGCCATGGATATTCCACCTCTACTGACCTTTCTGTCACTGGAGACCGGCCTTGAGATAGAGTGCTGCAAAGCCTTGACGATCAATTGCCTTCAGAGCCCCAGACCCGGCACGATTGAGATCGCCTATGAGAAGCGCCGTGCCCGCGGTGCTGAGCATAAGCACATCTGCGTCCGTGACGGCGGGATCGGAACACCGGGCGGTCTGATTCGTAAGCTAATTGAGGCCACGGCTTTCACCAGACAATTTGTCCAGAGTGATAACCTTTGGCTTTATTACTATACCGGGCCTACGCAGCTTCGGGCGGGTATCAAGCATCCACATGAGCTCGTCGACAGATGGATCGCAGGTCATGGTATCGTCGATGACAATGATGAACCTCTTCGTCTCGTTCTCTCCAGGCTGCGTAAGACCCACAAGGCACTTTGGTACCTGAAGACCGAGGGGCATATGACCCGCTTCGCTATCGGACATACGCCGGAGATCGCCGCTCGCCACTACGCCGATATCCCCTCGCTGCGACCGTTGCATGAAGCCACCATCGCCGATGCATTTTTGGAGGTCGTGACAGCGGCCGCCCCGATTATTCTGGCGCCTGCCGACGAAGAGTCCTGGCGCCAATGCGATGCAGCACCTGAAGAACACGAGGAACGCGACGGTATCTTGCGCGGCGAGCAGGACGTTTGGCTGGCGGCATGCTCCGGTTTTGACCGTAGTCGCTTCGGGGCGCAGGGAGCGCCGTGTCCGCAACCATTCTGGGGCTGTCTGGAGTGCCGCAATGCGGTCATCACCGTGCGCAAGCTGCCAGCGATCATCGCGTTCCAGCAGTTTATCGAGGAGCAGCGAGCCAGTCTTTCCGCCTCAGACTGGGCTATGAAGTTTGGTCGCGCCCATGCTCGCATTATCGGGCAGGTTCTGCCAGCATTTCCCGAGAGCATGATTGTCGCAGCGCGCCGTGAGGCGGAAGTGCATATGCTCTATCTGCCGCCGGAGGCCCGTCAATGAAGGGATTGTTGTCAGCAGCTTTCAACTCCCGGAAACTCGATCAGCGCCCGGTTCTTGCAACCGCTCCGTTGAAGCCTGGATTTGATCGGGATTCCCTTTCTCGCTACGGCGATCCAAGCTGGGATCTTGGGCCGGCCGTGTTTCGTGAGAATGCCCGCCGCTGTCACGTCACCGTGCATTTCACGTCGGTCGAGGACGAGGGTGTTCGCGAAGCATTGCGCGAGTTTCTCTATGCCCGCCTCAATGTCGACCTACCGGGGCACCGCAAGATACTTTCTCCCGGTAGCGTCCGACAGATATATAACCGAGCGCGGCGCTTCTTCGATTTCGTGCGTAATGAACTTGGTGTTGTCGATCTACACCGGGTCGACCAGTCCTTTCTGGACCGATATGCTCGCCATCTCAGGGAGGATCGTACCCGCCGCCCGATCATCGTCGCTCAGTTGCTGGAGATCCCATTCGACCTCCATGCTTTGCGAGACTATCTTCCCTCTGGCGGCTTGGCATTCCAACCGTGGGCCGGACGTGCACCTGCGCGCGTCGCGGGTTATCGTCATGTTCCTGAGAACCGGACACCCCGTATTCCCGAGGCGATTATATCGCCGCTTCTGGCCTGGTCGATCCGCTATGTGACCGAGTTTTCTGCCGATATCTTCGCTGCTCGCGTGGAGATGGATTGTCTCGAAGAGCATCGCGCCAAGCTTGTCGAGCAGGACAGCATCCTCGACCGTCATGGCTGCCGGCGTGAGCACCACAATCGGCTTAATGACTATTTTGCTCGGCTTCGTAGGGAAGGTCGCGGGGTTCCGATTTGGGGCAATGCCCATAATGGTAATTTTCTCCGGAACTCGGCGACCGGAGACGTACCGCCATCTGTCAACTTTCACCTGATTCATCTGCATATTGGTATCGACGCACAAGTCGAGCCGAAGATGCACATTCAACTCGCGGGTGGTGCTACACGTGAGATCAGAGCTGCCGTAATAGAACTCGGTGTCGAGACCGGCGGCATGGATACGCCGATCGCCATTCTGTCAGAGACAGGTAAGCCTTGGAGGCCTCGTTTTGACGCTAGAACCCTCGCGGAAGAAGAGCGCATGCTGCAATCGGCTGCCTATATCGTCTGCGCTTATCTGACTGGCATGCGGGACTCCGAAGTCCAGGCAATGCAGCGTGGATGTCTTTCCCTGACGCGCAGTGAAGATGGCATGATCATGCGCCATCGCGTGCGATCCGTTGCTTATAAGGGCAAGTCTGCCTGCGGTGAGCCTGCAGAGTGGGTCACCATCGAACCTGTCGCCAGAGCCGTCGAAGTTCTCGAACGCCTCTCGTGTCGGGCTGCATCTGCCCGCGGACTTGTAACGCTTTGGCCGGTACTTGCGACCAAATCAGTTTGTAAGGATCACCTCTCTGCTGAGATCGTCCGTCAACTGAATCGCTTCCGCGACCATCTTAACGACCTCTTCGGCACGCTGGACGTGCCAGCGATCCCGGACGGGCCACGTGGACAGCCCTGGCGGATTACGACGCGCCAGTTCAGGCGTACGATTGCATGGCACATCGCCAATCGTCCGTTTGGCACAATCGCCGGGATGATTCAGTACAAGCATGCATCAGTCGCGGCGTTCGAAGGATATGCCGGCTCCAGCCGATCCGGGTTTAGGGCCGAAGTTGAGAACCAGCAGCGTCTCGGCCAGCTCGATGATCTATTGGTCTATTTCGACGCACGGCAGGCCGGGGCCAAGCTCTCGGGGCCTGCGGCGGCACGTATTGCAAAGACGCTCGACAGCATATCGGACGATTTCGAACCGCTGCCGGCCATGATTGCTGATCGCGCCCGACTACGAACCATGCTTGCGAGCCTCGCGCGGACTTTGCATGTTGGTGTGCTGGCCGATTGCTTCTTCGATCCCGGCACGGCCGTCTGCCTGAAGCAGGTCACCGGAGCCAAAGGTCCTCTGACCGCACTCTGTCAACCGACCTTTTGCCCAAATGCCTGCATCACCGCCATGCACCGGCCAACATGGGCGCGGTCCGCGAAGGAGGCCGCAGACCTGTTGAAGGAGAAGCGGCTGTCTACGCTTCAACGAAGCATCCTTCAGGAGGATCTTGATCGGGCGAACAAGGTCCTCGACAGCATAGATAACGACCGATTTGCTCCCGGCTTCTGAGAGGCTACGGGGCTCCTTCGTCGATGGCCTGCCCTGCGTGTGCTCGGAGCGCGCGATGCCCTACGCCGGTATAGGCCCAGATAAGAAGGCGCAACAATTCAGCGGGCGTGTCCTGACCTACCTTGGCGTCGTCTACGATTTGCGGCCCGAGTGCGCCGTCTATGTCGCCTGGTGGTTCAAAACTCCGAAGGACGACCCAAAGACCATCGTCACT
>Ga0157365_10001161_pt1 | contig 11037 bp, 9 predicted proteins | sample AttsexASBM3_FD_111478 | JGI IMG/M metagenome (GOLD analysis project Ga0157365, IMG submission 111478) | Fungus gardens microbial communities from leaf cutter ant in Ribeirão Preto, State of São Paulo, Brazil - Atta sexdens ASBM3 | ecosystem: Host-associated > Fungi > Mycelium > Unclassified ... | reverse complement strand
GCCGCTGGTGCGCGCGGCCCTGCACGCGGGGGATGTTGTTCTGGTCAAAGGCAGTCTGGGCAGCCGCATGCGCGATGTGGTCGCCGCCCTGACACCACAGGAGGAAAAAGCGGGCTGATGCTCTATAACCTGATCGCGGCGCACGACGGCGGCATGCACACCACCACCGTCTTCAATGTCTTCCGCTACATCACCTTTCGCACGGGGGCCGCGTGCCTGACCGCGCTGCTGATCAGCCTGTGTCTCGGCAACCCGCTGATCGCGCAGCTCAAGCGCATCCAGCGCGGCGGCCAGCCGATCCGCGCGCTGGGGCCGGAGCGCCACGTGCTGGAAAAATCGGGCACGCCGACCATGGGCGGGATGCTGATCCTGATCGCGTGGCTGGGCGCGACGCTGCTGTGGGCGGACCTGGATAACGGGTTTGTCTGGGGGGTGGTGCTGGTCACGGCCGCGTTCGGTGCGGTGGGCTTTGTCGATGACTATCTCAAACTGTCCAAGCGCAACACCAAGGGCGTGTCCGCCCGCACCCGGCTGGGGGTGGAGTTTGCGGTGTCGCTGGTGGCCGGTTGGTGGTTCCAGCACCTGATGCCCGCCGATCTGGCGAACCATCTGGCCTTTCCCTTCATCAAGGATCTGCTGCTGCCGCTGGGCTTTGCCTTTCCGATCTTTGCGATGCTGACCATCACGGGTTTCGGCAACGCCGTGAACTTCACCGACGGACTGGACGGGCTGGCGATCGGGCCGGTGATCATCGCAGCCCTTGTGTTTGCACTGATTTCCTATCTGGTGGGCAACCACGTCTTTGCCGATTACCTGCAACTGCACGCCGTGCCGGGCACGGGTGAACTGGCGGTGTTCTGCGGGGCGCTGATCGGCGCGGGCCTTGGCTTCCTGTGGTTCAACGCACCGCCTGCCGCGGTGTTCATGGGCGATACCGGGTCGCTGGCGCTGGGCGGCGCGCTGGGTTCGATCGCGGTGGCCGTCAAGCACGAGATCGTGCTGTGCATTGTCTGCGGCCTGTTCGTGGTGGAAACCGCATCCGTGGTGATCCAGGTCTTCTGGTTCAAGCGCACGGGGCGGCGCGTGTTCCTGATGGCGCCCCTGCACCACCACTTTGAAAAGCTGGGCTGGCCGGAATCGAAGATCGTGATCCGGTTCTGGATCGTGGCGATCGTGCTGGGCCTGTGCGGCCTTGCGACGCTGAAAATCCGATGACCGGCTTCCCCGCCACCCTGTTCGCCGGCCAGCGCTTTGTGGTGCTGGGGCTTGGCCGCAACGGCAATGCCGGTGTTCGGGCCCTTGCCGCCATGGGGGCGGAAGTCATCGCGTGGGACGACACGCCCGCCGCGCGCGACAGCCTCGGCGCGTTGCCGTCGAACGTGCGCGTGGCAGAGATCGGCACGTTCGACGGGGTTTCAGCCCTTGTGCTGTCGCCCGGCATTCCGCACGCCTTGCCCCGCCCACACCCGGTTGCCGCCGCGGCGATCGCAGCCGGGGTGCCGGTTCTGTCGGATGCGGAACTGCTGTTCCGCGCGGTGCGGGCTGCGGGGTCGAACGCGCGCTTTGCCGCTGTCACCGGCACGAACGGAAAATCCACCACCACCGTTCTGCTGGCGCACCTGCTGGCCTGCGCCGGCCTGCCGGTGCAGGCAGGCGGCAATCTGGGCCCCGCCGCCCTGGCCCTGCCGCTGCTGCCGGATGACGGCGTTTATGTGCTTGAAATGTCGTCCTATATGCTGGAACGGCTGGACAGTTTCCACGCCGACACCGCCTGCCTGCTGAACATCACCCCTGACCATATCGACCGCCACGGCGACATGGCCGGCTATGCACGCGCCAAGGCCCATGTGTTCGATCATATGGGCAGCGCCGACCGGGCCTTCATCGGCATGGGTGACGCCTGCTCCAACGCCATTGCAGCCGAGATCACAGCGCGCGGCGTGCCCGTGCGCCGCATCTCGGGCACCGATGCGGGGGCCGACATCACCGGCGCGGACCACATCCTGCGCGATGCAGACGGGGTGATCGCGGATCTGGCGACCGCGCCGGGCCTGCGCGGCACGCACAATGCCGAAAATGCCGCTGCCGCCGTGGGCATGGCGCTGTGTCTGGGCGCACCGCGGGGGGGCATGGCCGCGGCGCTGGCGTCGTTCTCGGGGCTGGCGCACCGGTTGAAGCGCGTGCGCACGCTGGACGGCGTGGTCTTCGTGGACGACAGCAAGGCCACCAACGCCGATGCCGCATCGCGCGCGCTGGGGTGTTTCGAGCGCATGATCTGGATTGCGGGCGGCATGGCCAAGGATGGCGGGATCGAGTCGCTGGCGCCCTGTTTCCCACGAGTCGCAGAGGCCCTGCTGATCGGGCAGGACGCACCGCTGCTGGCGCGCACGCTGGCGGCGCACGGGGTTGCGCACCGCATCGTGGGCACGCTGGAGGCCGCGGTTGCGGAATCCGCCAAGGCCGCCAAGGCATTAGCCGCCGACACGGTGCTGCTGTCGCCGGCCTGCGCCAGTTTCGATCAATTCCGCAGTTTCGAGCATCGCGGTTTACGTTTCATTGAACTGGTCGATGCTTTAGTACCATCCGGATCCCCCCAGCCTGAACCGGAGGCCTAGAACGCAATGGCCGTTACATCGCGCCTCGACAGTTCGAAGGCCGCCCGCTGGTGGCGCCATGTCGATCGGCCGACCATCGCTGCCGTCGGCATCCTGATCAGCTTCGGCTATGTGCTGATGCTGGCAGCAAGCCCGGCCGTGGCCACGCGCATCGGGGCCACGCGCGACATGTTCATCCTGAAACAGGTGGTGTTCCTGGGCATCGCGGGCACGGTGATGCTGGCCGTCTCGACGCTGTCGATCACCAATATCAAGCGGCTGGCCCTTGTGGGCGGCGTGATCGCCCTGGGTGCGACCGCCATGACGCTGGTTCACGGGATGGAGATCAAGGGCGCGCGGCGCTGGATCGCGCTGCCGCTGATGTCAGTCCAGCCGTCGGAATTTCTCAAGCCCTGCTTTGCGGTGGTCACCGGGCTGCTGCTGGCCGAACGGCGCAAGCGGCGGATGTTTCCGGGCTTTCCGCTGGCCATCGGGTGCTTTGCCGCCATTCTGGTGCTGCTGAAGTCGCAGCCCGATATCGGCATGCTTTCGGTCATCACCATGGTGTTCATGACCCAGCTTTTCATCGACGGGCTGAACATCGTGCTGGTGGCGGCGGGCGTTGCGGCCATGATCGGCGCGTTTTTTGCGGCCTTCGTGATGTTTCCGCACGTGCGTTCACGCGTTGAGCGGTTCCTGCACCCCAATGTCGGCGACCATTATCAGATCGACACCGCGCTGCGGGCGTTCGGCAATGGCGGCCTGACGGGGCGCGGGCCGGGCGAAGGCCGGGTGAAGGATCTTCTGCCCGACGCGCACGCCGACTTCGTGTTTGCCGTCGCGGGCGAGGAATACGGCATGCTGGTGTGCCTGTTCATCATCGCGGTGTTCCTGTTCATCGTGGTGCGCGCGACGCTGCGGTTGCTGCGCGAGGACGACCCGTTCATCGTGATTTCCACAACCGGGCTTGCCACCGGGTTCGGGCTTCAGGCCTTCATCAACATGGGCTCGACGCTGCATCTCATCCCCACCAAGGGCATGACGCTGCCGTTTATCTCTTATGGCGGGTCGTCGGCCATTTCGGTCGCCCTGACGATCGGCATGCTGCTGGCACTGACGCGCAAGCGGATGAACCAGACGACGGACGGCAGCGCGCTCGATTTCCTCAACCGCAAAGGGGAACAGGCATGACACGCCCCATCGTGATTGCAGCCGGTGGCACCGGCGGCCATTTCTTCCCGGCCGAAGCCCTGGCCGACGTGCTGAAGGCGCGCGGCCACGCGCTGGCGCTGATGACCGATGCACGCGCCGGGCACCGCGACCACGGCGTGTTTGCCGATGTGCCGCAGTTCGTGCTGCCGGGGGCCGGTATTGCCGGTCGTGGCCTTGCGCGTGGCGCGAAAGCGGGTGTCGCGCTGGTGCGCGGCGCGTGGATGGCGCGCGGCATCCTGCGCGATCTGGACGCATGCGCGGTCGTGGGATTCGGGGGCTATCCCTCCGTCCCGCCGATTGCCGGCGGCTGGCTGCTGGGGCGGCGCGCGCCCGCGCTGGTGCTTCATGAAGGCAATGCGGTGCTGGGCAAGGCCAATGGCTTCCTGGCCCGCCACGCCAGCGCCATCGCCACATCCTACCCCGAGGTGCGCGGCCTGCCGCCCGGTGTCGCACGCACGCTGACCGGCATGCCGGTGCGCCCGGGCATCCGCGCCCTGTACGGCGCACCCTACAGCCCCCCGACCGAGGCCATCCACCTGCTGGTGTGGGGCGGCTCGCTTGGGGCGACGGTGTTTGGCGATGTGGTGCCCAGGGCGCTGGCCGCCCTGCCCGCGGGCTTTCGCGCGCGCCTGCATGTCACGCAACAGGCCCGCGGCAACGATGCCGAGGCCGTGCGCGCGGCCTATGCGACGGCCGGGATTGACGCAACCGTGTCGCCCTTTTTCAACGATGTGCCTGAACGGCTGGCCCGCGCGCATCTGGTGATCGGGCGGGCGGGCGGTTCGTCCGTCGCCGAACTGACGATGGCCGGCCGCCCCTCGATCCTTGTGCCGTTGCCCATCGCGGCCTCGGACGAACAGGGCGGCAACGCGCAAGCGCTGGTGGATGCGGGCGCGGCCTGGATGGTGCGCCAGCCCGCCTTCACGCCCGACGCCCTGACGGCCCTGCTGGCCGATCTGCTGGCCGCGCCGGAAAAACTGACCGCCGCCGCACACGCAGCGGCTGGATTTGCGCGGCCGGATGCGGCAAACGCTCTGGCCGATCTGGTCGAGAAGACCTTGGATCGTCGCCCTGTCGCCGCCTATGCGGCCGACGCAACACCCTCCGCCGCCCCCTGACCGCCTGCACCAGATGAGATCGTCACCATGAGAGCACTGCCCCTTTCCATCGGCACCATCCACTTCGTGGGCATCGGTGGCATCGGCATGTCCGGCATCGCAGAAGTGCTGCACATGCTGGGCTATACGGTGCAGGGCTCCGACATCGCGGAAAACGCCAATGTCGTGCGTCTACGCGCCCAGGGCATCACCATCAGCATCGGACATGACGCGGCCAACCTTGCGGGCGCACAGGTGGTGGTGACGTCCACCGCCGTCCGCAAGGACAACCCCGAAGTGGTCGAGGCCCGGGCGCGCCTGATCCCGGTGGTGCGCCGCGCCGAAATGCTGGCCGAACTGATGCGCCTGCGCTGGTCGGTGGCGATTGGCGGCACCCACGGCAAGACCACCACCACCAGCCTTGTGGCCGCCGTGCTGGAAGCCGCGAAGCTCGACCCCACCGTGATCAATGGCGGCATCATCGAAGCCTATGGCTCGAACACGCGCATGGGTTCGGGCGACTGGATGGTGGTGGAAGCCGACGAAAGCGACGGTTCGTTCCTGCGTCTGCCATCAGTCATCACGGTCGTGACCAACATGGACCCCGAACATCTGGACCACTGGGGCACGGCCGAGGCCATGCAGGCGGCCTATGACCAGTTCGTCTCCAACATCCCGTTCTATGGGTTTGCGGTCCTGTGTATCGACCACCCGGCGGTGCAGCAGATGATCCCGCGCCTGTCGGATCACCGCATCATCACCTATGGCTTCTCGCCGCAGGCCGACGTGCGCGCCGAAAAGGTGATCGCCGACAAGCGCGGCGCCACGTTCGAAGTGGTGGTGACGGACCGCGTGCGCCGCCGTTCGCGCCGCGCCGGGCCGTTCCGCCTGCCGATGCTGGGCAATCACAACGTGCAGAACGCGCTGGCCGCCATTGCCGTGGCGATCGAGATGGAAATCGACGACGCAACCATCCGGTCCGCGCTCGCCAGCTTCCGGGGCGTGAAGCGCCGCTTCACCCGCACCGGCGAATTCAACGGTGTGACGATCATCGACGATTACGGCCACCACCCGGTCGAGATCGCCGCCGTGCTGAAGGCTGCGCGTCAGGCCGGAGCCGCGAACGTGATCGCCGTGGTACAGCCGCACCGCTATTCGCGCCTGCAAACCCTGTTCGGGGAATTCTGCACCTGCATGAACGACGCCGGAACGGTGATCGTGGCCGATGTCTATGCCGCCGGCGAAGCCCCGATCGAAGGCGTGGACCGCGATGCCCTGATCGAGGGGCTGCGCGCGCGCGGGCACCGCTCTGTCGTGCCGCTACCGGGGCCGGAGCATCTGGCCGAGATGATCCACGCCATCGCCAAGCCGGGCGATTTTGTCGTCTGCCTGGGTGCCGGCACCATCACCAACTGGGCACAGGCCCTGCCCGCGCAACTGGGCGACATCGCGGCCGGCCGCCGGGGTGAATTCGCGGCATGACCACCCCCGACGCCCAACTGCTTCCCGGCTCCGGCTTTCGGGGCCGCCAGACGGCGGCAGCCCCCTTGGGCGCGCGCACGTGGTTTCGCGTGGGCGGGGCCGCGGAATGGCTGCTGCAACCTGCCGATGCGCAGGATCTGGCCTATGCCCTTGGGGCGCTGCCACCGGATTTCCCGGTGCTGTCGCTGGGGGCGTGTTCGAACGTGATCGTGCGCGATGGCGGCATTGACGGCGCCGTCATCCGCCTTGGTCGCGGCTTTGCCGGGATCGAAGCCGATGACACCGGCCTGACCGTAGGGGCCGCGTGCCTCGATGTGACCGTGGCGGAAACCGCTGCACAGGCCGGGCTTGCCGGGCTGGAGTTCCTGGCCGGCATTCCCGGCTCGATCGGGGGGGGCGTGGTGATGAATGCCGGGGCTTATGGCTCCGACATTGCGGCGGTTCTGGAATGGGCCGAGATCGTAACGCGGGAGGGCGATCTGCTGCGCCTGCCGGCCCATGCGCTGGCGTTCGGCTATCGGCGTTCGGTGCTGACCGACGGGGCCGTCGTGGTGCGGGCACGCCTGCGTGGCACCCCGTCCGACCCGGCCGTGATTGCCGCCGCCATCGCCGATATCCGTGCCGCGCGCGACGCCTCGCAGCCCATTCGCGCCCGCACGGGTGGTTCCACCTTCCGCAACCCCGACCCCGGGCAAAGCCAGCTCAAGGCATGGGAACTGATCGACGCGGCCGGCTGCCGCGGCCTGCGGGTGGGTGGGGCGCAGGTCAGTGAAAAACACTGCAATTTCCTGCTGAACACGGGCGACGCCACCGCCAACGACCTTGAAACACTGGGCGACACGGTGCGGGCCCGCGTGCTGGAAAGCGCCGGCGTGCCCCTGCACTGGGAAATCCGCCGCCTCGGCCGGCCGGGAGAGACCGCATGAAAAACGCACGCACCATAACGGTTCTGGTCGGTGGCATGTCGGCCGAACGCCGCGTCAGCCAGGCCAGCGGCGAAGGCGTTGTCGCGGCCCTGCGCAGCGAAGGCTATGACGTGCGCGTCATCGACCCGACGGCCGACCTTGCAGCACTGGTCGGCGACCTTCAGCACAACCGCCCCGATGTGGTGTTCAACGCCCTGCATGGCCGCTTTGGCGAAGACGGCACGATCCAGGGCGTTCTGGACTGGCTGAACATCCCCTATACCCATTCGGGCATCCGCGCGTCTGCCGTGGCCATGGACAAGGAAGCCGCGCGCAATGCGTTCATCAGCGCCGGCCTGCCGGTGGCGCAGGGGCGGCGCATCGACATCGCGGAACTGCGCGAACGCGACCCGCTGGAGGGTGCGTATGTGGTCAAACCGGTGAACGAGGGATCGTCCGTCGGCGTGGAGATCGTGCGTCCAGGCAGCAACCGCCGCCTCGAAATCGCACAGAACTGGCAGTTCGGGGCGCACGCGCTGGTCGAATCCTTCATTCCCGGGCGGGAACTGACGGTGGGCGTGCTGGACGACCGTGCCCTGACCGTGACCGATATCACGCCCTCGGTCGGGGCTGTGGGCGGGTTTTATGATTACGAGGCCAAATACAGCGCTGGCGGCTCGACACACAGCCTGCCCGCGCGTGTCCACCCCGAGATCTTCGCCCAGGCCCTGGACCTGGCGCGCGCCACCCATCGCACGCTGGGCTGCCGCGGCGCCACGCGCACCGATTTCCGGTATGACGACACCACCTGCGGCGACGGCCCGGGCCGGCTGGTGATCCTTGAGATCAACACCCAGCCCGGCCTGACGCCCACATCCCTGCTTCCGGAACAGGCCCAGTTCTGCGGTATTTCCTACGGCGCGCTGTGCCGCTGGATGATCGAGAACGCATCATGCAGAACGTAAGGGGCCGCACCGGGCATGTCAGCGACCGCCCCTCGCGGTTGTCGATCTTCGCCCGCCGCCAGCGCAAGCGCATTCGCCCGGCGCTGGCGCTGCTAGTGCTTGTCGTGCTGGTGGCCGGGGGATATCGGCTGGCGCGCGATGTGCAGTCCGAAGAACGCTTCGCCCCGATCCGCGCGCGGCTGATCGCACTGGCGCCGCTGAAGATCCGCCAGATCGTGGTGACCGGCCGCAGCCTGACATCGGACGCCGACCTGCGCACGGCCCTCGGCACGGTGGTGGGGCAGCCGATTCTGGGCTTTTCCCTGCCGGCTGCGCGTGACCGCATCGACGCGCTGCCGTTCGTGGACCATGCCACGATCGAACGCCACCTGCCCGGCACGATTGTCGTCACTCTGGCCGAACGCCGCCCGTTTGCCGTGTGGCAGCATGACGGGCACTTCAAGCTGATCGACCGGGACGGCAATCCCGTGGCCGACAGCGGCATGACCGGCAAGGACGCGCAGGCCTTTCTGCACCTGCCGCTTGTGGTGGGGCTTGGCGCGAACACCGCGGCCTCGGCGTTGCTGGATGCGCTGGCGGCACAGCCCGAGGTCAGCAGCCGCGCCGTGGCCATGACCCGCGTGGGTGAACGGCGCTGGAACCTGTTGCTGAGGGATGGTTCCACAGTGCTGCTGCCCGAGGGCGAGGAAGCCCCCGCGCTGGCGCGTCTCAGCACCTATCAGGCGCAATATCAGTTGCTGGAACGCCCCGTTGCGGAAATCGACATGCGCCTACCCGACCGGATGGTGATCCGCCAGCGCCCGCCCGCCGACCCCGCACCGGATGACGCCGCGTCAGGGGCCGCAACCACCGGAACCACGCCGCCCGCCGGCACGCCCACGGCCGCAGGCGCCGGGGGTGCGTCTGCCACCGCTACGCCCGCAGCCGCACCGGCCACCGCCGCCACCCCGGTGAAACCAGCGCCGCCAAAGGCCGTCGCCCCAACACCCAGACCATCGGCCCCCAGACAACCGGCACCCGTGCACCCCGCACCAACGGCCTCCGTGCCTGCCCAGCCGCGCACCGTGGCGCCCGCACCGCGTGCGATGGCCCCGCCTTCGGCCGGCACAGGCGATGCGCCGTCCGGCAGTGCGCTGGCGCCGCCGGAACCCCTGCCCCCGCCCATGGCTGAACCCCTGCCTCTCCCCGCTGCCCGGAAGCGCGCATGAACGACCTGATCGTACTCCCGCAAGAAGGCGGGCCGCCCGCACGCCGCCGCCTCCGCAACCGCCTGACCGGTCGCGCCCTTGTTCCGGCCGAACCGGGGCGTGAGGACCATATTCTGGCCCTGCCGCCGCCGCGCTCACAGGCCGCACCAGGCCGTCAGTGGCGCAGCGGGCTGCATGGCGTGCTGGATATCGGCAGCACCAAGATCACCTGCCTTGTGGGCCGGGCCGACCCCGATGGCACGATGCGCGTGGTTGGCCACGGCTGGCAGCGTTCGGACGGCATTCGCTGCGGCGCCATCACCGACATCGCCCGTGCCGAGGCCGCCATCCGTGCGGCCGTGGGACAGGCCGAGGAAGCCGCCGAAAAATCGCTGACCGACGTGGTGGTGAACCTGTCCAGCGGCGGCCCGGACAGCCGCCTGTTCAAGGTGCGCTGGCCCGTCGGCGGGCGTGAGGTGAACGACGCCGACATCCGCCGCGTCGTCACCGATGGCCAGATGCGTGCCCGCAGCGAAGGGCGGCACGTGGTCCACACCCTGCCGCTGGCCTATAACGTGGACGAGACGACCGGTGTTCTCGATCCGCGGGGCCACATGTGCGACCAGCTTCACGCGCGGCTGCACGTGATCGATGCAGCCAGCACGACATTGCAGACGCTGGAATCGCTTCTGTCGCGCGCGGAACTGCGAATTCGTGCACTGGTGTCGGCGCCACTGGCCTCCGGCCTGGCCGTCCTGGACGAGGAAGAGCGCGAACTGGGCGCCACCGTGATCGAGATGGGCGGCGACACGACCTCGATCGGCATTTTCGGTGAAGGGCAGTTGCTGCACACCGCGCAGATCAATGTCGGGGGGCGGCATATCACGCGCGACATCGCGCGCCTGCTGTCCACGTCGCAGGACACGGCGGAGCGCCTGAAAACGGTTTACGGCGCCGCTGATTTTTCCAGCGACGACAACAACGAGGTGTTGTCGATGGAACTGATCGGCGACGAGGCGATGTCGCTGGCGCGCATTTCGCGCTCCCGCGTGATCGAGATCATCCACCCCCGGATCGAGGAAACGCTGGAGCTGGTGCGCGACCGGCTCGATGCCTCGGGCCTCAGCCGTGCGGCAACGGGCAATGTGGTGCTGACCGGCGGCGGTTCCCTGCTGGAGGGCGTCGGCCAGATGGCATCGCGAATCCTCGATCGCCCGATTCGCCTCGGAACGCCGCGCGGAATCACCGGATTGCCCGAAACGGCGCCGGCATCTGCGGGTTTTGCCACAACCGCGGGCCTGCTTTCATGGGCCCTGGGTTCGGATCGTCTGTTCAACGACATGGACTTTTCCCAACCACCCCCATCAGGCATTCTGGGGCGACTTGTCAATTTCTTGCGTGAACGGGTGTAGTTTGTTCATGCTTGACCCTATAGTTTCATCACATCCGACACGCAGTCGTTTTGCACCTTCCATCCTCCGCGCATCGGGGAGACGCCCATGACCCTCAACCTGACCATCCCGCAGCAGAATCATGCCGATTTCACGCCCCGCATCACCGTGATCGGTGTCGGTGGCGGCGGGACGAATGCGGTG
>Ga0157365_10001160_pt1 | contig 11044 bp, 10 predicted proteins | sample AttsexASBM3_FD_111478 | JGI IMG/M metagenome (GOLD analysis project Ga0157365, IMG submission 111478) | Fungus gardens microbial communities from leaf cutter ant in Ribeirão Preto, State of São Paulo, Brazil - Atta sexdens ASBM3 | ecosystem: Host-associated > Fungi > Mycelium > Unclassified ... | reverse complement strand
CTTACTTCGGACCCTCAATGACCTTCTCCGACGTCTGTCAAAATCAGGTTCCACCACTGTCTTCTGTGGTCGGATACTTACATTCCTCAGCGGGGTATTTCCCTTGGGGGAACGGAGCGGTGTTAATCTACGAGGCGAGTATGGTACTACGTGGGAAGATGTCCGGTACCCAAAACTTGAGGGCAACATCGAGATGAATGAAGTACCTGTATCCAGCCAGGGCGAAGAGGACACCGCTATGCAAGTGGATTCAGGACCGGATGCAAGAAGATTACCTCGGTCAATAATAAATGAAAAGGAAGGTTGGTTTCTTGATTACTGTCTCTTGGGGCATATCTGACATGTCCTAATATCGCAGATTTTTATGATACATTCTGGCACCTTCAAGTATATTTTTCCAAGCCCCCCGTATTTGCCAACAAAGGTACTTTTTCGGAATTCAGACACGCTGTCGATAAAGTCCTTCCGGTCATCAAAGAAGCAACTGCGAAAGAAAAGGCCATGATGGGCAGCCGAGTTGGGATAGGAAATAATATATTAAAGAGGAAACGAGACTCAGAAAGCGAAGAAACGAACGTCAATGAGTACTTCTTCGCTAAATTTTTGACGTCTTCAGACTTGCTCGATCTTGAGGTACGCTTAGGAACTGTTGACATGCAATGTTTGATTTTGAGGATTTTTGCAAGATCGCAGATACACACTTTCGCCGTCAGTTCCTCTTTCAAATGGTTATTCTTCTGTGCCATATCTTGGCTTTTACGAAAACTGACAAGGCCATTTGGGCAACACCACGCAATCGATCGCTACAAATGGACTTCAACCTGGAGCCCGATGACGCACGATGGACTCAGGAAACCTTGAACAAAGCTTTGGAGGAACTCAAGCAAACCACCCCGAATGGATATGCATTTGCCGAAACGATTCAAACAATTATGGAGCGCGAGAAGAATTGGGTCAAGTGGAAAAACGAGTTGTGTGCACCGTTTGACAAAGAGACATGGTCTGTGACTAGAAATACTGAAAAGATTAATTTGTTCGAGGCAACGGGGGAGTTGCGTCAGAGATTGAGGCAGTCACGGGAAGATTGGCGATACACCCTAGGAACAGAGCCTCTGACTGAAATCTGGCAAATGGGCTATCGAGACTTGCATGACTTGGAGAATCCATTCCAGTTCAGTGGTCCTCTCATTCTCACATTATTCATCAACTAACTATGGTTATCATTCTATAGGCCAGGTGACGTGAAAGACTTCGTTAAAAAGGTCAAACTTGAGGATAACCGGATTGAGATGCGCAAGAAGTCTCTCGCCAGAGTTGCTGAACGTCAAATTGCTGCCCAGGAGGAAAAAGCACAAATTGAGAGTGACAGCAAAGAAACACCTGCAGGCGTCGACGCACCAACACCAATTGCGATCGCTGCAGCTGCCTCCGCACTACATCCCTCTCTCCCTCCACGACCACTGACAACCGTCCAGCCAACACAAGCACAGTCGACTACAAGTTCAATTCCTAATTCAACTTCGACTCAAGTCACAGCCCCAGTAGTATCTGTCAAGAAAACGGAACTGCTAGATCCCCAAATTGCAAAATTTGAGGAGGTGCGTCTTCTACTTCGTTGGCGAATCCAATTTTGATAGAATCACAGAACAAACAAAGATGGTCTTGGCTTGCACTTCGAACAGCTCGCGATCAATATTTACAGCACTTTGGCAGAATTGGTACCGGTGACGTTGCGCTCCTCGTACAGGAGATTGAGAAAGAACGTGTAGCCGAACGAGAGAAAACGCATAGGGCTGATGAAGTGACGAGCACCATAGATGAGGCAAATTCTAGAACTCCTGTCCCTGAAACATCGACGATACATGAATCTCAGCCTGCTACTACACATGATGATCAGGGGACAAATTTTGAGGGAGCGGATGGACAGCCTTGAGACATTTGCTTCAGGTCATTCGGCAGTATTATCTGAAGCACTATCGGTGTAATAGTACCTTCAGTCATTCGGTGCCTACTATATAGCGTATATCATTGTGGATAGGCTCAAATGGTCGCTGATTTGAGTCAGACGAAACCTTCGAAACCATTTGCCTGTTCCTGACCAACATCAAATAAACTGAAAACTTTCCATTCTTTGTAAAACTTATGAGTGTGGAAGTATCGACAAGAATTTGATGGCGAGATGTGGATAGGTTTGTCACCCATGTAACATCTTCCCTTCATACCTTTCTTCTCTGGACGTTTTAATGTTGAGTGATAGAAGATTCTCATCGAATGCTATTGCAGTTTGGACTAAAAATGTGTGCATCAGGGATCATTGATAGATAAACCATATTTAGATTTTCGATATCAAAATCTTTCCAACTTCCAAATAGGTTATGTCTGAACCAGTCCTGAAGGTATGCATATTCTTTACGCAGATCTACTTTGCTAAGTAAAGACAGAATGTGCTGGTGACTGGTGGTGCCGGCTATATCGGTATGCCCTCCTCACAGACAAGATGCTTCTATCCAGTCAACTCCTTTACTAGGCTCCCATGTTATCTACACTCTTCAGAAAACAAGGCGCTACAAAGTTATTTCAATAGACAACTATCATAATTCTTTACCAGCCGCTCTCGCTCGCGTCTCTCGGCTTTCTGAAAACGAGCTTCCTCAAAATGCGACATCTCTCGAGCGCGAGAGCACCAAGATTGACCCTATTGACTGCGATCTTACCAAACCCGAACAGCTCCGTGCAGTATTCGAAAAGTACGGAAAGGGTGGTATCTGGGGTGTAGTTCACATCGCGGTAAGCCCAGCATGAGCGAAATCTTCGGTGTTTAAGCCTGCTTCATAGGCGTACAAAGCCGTTGGAGAATCCACCGAGATACCATTAGTCTACTACGCTAACAATGTTTCCGCTTCGGTCTCTCTTCTTCAAATCATGGATGAGTTTGACTGCCGAAGAATTGTTTACTCGTCGTCTGCTACTGTGTATGGGACACCGCCCATCATCCCAATTCCAGAGACAACCCGACTGCAAGCAGACAGTCCATACGGGAAGACTAAGGTGATGGTAGAAACCATTATAGAGGATTTATGCCACTGTAAGGAATGATCTCTTGCATTGTGTTCAGATAATCAGCCCAACATTTTGTTTTTGTAGCTGATCCGAGATGGCGGGCGATCTCCTTGCGCTATTTCAAGTGAGTTCCTAATTTTGCTCGTCTACAGTGTACGACTTCTCCCAGTCCTGCAGGAGCCCATCCTTCTGGTTTCATTGGTGAAGACCCTCGCGGTCGACCTGGGAATCTTCTCCCCCTCCTCGCACAGATGGCCGTAGGGCGCGTGAAGGATCCAGTTTTGAAAGTTTTCGGAAATGATTATCCTACACCGTGAATAACTTTTCATTGTCTTGTGTTCTCGGAGACAATACTCACGAACTTGAAGCGATGGTACCTGCGTTCGCGACTATTTGCATGTTCTTGATCTCGCATCTGGCCACAGTTTGGCTCTGGATGCCCTGGAAGAAGGTTCTTCTATCTTCTCTGGAAGGAGTGAAACTTTCTACAAAGCATACAACCTTGGAAAGGGTAGGGGTATGAGTGTGCTCCAGATTGTTGAAGCGATGCGCGAAGCTACTGGTTATCAATATCAATGTGAAATTATTGGTAGACGGTAAGTGAATCAGTCTCTGATCAAAATTGACCTTGTTTAATTGACGATATCCATCAGACGTGGTGATGTCCCAGATCTGACTGCTGATCCATCGTTGGCCGAGAGTGAGCTGGGCTTCAAGGCACCTCAGGACCTCAAAACAATGTGTCGCGATCTCTGGAATTGGCAGAGCAAGAATCCTCTCGGATATGGGGAGCAGTAGCCAGCTCTCTGAGACTTTCTTCATAAATATAACCTGTCTACGGAAATTGTTTTTATCCCTTCACAATGCTTTACTCCATGTTCCTGAAATGACAGAAGCCAAGGCTTCTGCAGTCCTGAGATGGAACGATCGGTTATGCAAGTAGCGAGAGGTCGGACTTTCATTCATACTAGGACGGTACTTATAATTCAGTATGTCTAGTGTCTTCTGAGAGCTGGAAAGTCACTTATTAGATCAAACGATTTTGAATTCTGATATGCTTCGGTTGGTCCAAACTGTTCAGGCATTTGATTGTTTTGCATTCCAGCGAGCTACATTTTGCAGGCCGTGAGAAGGATTCATGTCCTTGAGCAGGATAAGAAATAAGGATAAGTGCCATTGTGGCAACCAAACTCCCTGGCTTCTTCAAGCGGTCAGAAGCGTGTGTCCGCACGCTGCTTAATGAATAAACCTGATTGTGAGGTGCTGCTTAAACCAATGAAGTAGATGGACTTGTCTCGGCTGCGATACTGTTGATAATTGGTGAAATACTGGGACATCAAACTACTATTTTTGATGGACAGTATTATCATTTTGTTGTGATTTTGTATAGGTGCACATCGTCCTCACACAAAACATCCAGCTGTGTTCGTTCGGTGTGGGGCGAAATTTCAGAAATGCAGAGACATTCATCTATTGAAATTGTAAGTAAACACATGAGGGAACAAGCTCTTTTACCTCGGATGCGGGAAATGAAAGCTTCGGTGGTTGCTCGGTTGCGCAAGGTCAGTGCTATAAGAGCATATCTAACTTTCTGCTCGCTGTCTTCCTTCTTCAAAGCGATCCTGAGGACACTGACTAGGGCAGGAATTAGGGACGGATCAAAGACCTAACGGGATGGTTTAAGCATACAATGTTCGGCAATCCGCATACGGACGACGAACAATATCTGCACCCAGGATGACGTCGGGTTTGAGGTCATGTTCAAGATAAGATGCCAGATCACACCTTTGGTGGTTATCCAAAGAAGCGGACCAATCTAATTTCTGAACGTGCACATTTGGGTGGATCGAGGAACAATCTTCACTGGGTGTCAGAAACCCCACAAGGCAGGATTGAAATGCCTACTGCACGGAAGAACGATATTTTTTTTGCACCGCGCTAGGACTTCTTCGTTCATGTCGGTCAGATACAAGGTGCCATTTCGGTCGTTGCAGCTTGATGCCGCAGCGTGCTGAAGCTGCAACGATGCAACAACTATACCAAGGAAGCCAACCCCAGAACCCAGCTCTAAGACTCGTCGAGTTCCGACCACATCTTTAGTTTATGAATGAAGAACATTTTTATTTATAAAAAACGTCTATACAGACCTGAGTTTTCTGAGAGGTAATGAGCTAGAACTAAACTGGCCCCCCATGTCCGTAATCCAGTGGTGCCGCTCTCGATAAGTCTCCTTGATTCCAGAAGAGTTGCTGTTCTGTACTCTGAAAAATCCACAGCACTAAGAGACGATTTGGGAGGTTGATGGGGTAAGGATCGCCAAAAATACGTCACGTAGGAATCAACTGGCGGCTGGTGGATCAATCGAGGTCCACAGATTTGATTACTTTTCTCTGGGGTTGAGAAACCAGTGTTTCTGCATAATCGTTCAAGGAATGAAAAATGATGCATTGGGAATTACCTACGGGCCAGAAGCAACAAGCAACTCCAAGTACCGTTCGTAAAATCTTGGATCGACTTCGAATTCGTGAGTCTGCGGATACAGCCATTTCTCACGCCTATCAGCATAATATTAAAGGGTTGGCATACCTTCTGGGCGTTTTCTAGATTCTCGAGGACCCATTTCCAGAAGTTCCGCTGATATTGGAGTGAAGGAGGATACGATAAGAAATGTGGACTGAGAAACACGGAATATAGCAAAAAGTGATGGATTTTGTCTATTGATATGTGAATTGGCCATTCCAATAGATACACCGGCCGAAGCGCTGCAAAACCAATGAGTAAATGAAAGAGCTCTAGTTCAGTGTACATTGATCTCTACGGTGATCTTGAGAAATTAAATAGCTGATCACGTGCAAAATCCCTACAAATTTTTGACATCCCACGTACCATCAGCAGATGCTCTCTCTTTTCCGACGGGCCTCTAGGTTTCCTGCTGGTCCGCGCCCATGCTTGTGCCTCCCCACGCGTCGTAGCATCTCCTGGACATTGATGCGATGGTCTATCGCTGCTCCGGAACCACCCACACCCGAGGAGGAGGCTGAACTCGAAGCCACTAATCCTGCAACTGTCTTCGTAGAAGAGTTAGAGTCACTTGATGGGCATGCCACGGAAGGAAAACCCAAAAAAGAAATTTCGTACAATGAATGGCTGAAAACCATCGGTGCCCAGTACAAGAGTGCCAAACCAAACAACTGGCTTGGAGGTGACGTGGTAGGTGTCTCAATTGTCGGACCGGCACTTGTACCTTAATGTTCCTTCTAAGCCGTTTCCAATGAATCCAAGTTTTACGCCTCCTCCCCCGCTGTCAGATGAGTTACGCCAGCAGATTTACGAGGATTATATGAAGGACCCGATAAAAAACAGTGTCAGGAGTCTATCTCAGCGTCATCATCTGAGCCTCAAGCGTGTTGATTCTATCCTCCGTCTGAAAGGTCTGGAGTATTCTTGGTATAAAGTATGTACATACTTTTTCTCTATTCAGACTCAAAACGATGAGTCGAACAAAAACTTCGATTAGTCTTGAAGACATCAAACGATCAATGGTTAAATTGCACTTTGTCTGACCCTTGTAAACTCCGTTATCCTTGAATTGAAGCTGACTAAAATCCATTTCATAGGTAGATATCTTCTCACTAACCAAGTTATCGTAGTTGCTAACTAACTTGTGTTGTTTCTTCCTTTCAGGAGGTGAGTTCAACAGCCCATATTCTTTGGTTATGATGAAACTTCTTCATCATTCGCGAATTGGAAGACCCTCTGTGGTGCCTTACATCGCCCGGAGCATGGTTAGAACCGTTTCAACCCCATCTGAATTGATTTTTCTCATCCTTCAACTATATTGAGTAGACACTGAACTTTTTGTGCAGAAAAAACAAATCCAATATGGGTTCCAACGTGGCATGGAGACACTTCTCGGAGTTAAACCACATAGATCAGCCAAGGTTCACTGGGATGGTCCTCGATGGGATGCTATCGAAGCAGATTTTCTCGAGCAAGACGAAAACCGCGATGCCCAGCGCCGAAGATATCAACGTCAGTATTGGGAATCCGTCCCCGAGGACGGTCGAGTAAGCTGGCACACTTCTCTGTGATTCCCATCATCTGAAATGGAGCAAATTTAGGAACCCATTGTGCCAGCCGCACTCGAACACGCTAGGCAGCTTGGACGGGACTTCACTCAGCGGAGAGAGGATCTGAAGTCGACTCATCCCCAACTCATGATCCAAAACACCAAAAAATCATATATTAAGACACCACGGAGATCTCAGAGCCTGGAGAAGGTTGGTCGGCCAACGCTCGAGATCCGTGATGTTGGTGGCAAGTTTCTCGACCTCAATGATAGTCTCAAGCGAATTTCGATGGCACAGAAGAGAATTTCGATGGCACAGAAGCGAATCTTGATGGCAAGGAAGCAAACAAAAGTTAGACTGAGGGGGCGCAAGATGAAGCTTGAAAGGCGTAAGAAGAGGCATGAAAATAGGCGTAAAAGGAGGCTTGAAAGGCGCAAAGCAGAGGTTCAGTCGTGAAAGTGTTATTCAGATTTGTCATTTGCTTGTCGTGTATTTATGCTGCTATCACCCCTGATCCCTCAGGGATATTTTTAACTAAACCCTCTACTCTCAAGTCATAAATTGTGATTCTACCACAGAAATCGGAACTCCCTCTGAATACGAACTTCATTGCCCGGACATAATCGTCCATTGCGGAATCGATGGGTTGCAGGTCAAATGTCTGTCGGCGGTTGACGTCTTCTGGGTAGATATTTGCTACATCACGCCACTCATTCTTGGAATCAGACGATACTGGAACCTGGATCAGACAGCAGGTTCCGACAAATCCCCCTTGAAAGACAAGGGAGACGCGACGAGGTGAAACAAAATCTGCGAAGTGTAATTGGATTGATTGTGGTAGTTCCTGGGGGGTGAACTAGTCAGAGGGGATTGGAAAAATCAAGGTAATTGCCCAACTCCTCGTGATGACCAACAAGTCTCTACAACCCCGTCCGTTAGATGCTCTTTACCTACGGACTTATCAAGGGTTGAGCTGACCCTGTCCTAGCGACGTTAGCTACTCTGTCATATTTTGACTGTAACTTGCCTGACAACCGTACTTTCATTGATCAGGGAGACAAATCCCATGTCGAAAGAGGCTGATCGTGAGAATAACATAAAACGATAAGAGTTCACAATTTCTTCAAATCAATGTCTTATCGCGATGCACTCCCAGCGTGGCTCAGAAATGCTTACACGGAGTCTAATATCATCTCCGTCCTTCGAACCCTTTCAGAGCGGGAATCAAGACGGGAATATGTTCGATTGTTGAGTCGCAGCAGAGCTGAAGTACTGTCGGGCTTCTCAAGCGGTTTGGAGGCTTCTCATTTTCCGGTCGTCGTTCCCGACTCCTACTTGGAGTATTATTCCGTGGCCACTGCGAATCAAATGCAAAATATCCCACACAATCGCTACCCCAACGTTGTACCATATGATCGCACACGGGTTATTGTGGGTAGCGACAGCGCCACAGGGAGATACCTCAATGCTAATTGGGTGCTGGAGCGGTGCGGACATAAGTGGTGGATAGCTACACAGGCGCCGCTACCTATGACAATCCATACCTTTCTCTGTTTCATCATGCAGCCGATTTCCACTCCCAGAGTTCCGCTGACAACGTCCAACATGGGACTCGAAGATGATGCAGCTACCCATCGCACAAGCCGAATCAGGACGGTTGTGCAATTGACAAAGAATGTCGAAGGTAGTCGGACGAAGGCTCACCCCTATTTTCCCACTGAAGTTGGCAAATCTGTCATTGTGCCTCCTGACCCTGAGCTATCTGCGCAGGCACTCAAGGTGACGCTCATGCACGCGCAGAATCATGAGGATGCCCACTGTTTACAAAGTATAGTTGCAATCTCACCTGTCAGTTCAACTTCAACTATCCAATCAACTACGTTGAAAAGTATGGATGAGAGCGAAGATTCCTATGGACTAGAGGAAGATGATAATAGCAAAATTATCTTCCAGCACTTGATGTATACCGCTTGGCCTGATCACGGTGTTCCTGAAGACCGTAAATCTCTTCTGGCTTTTGTGGAGCTAGTCGATCAGTTGAACAAAGACCCAAATCTTGATCCTTCATCATCGATTACTCGAACACATGTGCTCCAGTATGATGACCCTGATCCACCCATCCTCGTAGGCTGCTCAGCAGGCATTGGACGTACGGGGTCTTTTATCGCGCTGTCTTCTCTCTTGCGACATAGCGGATTCTTACCCCCTGCTGCAACACCGACCCCTGCATCAGTCATTCCCTCTTCTCCTCTTGGCATGTTACCTGAGGGTTTGACAGGCGATCTTGTTCTACAAGAAATAGATTTCTTGAGGGAGCAGCGCCCCCGGATGGTAGAAAGGCCTGAGCAAACGTTGCTCATTTACCAGATTTTGGTCAGTGCTTACCTAGCTGCCTGAACAGCTCTATGCCGCCTGTTGCCAATGCCTCAGTGCCGAGTTTCATTCGGAAAAGGTGACGTTGTTAAGGTAATCATAGGTGTAATATCTAAACATTCTGATGGTAATATTAACCTAGTGCTTGTTTTTATGTACGTCTAAAGTGTTTCGAAACCTGCCAAATATCATGGATGTGTAGATACCAGCTTGGTGTGAAGCAGTTGATATTGATGCGACAAGAGATCTGACGTCTTTGGTCATATGGATAATGTCTGATTGCTATCTTTGGAGGACAAGGGCACATGTTACTCAGGTAGTGATGGTCATGTGGCTGATATGAAAGTTCCGTACAAGGTCACCATGATGTTCAGGACCATGATGTTCAGGGCCCCTGATTAGATGTTGGATGTAATGCCATGTTGGGAGGATGCTGAGTATCAACATATACGTCATTGACTGGAAGACATCAAAGAGGTTAAAGTATGCTAGTTGAATCACTAGATTAGATGAAGGAGTTTTCAGTGCCTGGAAGCAGATCGATCTAAGGTTTCTGTGTGAAAGGACGATCTCGTGAAAATCGGTCAGGATGTGGGGTCACGTGGTGCCAAGCACAAGGTTTGATGTCCATCATCTATCTGTCGACCATCACTAGACTTTCCTGCCAGGCCACCATGATGGCCCGTACAAAGCGAATATTTGGCGGTCCCTTGCAGCCTCAGCATGATCCCAGGCCGGTGCCAGATCCCGTCGTCAGCTCTGCAGATGCCAAGAAATTTGGATTTGAGAACGTATGTTGGCCATTATAAATCTTGTCACCCCTAGTGATTATCTTTTCAGTTCGGTAATACCTGGTGTGCTTCTTTATGCAATTTATTGGTCACTTCCTTACTTTTGTTTGTCCAGTTACGCCAATTCTGTGCTCCAAGCTCTCTATTTCTGTGCACCCTTTCGCGACCTCATCATACAGACTGCAGACCCCTCTCTTCCCCGTGATTACCCCCCTCCCGCCACAAATGACCCCAAAAATCCCGCTTCTTTGCAATACTCCCTCACCCCTGTCCGTCGCAAACCCGATCGCAAGGGTTCATCGGTCGACAATCCTCCTGACTCGCTCTCCACTGCTTCCCAACCGCCTTACCCTATTCCGACCTCCCCGCCTACTCTCTTTTCTGCTCTCCGGTCCCTGTTCCTCTTTATTTCGACACATCCGGGAGATAAGGGTACGGTAGCACCCAAAGCATTTATTGACAAACTCAAGGAAAGCAAGGAAGACTTCCGCGGGACCATGCATCAGGATGCCCATGAATTTCTGAACCATCTGCTGAACACAGTCGTTGAAGAGCTTGAGGAAGAGAGGAAATCGGCACAGAATAGTGCCCAAGCAGAAGACTGTGAGTTTGATTGAATTCGACATTTTGTCCTTCCTAACCGTTATCCGCATTTCTCCAGTGACCGGTTCCCTGGCAACTCTGGCCTCTAAAGCACCTCCAACTATCGTGACAGCAACGACCAGTTCAAATTCAGGTACTTCTCCACAG
>Ga0157365_10001159_pt1 | contig 11047 bp, 9 predicted proteins | sample AttsexASBM3_FD_111478 | JGI IMG/M metagenome (GOLD analysis project Ga0157365, IMG submission 111478) | Fungus gardens microbial communities from leaf cutter ant in Ribeirão Preto, State of São Paulo, Brazil - Atta sexdens ASBM3 | ecosystem: Host-associated > Fungi > Mycelium > Unclassified ... | reverse complement strand
TCTGCCAGTACTCCGGATCGCGGACCGAAGATCGGGCCCCGGCGGGCCGAGACGCCCACGCTTCGGACGAAGCAGCGGGCGCTTAGCATGGTTTACCCTCGCACGCCAAGCTTTGCGTGCGAGACGGGCCGATGCCCTTATGGCATCGCCATACCACCATTCACATTCATGGTCATGCCGGTCACCCAGCCAGCCTCTTCCGAGGCCAGATAAACGGCAGCTGCGGCGATGTCTTCGGGCTTGCCCATGCGACCGAGCGGGATCGAGCCCAGAAGCTTGTCGCGCTGTGCTTCCGGCAATACGGCCGTCATGGCCGTCTCGACAAAACCCGGTGCAATGACATTGACCGTCACCCCGCGCGAGCCGGCTTCCTGAGCGAGTGACTTGGTCATGCCGATCATGCCAGCCTTGGCAGCCGAGTAATTGGCCTGACCGCCATTGCCCGTCACGCCCACGATGGAAGCGATATTGATGATGCGTCCTGCACGACGGCGCAGCATGCCCTTGAGCGCTGCACGACACAGGCGGAAAGGCGATTCCAGATCGACGGTCAGGACCTGCGACCAGTCTTCGTCCTTCATGCGGATGATCAGGCCATCGCGCGTCAGACCGGCATTGTTGACGAGAATATCGAGCGGCTTGCCCAGCAGCGCTTCTGCCTTGCCCACAAGGGCATCGGCTTCGGCAGCGACAGAAAGATTGGCGGCGCAGACATGCACGCGATCGCCAAGGCTTGCTGCCACCTCGGCCAGAGCGGCCTCACGCGTTCCCGAAAGGACCAGCTCGGCACCCTGCGCATGCAGGGCGTGTGCGATAGCGGCACCCAGACCGCCAGACGCGCCGGTAACGAGAGCGGTTTTGCCTTCAAGACTGAACATCGTATTTTTCTCCACGCTTTCAGAGGTCACGCAGCAGCGCCTCGATTTCTTCCGGTGTGCCCGCATTGCGTGCCGTCATATCGGGGGCAATACGGCGAACGAGCCCCGACAGCACCTTGCCCGCGCCGAGTTCGATCTGGGAGGTCACGCCCATGGCGGCCATAGCCAGAACCGTTTCACGCCAGCGCACTGCTCCTGTCACCTGCTGAACCAGCAAGTCGGGAATCTGCGCCGCATTCGTCGTCTTGCTGGCCGTGACATTGGCGATGAGCGGAATGGCAGGGGTTGCGATCTCGGCCTTTTCGAGGGCCTCGGCCATTCTCTCGGCAGCAGGCCCCATCAGCGACGAATGAAAAGGCGCAGAGACGGGCAGCATCACGGCACGCTTCACACCGCGTGCCTTGGCGATGGCAATGGCGCGCTCGACAGCGGAAAGACGCCCGGAAACGACGATCTGGCCGCCGCCATTGTCATTGGCCAGCTCGATGGTCTCATGGCGATCGGGTTCACCCTCAACCACAAGACGCGCGGCTTCGGCACAGATTTCCCGTGCCAGCTCCGCCTCGACACCCAGCAGCGCAGCCATGCCACCTTGACCTGCGGGAACGGCTTCCTGCATGGCTTTTCCACGCAGACGCAGCAGACGTGCCGTCTGCGCAATTCCCAATGCACCCGCAGCCGCGAGAGCGGAATATTCCCCAAGGGAGTGACCCGCAACGACCGTCGCCTTGTCCGCCAGGCGAAAACCGCCCTCGGATTCCAGCGCACGCACGGTTGCGAGCGAGACTGCCATGAGGGCCGGTTGTGCATTTTCCGTACGGGTCAGCTCGGCTGCCTCGCCGGTGAACATCAGCTTGGAGAGATGCTCGCCCAAAGCCTCATCGACTTCCTGGAAGACCTCTCTTGCTGCCGGAAAAGCTTCGTAGAGCCCCTGCCCCATTCCGACAGACTGGCTGCCCTGACCGGGAAACACGAACGCATGAACTGACATAAGCTTACTCTCACTCCTGCCCAGGCCGGTTCGCCACGGCATCGCGCACGGGTCTCTTGCACTGGGTCTTTCGGCCTCGGGTGATGGCGGAGGCACCCTGTTCCTGTCAAATCGTTACTTCGGTGACAGTGCGCCGTGAAGCGGGAAAGGAAGGGCCATGGCGATACGCATGAGCGGTTTGCTGGCCGCAAAATGCGTGTTTTTTGGAAAGTCCTGCGGACGAAAGGTAAAGCGATAGGCGCTCGCTCCGCCGTTATCCACAAGAAGCTGCCTCCGCTCCCCCTCGACGGCCTCGAAACGACTTCCGGCGGCGATATCGACCGTGAGTTTATGCGTATCGGGCAGAAGAAATGCGAGCACGACGCCGCCTTCATCCTCGATGCAGCGATCGAGCTGATTCAGCCAGTGCAAGGCTTCCTTTCGCGAAAACCCTGAGGCATCGGGCGGCACAACCGTGAAGAAAAAACCTACGCTTACATGTTCGCCCTTGCTCAGACGTGCGTAGAGCGGGGGATCTTCATCCCACAAGCGCGTATCGCGTGGCAGGACGATCTCGCTCTCCGCGCCGTGCACGAGAGGGATAATCGCCCCGTCCGGTTTCATCATCAGACCCGATTCACGCCCCGGCCTGTCACCCGGCTGGAGAACTGCCTGCATATGCAGCGTCAATCCATCCCGGTCCTTTGCCGGAAAGGATTCGAATCGGCGCAGGATCCGCTCCAGCTCGCGATAACGACGTGAGAGAGGCACCATGGCTTGCCCCTGCACATCGATGATTTCAGCTGCCGACGACGATGTCGCGGAAGAGGCCGTCGATGCCGGCGCCGACGAAGGCGCGAACGGATGAGGCGCGATATCGCCCCCGGCGGCAAAGGCCACGCCTGAGCAAAGGATATTCAGGCAACCGATCAGGATGCACGTGACACGATGGATTTCAGGATAAACAGGTTCTGTCATCAGGCGATCTTCTGCAGCACGATGAAAACCTGTGGCACCCGTGACGGATCGTCAAGAAACTCGATAATCCGGAACATATGTCCCCATTTCTGCCGGATATAGGCACGCGGTATAATGGCCTCGCCGTAATGCGCGCCGGGATGAGGCCGTCTGACAGGCGTGGCATGCAGAAAATGTCCCGCGTCGTAGCGCGCCTGCGCCCGCGCCTCATCGGTAAAACTGTCGGCACAGACTTCGTGCCAGCTATGTTCGAGCCGGATACCCGAGGCGCGACGCAGACGCTGTTCGGCACAGAAATCGATGAAACGACGGCTTTGCGTCGTGATAAAGACCAGACCGCCCGGCCGGAGAAGGCGATGGAATTCCGCAATCCACCGCCCTGCAAGATACTCATCAAGGTGAGAAAAGACCGAAAACGCGACGATCAGATCGAAAAACCCATCCATGACCGGTGTGGGTGGCGCCACATGTCCCCCCATGAACGTCACAGCCGGATTACACAGGCGTGCTTCCATGAGAAAACGCGATGTTGCATCCAGTCCGAACAGGTTTTCAGGGCGTATGTCTTTCATGAAAAGACGCAGGATACGCCCCCAACCACATCCGAAATCCAGCAGCTTCATATCTGCCGACAGGGGGTGACCGGCATAGCGGGCATAAGCCTTGATCTCTCGGAAGAACATATAGGCCTCATGAAGAGAGACCTCACCCGAATGACCGTGTATTTCGCGCTGAAGCACCTCGGGTGGAAAGCCCGGCATTCTGACGCCATCTATGGCTGGCACCTGCAAAGAGGCGACAAGAACCTTCAGCCAGTCCTCGTCGCTGACTGATCTGAACCTCTCAAATAGATCAGAGGCATCCGGATGAGAGGACATGGCGCGCCTTGTCTGAATGAATAAGGCTGCTTTCTATAATATAGATTAATGCACACGCAAAATCGTCGTATGTTTATTTATAAATAACCCATGAATCCATGGTACCATACGTGGAATTACCTTCCATGCATGGTACCATTGCAAGCCGACCGGGCTGGCTCAGCGGGATACCAGCCTGCCACGCTGCCAGGCCTCGGCAGCTTCCTCCGGGTCCATGCCATCGATCTGGATGGCGTAATCGAGCGCACTCATCACCTTGTTTCCAAGCGTCATTTCGGAAAGCTCATCAAGCATGTCCTGATCGGCGCAGGCTGCGACCGTTTCTCGCACCAGCATGCAGGCTTCCATTTCCGCAGTCAGGCGTGGATCGGCAACAGGCTGAAAGGACTCGTCGTGGAACAGGGCGTGGGGTTGAGCGAGAAATACGAGCGTTTTTTCGCCAGCATCGCGCGCAGCCTGCACAGTTGCGTGAAGCGCTTCGTCGTCGCACAAAACCAGAGCGATATCCGCCAGAGCCGGTGTTTCGGCCATCAGCTTACCGGCCTGCTCCGCATCGGCGCGACCGGCGATCACCTTGTCGACCGTGTTTGAGGAAACCGCTCCGATATCCGGAAAGGTCTCATAGCTGGCCCAGCAATAATAAGGTTTGTAGAGCGTGCCGAGCACACGCATCCCGTACTGCACCAGATCGGCATCGCGTGGCAGCCAGGCCGAGACCAGCAGATCGATTGCTCCCTCTTCCAGCATTGCCGGAAGGCCTTTGCGGTCGGCATCGATAAAATCGACCTCGGCCTCATGCGCATCGAGAACGCGTGCTACCGCGCTGGCGCAGCCTGCATGGAGGGCGGTTCCCAGATAGCCCAGAGTAATCGTGGTCATGAACAGTCCTTCAGGCCACCAGACGCGACCAGCCAGAAATTGCAGTTATCTGCCCCGTGTTCGATCACTTCGCCCCGTGAATGGCAAGAGCTCATTGTTTTTTCTTCTGCAATGTCGGGCCGGTAGACACCGCGCCCCCTATCGGAGAGCCTGACGCAAAACCGGGCGATCAGTTATCCTGTGCCTGACGCAGCGGAATAGTGAAGCTGGCATCGCAGCCGGTCACCGGATAACGCAGCGTAGCATGCCCCTGATGACCGAAACCCGTCTTCAGCAGGCGTGACCCGAACCCAGAACTCTGGGGCTCGCTTGCCGGAGGGCCGCCCTGTTCGAGCCAGTGCAGGGCAAGTATTTCTCGCCCTTCATCGTCTTCAATATGCCAATCCAGCGTGATCGTGCCGTTATCCACGCTCAATGCCCCGTATTTGGCCGCATTCGTACCGAGTTCATGCAGCATGAGCCCGAGCGTTGTCGCTGTATTCGGGCCGATCGAGACAGGCGCGCCTGTCAGCTGGAAGCGCTCTATGGGCGCAATACGTGACAGCACCTCGCGTGCCAGCATGGCAAGATCACCGCGCTGCCAGGACTGGCGCATGAGAAGCTCGTGTGCCGACCCTAGAGCCACCAGTCTTTTCTCGAATGCCTTGACGGCCGCCCTGTTCTCGACACCGCGCAAACTCTGATTGGCCAGCGCCTGGACGAGAGCCAGTGTATTTTTCAGTCTGTGCGCCAGTTCCTGATGCAATGTCTGCTGATGGGCGCGCGCTTCGAGAGAGGCCGCAGCCGCCTGGGCACGGTCGGACACGGCGCGTACGAAAGCAAGCTCCTGATCCGACCAGTCCCGTGGCGTACAGCTCTGCACGAACAGACAATGCGTGACGCGGCCCTGCCCCATGAGCGGCATGAGCAGTTGCGCCCTGATCTGGTCCTGTTCGCCATGCTGCGCCATGACGCATGGAAGCCAGATATTTTCATGTGCATCGCGCACGACGAGAAGCAGCCCCTTGTCGAGCACGCCGAACGCGGCCGCATAATGGCGACGCGCATAAATGCCTGTGGCACTCGGTATCGAGGCACCACGCCAGTCCGCCATGACTTCGAAATGCGCTTCGTCGGCGCCGTCGCATAGCGCCCATCCCGCGCGATCGACCCCGAGCGCGTCGCCCAGCGCACTGGCCGCGGCATGATAGGCCTGATCGGGCGTATCCACCCGCCTCAGAGCATCGCCGAGCATCACCATGGCAGACAGGCGGTTCGTCGCCACCCTGTCGCGCGTGATATCTTCCAGCGTGCCGATCAAACGCCATGGCTTGCCGGAATCGTCTGTCTCTATTTCCGCACGACGACGCACCCAGCTCTGTGTCTGGTCGCTCATGTTTACGATCGCATAATCGATCTCGACGAGCGTGAGACTCTCGCTCGCGCCATTGGCAAAATGAACCAGATCGGTGTCGGGTACGGGCATGCATTGTGCGAAAAGCGCGATCGGGCACTGCATGCCCGTCGGCACGCCACTCAGACGCATCAGCTCCGACGATAACGTAATGAACTGACTGCCAAACCTGATCTCGAAGGTTCCTATACCCGGCAGATCCTCGATGGACGGCAATGTCGTTGCTGCATGCGAGGGTGGAAGCCAGCCGCTGGGCACAGGAAGCGATACGGAAGATTTCTGTGCGCAATCCTCCACCCGACAATCCAGTACCTGTGTGATTTGCCTGACAATCGCGGCCAGTCCGTCACGACAGGGCGCCTCATCAGCGTCAATGGGTTCACGGGACAGGAAACACAGCCTGCCGGCTTCAGTCGCGCCTGTCCGTGGAATACCGAGACAGAACTGAAACCTGTAGAACCAGGGGGCAGATGCCAGCTCGGATTCAGGGGATATTTTTCGACAGACGAAATCACTCCCGGGAGACGGATCGGCCACCGCCGTATCCGGCATCGGGCCATGCGTTACTGCCAGATCGTATGTCCCTCGCCCCCGTAGCGCGAGATACGCAGCAGGCACACGCAGTATGGCTGAAGCTGCGGTCAACAGATCATGAAGTGCAGACTGACGTTTCATGAAATATCAGTCTTCGGGAAGATAAACGGATTGGTCGTCCCTTCTCCAGGGGACTGTTCCCTCGCCGCTCGCGTAAAACGCATAAAACCTGTCTCGCCTTTCTGACACTGCAATATGGGCCATCTCAATTCACGAGATGACCCATATGATGGCAGCCCTTGGTAGATACCCTTCCGGTATCACCAGATTTTAACGCGATCCTTCGGCGCGAGATAGAGCTTGTCGCCCGGTTTCACACCGAATGCGTCGTACCATGCATCGATATTATGGCTCGGCAGGTTGACGCGTGCCTCCGGGGCCGAATGGGGATCGGTCACGGCGCGGTTGCGGATCGAGTCCTCACGCAGTTTCTGGCGCCAGACCTGCGCCCAGCCCAGGAATACGCGCTGGTCGCCTGTCAGACCATGCACGACCGGCGCAGGCTTGCCGTGCAACGAAGCATGATAGGCGTCAAGCGCAAGGGTCAAGCCACCAAGATCGGCGATATTCTCACCCATCGTCAGCTTGCCGTTCAGATGAACGCCGGGCAGCACTTCGAATGCATCGTATTGCTTGCCATAGCGGTCGGCCAGCGCCTGGAAGCGCTTGACGTCATCGGGCGTCCACCACTGGTGGAGACGGCCGTGCTCGTCGTACTGACGCCCCTCATCGTCGAAGGAGTGAGTCATTTCATGACCGATCACCCCACCGATACCACCGTAATTGACCGCGGCATCCCCTGTCGGATCGAAGAAGGGAGGCTGAAGGATCGCGGCCGGGAAGACGATTTCGACCTGGTTCGGGTCGTTATACGCATTGACCGTCTGGGGCGTCATGAACCACTCGTTGCGATCCACCTTCTTGTCCAGATGGCCGAGATTGTACTGCCAGTCGAAAGCGATCGCCCGTACGCCGTTGCCGTACAGATCGCCCGGCTTGACCGTGAGCGCGCTGTAATCGCGCCACTTGTTGGGGTAGCCCACCTGGATCTCGAAATTCTGCAGCTTGCGCCCTGCAGCCTCACGGGTCGCCGGAGCCATCCAGGCGTTGTGCGCCAGACGATTGGCGAAAGCGGCCTTCACGTCCTGCGTCAGTTGCGTGATGCGTGCCTTGGCTGCAGGCGGGAAATAACGCTCGACATAAATCTTGCCGATCGCCCAGCCCATGGCATCTTCCGTATGCGTCACGGCCTGTTTCCAGCGCGCCGGAAGCTGCGGCGAACCTTCGAGTTCATGATCGTAGAAATCGAACGATGCCTGCACGAAGTTCTGGCTCAGATAAGGTGCGGCGTTGCCAGCCAGATGGAAAGCCAGCCAGGCGCGCAGCACATCGTAATTCGCACCCGACAGCACTTTCGCCATGCCGGCCAGAGCCGATGGCTCACCGACGATAATGCGACGACTGCCCAGCTTCTCGGCGGGAATCCCGGCCGAAGTCAGGAAGGCCACCCAGTCGACACCCGGCGCCTTGCTGGCCAGTTCGTCGACACTCATCGGGTTATAAACCTTGACCGGATCGCGCATCTGCGTGCGTGACCACTCTACCCGCGCCAGCTCGGTTTCGAGCGCAACGATTTTCGCAGCGGCCTCATCGGCCTGCGGCCACGCGATCATGGAGAGGGTTTTGGCGATATAGGCCTGATAAGCCTTCTTCTTCGCAGCGAAATCGGGCTTCAGATAATAATCCCGGTCGGGCAGGCCCAACCGCCCCTGATGCAGCTGCAGGGCATACTGCTCGGGGTTATTGTCGTCGGCACTGATCATCAGCGCGAAGGGCGTGTACTGGAAACCATAGGCCGCCTGGCCGAAAAGACGGGCGAGACCGGTCTGGTCCTTCACTGCACGAACGGCATCGAGATCGGTCTTGAGCGGCGTTGCGCCCAGCTTGTCTGCCTGTGCCGTATCGAGGAAGGTCGCATAAAATGCGCCAAGCTTCTCTTCTGTCGTCTTGGGATCGGCAGCGGGGTGCTTGCCTGCATCGGCAAGAATTGTCTGCACGCGCTCATGGGCGGTTTCCGTCAGAATGACGAAAGGACCGAAAGACGAGCGATCGGCCGGAATCACGATGTTCTTGAGATAGGTCCCGTTGGCGTAGAGGAAGAAATTGTCTCCCGGGCGAACGGACTTGTCCATGCCGGACATGTTGAAGCCCCAGCTCGGATCATAGGGTTTGACGGCAGCATCTGCGGCCTTGGGCGCGGGTGCGGTCGCAGCCCCGGCTGCACTGGCACATCCTGCACTGCCATATCCCGTCAGGGCCAGAACGCTGACAGCCCCCAGCCAGAGCGAAGTGGTACGTTTTGTTTTTCCGGTCACTAGGCAGCACTTTCAACAGGTTCGAAACCGTCCCGCCCGCTCGCGGCGCAGGACACATGACGCAACGTTAAGTCAGATTTCGTTCAACGGCGAGTCCGTGGCTTTGCGTGATGCGCGTCCGGCTGCTGACCGGCCACTGCGAGAACATCGAAATCGAACACCACAACCTTTTCGAGTGCGGGACCCGCAAAATTCTTGAATGCTTCGTGAGCCGGATCGAACCAGGCCGGATCCATGATCACAGGCTTGCCGACATAGAAATTGCGATCCCCTTCGGAGGCGAAGGTCACGATAAAAGCCTGTTGCAGGCCGGCATCTGCGCCCTCGCCGCTGTTCTGCATACCCATTTCGATAGAGCGCACGGGATGCGACCCGTCAGGTCTGCGCGAATCCTGCGCCAGACGCAGGAATCGCATCGTGACTTCCGCACGCATGGCCGCCGTTGTGCCCGGCTTGTAGCGAAACATCACCACATGGCGCAGCAGGCCAGGGCGCCAGCTCGGCGAAGTGAACTGCGGCAGGCCGACCTGTGCTGCAAGCTGGCGCGCAGCGATCGTCCCGTTATCCGTCACGGGCGGCAGAGTAACAGGGCCGGACGAGGCAATAGGCAGGGAATAAGGGTCAGCCTTGGCCGGCTGAGCGACAAGAGCCGCCGTGCAGACAGCAGCGCCCATCAGACTGATGCGTGTAAGGCGATAGAACAAGGCCGCAGCCCTCCAGATTGATCGGTTTTCGACGATACTAGATCATGAAATCCGCTGTGGAGGGCTTAATTCGACGTAGGGCAGAAAACGCTTTCGTTACGACGCGGCGATTACCCGCCTGAAGCGCTTTGCCTTGAACTGGATCAGCTTGTACATCGCTTTCGCAATCAGCGTCTGCACCCGTGAATGCGGGGTGAAACCGATGGTCTTGAAGATCATGCTCGTCACGCGATTGATGTGCTTGGGCCGGTAATAACCCATGGCACGCGCCATATAGGCAGCAATACATTTCTTGTGATCGTACGGCGCGTTGGCTGGCATGTTGGTCGTATAATAGGCGGTCGCCAGCTCGTCGTCCTCGCTCTCCGTTACACGACCCAGCGCAATTTTCGTGCGCTGCCATACACTCAGCTTCTCGCGCTTCAGATAGCGGTGCATGTGATCGTAGAACAGCTTGAAATGACGGTATTCGTCAGCAGCAATCTGCTTGCAGATCGCCTTGAGAACAGGCTCGTCCGTGGCATCGGCCATGGCCGTATAGAAAGACGAGGTCCCGGTTTCGACCATACAGCGTGCAATCAGCTCGCCCGTGCGCGAACCGCGTATCGACGCATCGACATCCTGCTCGATATGATAGGTCGAACGATAACGTTCGAACGCCTTCATATAGTCCCAGCTTGGATCGGCCAGCATCGCCCATTTGCCCAGCGCATCGCCGTGCTGGACTTCCTCGACCGCCCAGTTATCGGCAGCCTGGCGGAAATCGGGGTCGCCCACAAAGACATTCCCGAGATAGACCGCGTAATCGAGCCCGTTACGCTCGACAACCGCTGCTGCCTTGATGACCGGAATCAGATCCGGGTCCACGCGGGATGCATCGAAGGCATCCCAATCCATCTGATCGATGCGCCAATGTTTCATGACGCATTGATGACATGTCCGGACCGTTTTGGGTAGAGTTCTGGCGCAGGCGCGTGACAAAGGCCCCCTTGCTGTGGCATCGCTGCCAAAGCTTTTCCCACCCAAATGTTTTGGAGCCATGCCCCGCATGTCCCTCGATACCCTGACACGCGACCCGGTCCTTCCCCGCGAAGTCCGCACTGCGGCAAGCTGGAAACCCGAAATCAGGCATGACTGGACGCGCGACGAAGTTGCTGCGCTGATCGACCTGCCCTTTCCCGAACTGATCTTTCGCGCCCAGATGGCTCATCGCGCCTATTTCGATCCCACGCGCGTGCAGATCTCGACGCTTCTTTCGATCAAGACGGGCGGCTGCCCGGAAGACTGCGCCTATTGTCCGCAAAGCGCGATGCACGAAAAGAGCGTCAAGGCCGAGCGCCTGATGGCAGTCGAGAAAGTGCTGACCGAAGCACGTGCCGCCAAGGCCGCGGGGGCCGG
>Ga0157365_10001158_pt1 | contig 11049 bp, 11 predicted proteins | sample AttsexASBM3_FD_111478 | JGI IMG/M metagenome (GOLD analysis project Ga0157365, IMG submission 111478) | Fungus gardens microbial communities from leaf cutter ant in Ribeirão Preto, State of São Paulo, Brazil - Atta sexdens ASBM3 | ecosystem: Host-associated > Fungi > Mycelium > Unclassified ... | reverse complement strand
TGGCGTCCCATAGGGGATTCGAACCCCTGTTGCCGCCGTGAGAGGGCGGTGTCCTAGGCCTCTAGACGAATGGGACGAGGCGAGGTGCCTTCTATGACATTGCGGGGGTGCCCGCAAGGGTCATTCTGCGTTTTTCTTGATTAATTTCGCACTCAGTTTTTCACCTGCGAGCAGATGCACGTGATAATGCGGAACCTCCTGACCGACATCAGGTCCAGTGTTGCTGATCAGTCTATATCCGTTGCGGATCAGACCCAGTTGCTCGGCCACCTTGGAGATTGCTCGCGCAAAGCCCGCGATTTCGTCATTGCTCGCGGACGCCCCGAAATCCGCCGAAGACACGTAAGCACCCTTTGGAATGATCAGGACATGAATCGCTGCCTGAGGGGAGATATCAGGGAAGGCAAGGGCGTACTCATCCTCATACAGAACCTGTACAGGGATCTCACGACGCAGGATCTTCGCAAAGACATTACCCGGATCGTAGGGAAGGCTCAAATCAACAGCCACGGTTCATTCCCCCGTCTTGCGCGGGCGCGAGGCTTTTTCCTCGACGCCGCTCATGGCCTCACGGCGACGCAACTCCTGCCACACCTCCTGAGGCGTGATGCCCGCATCCACCCACATCACGATCAGATGGTACAACACATCTGCACTCTCGCTGATAAGCTCTGCGGGCTTTCCTGCGACCGCTTCGATCAGGCACTCGACCGCTTCCTCACCGAACTTCTGAGCAATCTTCTTACGTCCCCGCGAAAGGAGACGTGAGGAGTGGCTCAGCGACGGGTCCGTTCCGCGACGCGACAACACCGTTTGGAAAAGATGATCCAGAACCTGAGCATCCGTCTGCTGCACTTCAGGAGGCGCGGCACTCTTGGACGCCCCCTTCTTACCCTGTGCCTTCTTGGCTGAGGCCGGCTTGGCCCCGCCTTTCTTGGCGCCGCCGCCATCAGCCTTGCGTGTCGTTCTTTTCGTGGCGAGCGCCATGATCATTTCCCATTCATCGTCGTATGCTGCCAAAAGGGCAGGTCAAAGCTTTCCGCGCAGCGCATCAGTTTCCCGGGCGCACTGGCAGACCAGCCTCTTCGAGGGCCGCCTTGACCCCGGCAATGCCGAATGTCCCGAAATGAAAGACACTGGCGGCAAGCAGACCACTCGCTCCCGCCTTCGCGCCTTCCACGAAATGCGCAAGTTCTCCCACGCCACCCGAGGCCACCACAGGAATCGTAACCGTGCCACAGACCTTGCGCAGCAAATCGAGATCGAAGCCTTCTCCCGTGCCGTCTCGATCCATGCTCGTCAACAGGATCTCGCCCGCACCGCGAGCCTGGGCTTCCTGCGCCCAAGCCACGGCGTCTATCCCTGTGGGCTGGCGGCCACCCTTTGTATAGACCTCCCAGCCGCCCTTACCGTCGGAGCGGGCGTCGATGGCAACGACGACACATTGGCTCCCAAAGCGATTGGCTGAGTCGTTGATCAACTCAGGATTGACGACAGCCGCCGAATTGACCGCGCATTTATCCGCTCCCGCCAGAAGCAAACGACGCATGTCCTCGGGCGCGCGCACCCCTCCGCCTACGGTCAAGGGGAGGAAGACACGCTCGGCCGTGCGCCGAACCACATCATAGATGGTATCGCGGTTTTCAACGCTGGCCGTGATGTCAAGGAAGGTCAGTTCATCGGCTCCGGCTGCATCATAAACGACAGCCTGCTCCACCGGGTCACCGGCATCGCGCAACGAGACGAAGTTCACGCCCTTCACCACGCGCCCATCCTTGACGTCAAGGCAGGGGATGACTCTCAGCTTGAGCATGACGTGCCCTCGACGATACTGAGCGCTTCCTCAAGCGATACCCGGCCATCATAGAGCGCGCGCCCCACAATAACCCCGTCAAGGCCTGGCGTCTCATCGGCCACCGCCCGAAAGTCACGAAGATGCTGGGCGCAGCCCACCCCACCGCTCGCGATGACCGGGATGGAAAGCCTGCGCGCAAGATCAGCCGTCTGCTCGAGGTCGAGACCTTCCAGCATGCCGTCACGGGTGATCTCGGTGAAGATGACAGCAGCAACACCTGCATCCTGCATGCGCAGGGCGAGGTCACGCGCATTCAGCTCAGACACTTCTGCCCAGCCCTCGGTTGCAACACGCCCCTGACGCGCATCAATTCCGGCAACGATCTTGCCCGGAAAAGCCCTACAGGCCTCCCGCACCAGTTCCGGGTTCTTCACGGCAACCGAACCGAGAATGACCCGGTCGAGCCCGGCGGTCAGCCAGCGTTCGATACCAGCCATATCACGAATACCGCCCCCAAGCTGGACAGGAAGATCCGTTGTGGCAAGGATCGCCTCGACCGCGGCCCCATTGGCGGAACGCCCCGCGAAAGCCCCGTTGAGATCCACCACATGCAGTCGGGAACATCCGGCCTGCGCGAAAGCAAGGGCCTGCGCACCAGGGTTGTCAGAATAGACCGTCGCCTCATCCATCTCCCCTCGGCGCAGGCGTACACAGGCGCCGTCCTTAAGATCGATCGCGGGATAGAGGCTGAGATGCCGCTGCGTGGAAGTATCCGTGCTCGCCAAGGTGCTTTCCTTTTCGGACTGCCGTTTTTGTCTGGTGATGGAAGAAGCGCCTGGATCGAGGCGCTTTGTCATGAAGAGCCCCTTGATGGTTCCTTCATGGCTCCGGGCGTAAAAAGGATGCGTTCCCCAGTGCTCGAAACCAAGTGACCGGAACATGGACAGGGCGGAGTGCTGCGTTTCAGGCACCTCGCAGTTCAGTACCTTGCAGCCAAGAGCCCGAGCCGCCTCCATGACGGCATCGGCCAGAACATACCCCAGCCCGCGCCCACGCATGTATGGCGCCACAAAATATCCGCGGATCTGGGCTGTCTGTGCCTGGGCCTCGTTGTTACGCGACGGACGTACGAGCTGCGCGCAGCCCTGAATCTGGCCGTCCTCGTCACGCACAACGAAAAATCGCGTCTCCGGCACCATGAGGACACCATTGAAGTAGCGCTCAAGAACGGCGCGTCCAGGAGGGGTGAGCCAGCCTAGACCACCCCCATCCAGAATAGCCGCCGTGGTGATCTCGCATAGCGCGGCCATATCCGTTTCATCAATACGCGAGAGACGCTCCGCAATACGGGTCACGGCATCCAGCTCAGAAAATTAGCCATGATCGTCAAACCGGTCTTCTGGCTTTTCTCGACATGAAACTGCGTTCCGCAACGATTGCCACGAGCCACGATGGCCGGCACCCGCCCGCCATAACCGGCAGTCGCGACGATATCGTCTTCGTTCCAGCCCGTAAGCGCGTAGGAATGGACAAAGTACCCGTGATCTCCCGGGGTAAGTCCGGCCGTCAGCGCGTGGTGGCCAGGTTCGAAATCGAGCACGTTCCACCCCATATGCGGCAGGCGCAGCCCGGCCTCTAGCGCCGCATCCATGCGGGCAATCTCACCATCAATCCAGCCAAGTCCCGCCGTTCGCCCATGCTCAAGCCCCCATTGAGCCATGAGCTGCATGCCCACACAAATGCCGAGAAACGGCGTTCCGCGATCAGTGGCTTCCACCAGGGCCTCACGCAGTCCGCCACCAAGTCCCGCTGCGCAATGCGCAAAGGCGCCCTGACCCGGCAGGATGATATGATCGGCACCGAGAACATCCTCCGGTCTTCCCGAGATGATGACGTCCGCATCAAGGCCTTGTGTCGTGACGACATGCCGTGCCGTCTGAGCGGCGGAGGCAAGATTTCCTCCGTCATAGTCGATAACAACGATCTTTCTCATGCTGCACCCGACGCTGAGTCGGCAGCACGCAGTCTGGCATCAGCCATGCTCCTTCCCAGCCATACGCCGCGAAGTACGCCACCCTTGAGCCGGATCTCCCACCCCATGATCTCCGCTGCAAAGACGGCCAGCACCAAGTTCAGGATATAAGCGTAGAACAGACCGGCCGGACCGGTAAAACGCAGCACCACGGCGCTGATACAGGCGCTAATGGCAAACGCGATCCAGCAGCCACTGAGCAGAAAACCGATCGGCCCGAGGAATAAGAGACGCCAATGCATACCCTGCTTGATCAGAGCGGTCGGATATGACGCCTCCCCGCCGAAGGCCAGATAGGCGTTCACAATACCCCCTTGGTCGAGGGCACCGCGCTGCCGACACGCGGGTCTATTGCCACGGCCATACGCAAGGCGCGGGAGAAGGCCTTGAAGCCGCTTTCAGCAATATGATGGGCATTCCGCCCCGCCTTACAGGTAATGTGCAGAGCGATGGACGCAGCCATGGCAAATGCGCGGTAGAATTCCTCGAACAGATCTGTATCCATCTCGCCAATCCGCTCGCGCACGAATTCGACATTCCAGGCGAGGTAGGGCCGTCCTGAAATATCCACGACCACCTCGCAGAGCGCCTCATCCAGCGGCACGAGGGCATGGCCAAACCGCGTGATCCCGCGTTTATCGCCCAGGGCCTGTGCGAAAGCCTTGCCGAGCGCAATGCCGATATCCTCGACGGTGTGATGTCCGTCCACATGCAGGTCACCATGGCAACGCACTTCGATGTCGAATCCGCCATGCTTGGCGAGCGCCGTGAGCATGTGATCGAAGAACCCGATCCCGCTATCGAGTTCGGCGCGACCGCTGCCATCGAGATCGATGAAGACGGAAATATCGGTCTCACCGGTCTTGCGGTGAAGGCGGGACTGTCTGGCTTCTGTCATGGGGTCAACCATAAACTATTCGGCGCGAATACGCGATGGCCTCTTGGCGAGAGATCGGAAGCTTGCCATCTATCGAGCATGAGCAGTTCCCCCGTATCGTCCCCCGCCCTCGAAGTCCTGCTTTCCAGGGCCTCGACGGATCATCTGAACGCACCAGCCCCCGACAAGGAGCAGATCGGCCGCATCCTCTCGGCTGGATTGCGCGCGCCCGATCACGGCAAGATCAGGCCCTGGCGCTATATCGTGATCAAGGGCAAGCATCGTGCGGAGTTTGCTGAACAGGTTGTGCGGGCCATGCTCTCGGCTGACCCCGAAGTACCCGAGAAAAAGATCGCCAAGCGGCGTCAGCGCTTTTCGGAAATGCCCATGACGATTGCTCTGGTCATGGCACTCGATCCTCAAAGCAAGATTCCGGTGCAGGAGCAGGAGCTTTCGGTGGGCGCTGGTGCGATGAATGTACTCAACGCCCTGCATGCCGAAGGTTTTGGCGGATTCTGGGTCTCGAGCGATTTCGCCGAGGAACCCTGTTTCCGTGAGGCCTTGGGGCTGGGGGACGCCCAGCGCCTTGCGGGCTTCCTTTTCGTCGGCACGCCCGACAAACCCGTGCACGGAAGCAAGCGACCCGATATCAGCGATTACATGGCCTTCTGGAAGAGCGAACCGGTGCGCTTCGAGGCCGACAAGTGAGTTCCAAGGCTGACATCACGATTGCTGGCGCTGGTCCCGCGGGGCTCGCCTGCGCCCTTTCCCTTGCCGAGCGGGGCTGGCGTGTGACGGTCACCGATCCCGCACCTGATCGCGTGCTCGCTGCGCCTTCTTTCGATGGGCGCGAAATTGCACTCACCCATCATTCGCGCGACTGGCTGGACAGCCACGATATCTGGTCGCGTATCCCCGAGGGGGCAATCTCGCCACTGCGCACTGCCCGTATCGAGACGGGACAGGACGTACCCCCGAACGAGGCCGGAGCACTGCTTTTCAGAGCACCAGAAGGGTCGAGCGATGCGCTCGGTTACCTCGTTCCCAACCATCTGATCCGCACCGCCCTGCACGACGCCGTGCGTCAGGAACCGCGCATCACGGTGCTTGCAGGCAAAAAAGTCGTCAGTAGTTCGGGTAACAGCGATGTTGCCCGCATCCTGCTCGATGACGGCACCTTGCTCGAAAGCGCCTTGCTCGTGGCAGCCGATGGGCGCTTTTCCCAAATCCGCCAGTCGCGCGGTATCGGCGCGCTCGTGCATGATTTCGGCAAACAGATCATGGTTTGCCGTATGCGCCACCCGCTCCCACATGAGGGCGTGGCGCTCCAATGGTTCGACGAAGGCCAGACTATCGCGCTCTTGCCTGTGGCAGATGACGGCCAGCCGGGTCATCTGTCATCTCTCGTTTTGACATTGGACCCGGAAGAGATCGCAGTCCTCAAGGCAATGGACACGGCCACGTTTAGCGCCGATATCACCCGCCGGACCCAGGCACGCATGGGCCAGATGAGTGTTGAGAGCGATCGGGTCACGTACCCCCTCAAAACCGTATTCGCCCATCGTTTCCAGACGACGCGCCTCGCCCTGATCGGTGACGCGGCCGTCGGAATGCATCCCATCACGGCGCATGGGTTCAATCTCGGTCTCAAGGGACAGGCGATCCTCTGCGAGGAACTCGCCCGTGCCGATGCCGATCCAGGAAGTGCCTCAGCCCTGCGTGCGTTCGAACGTCGTCATCGTCGGGCCACCGCACCTCTTTTCGCGGCGACGAACGGGATCGCGACGCTGTACACGCATGACGCCCGGCCGACCCTCGCTCTTCGCAAGGCCGGACTGGCCGTTGCCGATCGTCTTGCCCCGCTCAAATCCATGGTCACCGGCTTTCTGATGGATCGTAGCCATACCGCCTGATTGCGGGGTGGCTTGGAAACACAGGACTAAAAAGCGGCGGGAGACAAGTCTCCCGCCTTTTTTGTTCTCGTGCGCCTTTAGGACGGCTTGCCCAATTCCAATCCCGATTCCTGCAATACGCGATAAGCGTCCAACATGATGGCGTTCGTCACGCCGCCAACATCACGGACAGAAGATACCTTGGCCGAGAGCGCCAGCGTGATACCGGTATCCGTGATGGCAGAAATTGCGACGCCGGGGGCGGGGTCCTGAAGAATATCCTCGCGCTGCTTCATCATATTCATCAGAGCCAGCTGCGCCTTCGTCGCGTCGGCACGAGGTGAGATTGTCACGGTTGCCGAGGCCGCACTCAGCGAGGTTCCGAGCGTCGCATTACGCACCGCCGAGGTAATGAATTGGGAATTCGGAACGATCATGGTCGATCCGTCTCCGAGTCCGATCTCGGTGGATCGAACGCTGATCCGCTTCACATCTCCCTTGATCGACCCGAGCTCGATCAGATCACCCACACGGATCGGGCGCTCAGCGAGAAGGATAACGCCGGAAACAAAGTTCTGTACAATCGCCTGGAGGCCGAAGCCGATACCCACCGACAGCGCGCTAACCACCCAGGTAAGGTTTTTCACTGTTACCCCGGCTTCGGAGAGCACCATCAGAAATACGGCAATCCAGGCTACGTAGTTGAAAATGTTCAGGATCGACGTCCGTGCGCCGATATCGAGATTTGTCGTCGGGAAGAGGCGTGATTCAAGCCACTGACTGAAAGCGCGGATCGCGTAATAGGCAACGAGCAGGATAACGATGCAGAATACCGCCGTATTGAGCGAGAACTGCACACCGTTGATGGTCTGACCTACAAACAGCCCGTTGACCTTGTCCGCCACCACCGGGATATCGAGACTCCCCTCCGAGAGGCAGACAGCGACAAACACGATGATCAGGGCAATGTTGATGACACCAGACAACAACACGCCAAACTGAGCAACGCGGTTGGAATGAACCCCCAGGCGTGACAGGCGGCGGGAGACAAGTGACGCGGTTGAGAAATTCCGCGCCGTAAACTCCTTCGTGGCAAGCGAGATCAGGAACAGTGTTGCGAAGCTGACCGAGAGCGCCACCGACCATACGGCCACGGCGAAGGCGAAAGCCAGGAACCCAAGCGCAATCGCAATCCAGGTTACGGCCATGACGAGGCAGCCGATACCATAGACGGCCGGCGCCAGGCGCGCATCGGTGCGTCGCGTGAGGCGGCGACACATACCGACGAAAAGGAGCGTCACAGCGAGGGTAAAGATTGCCTCGATCAGACGACGCGCCGTGACCGGGAATGCATTCTCCATACCAATGGTGATGAAAATTGTCTGGAGCAGGACGATCACCGCCATACACCAATCCACGCCCCAGAGTGCGCGTGCGGCGCGCTGATCTGCTCCGTCCACGGCTGTCGCACGGCTCAGGGCAGGAAGGCCCGCGCCGAGGATGAACCCGCAAAGCGGCATGATCCCAGCGATACTGTTCATAAAGAGCGGGCTACGTCCCTCATCGAGCGAAAAGAGGCCAGCCAGAATTTCCCACACCAGAAACATGACGAAGCCACAGACGATCCCGGACATCGCAACCGGAATGAAGGATCGATGATGCTCGGAGAGAATGTCGCCCGTGAAACGGCGCACGATGTTGCCTTCGAGCTGGCGAAACAGCCAGTACGCGGGACGTGCAAGCAGGGCCGTCAGCAGAAACGCGCCGATGAGCGCGCCGACGAGAAAGGGCCAGTGATACAGAACGCCCGCATAGCCATTATTGACAGGTGGGGCGAGGGTAAGGCGCAGGGCCGGCCCTTCGGCATAAAGATTGCGCCAGAAAGTGAGCGTCAGGGGGGAAGCAATACGCTCTGACAGCAGCTCCTGCTGGCTGACGGTACCGCGTCGCTGGACCTCGAGCTGCACCTGCTTGGCCTGCAAGCCAAGCAGACGCCCCTGTGTCACCGTGGATTTGATGTCCTGCAGTACAGCTTGCAAATGCGCCCGCTGTGTGACGATCGCCTGACTTTCCCCATCGGCCTTGGCACCAACAATGTCCAGATAGCTCTCATAGACGGTCTGATAGGACGCCGCCTGTGTCTGGATGGATTGCGCGATCGACGTGATCGCATCGACCTGGTCCGAAAGCTCGGAAAGGGTCTCACTCCCGAGCACGATATCCGTGCGGTTCAGCTGGCCGTAGATGTATTTGAGCTGGTTCTGGGCGGTCGCAATCTGGCGATTCAGCGTTCCCGAGACCGTCGTCCAGCCATAGCCATCCGCGGCGGAAGGGACGAGCGGCCCTGCGGCACCGTTTGGGACGGTTCCGGCAGGCGCTGCCATGGCGACGGGAGGCGCGATGGAAAGAATCAGGGCAAACAGGCCCCCGAGAATAACGGTGAGACCGGAGCGTCTCATGAATACTGGCATCGCGGTTTGTGCCTCCTCTATGCCTTTTAGAACCTGGATCTCGGGAATGAACGAGTTGGAGAAGCAAGGGTTTTCCCTTCCGCTCGACGCGTCATCCCCCCCGACTGGACAGATGCCCGCCCTTGTTCAGAATTCTGCCTGACGAAGATCTGTGATCGACTCATAACCGGTGCGGTAAAGCTCGGTCAGAAGTTCCTTCTTGATTTTCTGCGCCAGTCCGGGGCCTTGATAGATGAGCGCGGTATAGATCTGCACCATATCCGCGCCGCCACGCAGGCGTTCGAAAACGTCGAAGCCGCTCTCGATCCCCCCGCAGGAGATCACGGCCGCGCGCCGGGCGACCAAAGGCACGACCCGACGCAGCATCATGAGGGCAAGTTGCGTCAGCGGCCTACCGGAGAGGCCACCGCTTTCACCGGCTTGCGCGTCGCTCAATGAATAGGGGCGACTGATCGTCGTGTTGCTGACGATCAGCCCCGCGACGCCACCTTCGATCGCCGCCTCGACGATGTCGGGCAGTGCAGCCGGATCGAGATCGGGCGCAAGCTTGACTGCGAGCGGCGGGTGACCAGGATTTCGGGCGCGGATCGCACCCAGAATATCGCTCAGGGTTCGCGCGGTTTGCAGGTCGCGAAGCCCTGGCGTGTTGGGCGATGACAAGTTGATGGTGATGTAATCAGCCAGTTCAGACACGCGCGAAACGAGGTAGGGGTAATCTTCGAGAGGCTGCGCACCGAGCTTGTTGATTCCCAGATTGGCCCCGATGGGCACGCGCCGAAGCGCTGCGCTGCGTGTTGCCTGAAGCTGGCGAAAACGCGTCAGCCGGGTCACGAAGGCGTCGATACCGTCCCCGTTGAACCCCATCCGATTGATAATCGCCCGGTCTTCGGTCAGGCGGAAAAGCCTTGGCTTCGGATTCCCCTCCTGTGGGCGCGGTGTAACGGTGCCGCACTCGACATGGCCAAACCCCATACGAGCCAGAGCCATCGGTATACGGGCGTTCTTGTCGAATCCCGCGGCCATACCCACGGGGTTCGGAAAGCGTAACCCCATGCAGCGTGTGCTTAGCGCGGGCACATCCCTTGGTGCGGTTGGCCCCATACCGAGCGCCAATGCCTCGATTGCCGCCTCATGAGCGTGTTCAGGATCGAGACCGTGGATCAGGCGGGTCGCGAGGGTCGAAAAGGGAGAAAAAGTCATGGGACTACCCGGGTTTGAACGCAATCGCGCTCTTTATACCGCGCTCACGCTCAGGAGCGACCCCCTGGTGCCACGATCACCTCTTCTACAGTTTCCACGAGTTGGCGGGAGGCGGGCGGCATCACCCGACATGCCAGCGGTTTTGGGCCTCGCTACCACAGCGCCATATCGCGTTCTTCGGTTGCTCCGCGCCGCCAATCGTGAAAAGACGGGCGCGAGCGACCTGCTCATGCCGTTGGACGACCTGAGAGGCCATCATGTGGGATGAACCCTATCTCGAAACCTGCTGTCGCTCGACCCTGCACCGCACCCTGCTCTGCGAGGGGATCGGTCGCCCACAGGGGTTGCGCGACCAGCCATGCCTGGAGCGTCTTCAGGCCATGGGCTTCGTCTCCCTTGGCATAGATGGCCGATTTCACATCACGCCTGCTGGGCTCAGCCGTCACGACCAGGAGATTGGCCAGCTCAAACCCATGACCGGACGGGCAAGCCGCCTGCGCGCCTGAACTTCGCCGCAACAAGCGGGGCAGGGGCGTTGACCTCGTCGATACGCGGGTCTGACAGCCCTGATCTCGAATTCCGATTGACACCCGGCCCGTGAGGCCGCAACACTCACGCCATACCAGGGGGGGCCTCGACAAGAGGCTGAGAGGCTGATGGCGGGTTCCCCGCAGCGCAGCGACCCTTTCGCCCCGGCATGTGGGCGAAGAACCTGATCCGGTTCGTACCGGCGTAGGGATTGGTGTGAGCGGCCAAGTCCCGATCTGTGACCCCGTTCATCC
>Ga0157365_10001157_pt1 | contig 11051 bp, 10 predicted proteins | sample AttsexASBM3_FD_111478 | JGI IMG/M metagenome (GOLD analysis project Ga0157365, IMG submission 111478) | Fungus gardens microbial communities from leaf cutter ant in Ribeirão Preto, State of São Paulo, Brazil - Atta sexdens ASBM3 | ecosystem: Host-associated > Fungi > Mycelium > Unclassified ... | reverse complement strand
GTGCGCGAGCACGGGCTGAGACCGTTAATTCGGGATCCGCGGAACCTGATCAGGTTAATACCTGCGAAGGGAACAAGAGTAATTCCATTATGCCCCGCTCAGGGTGCCGTCTGCCGCCCCTGAACGTCTGCAAACGCGGCGCGGGCGCATCTCCATTACTCCTCCGTTGTTCTGACAAGCCACTTCCTGACCGTTAACTGGAATGCGCTATGTCTGTATCAAACAAACCAGGCCGCCGCGAACAGCGCGCCGCCGCACAACGCTTCATCGACACGCTGGAAGGCACCGCTTTCCCCAATTCGCACCGCATCTACCTCACCGGCTCGCGCGAAGATATTCGCGTGCCGATGCGTGAAATCCGCCTGAGTCCAACGCTTGCGGGCGGCACGAAAGACAATCCGCATTTTGAACCCAACGAGCCGGTGCCGGTTTATGACACCTCCGGCCCCTATGGCGATCCGGCCGTGCGCATCGACGTACGCGAAGGGCTGGAAAAGCTGCGCAGCCGCTGGATAGACGCCCGCAACGACACCGAAATCCTGAGCGCGCGCAGCTCCGCCTATACCCGTGAGCGTCTCGCTGACGACGGGCTCGACGATCTGCGTTTTCACGGTTTGCTGACGCCGAAGCGCGCGCAGCCGGGTAAGCGCGTCACGCAGCTGCACTACGCCCGCCAGGGCATCGTAACGCCGGAAATGGAGTTCATCGCCATTCGCGAAAACATGGGGCGCGAGCGCATTCGCACCGGGGTACTGCGCCAGCAGCATCCGGGCGTTGGTTTCGGCGCGCGTCTGCCGGATAACATCACGCCGGAATTTGTGCGTGACGAAGTGGCCGCCGGGCGCGCCATTATCCCTGCCAACATCAACCACCCGGAATCGGAGCCGATGATTATTGGCCGCAACTTTCTGGTGAAGGTGAATGCGAATATCGGCAATTCGGCAGTGACGTCGTCGATTGAAGAAGAGGTTGAGAAGCTGGTCTGGGCCACCCGCTGGGGCGCCGATACGGTCATGGACCTCTCCACGGGGCGCTATATTCACGAGACCCGCGAATGGATCCTGCGCAACAGCCCGGTGCCGATCGGCACCGTCCCGATCTATCAGGCGCTGGAGAAGGCAAATGGGATCGCCGAAGATCTCAGCTGGGAGATGTTCCGCGACACGCTGCTGGAGCAGGCCGAACAGGGCGTCGATTACTTCACCATTCACGCGGGGGTGCTGCTGCGCTACGTACCGATGACCGCAAAACGCCTGACGGGTATCGTCTCGCGCGGCGGCTCGATCATGGCGAAATGGTGCCTTTCGCACCATAAAGAAAACTTTCTCTACGAACACTTCCGCGAAATCTGCGAAATTTGCGCCGCCTATGATGTATCGCTGTCGCTCGGCGACGGGCTGCGCCCGGGCTCTATCCAGGACGCCAACGACGAGGCGCAGTTCGCCGAACTCCATACGCTCGGCGAACTGACGAAAATCGCCTGGGAATATGACGTGCAGGTGATGATTGAAGGCCCCGGCCACGTGCCGATGCAGATGATCCGCCGCAACATGACTGAAGAGCTTGAGCACTGCCATGAAGCCCCCTTTTACACGCTCGGGCCGCTCACCACCGACATCGCGCCGGGCTACGATCACTTCACGTCGGGCATCGGCGCGGCGATGATAGGCTGGTTCGGCTGCGCCATGCTCTGCTACGTGACGCCAAAAGAGCACCTCGGCCTGCCGAACAAAGAGGATGTGAAGCAGGGGCTGATCACCTATAAAATCGCCGCCCATGCCGCCGATCTCGCCAAAGGGCATCCGGGCGCGCAGATCCGCGACAACGCGATGTCGAAAGCGCGCTTCGAATTCCGCTGGGAAGATCAGTTCAACCTGGCGCTGGATCCTTTCACCGCCCGCGCATACCACGACGAGACCCTGCCGCAGGAATCCGGCAAAGTGGCGCACTTCTGCTCTATGTGCGGTCCGAAATTCTGCTCGATGAAAATCACGCAGGAGGTGCGTGACTACGCCGCGCAGCAGGCCATCAATGCCGGGATGGCGGATATGTCCACCCACTTTCGCGCCCGCGGCGGCGACATCTATCTGCGTCAGGAGGAAGTGGAATGATGGAGCCGCTTTTCGCCCCCGTACCGCGCCGCCTGGGGCTTTATCCGGTAGTGGACAGCGTCGAGTGGATTGCGCGTCTGCTGGAGGCGGGCGTGCGCACGCTACAGCTGCGTATCAAAGATAAAACCGATGCCGATGTCGAAGCGGATGTCCGCGCCGCCATCAACCTCGGAAACCGCTATCACGCCCGGATGTTTATTAATGACTACTGGCGGCTGGCGATAAAACATCAGGCTTATGGCGTCCATCTTGGCCAGGAAGATCTGCAAACCGCCGACCTCAACGCTATCCGCGCCGCCGGGCTGCGGCTTGGCGTCTCCACCCATGACGATATGGAAATCGACGTGGCGCTGGCGGTGCGCCCCTCTTATATCGCGCTCGGCCACGTTTTCCCCACTCAAACCAAACAGATGCCCTCCGCCCCGCAAGGGCTGGCGCAACTGGCCGCGCACGTGCAACGGCTCGGCGACTATCCGACCGTCGCCATCGGCGGCATCAGCCTTGCACGCGCGCCTGCGGTGCTGGAAACGGGCGTCCGCAGCATTGCGGTGGTGAGCGCCATTACGCAGGCAGCCGACTGGCGCGCCGCGACGCAACAGTTACTGGAACTCGCGGGGGTGGGCGATGAATGACGCGGATTTTATGCGCTACAGCCGCCAGCTGCTGCTGGAGGATATCGCCATTGAAGGCCAGCAAACGCTGCTGGCGAGCCGCGTGATGATCGTGGGCATGGGCGGGCTCGGCTCGCCCGCCGCGCTGTATCTCGCAGGCGCGGGCGTTGGCACGCTGTGGCTTGCCGATGACGACGCGGTACACCTTAGCAATCTCCAGCGCCAGATCCTGTTTAGCGTCGGGGATATCGGGCAGCCGAAATCGCTCGCGGCGATGCGCCGTTTAAAAGCGCTCAACCCGGCGATTGAAACCGTGGCATTGAACCAGCGGCTTGAGGGGGATGCGCTGCATGAGGCGGTGTCCGACGTCGATCTGGTGCTCGACTGCAGCGACAACATGACCACGCGCCAGGCCATCAACGCCGCCTGCGTGGCGCACGCCACGCCGCTTATCACGGCCAGCGCGGTTGGCATGGGCGGGCAAATCGCCACGTTTACGCCGCCTTTTGAGTACGGCTGTTACCGCTGCCTGTGGCCTGATGACAGCGAGCCGGAGCGCAACTGCCGCACCGCAGGCGTGCTCGGCCCGGTCACAGGCCTGATGGGCACGCTACAGGCGCTGGAAGCCATTAAGCTGCTGTGCGGCGTGACGCCCAGCCACGGCGAGCTGCGCCTGTTCGACGCGCGCGCCAGCCACTGGCGCACCCTGACGCTACAGCGCGCCGCGGACTGCCCGGTTTGCGGAGGCAAGCATGCGCATTGAACTGAACGATGAGGCGATGCAGTGCGTCGAGGGACTCAGCGCGGCGCAGCTGCTGGAACAGTTAAAACTCGACAGGCCAGGTACGGCGCTCGCGGTCAACCAGACCATTCTGCCGCGCAGCCAGTGGCCCGATTATGCATTGCAGGAAGGCGACAGCCTGATGTTATTTCAGGTTATCGCAGGAGGCTGAGATGTTACGTATTGCAGATAAAACCTTTCATTCACGCCTGTTTACCGGCACCGGTAAATTTGCATCGTCCGCGCTGATGCTGGCGGCGCTGCGCGAAAGCGGCAGCGAACTGGCCACGCTCGCCATGAAGCGCGTGGATCTGATGCGCCGCGATGACGCCCTGCTGGCGCCGTTGCAGGACGCAGGCGTGGCGCTGCTGCCGAATACCTCCGGCGCCAAAACCGCCGAAGAGGCGATTTTCGCCGCGCAGCTCGCCCGCGAGGCGCTGGGCACACACTGGATCAAGCTTGAGATCCACCCCGACGCCCGCTGGCTGTTGCCGGACCCGATAGAGACGCTGCGGGCGGCAGAGAAACTGGTCGCGCAGGGATTTGTGGTGCTGCCGTACTGCGGCGCCGATCCGGTGCTCTGCAAGCGGCTTGAAGAAGCGGGCTGCGCGGCTGTGATGCCGCTGGGCGCGCCGATTGGCTCGAATCAGGGGCTGCAGACGCGGGCGCTGCTGGAAATCATCATCGCGCAGGCGACGGTGCCGGTCGTGGTAGACGCGGGCATCGGCGCGCCGAGCCACGCCGCCGAGGCGCTGGAGATGGGGGCCGACGCCGTGCTGGTCAACACGGCAATCGCCGTAGCGCGCGATCCGGTGGCGATGGCGCGCGCATTCCGTCAGGCGGTCGAGGCAGGCCGCACCGGGTATGAAGCCGGGCTCGGCGCACGCGCCACGCAGGCGCAGCCCACCAGCCCGCTGACCGGCTTTCTGGAGGCGCGGGCATGAAAACCTTTACTGACCGCTGGCGCACGCTCGACTGGGATGACATCCGCCTGCGCATTCACAGCAAAACCGGACGCGACGTGGCGCGGGCGCTCGCCGCTTCGCATCCAGACAGAGAAGACATGATGGCGCTGCTCTCTCCTGCCGCGCTGGAATATCTCGAACCGCTGGCGCAGCGCGCGCAGCAGCTCACCCGCCAGCGCTTTGGCAACACCGTGAGTTTTTATCTCCCGCTTTATCTTTCTAATCTTTGTGCCAATGAATGTACCTATTGCGGCTTCTCCATGAGCAACCGCATTAAGCGCAAGACGCTGAATGACGAAGAGATAGCGCGCGAGTGCGCGGCCATCAAAGCGATGGGCTTTGAACATCTGCTGCTGGTGACGGGCGAACATCAAAACAAAGTGGGGATGGACTATTTTCGTCGTCACCTGCCAGCGATTCGCCGTCAGTTCGCTTCATTGCAAATGGAAGTGCAGCCGCTGTCGCAGGCGGACTATGCCGAGCTGAAAACGCTCGGCCTCGACGGCGTGCTGGTGTATCAGGAGACATACCATGAGGCGGTCTACGCGAAGCACCACCTGCGGGGCCATAAGCAGGACTTCTTCTGGCGGCTGGAGACGCCGGACCGGCTCGGGCAGGCGGGCATTGATCGCATCGGGCTTGGCGCGCTGACGGGCCTTTCCGACTGCTGGCGCACCGATAATTATCTGGTGGCGGAGCACTTGCTCTGGCTGCAACAGCGCTACTGGCAGAGCCGCTATTCGGTGTCGTTTCCGCGTCTGCGCCCCTGCGCGGGCGGCATTCAGCCCGCATCGGTGATGGATGAGCGCCAGCTGGTGCAGCTTATCTGCGCGTTCAGGCTGCTGGCCCCGGAGGTGGAACTCTCACTCTCCACCCGCGAATCGCCGCATTTTCGCGATAACGTCGTCCCGATCGCCATTAACACCGTGAGCGCGTTTTCCCGCACGCAACCTGGCGGCTATGCCGACGGACATACCGAGCTGGAGCAGTTCACGCCGCATGACGAACGGCGTCCGGAAGAGGTCGCGGCAAGCCTGGCGCAGCGTGGGCTCCAGCCCGTCTGGAAAGACTGAGACGGCTTTCTGGGAAGAAGCGCGCAAACGCCCTGAAACTAAACGCAAACCTGGCGATATCTTTCGGCATATTACGCAAAAGGCGTGTTTGCCGTTTGAGGGAAACCTCGCGCGGTTTTACTCTACGCCTGCCGGTCGGGGATGGCCGGCCGGGGCGGTTCTGGTTGCTCTCTCTCTGCCGCCCCGCCTCACTCCCTGTGCCGGACGTCAAAAGAAACCGGCGTTGGTAACCGGTTTCCGTTTTTGCGGCTTTCTTTGTGATGGGTAACACACAATCACATCAAAGCGGTTGTTGGGACAGGAGGTGGGGGATAAATATCAACTAAACAACAGCCACAGAGAGCGGATTATGAAAAATATCGTTTTATGCTGTGCCGCAGGAATGTCCACCAGCATGCTGGTTCAACGGATGAAAGACGCCGCCCAGAAAAAAGGCGTCGAGGTGGATATCAAGGCCGTTCCGGTCGCGGAGTTTAAAGATATTATCGGCACCGCCGACATCGTGCTGCTTGGCCCGCAGGTCAAATATGAACAGCCGAAATTCCAGGAGATCGCCGCTCCGCTGGGTAAAACCGTCGCCGTTATCGATATGATGGATTACGGCATGATGAAAGGCGACGTGGTGCTGGATAAAGCCCTTAAAATGCTGGAGCAATAATCAAATGGAAGATTTAGAGTCAATTATCATGGAGCTGCTGGTGAATGCCGGTAGCGCGCGCAGCCAGGCGCTGACGGCTCTTCAACTGGCCCGCAAAGGCGACTTCGAGGCCGCCGAAAAAGCGATGGAAGAATCACACGAGTTTGTTAAGCATGCGCATAAAATCCAGACGCAGCTTATCGGGCTCGACGAAGGCAGCGGTAAATTACCGGTTAACCTGATTACCGTTCACTCCCAGGATCACCTGATGAACGCGATGGTGATTCAGGATCTGGCGGGCGACCTGATTGAGATTTACCGCCGGCTCCCGCCGCGCAATTAATGTCGATGCCGTTCTGTCAGAAACGCGTTAAGAGACGCCCGGTTCGCCGGGCGTTTTCTTTTGTGACTAAAATGGGTGAGGTGTTTTCCCCGGCGTTTTATGGCACAACATGGCATTCGTTGATTGCTGTCGTCACCGCAGGTGCCTGATGCCCGCCATTCCCGTTCCGTTTTATACCCTCTCCCTGCTGCTGATGCTGCTGGCAAAGGTCTGGCTGCAACGCCCTTGCGGCTACCGCACGCTCGCTACCTTTATCACCGGCTGCGCGCTGCTGGTGCTGATGACTGCGCTGCGCTGGCAATTTGATGCGCCGCTGTTCCGACAGCTACAGTCAATGCTGGCGATTGCGCTGCCGCCGCTGGCATGGCGCTGCTTTTCCTGCGTAACCGGCCAAAGCCGCGCGTCTGAACGCATCGCCTCGCTGTTGCCCCCTGCCATCGCGCTTGCCCTGAATCTGATGGCGCCCATGACGACGGATGGCGTATTGATGCTGCTCTATGTCGGTTACGGCGCGGCGCTGATCCGTACAGCCTGGCGGGGTGCGGATGCGTTTATCCTGACCCGGCTGACAGATGCCCGCAGCACGTCGATGATGGCCTTTCTTGCCGGCGCGTTCCTGTGTTTCAGCGGTCTGACCGATCTGGCGATCATGCTCGATTTCACCTGGTATGACGGGGTGCAGGCCCCGCTCCTTGTTGCTGTCTCCCAGGCGATACTGCTGCCGTTCATCTGCCTTGCCATCCTCTACAGCGGCAAGAAAATTCCCGCCGCTGACGAAACACCGATTCCACCACCCGCCGAAGAGCCAGCAACGGATGTGGATACCGATCTGCTCACGCTTTGTGAAACGCTGGAGGCGCGCCTGGGCGAACAGCAGCTGTTTCTCAATGACGACCTGACGCTCGATATGCTGGCGCGCAAGTGGGTGATCCCTGCCCGCCAGATTTCGCGGGCCGTCAATGCGACGCGTGGCTGTAATGTCTCGCAGTGGATTAACGGCTTTCGCATTCGCTATGCGCAACACCTGTTGCTCACCACCGATGCGCCGGTTACCCGCATCATGCTGGATGCAGGGTTTGCCACCAAATCCAACTTCAACCGCGAGTTTGTGCGGTTGAGCGGGATGAGCCCAACGGCGTTTCGCCGTGCAGCGGCGGATAATCAAGCGCTTGCTGCAGAAAAGCGCTGATCGTGTCGCTAAGCGTCTGATGAATGTCTGCCCGGCTTAGCGAGCCGCCATCGTCACACACAATGCCTTCGCCCGGATCGTGTTCCTCAATCAGCGCCTTCGCGCCGGGCTTGCAGAGCTGCATAAAGCTAAAATGCGTCGCGCCCGTGACGCTTTGCGCCTGCTGCTTCGCCGCAGGAATGTAACGCTGCAGATAGCCAGACTCCAGCCGGGCGGGTAGCGCGTCGCTGTCGGCCTGCGCGGACAAGATAAGCACCGGCACATTCAGCTGAGCGAGGCTCCCGGGCGTAAAACCGCGCGCCAGCCCCAAATCGAGGGAGACCACCGCGTTGATTCGTGGCTCGCGCTGGTTTTCCATTAACGGACCGGATGCCGCCGGGCGATCGATGCCCAGCGCAGGGATGAGCTTACAGCTCGCCAGTACGGCATGATTTTTACAATCCCGTTGAAAGCGCCCGGTATCAAAACGCGCGCCTGCCAGCTCCATTACCGTCCAGCCGCCCAGAGAATGGCCTATCGCGGCAATGCGCCCGGTATCCACATCGCCGGCAATACCGGGGTTGTCGATAAGCCTATTCATCACGCGGCGCAGATCGCGCGGGCGCTGCCAGAGCTGCCAGGCATCCTGCTGCGCTTTATTGCGGCTGGTTGTTCCCGGGTGATCCGGTGCCGCGACAATATATCCCTGCGCCGCCATGCGTTGCGCCAGCCAGTTGAGGTTGCGCCAGTTGCCACCATACCCGTGCGAGAGAAGTAGTAACGGATGCGCGCCCCCAGCGGGCTGGGCGTTACGCAATGCTGGCGTACCAACAAATACCGGGTTGTCGCCCACCGTTTCAGTTTTGCCCGTTTGCGTCGTGGGATACCAGACGGCGACATCGAGCGGGCGAGCCTTATCTTCATCGAGATGCAGCTGGCGAAAAGCGGTGTCGGCATGGGTTATGCCGCTCAGAAGTAGCGTAAAAGAGAGGATCAGTGTGCGTATGGACATAGTGCGTTCCCTGTGGATGAACAGAACGCTGAGTGTGCCCGGCCCTTGTACGGCGGGCGTCCTGAAACGCGATCGAGGTCTTTTTAGTGAATTTCAGGCATAAAAAAACCCGCCGAAGCGGGTTTTTAGTCAGGCTAAGAACGATTACTCGTTGTCGTTGCCGCCCAGACCTGCGTTCAGCAGTTCTGCAAGGCTTGCAGACGCGTCTTCCGCAGTCACCTGCGGTGCAGCCGGCAGTTCGCCAGCAGCGCGACGGCGCATGCGATCCTGATGGTACGCGTAACCGGTACCCGCCGGGATAAGACGACCTACAATGACGTTCTCTTTCAGGCCGCGCAGTTCGTCGCGTTTGCCCGCAACGGCTGCTTCGGTAAGCACACGAGTCGTCTCCTGGAACGATGCCGCGGAGATGAAGGACTCGGTCGCCAGAGACGCTTTGGTGATACCCAGCAGGTCGCGCATGTAAGTCGCGCCGACTTTGCCATTCGCTTCCAGATCGCGGTTGGCGATCTTAACGCGAGAGTATTCAACCTGCTCACCTTCCAGGAACTCGGAGCTGCCCGCGTTCATGATGGTGGCTTTACGCAGCATCTGACGAACGATAACTTCGATGTGCTTATCGTTAATCTTAACGCCCTGCAGACGGTAAACGTCCTGCACTTCGTTAACGATGTAACGCGTTACAGCATGAACGCCACGCAGACGCAGGATGTCGTGCGGCGCTTCCGGACCGTCGGAAACCACGTCACCACGTTCTACACGTTCGCCTTCGAACACGTTGAGCTGACGCCATTTCGGGATCATCTCTTCGTACGGATCGCTACCGTCTACCGGCGTGATAACCAGACGACGTTTCCCTTTGGTTTCTTTACCGAAGGAAATGATGCCGCTGATTTCAGCAAGGATAGCCGGCTCTTTCGGACGACGTGCTTCGAACAGGTCAGCAACGCGCGGCAGACCACCGGTAATATCCTTGGTACCGCCGGATTCCTGAGGAATACGCGCCAGGGTGTCACCGGAGCTGATCTGAACGCCATCTTCCAGCTGAACAATCGCTTTACCTGGCAGGAAGTACTGAGCCGGCATGTCGGTGCCCGGGATCAGAACGTCGTTGCCGTTAGCGTCAACGATTTTCAGTGCAGGACGCAGATCTTTACCGCCCGCGGTACGTTCAGCAGAATCCAGAACTACCAGAGAAGACAGACCGGTCAGCTCGTCGGTCTGACGAGTAATGGTCTGGCCGTCGATCATGTCAGTGAAGCGGATGAAACCACTTACTTCGGTGATAACCGGCATGGTATGCGGATCCCAGTTTGCAACGGTTTCACCGCCAGCAACCTGCTCACCATCACCTTTCGCCATAACGGCGCCGTAAGGCACTTTATAGCTTTCTTTGGTACGGCCGAATTCGTCGATAAGTTTCAGCTCGGTGTTACGAGAGGTCACCACCAGCTTGCCTGAAGAGTTAACAACAGACTTCGCATTGCTGAGCTTGATGCTACCTTTGTTTTTCACCTGGATGCTGGATTCAGCAGCCGCACGAGATGCCGCACCACCGATGTGGAACGTACGCATCGTCAGCTGTGTACCCGGCTCACCGATGGACTGTGCCGCGATAACGCCGATGGCTTCACCTTTGTTGATGATGTGGCCACGTGCCAGGTCACGACCATAGCAGTGCGCACACACACCAAAGTCGGTGTCACAGGATACAACGGAACGCACTTTCACAGAGTCAACGGAGTTGGCTTCCAGGATGTCACACCACTGTTCGTGCAGCAGCGTGTTGCGTGGAACCAGAATATCCGCCGTACCCGGCTTCAGAATATCTTCCGCAGTAACACGGCCCAGTACGCGATCGCGCAGCGGCTCTTTAACGTCACCACCCTCGATAACCGGGGTCATGGTGATGCCTTCCAGCGTGCCGCAGTCGTCTTCGGTCACTACCAGATCCTGCGCCACGTCAACCAGACGACGGGTCAGGTAACCGGAGTTCGCGGTTTTCAGTGCGGTATCCGCCAGACCTTTACGAGCACCGTGAGTAGAGATGAAGTACTGGAGTACGTTCAGACCTTCACGGAAGTTCGCGGTGATTGGCGTTTCGATGATGGAGCCATCTGGCTTCGCCATCAGACCACGCATACCTGCCAGCTGACGAATCTGTGCTGCAGAACCACGCGCACCGGAGTCGGCCATCATGTAGATGCTGTTGAACGAGACCTGCTGCTCTTCTTCACCGTTACGGTTAATAACGGTTTCAGTCTGCAGGTTATCCATCATCGCTTTAGAGACGCGTTCGTTCGCAGCAGCCCAGATATCGATGACTTTGTTGTAACGTTCGCCCGCAGTG
>Ga0157365_10001156_pt1 | contig 11056 bp, 6 predicted proteins | sample AttsexASBM3_FD_111478 | JGI IMG/M metagenome (GOLD analysis project Ga0157365, IMG submission 111478) | Fungus gardens microbial communities from leaf cutter ant in Ribeirão Preto, State of São Paulo, Brazil - Atta sexdens ASBM3 | ecosystem: Host-associated > Fungi > Mycelium > Unclassified ... | reverse complement strand
TCCAGATTGGCATCGTCCAGCACGATGAAAGGATCGGATCCACCCAGCTCCATCGTCGATTTCTTGAGCGCCTTGCCCGCCTCGGCTGCAACGGCGCTGCCTGCGCGCTCGCTCCCTGTCAGGGCTACGCCACGCACTTCAGGGCGTTCAATCAGCTCTGCGGAAACATCGTTGTCGATGAACAGATTGGTCCAGACTCCCTTGGGAGCCCCGGCTTCTTCGAAGAGGGCTTCGAAGGCCAGTGCACATTGCGGGACGCCCGGTGCATGCTTGGCCAGAACGACGTTGCCTGCCATCAGATTGGGCCCTGCAACGCGTGCCAGCTGGTAATACGGGAAGTTCCAGGGCTCGACGCAGTAGATGACGCCAAGAGACTGGCTGAGAACGGTGGCGCGTCCTTCGGCAACCTCGATCTCGCGCGGCGCGAGAAAGGTTTCAGCATTTTCTGCGTAATAGGACAGGATCTTGGCAGAGAGCTCGGTTTCGGCAATCGCCTCGGGAAGGACCTTGCCCATTTCGATTGAAATCAGGCGGGCATATTTTTCCTTGTTCTGTTCAAGGATCTGCGCTGCCTTGCTCACGATGGCCTTGCGCTCGGCAAAGCTGCGATGACGCCAGTCACGCCTATAGACGTCGTGGGCGGCATCGAGTTTTTCGAAGGCCTGAGCCTTGGTGTGAAGGTCGAATTCGCGCTCGGTCTTGCCCGTTGCAGGGTTGATCGTACGATAAACGCTCATCGTTCTCTTCTCCTGTTTGTCGCTGTCCCGGCACGGGGCCGGGTGATTTGTCTGGGGGTAAAAAGGCCCGAACACCCGGTTGGTTGCGTCCAAAAACGGGTAACGGGTCGTCGCGATGCTCTGTGGGGGCGCGCGTTGCCCGGTCAAAAACACGGTATTGCAAGGCGAAACGGGCTTGGCGATGCTGTGCCGTAAAGGCTAGTTTCCAGTGTCGAAGGTCTCGCGCGAGCGAGTGAAAAGGGAATGCCGAACGCAGGGCCGATCTTTCGGGATCGGCGGCGAGACGGCAGCTGTCCCCGCAACTGTGAGTGGTGAGTGTCCCGCCGGGACCACTGGATGGCAAACCATCCGGGAAGGGGCGGGAAGACATGGACCCATGAGCCAGGAGACCTGCCTTCGTCATGTCTGATTGTCTGGCCGGACGGGTCGATCCGGCAGCCGGAGAAACCGATTTGATCCGCTTACCCGCTTACGGTCTGCCGTGCCGGTCCTGGCGCAACGTTCCTTCCGACCTGCATGCCGCATTGCATGGAAAAGCCGCATGAGCGCCCAGCCATCCAGCGGGGCAGGCGAGACGCGCAGCCTGCGTATGCGCGTAACCATTCTCGGTGTGGTTCTGCTGCTTGTGAATGCTGCCTTGTGGATATGGAGCTTCATCCTGTTTCGTGACAGGCCTCTGCTTCTGGGCAATGCCCTGCTGGCATACGGCTTCGGGTTACGCCATGCGGTCGACGCCGATCATATTGCCTCGATCGACAACGTAACGCGCAAGTTTATCCAGATGGGACGTCAGCCGCTCCTGACCGGGTTCTGGTTTGCGATAGGTCATTCACTGGTGGTGGTGCTTGCGGCGCTGGGCACGGCCCTGCTGTCTCAGGCGATGCAGGACCGCTTCGGGGCATGGCGTGCCGTGGGAGGGATGGCCAGCACGCTGATCTCTGCCGGGTTCCTGTTTGCTCTTGCAATCACGAATTTCATCGTCCTGCGCGGGGCCTGGCGTGCATGGCGCCATGTCAGGGCTGGCGGTGCGATCGAAGAGGAAGATATCGATGCGCTCATGAGCCGGGGCGGCATCCTGTCACGTCTGCTTTATCCGCTTTTCAGGCTGGTTTCGCGCAGCTGGCATATGGTGCTTCTCGGGTTTCTTTTCGGTCTGGGCTTCGATACGGCGACCGAAGTGTCGCTTCTGGGTCTGTCGGCTTCCCAGGCCAGCCGTGGTGTTTCCCTTTCTGCCATCATGATTTTCCCCGCACTTTTTGCAGCTGGCATGGCACTGGTCGATACGGCGGACGGCGTGCTGATGCTGGGGGCTTATCGCTGGGCTTTTGTCGATCCGCTGCGCAAGCTACGCTACAATATTGTCATCACGCTGGTATCGGTTATCGTTGCAGTCGGGATCGGCAGCATTGAAACGCTCAAGCTGCTGGGAGACCAGATCGGTTTTGCGGGCCATTTCTGGAATGCGGTCTCCGCCCTGAGCGACAGCTTCAACCAGATCGGATTTATCGTTATCGGGCTTTTTGTGCTGGCGTGGATGCTATCGCTTCTGCTGCATCGCGCCGATTTGCGCCGCAAGGGATAGGCCTGCACCCAGCATTCTGTGTCCTCCTTTTTTCGAGGAGACACAGGAATGCCCGTCAGAAGCTGGCACCTAAATGCATCTGGAAGCTGCGTCCGATCAGTGCTTCGTAATAGCGGCCGATATTATAGATGCCTGAGTCTCTGGGCAGGGCATCGGTGATATTGTTGATGATGAAACTGGTCGAAATGTTTTTGGTGACGGCATAGTCCAGAGAGAGATTGAAATAGGCAAAAGACGGGCGTTTATTGCCCTCATATCGCGATGAGGAAACCTGAAGCGCATAATGGCTCGGTCCATACCAGAGCGTTTGCCATTGTGCAGTCAGTTTGCCGCGCTGCCAGGTGGTGTTCAGGGTGAAATTGTCGTTGGGCGCGCCAATCGTGCCGGCGAGCAGATAGGTACTGCCCACATAGGTCTGTGTGCTTTTGACGTAATGCACATAATTGCCGCGCAAATCCAGAATTCCGGTATTGTCGGGCAGCCCGAAACGCGTCAGGGGCGTGGTATAATCCAGCGTTGCCTGCAGGGCCTGTGTTTCGAAACTGGCGATATTGTAATAGCCGGACCGGAAAGACGAAATCTGTCCATTGGCGTCACGCGTGAAGGTCGAGCAGAACGCATTATGACCGTAATCGGCTGAGTCGTAGCACGCATCGAGCAGATTGGTTGCGCTCAGATAGGTAATGGCATCCGAAACCTGAACATCGACAAAAGAGGCCTTCATGTCGAACCCTCTGATGAGATGGGGTCTGAACTCGACACTGCCAGTATAGCTTTTGGAGCGCTCGTTCGACAGGTGGTTGTTGCCGCCAGCCGTCCCTTCGATGGAGTAGGAATTGAAATTCGAGGTGAAAGGCTGCGTAATTCCGGCCTTCGCACAATTGGCTGCACGCAATGCCGGATTGGGGCCGGATGCAAGGCCTACATCCGAACAGGGGTCGACCCCGCTCTGATAGGTGGTGGATTGTGGGGCATAAAGCTCGCCGATAGCGGGATTGCGCACTGAGACGGCGTAATTGCCGCTCAGGCCGACATCGCGCATGGGCCACCAGGCTGCACCCGTCATGTAGGTCCAGTACGTGCCGGTGATGCTGTTATAGGTCAGTCGCCCATTGGCTGTCAGGGACAGATGATACACACCCGGTATCTGCATCGCAGGTGCGACAAGCGGGATATCGAGCTCGCCGAAGGCTTCATGCGTGTGATAGGCACCGCCCGTATAGGGAATTGAGGTCTTGTTGCCGTAGGGCTCATAGCTGCCATCGCTCTGTTTCCAGCCAAGCAGATAGGCTCCCGGATCGAAATGGTAGGCCTCGCGTCGATGTTCGTAACCCAGATCCCATTTCACCGGCCCGGCGGGAAGGGTCAGCACGGTCGAGCTGATTTCTGCCTGCAGGTCACGTTGGGTATTGCGGTTTGCGGAGCGCGATTGTGCCGTCACGTAATCGCGTGCTGCAGGGGTCATCCTGTCATAGCCGAACGGGTTGAGCGGTGCGCAGACGGCGCTGCCCGTTGCGATAGGAGCGTTCCGGTACCCCGAAGCGCATTCGATCGTCCCACCGGCCGCTGTCACGGCGTTCAGTGCGTTGACGAGATTGGGAATGACGAGAGCAGGTGCCGTGGTGGCATCGGTGGTACGCGTATATTCACCGCGTATCTTCCAGTCGAACTGCCGCCCCAGCGTATGGAAATCACCCTGCAGCCCCCCCTGAAAGCGGAACATCTGCGCAGTCGTGCGGAATGTTCCTGAGTCGAGGTCCTGATTGAGCCGGTTCAGATAGAACTGATCCGTCGGCAGGCCCTCGGCGGCCAGGGCATTCTTGATGGTCGTGCGCTCGTCGTTTGTCAGATAGGGGTTATCCGTACTCAGGGCGAGCGGCCCGGTGGTGACGCCATCCTGATAATAGCTGCTGCTATATGGCCCGTTGTCATTGAGTGTGAGGGCGTTGTTGAAGGCCGCGCTGCTCCACGTGCCCTGGCCAACCTGGTTCTCTGCATTGCTTCTCGCATACCAGCCCTGCCAGTTTGCTTGGATATGCGGCGTGAGATCGTAATGGCCGAGAAGCGTCAGGTTCAGCCTGTCGTTGGGCGTGACGATCTGCTGATAATTGCGTGTTGCAACGCCATTGCCCCCAATACCTGTGGCGTTATCGCCCTTGAGCAGTGTTCCGGCATCGAGAGCGACAAGAGATTGCCCATCCTGGCTGAACATCAGCGGCGCCCCGTTGGCATTGGCTATGCCCGAGGCGGCAAGGCCTGCATAGGCGCTGCCATAGACTCCTCCATAAACCGGAAGGTCACCGTAATTACCGGTCAGAGACGGCATGCCAGTCAGGGAAGCCTGCAGAAACCGCGCGCCCGATCCGAGAACATAGGTGTAGGGCGAGCTTTGTCCCAGCTCGACGCGATGATAGGCTACGGCATTGGCGCCGAATGTATCTGGCCGGTCACTGGCCACGACACCGGCCTGATTGCGGTATTCCACATCGAAAACGATGCCGCCCTTGCCGTGGTCAAATCCCGTTCCTGCCTTGAACGCGATTTTTTCGCTCGCCGCATCGAGCTGCTGTGACCAGCCTCCCTGACTTTCGAGGGAAACGCCTTTGTAATGATCGTCCAGCGTGTAGTTGATGACGCCCGCTACGGCATCCGCCCCATACGCGGCGCCCGCGCCCCCAAGGCGTGTATCGACTGTTTTGATGAGCGATGTCGGCAAGGTGCTGACATCGACCTGCGATCCCGATCCTACGCCGTAGATCGAAGCGGTGGCGCCACCACCCATGCGCATGCCGTCGACAAGGGTAAGCGTGCGCTGCGATCCGAGATTGAGCAGGCTGACAAAAGACTGTCCCGCGCCGAAGAGGTTCTGCGCGCCCAGAGGTGAATTATCTCCTACGCTCACCGCCGGGTTCTCTCTGAGCAGCGCAAGACCGAGATCGTTATAGCCACGCAGGGCAATCTGCTTGTCATCGAGTGTCGAGCCGGCCATGACACTCGACAGACGGGATTGCGTCAGGCGTGTGCCGGTGACGAAGATCGTCTCGGCGGGAGCAGAGTTCTTGCCGGCATCCGCGCTGAGTACCGTGTTCTTCCGGTGCTTGTCCGAAGCAGAGGCAGATCGCGTCTTTCCTGCTTTCGTCTCTCGTATGGGCGTGGACATCCGGACGGTATCGGGATGCTTGGAGGGTGCCGTTGCGACCCATGCCGCCTCGTTGCGCGACGCCTTCGCCTTATCGGCATAAACGATCAGGCCGGTCGTAGTGCTGCCCAGAAAGAGGGCAATCGCGCGTAGGTAAAGAGTCGTGCGGTAGGATCGTCTGATCGCGCCGTTTGAAACATCTACTCGCTGCATCCTGTCTCCGGTTTGTCCTGTCCTGAAAAAGTCTGATTAGCGTCCGCACGGGCTACCGATCCGGACTGGAAAGCCACGATTGCCGGAGGCTGGTATCGATCGGATTTCGTGAAGCTGGGCTGTCGACCCCCTCCCTAATCTCGTTTCATTCCATGCGCGAACAAGTAATGCATGGGCGCGTCGATATTGTATCGTTCTGTTGTAAAGCAAACACAGTTGAAGGAAGCAGGTTCAAAGCGGAGTACTGCTGCGCGGTTTGCACAAACATAACAGATACAGTGAGCTTATTGCGATCCATCCCTGCGGGATTTGAAGGGTCTAATGTATGGACGCGTGCAGGCTCTGCAATGTCTTGATGCAGCCTGCTGCGGCCGCGGCCGCAGCAGGCTGTGATGCAGTTCACAGCTATGAGGAATGGGGTGGTTTTCCTGTATCGCGTGACGTGGGCGCTCTATTTCTTGTGGCGCACCCACAAGTTATTGAATGGATATTGTACCCCTTTCCCATGAGGCTTCGCGAAACCAGTTCAAGGCATAGCCTCGGTCTACACAATGCAACACGGAGCATGTGGCAGCTTGTCGAGTATGATTATGGCTAAGAGGTTTTTCATGGGCCTGCTTTGGCGTCAGGGTGAAAGAGAGGGCTTTGCCCAGCCTGTGAGCGGCGACGCAGGCCTTGCTATCGATGCCTCTACGCAAGCAGCCAGATGCTTCACGATCACCTCAGCGCACAAGGACTTCCTTTTTGGGGCTGTTCCTGCCGCCTTGTGACGGGGCCGAATGTTCGTGCCATCGAGGAACATCATGCCCAGAGCAAGGTCCGTTCTTTTACCCTTAAAAAAGGCCTGTCAGTCGCCGAGCGTCGCCTGGTGGCTGAAGAGTTGGGCCGCGATCTGCCAAGGGCTGAGCCCGGACGGGGAAGCTCTGTATTTCGTTACGTTCAGATGCTGCCTTCGGTGCTTGTGGAAAACTGCCGACATGGTTCGCCGCAGAACGCGCGGCGGGCGTCTAGCCTTCCATTCGAACTGCATCGATCAGTGCTTCCATACCGCTCCTGCATAATGGGGAAACGCTGCTCGCAACATGATCACCGCAAGAAGCTTGGCGGCCCTATCCACGCCTAAAGCTCTAACGCGCTGAAGGAGCAGTTGAAATGACAGATAACCGAGTGGTCACAAACGCGTCATTCCACGACAACAGATTAATAGACATTCCTCATATATCTTCGCCCTGCTGCGTATTTACGAGGTGTGGCAAGGGTGCGGACGGTGATGGTATGAGTTTGTCATATTTGTATCTTCGTGTGGTAATTTCATTATGTTTATTTATTTATCGTTCGAGATCTATTGTTGTGCCACAAAGGTGTGGTATTAACCTGTATCTTTGTCATTTCTGGTAAGTGATCGTCGTGAGCGAATATGCAAGCTTTTATAGCCCCGTTTCAGGTATAAGCCTCTTTTCTGAACCCGATATACTACATTTCAGGAATGCTTTTTACATTTGCGGATGGAATAATTTCGATCACTTGCACGGTGTCTATAGTCAGGAAGGGTACCTGATTCCTCAAGCTGCTTTTCATTGCCACTGGCCTCCTGTCAATAAGGGTCAGCGTCTTTGGAGTGATCCGAATGTGGCAAGAGGTTTCCCGGTAATCAAATCGGCAATCTTCGTCGGACATATGCATGAGCAGTATGGTCACTTTATCACTGAATTCCTTTCTCGTCTCTGGGTGGCAAAGCAGATCTGGGACGGCACGCAGAAGCTTATCGTTAGAGCGATTAAGCCCAAGGCAGATCTATTCAAAGTTCCATGGCTCGTCCAGATAATCGAAGCCTTGGGATTTGCCGAAGACGATTTCTACTTCCCGGAAACGTCTGTCACTATTGAGAATCTGGTCGTCGCGTCCCCGCTCTTTTCAGAAGATTCTGTTTGCTATGCCGGGATGGCAGAGTTTTGCAACTCTATCGGTTTCGCGTTGAATCCAGTCTTACCAGTGCAAACGGCTCCTGAGCGGATTTATCTCTCCCGCTCGAAACTGATCTGTGGAACGGTACGTATCGATAACGAGCATGAATTTGAGCGGGAACTGGAACAGCACAATTTCAGGATTGTCCATCCACAGGATCTTAGCGTAAGCGAGCAGGTTGAACTTTACCGTAACGACAATTTTATTGTAGGTCAGATTGGATCAGCCTTCCATACAAGTATTTTCGTGCCCGCACCGCAAGGTATTTGCCTGAAGAGCAAGGTATACGGAGGGATAGGAACACCTCCAGCGCTTAGTTACCGAGTAATGGATCAGGTGAATGGGTCGGCATTCGAATATCTCGACTTTCCGGGATTGATAGAATCGTCAGATCCGAACGGAAACTTTTATGAAAACATGACGATTTCCGATGTCGAGCTTGCGGCATCGATCCTGAGCGACCGCATCGCCGCCAGAGAGACCGCTTTCTATCTTTCCAATATGGGGCGGAGATCATGCATGGAGGCGGCTGATCTGATCGCCTATGAGCTGATCGCTCATAATGGTAATGCCGTTGCAAGTGATCTGCGTACGGGACAGGCATCGACTTATATCGGCGATACGGTCGAAAAGCTTCTTCTTGTCACCCAGCGTAGTAAAATTCAGGATGCACGGTCATTTCTCGTATCTGCTCACCCTGATGCTCCGGCTCTTATGCTGGGAAATACCATGAGGTATGGACCAGCCCTGCCAGTACATCTCGAATTTCTGGATGGTGGCAAGATAGCACTGCGGTCCTGCGAAAATAATGCATATATCTTTGCCTGCGACGATCAGAGAGGACAGGGTCTCTTCGCAGAGGGGCCCCAAATTATGGCGTGGGAAAAATACGTTCCTCTCGAGACATCACTTCATTTGCACGGCCGTGCTTCTCGTCGTCATGCGTTGTTGTCGCTGATTGCACTGTTTCACTACGGCAGTTCTCTGGAGAACCTTGCTTATTATCAGTGGCGACATTCAGATCTCGTTGCGTACGTATCGGGTCTTTCAACAAGTTTTCCATTCTGATTGGTGAGGCACTGGGGTAGGTTAATACAGCTCATCGAAATCGGGCGTGATCGGGAGCGTGTCCGAAATTGTCTACACGCCATCATGGAGTTCGATAACGTTCGCGACGTCGTCTGCTGTGGCGGCCCCAGGGATCATCAGGATTGTCGCGCTGCGCCGGAATGCCCCGCCCTGCCGGTCAGTTACCGATACATCGATCGTCATGCTCTCTGATCTCGGACTGTGGAGCGCGGGCAGGGCAGGCAGGCCCGATCGTAAAAGGGCACGACGCATGACGGGGTCCGAAACAGGAGTATGCAGTTCTTCGGGCTGGGCGATCGAGAGATGCGGTGTAAGTCTTGCGAGCAGCGTAGCGTTCATGCTTGGCACCAGTGCGAGTTCGCCAAGGGTCTGGAATGGCGCATGCGGGGGCAGATAATGCAGGCCCTGAGACAGGTAACGTTGTCGCTCGTCGCGATCGCCGTCCTGCGCCTGTCTTCGCCATGAGATGATTTCGCGCCCGATCGTATCGGCCTGTTCGTGCGAGGCTCCGCATTCCTCAAGCAATGCCACGACAAGTGGCAACGGTGCTGTATTGGGATTGATCGTTGCAGCTTCACTCTGCATACGGATGGTGAGCCTGTATCCATCAAACATCATGACATGGGCGCTGCCATTCGCGACCCAGCGTGTGTTGGGCGAACCTTTTGCATGAAAGATCGCGCTTTGCAGGCCCCCTTCTGCCAGGGCACGCATCTGCGCGGCTTGACGCAGCAGGCGTGTTTCACGCAGGGCCGATCCCGCACTGGCGCTGACCATGGCGGTGAGGAGAGACAGGCCGGCAAGTGCCCATAATACGATCAGAAGGGCGAAACCTCTCTCATCAGTCGCACGTAGAGCAAAAGCCGATCTGCCACGCAAAAAGGGGGGGCGGCAGGCTGGCTTGTCGGTCATCGATCCAGCCCAAGCCCTTCGCGAATGCGCTGCTGGGGGTCCGCGCTACCGGTGCGATGCATTTTTCTCATCTCATTTGGTACATCAGCGGCATCGGGATGCGTGTCGCGCAGATCTTCCATCAGGTTCACGGCATCGCGCTGATCGTGAATGACATGGGGTGTGATCAGGATCAGCAATTCGGTCCGCTGGCGGTTGTTATTCTGCGTCCCGGCCAGAAAGCCCAGAACGGGAATATTCTTGAGCCAGGGAATACCGCTATTGGCGCGGCTCGAATTTTCTGTAATCAGCCCGGCGAGACCTACTGTTTGTCCATCCTGCACCACCACGCGTGAATTGACCGAGCGATCGTTGAATGTCGGGTTGGCTGCACTGCTGCTGTTGCTTGCAGCATTGGCGCTGACCGAACTGACCTCTTGCGAGACGTCCAGCGTTACTAGGCCGCTCTGGCTAACATGGGGTGTTACTTCCATGATCACGCCCGTCGGTTGATAGGTGAACTGGTTATAGACCGAAGTGCCGATCGTGCTCGATTGCGAGCCGATCTGGACGGGTACGAGCTGACCGACCTGCAGACGGGCCGCCCTGTTATCCTGCACCATAAGCTGAGGCGATGACAGTACGTGAACCGTGGTCACGTTCTGCAGCGCATCGATGGCAAAAGGCGCCCCGCCGCCGCTGGCCCCACCGATGATGATGCCTGGCAGGGTATGGCTGAAGGCTGCTGTTGCAAGCGTGCCTGCCGTAATGGACTGGCTGTTATTGCTCAGAACGCCGTTGATGCCGCCCGATTTGAAGAAGAACTGCGTGCCATATTGCAGGGCATCGTTGAGCTGCACCTCTGCCACGACCGCATCGATACGGACCTGAAGCGGCATGACGTCGATACGTCGCAGCATCTGCTCGACCGTATCGCTTTCTGCGTCCGTGGCATGAACGAGAATGGCGTTATGCTGGGCATTGGAGAGAATGCGCAGCGCATCGGTATTCCGGTCCCCGCCCCCTGTATTATCCAGCCCTCCGAGGAGGGGATTGTTCATCGAAGCTGTATTACTGCCCTGCGTGGCGGTCTGTCCTGTCTGGTTTTGCCCTGTCTGACTCTGACCTGTCTGGCCCTGTGCCGTCTGACCCAGTGTCGACGTGCCAAGGCCTCCACCTGTGAGCCCCCCGAGACCACCGCCGCCAAGTCCTCCAGTCAGACCGCCGCCGGCTCCCCCGCCCATTCCACCTCCCATCGCTCCATTGAATCCTCCCTGAGAGGTCTGGGGACCGGCATTGCTGCCGGGTGGGAGGGCAGTGACGTTGTCCGGGGTGAAGGCCTGTTGCAGGGTGTAGGTAACGTCATTGACGCTCGAATTCTGGACATAGAAAATGTGCCAGCTTCTCACTGTGGCACGACGATGCTGCTCGATCAGCATG
>Ga0157365_10001155_pt1 | contig 11058 bp, 9 predicted proteins | sample AttsexASBM3_FD_111478 | JGI IMG/M metagenome (GOLD analysis project Ga0157365, IMG submission 111478) | Fungus gardens microbial communities from leaf cutter ant in Ribeirão Preto, State of São Paulo, Brazil - Atta sexdens ASBM3 | ecosystem: Host-associated > Fungi > Mycelium > Unclassified ... | reverse complement strand
AGATTGAGCTTTCGAGGAGTGAGCTGGAACTTTCGAATGCGTTGAGTTACCAGATCGTACGTTTTGTTTTTTCAATGTTGGGATGAATTCTGAGTGATCTGTTTGTCATAGGCTTCTCATTCGCAATTGAAGTTTATCAAGGAGTATCCGGACAAGGCAGAAAATTTGGCCAAGTTTGCAAGGGGGATGCCTTGAAAAAAATGTCTTGGGGTCCTTATAGATAGTATAGACGAGATGGGAAAATCTTTTCGGCATGACATTGTTCATCGTTTTTCTTCTTTTTACGTTCGATTATTATTTGATCATTATCCGTATTAACATTTTTAGTATCATTTTTTTTCGTGTTGTGTGTTATTTTTTTTTCATGGAGCTACGTAGCTGAACGTCTAAATTTTCCCACACTCAGTCACTACACAATTTCTACAGTTGACTCTAAGATAAAACTTAGTGTGATAACTGTGAGTTTTATATATGATTTTTGAAGTGCCTGAACCTTTTATCATAAACCCATATAGCCTTTTTTACGGAGTCAATTATAGATGGTTTCATCTGATCGGACGAGCCCTAGATATCAAGTAGATTTGATCCGGCCTGCGGAAATTTGTTCGGTGAAAGCTAATCACCAGGGGCATTGTGTATTGGACTGCCCATCGGTATTTGCAACGTTTCCTCATCAGAAAACTAGTTGTCCCACCTAAATAACAGTAGTTGGGCTGGAGAGTAAAGAAGGGCAGTGAGAAGTAGTGCAAGTGGCATCGAAGCAAATGGGGGTAGCCTCCTTGTCACAGTAAAAACGCAGGTACATCTTCAATAGCTATAAAAGGCGCTGGTCTAAAGTCAGACAGAAACAACTAATTGATCAAATGTTTGAGAAAATATACAAGAGCATATGCACCTAAAGCCAGATGGAAACGACTGGCCTTAGGGTCTACAGGTAGATACATTATATACAGGGCGAGGGCATCTCTGCATATGTTGCTAGGGAGGAAGAATTTAATGTGAGCAAAAGGAATGAAGATGACGTTTAGAATGTGTCATTTGGAATACAACTAAGAAATGAGAGGAGTAATGACGAAAGGTAAAGAACTCTCCAGAATAAACTTCGTCACTCCTGCCTTAGTACCTCGTTGTGATGTTGATCGTCAGACTTGAGTAACAAGGACAAGACCAGGGGTATCAAACCATTTCATCGGAACCCCCAAATATTATCACTCACTATCCAGATTCTGGAACCGGGTGTGTACACAGAATCTGGTCCCATAGTCAATCTGGCAATTCTCATCGCCAACATCGCTTCTTACCAAATTTAGATTTGCATTAAGATACTGTATATGAGTCAAATCTTCACAGCGTTTTAAAACCTGTTTTTCCTGAGAATGTCAAGATTCACCAGTCGCAAACTACTTTGTCCGATAAGAGTCAAGGTTTAATGGTCCATATTCACTCGATTCACCAAAAGAGCTTCTGAGGCAGAATAACCATATTGGTCGACAATGAATAGGTCAGGTTGTTCATCATCGGAAAGAGCAGTTGATTTTCTCGCAATGATCAACTACCACCAAGAAGTAGCTCCGAGTCTGATTTGCCATCAGCGGAGAGCTCTCTAAGTTCCTCAGCAGCATCTTCTACTTTGTCAAAATGATCACCAGCACCAGATTGATACAAGACACGAACAAAAGTAGCATGAATCCTGAATTGAGGATCAGGTGGCTTCACCATTGATTCGGCCTCCACATCATGAGTGAACCCTCCAGTAATGAACTGATAGAGAGGGTTACAGCCTCATACCATGTACTTGTTTGGATTATCAGGGTACTGCCGAGTTTCAGCTCAGGTAAAATGAATCGAAAAGACAACTTACTGCATCTTCGTTAAGATACCACCAAAAATGTCCGAAATCAAAGTACCAGAATCACATTTTCTGGATCATTCATATTTGATCCCACAAGCTTGTCCAAGTCAATTCCACCAGTCCATGATCGTAACATATCCCAGGCTATAGCAGCCTCATGCTATGAGACATGTAGTCAAGAGATTTGAAAGGGACAAAATGTCAGAACCTGCGAATTCAGGGCCCCCTTCAAATTGATTCAACACAAACGGGGTGATATGGGCAGCTTGGAGGGATAGGCGCAAGGGCGAGGGGGCACCTTGTAGCAGTATTTTATGTGCATAGTACCGAACAAGTTCACCGGTGATGATTTGTCCTCTCGTTTTTTGACCCAAGAGATTATCAGAAATGAGAAGGAACAAGAGATCACGCTGTTGTGAAAACGGAGTCGCACGTTGGTTTGACCTGGAATAAAGCGTATTCCGTTGTAAACCAGTGAGTAGATACAACGAATTACAAAACTTATATACTAGAGAAATATTCCAGAAGGTTCCTGAAAATTCAGCCGGATCACGGCGTCGGCTTGATTTCCCAACATACGCTTCTCACAAGAGGCTGCTTCTCCTCAGTCTGACCAGCACTCTCAATTGTGTCTCCGAGAGTAGAAGTGAGACTTTGGTCTCAGCTTCCCTCTTGGAGATAGCTAGCACTATTTAATTTCAAATCAGATCCCCAAAATAGATGGATAGTGGATTGCTTCTGCTACTTTTCTCACTCCATCCAGCTGCAAGAGAAAGGCTACGCATCAGAAAATATAACCCCTTGCGTAACAGTAGTTGAGTTGGAGAGTGAAGAAGGGCAGTGAGAAGTGGTGGAAGTGGCAGTCGAGTCGATAGCGACCTTGACAAGCAGATAATATGACCAGCATGTTACATATAACCACGTCCTGCGTTTACATGATCCTTATAAGAGGATGTGATCGGGTAATCAGCATCACAAGTGTCTGCAATCGAATGTAGGCACTGCCGTGAGTTTGTATGCGATGACGAAGGATCACAATCATTTATTATCCTAGCGACAAATCCCCGATGAGCTATATATCACATTCATAAGATCAGAAGAGTGGATGGACGCCTTGTGTGAGCAGCTATGAGGTGCAGAAGTGTTGTAGAGTTGTTTGACGGAGCTTGAAAACAATCATTCAATGGTGAAATCTTATTACCGAGTAATTGAACAAGCATGCTGTACATGCTTGGAATTTCAGTTTAAGTAGCATATCCTGTCTAGTATAAATCATCTATTTCCTTTGCGGGTTCCTCAAGGTCAAATCTGTTGTAAATGAGGTTGTTCATATACCTTTCGTCTCATGTTCCTTTTCTTTCTTGGTTATCTAATTCTTCAGGTGATTAGTAAGCAAATAGTTATGTCACATAGCACAACTTAGACACCTCAGTTCAGCACTTACAGGAACTGAGGTATATTTCATTTCTTTGAAGTAGCTCATTGTATCTAGAGTCTTTTATGACAGTTTCAATCAAACCTCTCTCTTTATAATAAAAAAATTGCCTTACCCGTGTGAAAGCCTTCATTTACACGAGAATTCGTTGATTCACTTCAGAGAAGATAGTGCAAGGTCTTCGCAGTATAGTAATATGGAGAGAGATACCTGTGTAAGAGTCAGAAAGCTGTCGTGAGTGGCAGTATAGTGCAGTGCTCGACCCATAGGGCTTGGGGAAATATCATATTACAGCTCATACTCACACGCTAAATTGAACACCGGGCACTCCAATTCACCGGGCACTCCTGGAGTAGCTCTTAATGAACCCAAGGTGCTCCTTAGTCGCTTTTGATCTAGAAGGACGATATGCTCTTGGAATGCTCTTAAAGCCCGTAAAGTGTTTGTCATGAAGTATTCCTGAAGAATTTTTGATGTATCTTGAAATGTTCTTGACGGATCTTGAAACGTGTTTCAGAAATTTATCTCAAAAGCGTTCCTCAAGACTGTAGCCTAACTTAATGGTACTTGAAGAAACATCTACTTGCTATAATCATATGGTACTGATTCAATTACTGTTTTCGTCTTGATTTATATAAATTTTCAGTCTTTTAGTCTTTGGAATAGGAAACAAAGTATCCGAATTGAATTCGCTATCTAGCACTGCCGATACTATCATTTGTCGAGGTGCCCATCGTTGTACCCTTTCTCCAAACATTCATGGTCTTTCCGAAACCTTCAAGCCTGCAATCTGGACCATCCTACTCTTCAAATACAATCAGAGAAATTGACTTCCCCAATAGCTCGAGTTTAACTGCGAGAAAACACGGATAGGTATTCAAAGGTGGCATCCATAAATTTATGATAGTCCAACATTCGAAACCTTGCCCATAGTTACTGAGTCATGCAAGAAGTCAGCTCACAAATCTATAGCGGTGCATGAGGAGCCTTACTCAGAACTTGAATACAAAGACCTCAAAACGCGAGCTCATCGGAGGTCTGCCGGAATAAAATTTGGAATCAAGTTGGTCACTACTAGGCTCGGACATTCCTCAATGCTTTGGAGATGATAGGTTTCATCTACTTGATCAGGGGGTTATTTGTGATAGTGCAAAAATAATTTACTGTAAGAGATTCAATCCGAGGAGGTACAATTACCCATTATCCATGAAACTTGCGGTATCTAAATATAGATTACCTGTGCAATCCTAGGAGAGATACAGTTCTCCATCATTGAGATGGCATATTTAGATTACTTGTTCAAGAAGAGGAAAAGAGACAGAGGGAACAGCTCCTATGAAGCCTTGACGTTGGTGTTTTAGAACTTGTTCAGAATATTGGGACTGCGACAAAACCCAGAAAGAATCCATCGAGACAGAATTTGAGATTGCAGTCGTCTGTAAAATGCATGTGCTTCGGTTACATGCCGATCTATACGATTTTTTGATTCACAAAATTTCCTAGTAGCTGTATGTGTTTCCACTCCAGATAACTAAGAACGTGAGATCGGGAGTGCATCATATGGTCATAGCCTTGTATGTTCTGTTCTATAGCTTGAGGCAGTTCCTATTCGAGCGCTGATTTTAGCCATAAGGGAATAGTGGGCCCTCAATTATAACTATAAATCTGAAGACAGCATAACAAGCACTCATTGACAAAACCACCCCCGAGTCTTTAACATCTTTGGCTCTCCTCTGTATATTTTTTCAAACATGGTCCAGAACATTGCCTATAGCGCTCCAAAGCCTATTACATTTTTGTTGCCAGACATTTTGGCTGATTGGCCTTATGAGCGACTCTTGCACCCCGACTACGGCACTGTCGATGTGGAATCCACGAACTGGGTTAACCATAATAATCTCTTCAGCGAGAGAGCTCAACGGTCTTTTAACAAAGCCTATTTTGGTCAGTGATACTATGATTAGTTATTGTATTCAGATTTTCATATCACTTCAGGTCTCCTGGGTTGTCTTGCTTTTCCTCGCGCTACCAGAGGTATTCGACTTGTTTGATTTTGCAACCAAACAATTGATAGTTCAAAGGTTTCTGTCGTTCAGGTTGTGATCTTGCGAACATTTTTTTTGCTATTGACGAATACTGTGACGTCGCTGAGCCTGAGGTTGCAACTCGGATTCGTGATATCGTGATCGACGTCTTTAACAATCCGTACAAAGAGTGCAAGCGAGGTGATAAAATAGGTATCTTTATACAGGGGTGAGTGCTTGCATGAATCATATGATCACCCCACTGAAATGATTTTACAGTTTCTGGCAAAGAGCTCTTGCGTTGACTACGCCCAAAGATGCTTGTGTCAGCCGCTTCATCAGAGATTTTGACCTGTACATGAAGTCTATGAGACAAGAAGCTGAAGATCGGGAGAAGAAACGAGTCCGTGCCGTTGATGATTATCTGCAGCTCCGCCGAGAGACCTTCGCTGCCCAAGCGTCACTCTCGTTTCTAAGCTTCGGGTTGGAGCTTCCCGAGAAAATTCTCTCACATTCTGTCATGCAAACTATGACAATTGCAGCCATGGATCTTATATGTATCAGTAACGTAAGTTGAAACGTTGTGGCAGAACGTACAAGCTTACAGATGTCTTAGGACATACATTCCTATCCTGTTGAGCTCTCCCGAGGAATTGCATTCCATAACATTATCACATCCATCATTCACGAGCATCATCTGGATGTTCCCGCTGCGATGAAGTGGTTGGAAGAATTTGGCAGGCACAGAGTTGCTACTTTCCTGAATGGTATCGAAGAACTACCATCATGGGGACCTGAAATTGACGGAAAAGTACGCCAATACATAGATAGCATAGGTTATCTCGTTCGAGGGACAGATACCTGGTGCTATGAGTCTGAGAGATATTGGGGAAGGAAAGGAAAAGAAATCCAGACCACTCGAATGGTGACTATTTGGCCGGGAAAAAGTCAAGAAGGTCTATTCACTAAGAAAGAACTCGAAGTGGCTATAACGCTGGAGAAAAATTAATGTATAATCGTCATTTGATTGGTCCCGAGCTGATTCATTTGAGAATCTTACTGATAGTATGATTTGACAGATGAACAGTAAACTTGTATTGAATTATCTATAGCTCATATATTTGTATCTATTTGTACATTATAATTACTTCTGTGCTCAACGTCACTGTGGGTCATAAATTATTGACATGAGTTCCCTGTCCTTTCTTGTGACTGAACTCCAGGTATGCTGCTGACTTTATTTTCTCGTTTTTCTTACACAATTGTAGGCACTTGCAAGTGAAACTCGTCGAAAGCACCCCGACGTTCGGGAGGTTAGGCCTCTAGCTTCTGATCGCTAATTTGTCACTGAGGAGTTTTAAGGCTGCAGAAAAGTCATTAACGATCCTGCGTGCATCACCGGAGCAGTCTACGAGCCTTGCCACAGGTGGGTTGCTACTGGCAGTTCATTTCTCAGCATTTAAACCCTTGAATTACTAGGTGTGTGTCCAATTCGGCGCCATCTAACACATACTCATGTAATCTAGATGGGCCACAATCTGAGGAGCTTCTTCGACCCGTGTTTATGGGATGTGCTACAAAGAATGCAAAGGTCGTTGTAATATCACTCGGTTCACTTCAGCGCCTGATCTCGCTGCGGGCGGTTCCTCAATCTGCTGTTCCCCACATAGTTTCGATCATGAGTGATGCCATGTCACAAGGGGTTGACATTCAGCTTCGGATTCTGCAGACTTTGGTTTCTCTCATTCCGAATTTTCCTCACATTCATGGGGAACTCTTGGCGGACGTATGTTATATTGAGGGCCTGGATTTGGAGAGCAGTATCTCACGTATTCAACAGGCGTTATTACTTTGCTTCAAGCTCCAAGAGTCTCGTATTGCTGTTGTTTCATCGACTGCTGCAGCCACTCTACGTCAGCTAGTGATGTTCGTGGTGGACAAAATGGTCTCAGAGGATCAGCAAGAGGATTTAGATCCAGCACTTCTCATTGAAATTCATCTTCCAGATGAATCAGTCAAGTATCTTGGCCCTTCTGCTCATGATACCTTTGCCGTTTTCGAAGATCTCTGCCTCCTCGCTAATGGTGAAAAACCTAACTTTCTGCACCTGGAGTTTCTTCACAAGACGTTTGCTCTAGAGCTGATTGAGAGCGTTCTTGCGAATTACTTCGAGGCATTTCGCAAGGTGAGTGCAACATGCTTGTGTTTTTCTCCCTCATCACGACCTTCAGCATACCGAATTGATCCTGCTCCTGCAACACCACCTTTGTCCTCTTCTCCTGAAATCCCTTTCTGATCGCCCGTTATTTCCCCTCATCCTCCGTTGTACTCGTGTTATCTTTCTCTTAGTCAAGCAATTCTGCCCAGAATTGAGAACTGAAGTTGAAGTCTTTCTCATGCATCTGATTAAGACTGTTTCGGATGATGGGGATGCCGAGTCTTCTCATCCTCCTAGACCTTCTTGGATGAGAGTCCTCGCTATGGAAATCATGCGAGGGTACGTTCGATGTATGACTCTTAATTCTCGCGTTCTTATCTTTTCTGCAGGTTGTGCAGTGATGCGGAGCTGATGAGGAACATTTGGATGTGTTATGATGGACAAAAATCGCAATCGAACGTTTTCGGTTCCCTTATAACAGCATTGAAGAGATTGATTACAGAAAAACCGACGCTCCTCGGAGTGTCTCAATACATGTTTGGTGTCGGTGTACCACATGACAGTGCGACATCATTAAGTTTGGATGGTGTTGCTGGGCGTGTTGCCACAGTGGCAAGTGCAACGGTTTCAGGAGTTGTTGGTATGATGCATTCAACTGCAGGCCTGAGCATACAAGGATCAGCCATGAAGCTTCAATGGTGTGTAGTTCGACTTTCGGGAACCATAAGATGTAGCTCAATTTTCTTAGTATAGATCAACTTGATAAAGCAGATGCGCCTCCTATCCCGGAAGCCTACGTCTATCTGCTGGCCTTGCAGTGTCTAGTCTCTTTGTGTGAAGGTTTTGCTGCATTCGCTGGGCCTCTTTATACTACTCTTGTTGTTCAGAAGCCACGAATGCCTGGAGATGCTGCTATCCGTGCTCCACCTGCTCTTGATATCACAACCCTTTCTCCTGATGAATACTCTACGACACACCTCTTGATTGTACGCGACATCATAGAGGGTGGCTGGCCAGCCCTCCTTGCCGCCCTTTCTTTCATCGTTGCTACTAATCTCTCCGACGAACTTTTTGCTGATGTACTGGGCAGTTACCAGGCAATGACAAATGTTTCAGGAATGCTGGGGCTAGTAATTCCCCGAGACGCGTTCCTCAATAGTCTAGCCAAGTATGCAGTCCCGACACGCGTTGTTTCGAGCCTTGAAACCTATGTGGAACCTCAAACACCACGTTCTGCAACTATACAACTGACAGACAGCGTGGGGTTGACATCGCCAATGCAGGCTCCAGGTCTTTCTGAGCGCAATGTAGCTTGTTTGAAGGTTTTCGTTTCAACTGCGTTATTCCTCGGTGGGAGCCTGGGAGAGAGCTGGTTCGGAGTTTTAGAGGTTCTGCAGAACGCGAATTATGTCTTGACGTACAGATCTGGGCACCAGAGTACACCGAGCAGGAAAGGGATACTTCATCCCATTCCGAGCGGTGGGGGGAACTCTGTAGCCCGATTCAGCTCAAATATATCTGGTACCCCTGCTGTTTCTCGTCACCCTCTTTTGGCCGATCTTGATCCGGATTCGATGCTGGGAGGGATTCAACGCTTGTTCGACGCGTCGAAGAATTTGGAAGATTCGGCATTTAAAGATTTTGTGAACGCATTGTGTCGGTTGAGCGGAGAGATGGTGGGTATGCAGACCGCAGGCCTATCTAGATTTGAGTCGGAGGAGAGTTTGGAAGAAAAAGCTCAGCTTTCGCCTATTACCAAAGGTGAAGCCATCAATAGAAGGAGGGTCAGTGGTATTAATATTCCTCGGACTTTGGTCAGTAAACTGTTTGTCTCTCGTGGGTTATTAAAGCTAATGCCGACCTCACTTCTCCGATTTGCAGAGAATGGGAGACTTTGGTATCTCAAAGTTAGGTGAGATATCCATGCTCAACATCCACAGACTCATATATCGATCGCCTGACATTGCTTGGAACAAAATTACTACGTATCTCCTCTCTGTCATTCATTTCCCTCTTGCTTCCCAGCCCATTCGAGTACAAGCGGCTCGAGTATTAAACGAGATCCTCTTTTCCATTCCTCGGAGCATGTCGTTGGCAACCGGTGAGGTCCAAGTTCAGGTCCAGAACCGCGTACTGGGTGTGCTCGCCCAGCAAGTTGTACCTGATGTTGTTCCTCCTGCGTCGGATTCGAGCACTGGAGTTGAATTACGAAGGATGGGTCTTGAGACATTGCATCAAATACTAGAGAGTTCTGTCTATTCGTTGGTAACAGGATGGGAGACCATTTTCCATATACTAGAAAGCGTTTGTCGACCGGTACCGCCTCCTCCTCCGCCGCCATCCGCGGATCCCATCTCTCCTGGCATGGCCCTGTCTTCAGAAACGCCATCAAAACCTTTTGTGCTGGGCATGTCACCACGAGGAAGGAACCACACTAACCTCGTGAAGATCGCTTTCCAATCGATGACGCTCGTTTGTGATTCGATTTCAACGTTGTCTCCCGAGCATCTGCGTCTGTGCATTCGTACCCTTGGCCAGTTTGGGAGACAGGCGGACACGAATATTGCGCTGACGGCTGCGACGAGTCTTTTGTGGAGCGTCTCGGATGCTATACAAGCGAAGAGGAAGGACGCTGAGCTGGAGCCTGAGTATAGTGAGCTGTGGATGTTTCTGTTGTTTGAGCTTTTGAAACTTGGGACGGATCCGAGGCCAGAGGTTCGTGATGGTGCGATACAAACGCTGTTTAGGACAATTCAGTTGTATGGGTCAACGTTGAGCTTGGAGACGTGGGATGAATGTGTTTGGAAGGTTTCGTTTCCGCTGTTGGAGTCCCTTACAGAGGAGATTAAGAGACACCGAATTGAACTTGGTGATGATGATGATGCAGAGGAGGTAGAGAAGGAGGAAGGAGGAGGAGGAGGGGATTCAAGTGGGTTCACTGAAAAGGCGTGGAACGAGTCTCAAATTCTAGCGCTGACTTCGTTGGGCTCGATTTTTCAGGATTTTTTGGAGAGTGCTGTGATTGAGCTTGACTCGTTCGTTGAAGCATGGGATAGGTTTGTTGGACATGTTGAGAATGTGGTGTTGCATGATCATCCGATTGTGAGTGCGCCTGCGCTGAGATCGTTGGAAAAGGGGATCAAAGCGGTGATGGTGAAGGAGGAGGAGGAGGATGAGGTGAAGGTTGAAAATGTCGAAAAAGTGCAAGAGATGTTGAGAAGAACCTGGGAAGCGGTCGTTGTGATAGGTGATTGTATTATCACGAACCAGCCTGCCAGTGTGGTGGTGGTGAGTGGGAGAGCGTTTACGCAGGAGAGTTTAGTGGCGTTTGTGGATTTGATTCAGAACACGAGAAGGGCGAGTCGGAGACTGATGGGGATGGAATGGGGGCTTGAACAGTTGACTCAATTGGCGGCGATTGTGAAAGGTTTGGAGTTTTTTTTTGTCCGAGACATGATTTCTCTCTCTGATTTTTTTTTCCTCCGAAAAACAAAGGTGTATTGACATATGCGGGTTCTATGGACTATAGACCTGATATTGACAATCTCACGCCTGTTCAGGTGAGGCTCTTCTCTTATTTTAGTTTATT
>Ga0157365_10001154_pt1 | contig 11060 bp, 16 predicted proteins | sample AttsexASBM3_FD_111478 | JGI IMG/M metagenome (GOLD analysis project Ga0157365, IMG submission 111478) | Fungus gardens microbial communities from leaf cutter ant in Ribeirão Preto, State of São Paulo, Brazil - Atta sexdens ASBM3 | ecosystem: Host-associated > Fungi > Mycelium > Unclassified ... | reverse complement strand
CAGGTTAAGGTTTCACTGAGAAGGATAAGGTCATGCGCCATCGTAAGAGTGGTCGTCAACTGAACCGCAACAGCAGCCATCGTCAGGCTATGTTCCGCAACATGGCCGGTTCTCTGGTTCGTCATGAGATCATCAAAACGACTCTGCCGAAAGCCAAAGAACTGCGTCGCGTAGTTGAGCCGCTGATTACTCTTGCCAAGACCGACAACGTAGCTAATCGTCGTCTGGCATTCGCCCGTACTCGTGATAACGAGATCGTGGCAAAACTGTTTAATGAGCTGGGCCCGCGTTTTGCGAGCCGTGCTGGTGGTTACACTCGTATTCTGAAGTGTGGCTTCCGTGCTGGTGATAACGCTCCGATGGCTTACATCGAGCTGGTTGATCGTCCAGAAGCTCAAGCAGAAGCAGCCGCAGAGTAATCTGCAGCAACGTAAAAAACCCGCTTCGGCGGGTTTTTTATTGCCTGAAATTCGCTACTTTAGAATGACGCTTCTATTTTTGAGGGCACCTGTTATGTGGCTGGTAGACGAACTTGCTGAACAGCACATCAAAGCGGCACTGGAAAAAGGCGAACTCAGTAACCTCCCTGGCTCTGGCAAACCGCTACAGCTGGATGATGACAGTCATGTCCCTCCGGAGTTAAGGGCAGGGTATCGACTGCTGAAAAATTCTGGCTTTCTGCCCCCCGAGCTGGAGTTAAGACGTGAGGCGATGGAAGTCAACGATCTGATTCGCCAGCTGGATCCTGCGGATCGTGACTATCGGGATCACTGTCACCGGCTTCAGGTGCTGGAGCTGCGCTTGCGACAGGCGGGCATGAGTACCGATTTTCTTCATGGAAACTACGCTACCGCGATACGCCACCATTTCCGCGAGGAGGAGTAGATGTTCCGTATTGGTCAGTTAGCAAAGCTTGCTGAGGTAACGCCTGACACCATCCGTTTTTATGAAAAGCAGCAGATGATGGATCATGGTGAGCGTACCGAAGGTGGTTTTCGCCTCTACAGCGAAGGCGATCTGCAGCGTCTGAAATTTATTCGCCACGGTCGTAAGCTCGGCTTCAGTCTGGAAGCGATCCGGGAACTACTGTCAATCCGGGTTGATCCGGCACATCACACCTGCCAGGAGTCAAAAGCAATCGTTGAGAAACGGCTGGATGAAGTGGCGCAGATGATAGCGGAACTTGAGTCGATGCAGCGCTCTCTGCGTATTCTTTCGGACGCCTGTTGTGGTCACAGCCACAGTAGCATTTCGTGCTCAATTCTGGAGGCACTGGAGCGCGGAGGGGCTTCAGACAAACAAGGGTCTTGTGATTTTACCGCAAAGGAATAGAGTATCAGACCATCTCAACAGGAGGCGTTATGAGTAAATATCAGCATACCAGGGGGCAAATCCGCGATAACGCGATTGAGGCTCTGTTACACGACCCGCTTTTCCGTCAGCGCATTGAGCAGAAACAAAAGGGTAAGGGCAGCTTCAGACGGAAGGAAAAACACACCAAGGGGCAGGGATGGGAGGGCAGTGATAAGAAAGCGTCTTATCACTGCCCTTCTTCTTTAACATTAAAAAACCGCCTCAGAGGCGGTTTGTTTACTATACGCGGGTATTTTGCTGTTTAAGCAGGTCGCGAATTTCAGTCAGCAGCACTTCTTCATTTGAAGGTTTAGGTGCAGGCTTCTCAACTTCTTTTTTCTTGTAGAGACGGTTCATCAGTTTGATCGCCATAAAGATGGCAAAGGCAATGATGACAAAGTCGAAGATACTCTGCAGGAATATACCGTACTGCATAACGACGGCAGGCGTGTCGCCAACAGCAGGCTTGAGCACCCAGGCAAACGATTTGAAATCGACACCACCGATCAATAAGCCCAACGGTGGCATAATGATGTTAGCCACTAATGATGAGACGATCTTACCAAACGCAGCGCCGATGATGACACCGACGGCCAGATCCATCACATTCCCGCGCATTGCAAAATCACGAAACTCTTTGATTAAACTCATACTTAACTCCTCTCCTTGCCAGTGTCATAAAGTCTAACAAACCTTGCTGTTTTTTCCATAAGCGCAGCCAAACAGGTGGCTGTTTTGCATAACTCCCCCCGACTGAAAATCAATACAGGATTTACAGGAAGAAAGGACTTGGCTGGAAGAGCCGCTCAACATCCGACACGAATTTCTTATCGGTCAGGAACATGATCACATGGTCACCCTGCTCGATACGCAGGTTGTCATTGGCAATCATCACATCATCGCCGCGCACCACCGCACCAATGATGGTACCCGGGGGCAGTTTGATATCATCAATCGCGCGGCCCACCACCCGTGATGTCGATTCGTCACCGTGCGCTATCGCTTCGATCGCCTCAGCGATGCCGCGACGCAGCGAGGAGACACCCACGATGTCCGCTTTACGGACATGGCCCAGCAGGGCAGAGATGGTGGCCTGCTGAGGAGAAATCGCGATATCGATAACACTGCCCTGCACCAGATCCACATAAGCGCGACGCTGAATCAGCACCATGACTTTTTTGGCGCCCATCTTTTTCGCCAGCATGGCTGACATGATGTTGGCTTCATCATCATTGGTAACCGCAATGAACAGGTCAACCTGCTCGACATGCTCCTCTGCAAGCAACTCCTGGTCTGACGCATCGCCATAAAAGACGACGGTATCATGAAGATGTTCAGCCAGTTCGGCGGCCCGCTGAGGATTACGCTCGATCAGCTTCACGCTGTAGTGCTTCTCCAACTGCTGTGCCAGACCGAAACCGATATTGCCGCCTCCCACTAACATGATGCGCTTGTAAGGCTTTTCCAGCCGCTGCATTTCGCTCATTACTGCACGAATATTCTGGCTGGCCGCGATGAAAAACACTTCATCACCTGCCTCGACGATGGTCGAACCCTGGGGACGAATCGGACGGTCCTGACGGAAGATAGCGGCGACACGGGTATCGATGTGCGGCATATGCTCACGCAGGATCGAAAGCGGATTCCCGACCAGAGGCCCGCCATAATACGCTTTGACTACGGCCAGGCTGACTTTGCCTTCGGCAAAATTCACCACCTGCAGTGCGCCCGGATACTGGATCAAACGGTAGATATTATCGATAACCAGCTGCTCTGGTGAGATCAGATGGTCGATAGGAACGGCTTCCGGCATAAAAAGCTTATCTGCATCGCGCAGATAGTCCGCCGCACGAATACGGGCGATACGGTTCGGCGTATTGAAAAGCGAGTAAGCAATCTGACAGGCAATCATGTTGGTTTCATCCGAACTGGTAACGGCAACCAGCATGTCGGCGTCTTCAGCGCCCGCCTCACGCAGGATGCGCGGATGTGAACCGTGTCCCTGCACTACACGCAGATCGAACTTATCCTGCAGATGACGCAGGCGTGCCGAATCGGTATCAACGACTGTGATATCGTTGTTTTCACCCACCAGATTCTCTGCCAGCGTTCCGCCTACCTGACCTGCGCCCAGAATGATTATTTTCATCGCTTATCAATACTCATATCAGTGTGAACCCGAATTTTTTATCAGCTTAGCGTAGAAGAAACCATCTCCGCCTTCAGCATCCGGAAAGACCTGTAATCCGCTCGCCGGTGCATCCCTGAGCGGCTCCGCCTGCGCATCGTGCTGTCGCTGCAGGAAAGCCTCAATCTGCTGGTGGTTCTCTTCAGGCAGGATGGAGCAGGTGGCATAAATCAGCGTGCCGCCAGGTTTCAGGTGCGGCCAGATAGCGTCCAGGATCTCACGCTGCAGCTTTGCCAGCTCAGCGATATCGCGATCGCGGCGCAGCCACTTAATATCGGGATGTCGGCGGATAACGCCGGTTGCAGAGCAGGGCGCATCCAGCAGGATACGGTCAAACTGCCGATCGCCACACCACTGTTGCGGTGTCCGTCCGTCCCCCTGTTTAACCTCCGCTTTCATGCCCAGTCGCTGCAGATTCTCATCAACGCGTTTAAGACGCTGCGCATCCACATCGACAGCCAGCACGTCGGCGTCCGGCGCAATCTCAAGGATATGGGTCGTTTTACCGCCGGGGGCCGCACATAAATCCAGAATCTGCTCGCCATTCTGAGGTTCGAGCAGCAGAGCGCAGCGCTGGGCTGATAAATCCTGTACGGTCACCCAGCCCTGATCAAAGCCGGGCAACTGGCTGACCGGGGCGGGGGCGTCAAGCCGCAACGCATCCGGGACATCGGCAGCCGGCTGTGCATTTCTGCCGCTTTCAGTCAGCATGGTCAGCCAGGCGTCACGTGAGTGATGCTGACGGTTAACCCGCAGCCACATCGGCGGGCGCAGATTATTTGCTTCGATGATATGCTCCCACTGTTCCGGCCAGGCGTGCTGCAATCGCTTCAGCAGCCAGCCCGGATGGAGATAACGTTGTGGGCCATCCTGAATGCTGGCGAGTAACGTTTCACGCTGGCGCTGAAACTGGCGCAATACCCCGTTTAATAACCCTTTCAGGCTGGTGCGCTTCAGCACTTCTGCGCCCGCGACGGTTTCAGCCAGTGCAGCGTGGGCTGGCACCCGGGTATATTCCAGCTGATAAAGTCCGACCATGATCAGATAGTGAAGAACCCGCTGTTTACCGGTCAGTGGACGTTCCATCAGTTTGCCAATCAGCGCTTCCAGCTGCGGCAGTGTGCGCAGAACACCAAAACAGATCTCCTGCACTAATGCGCTATCTTTGTCGGTGAGTTTTTTCTGGGCGGCAGGCAGAACCGTATTCAGGGATTCGCCTTTGTCCACAACGCGCTCAATCAGTTGGGCGGAGAGGCTACGCAGGTTGGTTGATTTAGTCATAGGGTTTTGTCATCAAACAAAAAGCCCGGTAAGTCACCGGGCCAGAGAGTCAGTCCAGAAGGGTTCCAGGTTCAAACCATTCCCGACGCGAGTTGAGAAGATCCTGAGCCGACATCGGTTTTTTACCGGCGGGCTGTAACTGCACCAGATTCAATACGCCCTCGGCGGTCGCAACCTGGATGCCCTGCTTATCTGCAGCGATAATTTCACCCGGTGCATGGTCGCGGTGAGGCAGTACGGTAGCCTGCCAGACTTTCACCGGCTGGTCGTCAATCGTGAAAAAACTCATCGGCCAGGGATTAAAGGCACGGATACAGCGCTCAAGCTGTTCTGCGGGCAGTCTCCAGTCAAGACGCGCCTCCTCTTTGCTCAGCTTCTCAGCGTAGCTGGCGAGTGCTTCATCCTGTTTTTCGGGTGAGGCCTGCTGCGTGTTGAGTAACGTCAGCGTATCCAGCAGCCCCTGCGGGCCGAGCTGGGCCAGTCTGTCATACAGAGTGGCACTGGTGTCCTGGGGGGTAATCGGGCAGGCCAGTTTATGCAGCATATCGCCGGTATCTAAACCCACATCCATCTGCATGATGGTGACGCCAGTTTCACTGTCGCCAGCCCAGAGCGCACGCTGAATCGGCGCGGCACCACGCCAGCGGGGGAGCAGCGAACCGTGGACATTGATGCAGCCCAGACGCGGCATATCCAGCACCGCCCTGGGCAGAATTAATCCATACGCCACGACAACCATCACATCGGCCTGCAGGTCAGCAACCAGCTGCTGATTCTCTTCTGGTCGCAGTGACTTTGGCTGAAACACCGGAATGTCATGAGCCAGCGCCAGCGTTTTGACCGGGCCAGGAGTGAGTTTGTTGCCGCGACCCGCAGGGCGGTCGGGCTGAGTAAAGACGCCGATAACCTGATGCTCAGAAGCAAGCAGCGCGTCAAGATGACGCGCTGCAAAGTCAGGAGTGCCGGCAAAAATGATTTTTAGCGGGGCAGACACGTTTATCCCTTTTTAAGATCTCAGGAAGCCTGGGCGTTCTGACGCGCCAGTTTCTCTAATCTGGTTTTGATCCGCTGACGCTTCAGAGGCGACAGATAATCAATAAACAGTTTGCCTTCCAGATGATCGATCTCATGCTGGATACAGATGGCGAGTAAGTCGCTGGCTTCCAGTTCGAAACTGTTACCGTCGCGATCCAGCGCGCGAACTTTTACGCGCTCAGCACGCGGGACAAATGCACGCTGTTCCGGAATCGACAGGCAGCCCTCTTCAATACCGGTTTCACCGCTTTTTTCCAGCAGCTCAGGGTTGATCAGGACTAAACGCTCTTCACGACTTTCAGAGACATCAATCACGATGATGCGCTGATGAATATCGACCTGCGTTGCCGCAAGACCGATGCCCTCTTCGGCATACATCGTCTCGAACATATCATCAACGATACGCTGAATGTCTGCGTTAACTTCTTTAACGGGCGCGGCGACTTTGCGAAGGCGCTCGTCAGGAAAATGTAATACCTGCAAAACTGACATAAATATCCAGATCTGTATTCGGTTAGGAAAAGATTACTGCCTCATATTGTAGACTTTCTGAGACCTGATTGACAGCATTGTGCGGCAGGAAGCCGGGGCAATCAGGGAGCAGCAAATGGACAAAATAGCGCAGTATCTGCGGCTGGCCGCGGTGTGTGGAATGACAGGAAAGCGCTGGCTGACCGTGGCGCAGCAGCTTGGCGATGCACCGGCAGACAGCGGGAAACTTATGCGGCTGGGGTTAGACGCTGCGCAGTGTCAGCAATACGCTGATCTGCCTGGAAAAACGATCACCGATGTGCACCACTGGTTAGCGCGCAGTCCTGCCCATCATCTGATCACTGCGCTGGACGCCGCCTATCCTGCCCGGCTCAGGGAAACCAGTCGCTTTCCGCCGCTGCTTTACATCCACGGCGATCCGGCCGTCATCAATACCCCACAGCTGGCAGTCGTGGGCAGCCGGAACGGCTCACCCAATGGCCGTTACTGGGGCGAATGGTTTACCCGGCACCTGAGCCTCAGCGGGCTGACCATCACCAGCGGACTGGCGCGGGGGATTGATGGCGTTGCGCATCAGGCGGCACTGAGTACCGGCGGCAAAACGGTAGCCATATTAGGCAGCGGGCTGCAGCGGCTCTATCCCCGACAGCATGTCCGCCTTGCCGCAGAGATTGTTGAGCAGGGCGGTGCCGTGGTGTCTGAGTTTCCGCTGAACACCATTCCTCATCCGCTCAACTTTCCGCGTCGTAATCGGATCATCAGTGGCCTGAGTCTGGGCGTGCTGGTGGTGGAAGCTTCACTGAAGAGTGGTTCACTGGTGACCGCTCGCTATGCGCTGGAACAAAACCGCAATGTTTATGCACTACCTGGCGCGCTCGGCAACCCGTTAAGCGAAGGGGTCAACTGGCTGATTCAGCAGGGGGCCCTGCTGGTGGCACATCCCAACAACATTCTGGAGGATCTGGCTGGGGCACTGAACTGGCTGCCTGTGACACAGGATGACGAAATTTATTCTGAACCAGGTGACGATGCTCCATTGCCATTTGCTGATGTGTTGGCTAACGTAGGTGATGAGGTTACACCTGTTGACGTTGTCGCTGAACGTGCCGGCCAATCTGTGCCAGTTATCTCAGCTCAATTGCTGGAACTGGAGTTAGCAGGATGGATCGCAGCTGTACCCGGCGGCTATGTCCGATTGAGGAGGGCATGCCATGTTCGACGTACTCATGTACTTGTTTGAGACCTATATCCACAACGAAGCAGAAATGGGTGTTGATCAGGACAGATTGACAGATGACCTGACGGATGCCGGGTTCCATCGTGAAGATATTTACAGTGCGCTTAACTGGCTGGAAAGACTGGCGGATTATCAGGAAGGACTGGTTGCGCCAATTTTACTGACCAACGATCCGCTCTCTATGCGTATTTATACCGACGAAGAGAGTAAACGTTTAGATGCCGAAAGCCGCGGTTTCCTGCTCTTCCTGGAGCAGATTCAGGTGCTGAATCTGGAAACCCGTGAGATGGTCATCGAACGTGTCATGGCGCTGGATACCTCTGAGTTTGATCTGGAGGACCTCAAATGGGTGGTGCTGATGGTGTTGTTCAACATCCCGGGATGTGAAAATGCCTATCAGCAGATGGAAGAACTGCTATTCGACGTCAATGAAGGTATGCTGCATTAAATTTCCTTTCATGCATTTATCGCTATGAGTAAAGCTGCACTCTTCACCGTGCGTAAACAGGATCCCTGCCCCGCTTGCGGGGCAGAACTGGTTATCCGCTCGGGTAAACATGGCCCTTTTCTGGGATGCGCCAACTATCCGGCATGTGACTACATCCGGCCCTTAAAAGGGCAGGCCGATGGCCATGTGGTTAAAGTGCTGGAGGGCCACGCCTGTCCTGAATGCGGAGCCGATAAAGTGTTGCGGCAGGGCCGTTATGGCATGTTTATTGGCTGTAGCCACTATCCTGAATGCGGCTACAGCGAAACCATCGACAAACCGGACGAAACGACGCTGGCGTGTCCACAGTGCCATGAAGGCCGGCTGGTTCAGCGGCGTTCCCGTTATGGCAAAACGTTCCACTCCTGTGATCGTTATCCCGCCTGCCAGTTTGTCGTCAATCTGACGCCCGTGGCCGGGGTCTGTGCCTGGTGTCAGTTTCCGTTGCTGGTTGAAAAAAAGACAGCGCAGGGGGTTAAACGCTTCTGCGCCAGTAAAAGTTGTGGCAAAGCCATTGCTGAAGAGAATGAATAGATCATGGAAAATCAACACCTCGCCGATTCACTTGAGCGCTGCGTAGCAGAGCTGAATCGTCAGGCGGTCATCGCCTATCCCACTGAAGCCGTATTTGGTCTGGGCTGCGACCCTGACAGTGAATCTGCCGTCATGGCGCTGCTGGCGCTGAAACAGCGTCCGGTAGAAAAGGGACTCATTCTGATCGCAGCTGATTATTCCCAGCTTGAACCCTATATCTCCGATCGCGAACTCTCTGTGATCCAGCGTGAGCGCATGTTCGCCTGCTGGCCCGGCCCGGTGACCTTTGTCGTCCCGGTTCCTCCCCAGACGCCCCGCTGGCTGACCGGACAGTTCGACTCGCTGGCGATACGGGTCAGTGACCATCCGGATGTGCAAGCGCTTTGCCGCGCATTTGGTAAACCGCTGGTTTCAACCAGCGCCAATCTGTCAGGACAGCCTCCCTGCCGTACGGCAGAAGAAGTGTATAAGCAGTTTGGTGAGGACTTCCCGGTTCTGTCCGGGAAAACGGGGGGACGACTCAATCCTTCAGAAATCCGCGATGTGATCAGCGGCGAACTTATACGTCAGGGTTAACTCATGGATCAATTCGCCGTTTTCGGTAATCCGATCAGCCACAGTAAATCTCCGCTGATCCATCAGGCTTTTGCTGAACAGACAGGTATCGAGCATCGATATGGCCGGATCTGTGCACCGGTTGACGGATTTCGCGATGCGCTGACAACCTTTTTTGCACAGGGCGGTCGTGGCGCCAACGTGACCCTGCCTTTTAAACAGCAGGCCTGGGAGTTTGCCGATCAACTCAGTGAACGCGCGGCCCTGTCCGGCGCCGTTAATACGGTAAAAAAGCTCAGCGACGGGCAGATCCTGGGTGACAACACCGATGGTATCGGCCTGTTAAGCGATCTTGAACGGCTGAAGATGATCAATGCGGGCGACAATGTTCTGCTGGTGGGCGCAGGTGGGGCGGCGCGCGGTGTGATTCATCCTTTGCTTTCGTCAGGGGTGACGCTCACCGTGGTAAACCGCACCGCCGAACGGGCAGAGGAGCTGGCTGGCCTGTTCGCAAAGAGCGGCACTATCCGTGCAGCTGCGTTTGATCAACTGGCGGACCAGCGTTTCGACCTTATCATCAATGCGACTTCAAGCGGTGTAGAGGGGAAAACACCCCCTTTACCTGCAGAGCTGATCCATCCCGGCGTACGCTGCTATGACATGTTCTATCAAAGCGGGCTGACGCCTTTCCTGCTCTGGTGTCAGACGCAGGGAGCGCACGCTCTGGCGGATGGTGTGGGAATGCTGGTGGGGCAGGCGGCGCATGCCTTCTATATATGGCATGGCGTGATGCCGGACGTTGCGCCGGTCATTGCTCAGCTGAAACAGGCTATGCAGCCATGAATCAGGCGATTCAGTTTCCTGACGATGAAACCTATGACGCTGAACGGGATGCCGTCTGCTTCCCGGTACTGGTTAACGGTATGCGGTTGATCTGTGCGATCAGCCGTATGTCGCTGACGTCACGCTTTGGCGAAGGGGAGGCGATGGCGCTGTTTCAGCACCATCGCTGGGATCTCGAAGATGAAGCCGAAGCGGCCATTCGTCAGGAGCGTGTTGATGCTCAGGGCTGGGTCTGGTTATCTCCCGCCAGGTAATCATTTTTCCAGCCGACATAGTTATTCGCCGAATAGCGTAATCCTTCCTTCTCCTGGTCGTTCAGCGGCCTGATCTGTCTGACCGGACTGCCCAGATAGAGATAGCCGCTCTCCAGCCGTTTACCTGGAGGGACCAGACTGCCTGCCCCAATCATGACCTCTTCTTCTACTATTACGCCATCAAGCAGAATCGAGCCCATCCCGATAAGCACACGATCGCCGATAGTGCAGCCGTGCAGCATCGCTTTGTGCCCGACCGTGACATCCTCGCCAATAATCAGCGGGAAGCCTTCCGGGTTAGCGGCAGATTTATGCGTGACGTGCAGAACACTGCCATCCTGCACATTAGTACGGGCACCGATGCGAACCTGATTCACGTCTCCCCGGATGACGACCAGCGGCCAGATGCTCACGTCATCGGCCATGATGACATCACCCACCACAACACTAGCTGGATCGACCATGACGCGCTGGCCAGTTTGTGGAAAGCGATCTTTATAAGGACGTAAGGCGGAAGTCATTGTGTTCTCCTTTATTCTGTTTTCTCAGCAGCCTGATGTGATTTTAGCCAGCTGACAAGCCTATTCTGGCCTGGATCGCTGGTGATCTCATCAATCTGGATCATTTATAACCGTTCAGAAAAAAGATCCAAAAAAAGGGTTGTGCTCTGAAACGGGATCCCTATAATGCGCCTCCATCGACACGGCACACCGGCAACGGGAAACGGGTTGAAGGTTCAGGAGACTGAGCCGCCGGAGAAAAACTTCTGAAAAAGAGGTTGACTCTGAAGGAGGAAAGCGT
>Ga0157365_10001151_pt1 | contig 11071 bp, 11 predicted proteins | sample AttsexASBM3_FD_111478 | JGI IMG/M metagenome (GOLD analysis project Ga0157365, IMG submission 111478) | Fungus gardens microbial communities from leaf cutter ant in Ribeirão Preto, State of São Paulo, Brazil - Atta sexdens ASBM3 | ecosystem: Host-associated > Fungi > Mycelium > Unclassified ... | reverse complement strand
CTGGGCGCAAAGCAGGCCAAACGGCGCAAAATTCAGGAAATGGCTGAAGATGCCCTGAAAATGCATACAGCCAACCAGAAAGCCCTCCTCGCCCTGACCCGCAAGCACGGGCTTACGCTGCATGAGGAAATGAGTCCGGACGAGCAGCAGATTGCCGATACCCTCAAAACCGAAAGCGGCGCCAAATTCGAACGGGACTTCCTGGATATCGAGGCACAGGCCACAAGCGACGCGCTGGCCATGTTCCAGAACGAAGCGGAATCCGCTTCCGACCCTGACCTGAAAGCCTACGCATCCAGCACGGCGGACACCCTCCAGACCCATCTGGCCGATACCATGAAGCTGGGCGCCAGCAAGCCGAGCCGCTGAGCATCCTCCCGCCTCACTCGCCACTTCATACAGGCTAAAGACATGAGCATCCGCATTGACCAGATCGTGACGCGCGGCGGCGATACGGGCCAGACCTCGCTAGGCAATGGGGAGCGGGTTGCAAAGGACTCGATCCGGATCGAAGCCCTTGGCGCACTTGATGAAGCCAATGCCGTAATCGGCCTGCTGCGCGCCACCCTGCCCGCGGGACGCAATGCGCGGTTCATCTCATGGGTGCAGGGACTGCTGTTTGATGTGGGCGGCGCGATATGCATTCCCGCCAACCCGCCACGCGCCCTGCCCCACGCTGCCGCAGCCCTGCAGGCGATGGAAGACGAAGTCGCAGTCCTGCGCGCGCAGGTGCCTCCCTTACGCAGTTTTATCCTGCCCGGTGGCACCACGGCGGCGGCCCATGCCCATCTTGCACGCACGGTCGTCCGCCGTGCGGAACGGCGACTGACCACCCTTGCGCGGCAGGAAGATATCGGGGCGGATATTCCAGCATGCATGAACAGGCTGTCCGACTACCTGTTCGTGCTGGGCCGTCACCTGAACAATAACGGGATGGATGACCTGACATGGGCGCCCGCCTCCCCGCCACCCGGAACGGACTGACGGGCTACATCCGTTTTAGGCAGGCAGTTGGGCCAGATGGGCGCAGGCCTGTTCAGCCAGATGTTCCTGCGGGGCGGTAACGTCGAGCGCCATCACCACTTCCTCATGCATGTCCGGCTCTTCCAGCGTCTCGAACTGGCTGTCGAGCATGGTTGCGGGCATGAAGTGGCCGGTACGCTGCTGCAGGCGCGGCGCGATGTCTTCCTTGCTACCCTTGAGGTAGACAAAACACACATCCTGACTGCCGTTGGCGATACGCTCACGGTATTCCCGCTTCAGGGATGAACACGTCACGATACCGCACTGCCGCTGGGCGCCCCATGCCTTGACCTGATCCGCGATCCGGTCAAGCCAGGGCGCGCGGTCCGCATCCGTCAACGGAATGCCACGGCTCATGAGATCTATGTTGTTTTCCGTGTGCAGGTCGTCACCTTCGATGACCGGCCAGCCCAGACGCTCGGCAATAAGGTGGGCGACCGTGCTCTTGCCACAGCCGGACACCCCCATGACGATCAGTACACAGGGACGCCCTGCCTGCCTGAGCCTGCGTGAGAGGGAAACCGTATCCATATTCTGACTAACGTCACACATTCCGTATCTGCCGGATATTATCGGGGAAAATCATCGGCCCTTATCTGGACCACGGGACAGGTCTAATGCAAGTGCCGGTCATGACCATGCCTGCCAATACAGAGCGTACCACTTCCGTCATTACAAAGGGAGTGAAAATATTTTCAACCACAACGGGCAAATCTATTTATCGTTCCCGGATGCGACAGGATACGCACAGATAGTTTATTTAAAAAAATATTATGTAACAACAACTGGAGCATCCGATTATTGTAATCTTATTTATACCCTTGCGTTCCCTTATGAAAATGAATTATACAAACAGAATTACCAAAAAACGGGCACCATTGGAATATCGGCATTAGGAATAGTTTCCTAAAATGCGATTTCAGTCACATTCTTCATGGTGCATTGAGTTATCGAGAGTTCCGCTGTGTCATCTTATAACGATTTTCTTTCCTTCCCGAAGGAAGAAGACCAGAATTCCCACCGAGAAGAAGTAAACGAATCCGCATTCCGGCAGGCGCTCGAGCGACTGGGCAAAGGCAAGCCCGCGCCCCGCAATGCGGGCGGCGGCAACAAACCCGCCCAGGCCAAGCAGCGTCCCCCGCGCCAGGCCGACCCCACGCAGCGCCGCCGCAAGTTCGTGCAGGATGGCGAAGTCCGGGTCGAACACCAGTCGCTGGTAACGGGCCGCGCCACGCCGCGTGTCATGCATGCCCAGCAGGAAGACCGGAGCGAAACCGACCATCTGCGCCACAAGGTCCAGTTTGAGCTTAAGCTGCGCGAACAGGCGGAACTGCGCCTGTCGGAAGCGCAGGCCCAGATCCGTTCCCTGACCACCCGCATCGGCCATGCCGATGTCATCGCCGCCGAACACAAGGAAAAGCTGGCGACCCGTGATGCGGAAATGCTGGCCCTGCGCGCCGAACTGTACACGGCACGCGAAGAAATCGCCCAGTTGCGTGAAGAACTGAGCCGCCAGAAAAGCCGGCAGCGCACCGCAGAGGCACGCCCGACGCCCACCCCGGCTCCAGCCCCCGCCATGACGCAGGAAACCGAACAGGACGAGCCGGAACCCGTCAAATGGTGGCTGCGCTAACACCCCGCCTTTCGACACAGCCGGTACCCAGCGCATATGGACAGTAATCAACCGCGACAGAACGCGGCGGCACGCCAGCGGCAGGTCGGCCTCGTCATTGTCGCGGCCTGCACCAGCGCCAGTCTGGCAATAGAAATACTGCTACCGCTGGTCAGCGGGCTGGTGAACCTGCTGCGTGACATACTGGGCGTACTGATCCTGCCCTTTTCCTTCATGTTCGGACTGGGCAACCCGGTGGGACAGTCCCCCGCATTGCTGCGCCTGCTGTCCGACATGGGCATGCAGACACAGATGCATCCATGGCGGCTGGTCGCGGCGGCCGTGCTGGAACTGGTGGCAGTTTTCCTGTTTGTCATTGCTGAACGGCTGGGCGGCCGCACCGGCTACATGGGGGCCTGCCTTGCCTCTGTCGGGGCCATCATCCTGTCCGGCCTGCCGCTGGGCACACCGCTCCTGCCCGCCATCGTGACGGAGGGGGTCTTCCTGCTCTGCCCCCCCCACGCCCGACCCGGACTAGGCTTGCCCGCTTATCCGGTCAGCCCGCCAACCAGCCGCGCAATCCGTGCGCAGGCTTCCGTGAGGATATCATCACTGGTGGCATAGGACAGGCGCAGATAAGGCCCCTGCCCGAAGGCACTGCCATGCACCAGGGCCACATGCTGTTCGTTCAGCAGGGCGATGGCAAAATCCTCATCCGTTTTCAGAAACTGCCCCCCAGCAGTCGTGCGCCCCATGCAGGCCGCAATACCCGGATAGGCATAAAACGCCCCGTGCGGCATGGCACAGGTCAGCCCCGGTATGTTCCGCAGGGTGGACACAACCAGCTTGCGCCGACGGTCATATACCGCGCACATCTGCGCGATAATATCCGGCGGCCCGTCAAGGGCGGCGGCGGCGGCGGCCTGGCTTATGGAACAGATCCCTGATGTCGCACTGCCCTGAATGGCCGTCATGGCGCGGATAAGGGGGACTGGACCGCCCACGTAACCCACGCGCCAGCCTGTCATGGCATAGGCCTTCGACACGCCGTTAAGTGTCAGGATACGGCCCTTAAGGTCGGGGGCAACGGCGGCAAGCGAGACGTGGCGCTGACCGTCATAGATCAGGTGTTCATATATTTCGTCCGACAGCACATGGACATGCGGATGCCGCCGCAGCACCTCGGCTATGGCTTCAAGATCCGCCCGCCCCATCGTGCCACCGGTTGGATTGTTGGGGAAGTTGAGGACAAGCCATTTTGTGCGCGGAGTGATCGCGGCCTCAAGGGCCGCCGCCGTCAGCCGGAAACCATCGGCTTCGTGGCAGTCGGCATAGACCGGCGTGCCCCCGAATATCTGCACGATCAGCGGATAGCTGACCCAGTACGGCCGGGGAATGACCACTTCGTCCCCCGGCTGCACGGTCGCCATGAAGGCATTGAAAATAACCTGCTTGCCGCCGTTGGACACCATAATTTCGGCGGGCGCGTATTCCAGCGCGTTTTCGCGCGCGAATTTGCGGGCAATCGCTGCCTTGAGCGCGGGCGTGCCATCCACGGGCGGATATTTTGTCTGCCCGTCGAGCGCCGCACGGTGGGCAGCCTCGATCACGGCGGCAGGGGTCGCGAAATCCGGTTCCCCCAAGGCGAGGGAGAGCACTTTCTCCCCCTGTGCCCGCAGGGTACGCGCGCGCTGCGCCATGGCGATGGTTGCCGGCACGCCCAGACGGTCCATACGCTGCGCGAACAGCGGATGGGCGGTGTCCCCGCCCTTGTCCATCACGCCCATTCTAGCGCAGCGCCGCGCAGAAGCGCTGGATACGCAGGCAGGCTTCCTTCAGGCTTTCGGTATCGGTGGCGTATGAAATACGAAAATGCCCCGCGAACATGAACGCGCTGCCATGCACGGCGGCCACGCCTTCCTCATCCAGAAGGGCGGTCACGAAGGCCTCGTCCGTATCGATCAGCGTGCCGCCAGCACTGGTCTTGCCCATACAGCCAACCATTGAGGGGAATACATAAAACGCCCCTTCCGGCACGGCACAGTGCAGGCCCTTCGCCCCGTTCAGCATGCCGACGACAAGATCCCGCCGCGCCTGATAGGTCGCAACCATGGTGGCGATGAAGTCCTGCGGCCCCGTCAGCGCCTCGACAGCGGCAGCCTGGCTGATCGAACCGGGACCGGATGTGGACTGGCTTTGCAATTTGTTCATTGCACGGGTCAGTTGCACCGGGGCTGCGGAATAGCCGATACGCCAGCCCGTCATGGCATAGGCCTTGGACACGCCGTTCATGGTCACGGTCCGGTCGCGCAGTCGCGGTTCGACCTCCACCACCGTGGGGGCGCGGAAGCCGTCATAAACCAGCTTGTTGTAGATATCGTCCGTCAGGATCCACACCTGCGGATGGCGCAGCAGCACATCGCACAGGCCACGCATTTCCTCGGCGGAATAGGCGGCGCCTGTCGGGTTGTTGGGGGAGTTGAGCAGGAGCCATTTCGTGCGCGGCGTGATGGCGGCTTCCAGTTCGGCAGGCTGGAGCTTGAAGCCGTTTTCCGCGCTGCACGGCACGATGACCGGCGTGCCTTCGGCCAGCGATACGATATCGGGATACGATACCCAGCATGGTGCCGGGATGATGGCTTCATCACCCGGATTGATGGTCGCCACCATGGCGTTATAGATGATCTGCTTGCCGCCGTTGGAAACGATCACCTCGTCCCATGTGTAATCCAGCCCGCTATCGGCACGGAAACGTTCGGCAATGGCCCGGCGCAGCGCGGGTGTCCCGGCCACATCGGTATATTTGGTCTCACCCGCCGTAATGGCGCGTATGGCCGCCTGCTTGATCGTATCCGGCGTGTCGAAATCCGGCTCACCGGCGGAAAGGCTGATAATATCCTTCCCTGCCGCCTTGAGCGCACGCGCCTTGGTTGAAATGGCGATCGTCTGGCTGGGGCTGATCCGGTCCAGCCGGGCGGCGGTGAGATCCATGATATCGAGATCCATAAACAGTGAAAGACATCCGGCACGATGCCGGGCAACGGTCGCGTAGCCTAGTGCGAACCCGGTGCGGAGGAAACAGCAGATATGTGATCCGGCGTCCCGGCTGCGGCGCATACCTGCGCCGGTGTCCAGCCCGCCGCGCGCATGGCGCGGACGGATACCGCCCCGTCACGCTTGGCCAGCCGCCTGCCACTGGCATCGCACAACAGCGGGTGATGGCGGTAACGCGGCGCGGGCCAGCCCATGATGTGCTGCAGCAGGCGGTGCAGCGCCGTGGCCGCCATCAGGTCCGCCCCACGCGTGACAAGTGTTATCCCCTGCAGCGCATCATCATGGGTGACACACAGATGATAGGAAGCAGGCACGTCCTTGCGCGCCAGTACCACGTCCCCAAAATGCTGTGGCTGGCAGGGCTGTGGGCCACGGCCCATTTCATGCCATGTCAGGGCGGTCGCACCGGGCCATTGCAGTGCGCGCGTCATATCCAGCCGCAGGGCATAAGGCATTCCTGCCGCCAGCAGTTCGGCACGGCGGCCCGGTTCCATGTGGCGGCAGGTGCCGGGATAGACCATGGTGCCATCGGGCGCACGGTGCGGCGCGCTGGCGGCTTCCGCAATATCGCGCCGTGTACAGAAACAGGGATAAAGCAGCCCGTTCGCGTCCAGCGCATCCAGCACGCGGCGATAGTCATCCATATGCAGGGACTGACGCCGCACGGGCTGCGGCCATGACAGGCCAAGCCAGTCCAGATCCGCATACAGGTCCGCAATGAACTCGGGCCGGCACCGCACCGTGTCGATATCTTCCACCCGCAGCACGAAGCGACCACCCGACTCCGTAGCCGCACGCCAGCCCGCCAGGGCGGATGCGACATGGCCAAGATGCAGATGGCCCGTGGGACTGGGGGCAAAACGGGTAATTTCCGTCATTATTCAATCAATAACAGGCGTGTAGGGAAAAATTGTTCCTGTTGCGCGTTCCAGAAGCACGATGACGGGAACCATACGGCTGTTCCGCCATGTCTTGCCACACCATGCGGGGTCTGCAATAGATTCAACAGTTACCTGACGACGACGCACATCACAGGCGTTCGCTTCGGAACATAGCAGAGTACGCCTGCGTATCGTGCGGCGGCATTCGGAAAGGAATGCGTCCGTGCCCTGTGACAGTCAATACTTGCCTGCCCTGGTCCTGAATGCCGATTTCAGGCCACTGTCCTATTTCCCGCTTTCCCTGTGGTCATGGCAGGATGCCATCCGCGCCGTCTGGCTGGACCGCGTATCGGTACTGAGTGAATACGACACCGTCGTCCGCTCCCCTACCCGGAGCCTGCGCCTGCCCAGCGTGATTGCGCTGAAGGACTATATTCCCGCCGCACGCAAGCCTGCCTTCACCCGCTTCAATGTCTTCCTGCGCGACAACTTTTCCTGCCAGTACTGCAATACCCGCTTCCCCACACAGGAACTGACGTTCGACCACGTCATTCCACGCAGCAAGGGCGGGCGCACAAGCTGGGAAAACGTCGTGACCGCATGCAGCCCGTGCAACCTGATCAAGGGATCGTACATGCCACACCAGATCCGCATGTATCCCAGCCGCACCCCTGCACGCCCTTCCAGCCGCAGATTGCAGGAAAACGGACGGGCTTTCCCGCCGAACTATCTGCATGAAAGCTGGCGCGACTATCTTTACTGGGATACCGAACTGGAAAACTGACGCCGCCCGTTCGCGGCGCACACGCTATTTTGTGTAGCTGTAATCGTATTCATCCGCCAGCTTCTGAAGGTCCGGCGCGCCGCGCAGGTTAAGCGGCAGCGGGTGGGCCGGATGCTTCTTCGACCCGAAGATGAAGTTGTGGTCGCTCATACGCTGGCAGGTATTGGCGGCGATGGGAAAACTGAGCTGCACGGCGGAACCCATCTGCTGGCGCAGGCACTTTACATCGCTGTCATAAGGCATACGCCCGATTTCGGCGGTGCATCCGCCCAGCACAACCAGACCGCATGCCATCAGCCCGAGCCGAGCGGACAGTTTTTCCACAATGTTCAGCTTCATTTCGACCCCGTCGCTTAAGCGGTGCCGACACTGCCACGAAAGTGCGGTCCGCGATAGGGGACAAGACGACACTGCCGTCGCTGCATCGCCCTGAATGCATAGGTGCCCTACCCTGAGTGCCGGGCATGAAAAAGAAGCATGCCAGACAGGAAATACCATGCAGGATGCATAGGTATTATCTGACTGCATAGGTGATATTACCGTGAACTGGATGACAGATGGCGGTTATATTGTCACCCTCACTCGTTATTCTGATTTTTTTTAAATCGAGTGCGATATATAAGAATTACAAATACATGCTCGCATGGCTGTAAATTTGTTCCATGATTGCGTATGCCTGTCGCCCCTGTCCCCATCGATGCCTGAGGTAAAAGAATGAGATTACTGGCCGTCCATCCAAGCTCACTCATGTACACGAAGGTCTTCCTGCGTCTTGAACCGCTGGGGCTTGAACTGGTTGCCGGTGCCGCGCGCAACAAGGGACATGAGGTAGACATCATCGACCTGCAGGTCGAAAAACATGCCGATTACTGGGAACGGATCGAAAAATTCCGCCCCCATGCCGTCTGCTTTTCCGGCAATTATCTGGCAAACGTTCCTGAAATCATCGACCTGTGCAAGGAAACGCGCCGGCGCCTGCCCAACGTGCTGCTGTTCCTTGGCGGTCACTCCATCTCGTTCATCGCGCGCGACGTGCTGGCGCTGTCGGATGGCGCGGTCAACTGCGTCCTCAAGGGCGAAGGGGATGCGACGGTCGGCCTGCTGCTCGAGGCATGGGAACAGGGCAAGGACCTGACAACGGTGCCCGGCGTGGTGACGATGGACGGCGAAGGCCCGCCGCCGATCTTTGTCGAATCCCTTGATGAGGTCCGTCCCGCACGTGACCTGCTGCGTCACCGCCGCAAATACTTCATCGGCACGCTCGATCCCGCCGCTTCCATCGAATTCGCCCGTGGCTGCCCGTGGGACTGCACGTTCTGTAGCGCATGGACCTTCTACGGCCGCTCCTACCGCACCGCGAGCGCCAAGGTGATCGGGGAGGAACTGCAGGAAATCAAGGAACCCGGCATCTTCATCGTGGATGATGTGGCCTTCGTGCATGCCGAACACGGCCTTGCCATCGCCGAAGAGGTGAAGCGCCGCAACATCAAGAAGGAATATTACCTTGAAACCCGCGCGGACGTTCTGCTGCGCAACAAGGAAGTGTTCGCGGTCTGGAAAGAAATCGGTCTGAGCTACATCTTCATCGGGCTGGAAGCGGTGGATGCCGAAGGGCTGAAACGTTTCCGCAAGCGCGTGTCGATGGACCGCAATTTCGAGGCGCTGGACTACGCCCGATCACTGGACCTGATCGTTGCGATCAACCTGATTGCCGATCCGTCGTGGGACCGCGAACGCTTCGAGGTCATTCGTCAGTGGTGCCTGGAAATTCCCGATATCGTGAACATTTCCGTCACGACTCCCTACCCCGGCACCGAAATCTGGGAAAGCGAGTCCCGCAAGCTGACGACACGCGACTACCGCCTGTTCGACATCCAGCATGCCGTCATGCCCACCACCCTGCCGCTTCGTGAATTCTACGAGGAACTGGTCAAGACCCAGCAGATCCTGAACAACAAGCATCTGGGGTGGAGCGCGATCAAGGACACGCTGGGTATCGCCCTGCGTCTGGCGCTGCGTGGACAGACCAACTTCCTGACCATGATCTGGAAGTTCAATTCGGTCTTCAATCCCGACCTGCAGATGGCGGACCACGCGCAGAAGCCGGAATACGAAATGCCACTCAAGCCCCAGGGCAGCGACCAGAAGATTGATCGCAAGACCCTATATGTGCATGGGCCTGCCGGTCGCAAATCGCGCAAGCTGGACGATGACACTGAAAAGTTTGTCGATGAAACCCGCATGAGCACGGTTGACTGACGGACTGCCTGCAGAACCATATTCACGACCACGAAAAGGGCCGGTGCCATACGCACTGGCCCTTTTTCCTTTGCAGGAGCCGCAAACGGGAATCGGCAGGACCGGGTATGTATGACCAATACCCCGAAGAAATTGAGTATGCCGGGGTCACCATCACTGCGGACAATACCTCAGGAGACGGTTTTTCGGAGGGAGTCGCCTACAACCGACGACGAACCTTTACCACCTTCCCCGCCCTGCCCCGCGTTATATCATGTCATAGCGCGACAGTTGCACGTCCTTATCCCTAGACCATTGTGTAGTCAGGTGGAGACATATCCTGAGTTTTTGAGGAGTGAACCCATACATTTCCATGCTGCCTCAACGGATCGCCCTGCCGCCTTGCGTAGCAGGTTTGGCGAACACCTGTTCGATCGGACTGTAAGGGCGGCAGAAAGATCACCCTCGCGCTGACGGTACAGGTTACCTTGCGAGCAGCATCGCCCTTGTGACTGCCGAAACTGTTTCCAGCATGACGACACCTCCAACCCTGAGCGTTGGAAGCAGAAACTGCTCGATACGGGCCTGGAAGCTACGCCCGTTGATTGCGGCCCCCGTCGAAAACCGCAGGGTGCGGTGACCCGGCCATGACGCAGTGCTGCGAGAAAGGTTCAAGGCGTCACCCGCACGGACCGACGCCCCATTATGTAAAAGGTTGATCGCTTCCCCCTGAAAGGAATGCAACCCGTGATTATGTTGAAACGAGCAGTCTGAAATGCCGTGGTATGATTTCGTGCCCTATGGGCAACGGAAACACTGGACTGAAGGTGTGGCAGGCTTTTTTCATCCTATATCCCGCCACTCGCACTAGGCCACATCCTCTCCTCCCCGCCGGGAATTACGAGAGCGCCAAAACGATTGCCGGTCTGTCGTATTCATATTCACATGCCACGAAACACTTCGATCAGGCGGGAACAGCCTATACCAACCTCGCCACGGACCTGATCTGCTGCGATTTGCAGCTTCCATCTCGCCATCAGGCCCAGACAGGACACCCATAACGAAACAGCGCCAACGCAACTGTCCGTCCACAATGCTGGTGGCAGAAAGTGGAATCAGGGCCTTCTCCTGCCTAATGGGCTGTTTTTATTAACATCGGGAGCGATAATAAAATACATCCGTGAACGAGACTCTACGCACCTTCTCCTTCTTACACACATTTTCGGCGCAGAGCAGGGAGCGGGACAGCAAGCCACTGACTGACCACCATATGGACGAACGGGGATACACGCCGCAGCCTCGGCCTGAGGAGTTCGCTCTGTCGGTCACGTCTACGGGGAACACCCGTTACCCATTGTCCCCAGCCCCGCCATACGGGATATTTGCGGGGCTTCCTTGCGCGTAAACCGTTTTTGCGTTGCCCGGTCACATGCGCACATTATGATTGGCAACACAGAAAAAAAGGTAGCCAGATAATGG
>Ga0157365_10001150_pt1 | contig 11078 bp, 8 predicted proteins | sample AttsexASBM3_FD_111478 | JGI IMG/M metagenome (GOLD analysis project Ga0157365, IMG submission 111478) | Fungus gardens microbial communities from leaf cutter ant in Ribeirão Preto, State of São Paulo, Brazil - Atta sexdens ASBM3 | ecosystem: Host-associated > Fungi > Mycelium > Unclassified ... | reverse complement strand
GTCCGTGTAACTTTTGCTAAAAGCTGTCTTCTCCACAAGGATTGGCTGTGATGGGACTTTCTGAGATGCCCAGATCATCTCCGCTGCTTGCTCCTTCAGCCTTGGAGCACCGCTTGATTGATGAGAATGCCACCACCTTGCAACTAAGAGATGGGTAAAGTCATTATGTGAAGAGAGAGGGCTACTCTACCACGGAGTCTCTCACCCAAGAGTGGCATTAGTTGCCCCAAAGGAAGTTGCTGAAGTCCCTACTTCAGTTCTTAGGTGACCTAATTACCTACTTCTGCCGGCGCTAAAAGGGAGAGAGTCCTGAGAGTCGTTCCAAGGCCTGTGGATCCGGTCCCGGGTTCAACCATACTGCTAATTCTCAAATGTTGGGTAAAGAGGAGCGCCCCACGTCGCTCTCACCATCTTCTTTGTTCTCTTAGCGCGCTTCACTTTATCTAAAAAGGGGTGAGTACGATATCTTTATAACAATGGGAGTCCCGGTTCAATTCAATGATTGTAATTTAACTTAGATGCTCCCACAGATAGAAGAACCCCATCATTGGGATGCCAGACGATGGGTTAAGCTCCTAAGATCGATGAAAGCTTTTATTTTAGGGTCGATAAGGATTTCAATTTCCCAGCTCTATAAGAGGATCCCTTGCGTGCTATGTATACGGGTCTCTCAAATACAAGAAAATTAGATCAAGCAGGAACCCAGCATGGGAGTCTTATACTTTTCGACTTGGGAGATTGCATAAGGAGAGCACCCTTCTTCTACCTCGGTGATTGAAAGGGTTTGGGATCAACACGAAGGCTATTTGACGCACTGCTGAGCGTAAGCATCGACATTTGATAGAGGTCAGTCGGGCCCCGGCCTTATTATTTAAAGTTAAGCTGGTATGCCTGCTAAATATTGGCTTGAAGCTCTCCATTTTGCAGTCTATGTCATGAATAAGTTGCCAAGCCGTACAATTGGATATAAGTCATATAGGTATAGGGATATTTTGACTATATTTGGCTCCTTGCCTTTCCCAGTCAAGTAGTCCACCATCCCCCATACTAAAGATTGACAAGAGTGCAGACCGCAAGAGAATTGCTTCCATCGAGCTTCACAGTAGTTATCTGAAGCGAAGGAATCTCATTCAAGGCACCAAGACCCCTGACTCTGACTACTGTGTGAAACTTGGCTAACCTCCGACATAGTTCTAGACCAGTCTAAACTACTCCAAACAGAAGGATAAAGAAAATCACCACAACGCAACAAAAAGGCCTCTTCTCTTTATTACCCTAGCCTCGGGGGAGTTAGAGACAAGGACTATTCCCACTAATGAAATGAATCATCCAAAAGAAAAGGAAGTACATAAATCCCTTTAGGATAAGGAATTACCGGTATGGGATGCGGAATAACCGTATGAACCGTATTCCTGCTTGACTGCTTGCTTTAGTGCTTTACTCTAACAAGGGAATCCCCGCATCAAAGCCCCTTTTCCCAGCAGTGGTATGGCAAAGAGTCGGAATAGGACGTAGCACTAGGCTAAGGCAAGCACAGAAGGGAAGCAAGAAACTGAACTCAATGCTGGGGCGGATTCGGAAACCAGGAAAAGAGAAAGAGATAGAGAATTCCTCTCCCAGCAAGAAAACGGATGCGCTAACGCGCAACGAGCAAGAAAACGGATGCGCTAACGCGCAACGTGCTCCGCTGCTCGAGCGTCAGCTCGAGGGCTTGAGAGCTAGCGCGCTCAGTCTCTTCGCCTTGCTTGTTTGCTCGAGCGTCAGCTCGAGGGCTTGAGACGCTAGCTCAGTCCCTTGCTTGTTCGTCGGAAGCGCAACGGCTTTGAAGTTTGATTGCAGGGCACGAAGGAGAATCATAATCAATAGAAGAAGTTCATTTCTAAATCGCATTTCAGGGAAAGCCTTTGAAAGAAACTAAACTGGATGAAAAAGCTGGAGCTTAGCTTGCAACTATATACCATAGCCCAAGTACTAAGCTCAATCCTATCGATTCTTTTCTTTCTGCTCTTGATCTCGCTTTGCTAGAGATACTAGTAGCTTCTGCTTTCAGTCTTCGCTTCCTCTCCCTAACGGTCGAGCATTTTATGCTCTTGCTACGGACCTTTCACAAGCAATCTCCCTCCTCTGTCTTAGCTCGAGTGATTGTCATACCTTACTGATCGCTTTGCCAAAGAATTGAGAATACGATTGACCGCTTCCCCTCGTGGCTTAGTCCCACCCTGTTCCCATACCTGAACTCACTAAGCAATAAGTCTTATACCTCTGTCAGACAAGTGACCAAGCAGTTTAAGCCTAAGGGATTTCCTCTTTTTCATTCTCCATTCCAATTTTCAATCGAACTCGCTCTCACTTCCTACCTCAGTGAATGGATCGCCCTGCCCAGGTTTGAAGAGCGAGAGCTGGCTCGGCTAAATCCTAAATCCACGATCAGGGCTTTGGAATCGAATGAATTTCAGTTGAAAAATCAGACTCTCGGTCGAATTCATGCCTCTCCTTACCAGTCGAGGTACAAGTAGCCTTGAGCTCTAGTTCAGTTACACTTATTAGTAAGGAAAAGATATTCTTTCTATTTAGCTCTAACGGTGCTCCTCAGCCCTCTCCCGTTGGCACAAAGCTCCTCTCGCATAGCTCGAGGCTCTTATTAGACCTCTCACTTCGTTCGAGAAGAACACTTCATGCCTCGGACTATTCCACTAAATAGTTACGCTATTAAGATACCTTCAGTTCGTAGATAGTCTCTTTCATTCCCTTGCTTGTTTAGTAAAGTCGCCTATTCCCTTTTCTTGCTACAGAAACTTTATCGGTCGATTTTACCAGCTCATTAGTTCCTCTCGCTTTCGCTCGAGAAGTAAGTAAGTGCCTTGCTCAATGCTTCTTCTTCTTATCTGTAGCCCGAAGTTGATGCTGCTTTAGCTGAGTTGCTCAACTCCTGCTATCTAGCTTTGAATCCAATCGAATAGGAAGTAATAGATAAAGCAGAGGTTTTTTTATATCCATTAGGATATTTTATAATCCTGGTGATAATTGGCTTCCGCCAACAGTGGACTATGTTACAGATGTTCGAAATCGCTCTGTAACTCGACCGCCCGCCCAGTCCCTTAGCCAAGAAAGATATCTATTTCTGCTAATAAGTGAAGTGACGTCACCTCTTTTCATACTCGATTTCCCATATGCTGATCGTGTGGTTTCTGGCAATCAAAGGAAAAGGTCCAATTTCTCTTGCCTTCCTAGAAAGCGATATTCAAAGGGCGATCTTAAAATCTGGTTTTTCGGTCTGATCGACCGATCGCCGCTATTGAAGCCCCGTCGAAGACACCAGTCGATCGGGCCTCGACGACACAAACAAGTCAGTGATGCTAGACTGGTATGGAGATGGAGTGCCGAACGACCAGTAAAATGAAGAAGAAAGCATTTGGTTCGGGCTGTAGTTTCATAGATCTACATGGGAATCCTCTTGAGATCGATCATGCAGTTACGACGGCCAATCAAGCAGAGATTCGATTGGCCTTCCAGAGAGCTGACATTAGAGGACTTACACCCAAAGCACCAGAAAAGCTGTACGACATACGATCAGAAGTTCAAGATGATGTGATCGAAGTAAACCTATAGGCAAAAGCAGAACCTCGGCCCACATATGTCAGTAAGAACCTCTCTAGTGAAATGGCCGAAGCGATTTTAAATCTTTGCAAGAATACAAAGACTGCTTTACTTGGGAGTATTCATAAATGCCTGGCCTTGATAGGAATCTGGTCGAGCACCAGTTACCGATCAAGCAAGGCTTCAAACCTTACAAGCAACCACCCACAATATAATTTCATCTGCTCGCAAGTCTGATCCGTGAATTGAAAATAGAAAGAAGCTGCTCATAAGTGACAATCCGGCGATAAAATAAAGAAGCGTTCTACAGGTACTTTACTTCCCAACAAAAAAAAAGAAAAGTATTATTATTCTACCGAAAGAGGAGTCCCTCAAAGGAGTATGGGGGCACTAGCTCATGTTCTGATTTCATTCCTGTATCTATTCCACAAGATTGAAAAACCCGACAATCGCTATGTTGATGCCCCCGGGGTAACTTCCCGGTTCATAAGCCCTTCCCTTCCATTATCAAATCCATCCATGACATTGTGTATCTAACAAAACCCACTTGACCTTAACCGCTTGTACCTTCCAATCAGCTGAAACCCCGACCCCTTACCAATCCAATGTTTTCAAAGCGGAAGGCTGAATCTCGGATAGTTGGTTCATGCGTTAGGTTAACCATTCCTCTAGCATTCCGAAGTGAGAAGCCAAGTGAACGAGCCCAGTTTTTCGAGAATAGAATGCAAGTTCCATTCGCAAAGCCCAAGCCAAAAGCGAGTAGACCGAACTGCTCTTGCTTATGTGAGGTTCTTTCCTCTCGCTTGTTCATCTTGTTTTGAGTACTCGACGAAATAATAGCATAAGAGAAGAGATTGGGCAATTGAGTCCACTTCGATATCACACCTATTTGAGTCGGGAGTTCCTCCTTTGATTATAGCCTTTGCTTGGGAGGGAACAAAATTGTATCTCGGATAGCCTTTTTTGCCTTCGGGCATGCCCATATTCAGCGACCTACTGGATGCTGGATTAAGAAAGGAATAAACAACACGAGTTGCTGCGCTATCGGAATACAATGGATTCAACAAGCACGTATGGATAGGTTGGGCATAGCTATTTCAATCTCTCTCGCTCTCCTGATAGCCCTATTTTGCCAACTAAGGCACCTAACGTGGCAACTAAGTAATTTGACCATGGGATGGTTTTCAAATGGGATTTTCAATAGTAAGAGATGCCAACAAGTGGGATTTAGCCGGGCTATATCTATCAAGTCTGACCTCGGCCTCGGGGACACCAGGGACACTAAGACAGCAACAGCAGGCTCGGCTTACCTTGATTCTGATTCAGATTCTGCAACTGAAATGCCATTCCATATAGGAAGGAGAGGTTCAAACTTCTCCCGGCCCTGTCTTATCGGATTCTCTGTAAGCACTGTAGCTTGTGCTAAGTCAACTTCCTTACTCAGCGAGCAAGCTCTTTCATACCAAAGCTTACTATATTCGCTACTTCTAAAGCAAGGTTAACCATTCATAGCATATGGAAGGGAATGTGGAAAAATGAGATTCTCTTTAGTCAAATAGGCCATCTTGCCCTGTAACGAAGTCAAATAGGTACGCTGTTCTCGAGCGACTACGTTCCTGCGCTAACGGACGCTATTTACTTTTCTTGCTTGCTCGTTAGGGCTGTTACAGTCCTTCTTAGCCTTGAACTCGAACTCACTTCCTAAAAAAAGGGATGTAGATAAGAGCTCCCCAAAAGAATGTGTTGAGAACCTCCCCCCGAGGTTCACCGATCATCTATGTCATTTTCCTGATCTTTCACTCTCGCGTAGAGAAGAAAAACCAACTTCAATAGAGAAGGGAAGGGAGATAGAGAAGTGAGAGCAGATAGGGGGAGGATGGGAAATAAGATTGATTTACCTGTAAAGGAGAGGCTCCTTCTTAAGACCTCTCCTTACCAGTCGAGGTACATAGTAACCTAGCTATTCTTTGTCCTCTTCCCCGCCTTCTTTCCTAGCTCTTTTCCTATACCCTGTTGTTGAAAATGACTTATGTAGTCTTGGATACGGATATAACTTGCTCTAGAATCAGTATCTATTGAATCAGGAGGTGAGTGAGATTGTTAGAATTGGCAAAAGATCTTCTTATCTGGGCAAATAAGAGCCCACCAATTCTTTAAAGACCTTGCTCGTAAGCCTGGGCGCTAGCGCTTGGCCTTGGAATCTCAAACTGATGAGAGAGAGTCTGGATACTTTCTTACGAGGTATGCGAAGCATAGAGCTGTGTGCCGGGCAAGTCAGTTTTAAACATTTTGTAGTTGGAGTACTTTTTCTGCCTCTTCCCTCGGCGGAGGGGTAGGGCATATAAGGGGGGCTCAATCGAAGAAAGATGGTGTCAGTGACCAGAGAAGGTCCCTCTTTCTTTAGAGAATGCCAAGCTAATCACTCGTCAATAAGCAGCAGGAGAGGAACTGTGTTCATTAAATCATAGATTGAGATTTGGAAAGTGTGTTACTAGTTGAATTTCTCTGAGACCCTCTGTCTTTGACCCCTTATTCTCTCCTCGTCGGGCTTGGGCATACTAATTGTAATTATATATAATAATGAATGAAACTTTTTAATGACCAAAGTGGCTGTTGGGCAAAAAGCATCTTCTGTGGCTCAAGTATCACGACAAGCAAGCAATAATTCCTTTTTTATTTTATACTCTCTTCTATATTCTGCCGTATTTCCCTCATCTAGAGTGGATCTCTAAGTGGATAGAGAGCTTTGATTTGCTTCTCTTCTTACTTATTACTTAGTTTTTTTTCAATTCTCGAAAAATCAAAAATCAAGGGTGGTAGAAGGAACTAGCAAAAGAGGAGAGTTTGTTTTAGCGTGACGTGGCGAGAATGACGAATCTCGAGATGTTAGAAGGTGCAAATTCGATGTTTCGAAATTAAACTTAAATATAAATAAAAGGGTCTGGTTTTTGAGTTGCTTACGGTAAATTTATCCTCGAAAGAAAGGGGGGAGGGGTGCCGAGATCCTGGGCAGCGGGGTCTTCCCATCATGATCGACTAAAGGGAAAGTCGCAAAAGAGATATTGGTTCGAGTCCAATTCATGATTCCAGTTCAGAAGGACTTCATTCAATCGAAGAAAAGAAGGAAGCATTACGAACAGATAGCCAAAGCAGACAGGGTGACAAGATGTGACAACCAGAAGGAATCCTTTTCGCTTTCTCCAACAACGAATTCGAAAGTAAGCAAAATATTTTAGGCCTAGGGGAGAAGAGATCTATCTTTCATCCGTCTTCTCGATCACCTTAAGCTGCCTTGATGGAAATCTAACTTCCTTTATTCAACAACTCAACCAGAACGGCAGAGATTCTGAAATTTACCAGGAATTCCGCTCTCATTTTACTGACGAACAATTCCGTCGCGCAAATGGGTTGCCCCTTCCCTAATGAATGAGATAAGAATGATCAGTAACCAGAATGAGTATTCAATTCAATCATAATAAGGGGGCCACCGATGTCGAGGGGGTAGTTAAGGTCAGAGGGTGGAGAATTGTGAGGGCGAGGGCGGCGAAAGGCCTAGCCCAAGGCATTGGCGAGCAAGTAAGCAAATGCCTATGCCAGGGTGCGGAGGCTGGCTGCCAAAACTACGCCAATTTGCTGTCGGAGTAGGCTAAAAAGGCGTACTCATGACAGCTTACAGAATACTTCAGGGCTGGAGTGAAGAGCCACAAAAGTACCAGTCAGAAACTGTAAAAAAAGGACCGAGAACTACATAAATAGGTCTGAGACTCACTTCCTTGAAAAGAGGGAGAAAGAGTTATGTAGGCAGCGACCATTCAAGAAATGTAGTGGTTTTTTCCGACCTTTTAGGGTAAAATGTAAAAAAATACTGAAGAGTAGCTAAATGAAAGGCAGCGAAAGGGATCCCCATACGTGACAGGGGAGGCACGAGCGGGGAATATCATAAACTCGAACAAGACCAGGGTCCACCGACCTAGAAGAAGATATAGATAGAGATGGGAAAACAGATTCAGAGGTAGATTTGTCAAAGGACACAGACACAGGTACATAAGGAATCACATCATCACCTCCTTTTGCCTATGTCTCCCAAGCGGAGCTTCCCAGTCAGTTGGTCAAAAACAACTCAAGGTTCTCTTCCTATGGTGCTTTCAGTCTCATTTGATGCTTATCAAAATCAGCGAGTTCTCGTCCCATACTCAAGTCTGACTTCGATCATCGTCTCCCGTCTGTCCAAATTTTGATGTCACCGGACCTCATACAGCAACTTCTCCCTCACCTTGTCCAAGCTTGATCTTCGCGACCTTAAGCCGAGCAACTCGAGACGAGGCCTTTTTGAGATAGGCCTTAGGCAGCTAGGCCAGCTGTAGCTATATCTGATCCGTTTGTTCCGCTGTGAATGCTATTGTTATCGTATGAAGTGGTTTTCCCGGCTTCCGTACCTTCTTCAACGTCTTCGGCTTTCACTTTCAAGAGAGAGAAGGAACCCGAGGATATCACTCCTAACCCAAAAAAGGAAAGGCAGACTGTCTCCGGGGACTTATGATCCTTCTATTTCAAACATTTTACTTTCTAAAGCCTTAACGTCCTGCTTCAAACTTAGGAAACCGTGCTTACTTTCGTCCGGGGATGGATAGGAAGCTTCTCTTCCGCTCCTACTTCGTAAGGAAGTTGAGTCCCTTCTCCCTTTGCTACTTACTTTGCTAGCTCTTTCTGTGTTTCGGGTATTCTATCATTCATAATCATGTCGATACCATACTTTAGCTATCTTACGTGAAGCTGAATTAGGTTTTTTTGGTGGTCTCGTTGAAAGAGAAGTCATAGTAACCCTTGAGTCCATAGTTGCTAAGCACAATGAGACTAACCAAGCAGTTGGCGAGATCCAAAGAGTAGCCTCGAATGCAGACCAGAGATCTGACTTAGAAAGGAATCGAATGAACCTTTAGCCCGGGATTAGAGTAATAGCCCTTGGTTCAATCCTTTCGTTCTAGGTAGTCCCTTTATCAGTTCTCGTCCTCCTCCTTCTTCCTTGTCTGATCCTGATGGCTTGGCGCGAGAAGGATTAAGAATCATCACAATCAATAGAGAAACCGGAAATAAAGAGTCCAACCATGGCAGGAAGGGCGTTAAGCGTAAAAGAGAAGGAGCGCTTCGGCGCATATGATACAAGAAAGAAATGGGAATCCTTACGTTAAGCAAAGGGCATTTCTGGTTAGTGAATAGCTCTTTTCTTTCTTTTCGTATAGTAAATTACACAATAGTCGCTAGCTGTCTCCATTGCCGGTCTTCCTCTTTGGCTAATTGTTCAATAAAGCGGTGCTTTAGTTGCCGTTGTTTCTGGTGAGTTCATATCCGCAGTTGTGCTAGAAGAAAAGAAGGGACGTCGAGCTAATGGGATAGATTCAGTATGAATCTGACTCGAGCAATTTCTTTCTTTTTCACGGATGAGTTTAAAAGAATTACACTAATTAACTTCACTCAGACTTGACTGAAAGCAGGAATATTTAAATAATCATATCCTCCTCTCTAGCCTTCAACGTCCGATTTGCACTTGCTGTAAGGAAAACAGAGGAAGATCTCTAGCATAAAGAGAGAAAAGGGAGAGCGTACTTTCCTGCCTATAGAAGGAGCGGAGGATGAGAATAAGTTGTGAACGTAAGCGGTGCACATGAAACGTATGCGCTCTTTGAAATAACCATTTTTTGCAAGGTAACTCGAGCAAACTAGAAATTGCAAAAGGTAGGTCGGATCAACGCGTAGAGAAATGCTATCCGACTTGATCACGCGTTTACTGGCTATTCAAATTCAACTTTTTCTTTTTTTATATTTTTTTGGTGTTCCGTGTGGGCTGTCTCCTCTATCAAAATAGTAAGAGAAAGAGAAGGAAACGGGGAAGAAGCGGGGTAGAGGAATTGGTCAACTCATCAGGCTCATGACCTGAAAACTGCAGGTTCAAATCCTGTCCCCGCCTAATCACTTTTTATGCTGTTGAGGTAGGGATTTGCTTTGTGTTCCGTGAGTGAAAGAGATTCGTCTTCCTGAATGGAGTGCGCGGGAAGAGAAAAACCAAAGAGAGTAGCACTACACTTCAACGGAAAAAAAAGAAATAACATAGATAGATAGGCAGAACCAAACCAGAAGAATTGAATTGTTTGAAATAAGTGAATTTTATCCACCAGTTGAGGCCTGGTTGAGAAAAAATTCTGACCTACAGGTGAACTCCGAAAAGCCCGTAGCGTAAGTGTGTGTTTTGACAAAAGTCTTTGTCTTTCCCTTGTTGGGAAAGGGGGAGCGGAAAAAAAAGGAAAACAAGTACGAAATGAACTTTTTGGTGTTTATAATGTTCTTTTTTTATGTTCTTTGTATGGCTTTTTTTGACCCTTTCGGTGTACTCGGCTTTGATTTCAGTCTGATTTTGGTAAAACTGGAATCCATGCTTCTTTTGAGATCCTTCCGCCTCCTCTTTAGTCGTCTTCTTGGTTGGGAGGTGCCCCTTTTTATTCTTGATTGTATCGTCGGTTCGGTAGTAGGTTCCAGCTTGCACATGATGGATCCAGCAGGATGGGAGGATGGAAGCTCTTCGCGCGTACCACAGTCCGAGCCCAGTGTGAACCACGCACCTGACCCAGCAGAGCCTGTTGCCCCTGACCCTGACGTTTACCATCCTCTACTAGATGACAACACTCGTCGCGCCGAACTAGATGAGCGCGCGGGGTTTCATTTTGCAGAGTTGTCTGACCAGAATAAAAACTCGATTTTGGACTCTCAAGTCATTATAGAAAGAGCCATTGAGAAGGCTCTGCTCTCCGACGGGTATTCCCGGGATGAGCTAAATGAACTTAGCAAACGAAACGAAATTCGGGGCTTTTTGTTCTACCCGCAGGGGAAACTTCTTTCTTTAAGAAAATACAAAAAATATGTGGAAGAAGTTTCATTTGGGACCCACCGGAGCAAGCCTTATAAAGATCTTATATATGCCATCTCTGCTTCAAAGCTATTTCTCAAAAAAGTGAAACCTCTTAAGAAGTGGGAATTAAGAAGAGTCTTCTAAGTTGACCATGATTAGTGTAGCTGAAAAAAGCTCGCTTCACATGGGCGACTTTTATTTCTCATTCACAAATCCATCTTTGTTCATCTTTATTAGTCTCGCTTTTGGGTTGTTCTTGGCTTTTTTTCTCTTTAAGTGGTTCAGATCATTCATTAAAAAAAAACTCGCAAATTCCAGTGGCATTCTCCTAAAATGGAAATGGAAAAATTCTGAATTATATACTAGAAAAGGGTATATTAGTATAAAAATGGTATAAATAAATAAAAAATGGAATTCTCGTCCAGAGCTGCGGAACTCGCAAGTCTATTAGAAAGTCGAATTAGCAACTTTGTCCCCCGTTTTCAATTGGATGAGATCGGTCGAGTGGTGTCCGTTGGAGATGGTATTGCACGTGTTTATGGATTGAACGAGATTCAAGCTGGGGAAATGGTGGAATTTG
>Ga0157365_10001149_pt1 | contig 11084 bp, 12 predicted proteins | sample AttsexASBM3_FD_111478 | JGI IMG/M metagenome (GOLD analysis project Ga0157365, IMG submission 111478) | Fungus gardens microbial communities from leaf cutter ant in Ribeirão Preto, State of São Paulo, Brazil - Atta sexdens ASBM3 | ecosystem: Host-associated > Fungi > Mycelium > Unclassified ... | reverse complement strand
CGAATGCGTCCATTCAAACCGGATCGGCTCTAGGGCCGCGCCCGCGCGGACAGCAGCGCAGCCTGCGCCGCATCCCCTTGCGCCTGGGCCGCCTGCGACGCCCGTAGCCACAAAGCCCGCGCCGCCTGCGGGTCGGTGCGCTCCGCCGCCCGCGCGCCCAGCGCCAGCGCCCGCGTCATGGCGGCATAATCCCGCAGACTGCGCCGCAGATCCACAAGCCCCTGCGCCAGTGTCCCGGCTGTGCCGACATCCCCACGCGCCAGCGCATCCAGCGCACGGACTTCCATCACATCGGCCGCCGCAGCATCCGCCGCCTTGCGCCGCGGGGGCGGCAGGGCCGCGCGTGCTTCGGCCACAAGGTCGGGCCGGCCATTCGCATCCCCGATGCGCGCCAGAATCAGGCTGGCCCGCGGCAACAGCGCCGGTTGCGCCATCGCCACCCGCAGATGCGCGATGGCGTCGTTGTCCCGCCCCAGCCGGTGCAACGCCGCCCCCTGCAACAGGTCGAACGCCGCATCGGGCGTCCGCCCGCGCAGACGCAATGCCGCCGATGCGGTGTCCAGCGTGGCCAGCGCATCGGCCGGCTGGCCCGACGCCAACTGCATCACCGCCAGATTATAGGCCGCATCCCCCAGCCCCGGCGCCGTGTCATGCGCCAGCGCCAGCGTGAAGGCCCGCCGATATTGGCGCATTGCCTCGTCCGGGTGGTCCTGCGCGGCTGCATCGCCCCCCACCTGCATCGCCTGCGACAGGGCCGGATCGGCGGGTTCATGCACCCCGCCACCGCACGCACCCAGCGCCAGAAGCGCCGCCACCACAGCGGCCCGGCGCACCACATCCCGTGACACCACAACCGGGGGCATCACGGCTGCACCCGCTCGGGCGGAAGGCGCACCGGCGGCGCACCGGCATTGCCCCCGCCACCCAGAACCCAAAGCCCCCGCAACTGTTCCGTCAGCTTGCGCAGCGAATCCGACATCGCCTGCGCCTCGGTGATCAGGGCCGGTAGTTCCGCCGCCGTGCGCGCAAGATCGTCAGTCATGGCCGGCACCCTGGGCGTCGCCTTGCGCACGTCGGCACTGGCCGCGCGCAGGTTGCCCATCGTGCCGTCGGCCTTGGTCATGACCCCGCCAAGCTGCTTTTCAATCGGCTGAAGCTGCGCCACGGTCTTGTCCAGTGTTGCGATCATCGCCTCGGCCTGCCGGATCAGGGTGTCGTCCTCCAGCAACTGCCCGACAGACCCCTTGCCCTTGTGAATGTCGGTCACAGTGGTATCGAGTTGCGCCATCATGTGATTGGCGTTCGCCAGAATCGGCAATGTCTGCGAACGGATGTCGGACACGGTGCGGGTGATCATGTCAGCGGGGTTGGGCTCGACCGTGGCGTCCAGCGCGGCATAGTCCCAGTCCATCGCCTGACCCTTGCCGCGCGAAATCTCGATGTAACTCGCCCCCGCAACCACGAACCGCCGCCGGATCACAGCCGTGCTGTCACGGCGAATGAAGGTCTTGAGGTCCGGGTCGATGTCGGCCACGGCATACATGCCGCCATCCTCGTTCAGGCGAATGCGCCGGATGCTGCCGGCCCGGATGCCCAGTGTCTCCACGTCATCGCCCACCGCAAGCCCGGCCACGCCGGATTCGGGCAGAATGATCCGCAAATGCTCCGGCGGGGTCAGCCAGTTGCGCAGCACGCCGGCCTCCACCACCGCGGCCCCCAGCAACAGCAGGGCCACCAGCACAAGAAACCCGACCCATTCGTCGGCGTAGCGCAACCGCGAAAGCGGCCGTGATCCGGACTGGGAACGCCATTGAAACATCAGGCAGATTTCCTCATCGCGAACAATCCCTCGTCGATCAGATGCAGCCCATGCGTGAACAACGCCCGATGGGGCCGCCATTCCGCCATGCTGCGCACCAGCAGCACCACCGCCGCCCCCGCATGCCGCACGCGCGTCACCTCATCCAGAAACGGCGTCATGATCTCATGCTCCGCCCCGGCAATCGGGTTCTCCAGCAACAATAACGCCGGCGGCCCCAGAAAGGCCCGCACACACGCCGCACGCAACAAATCCCCCACCGACAGGCGCTGCGGCGGCGCCACCGGCAGGCCCGGCAGGCCGAACCCCTCCGCCAGGGCCACCGCTTCCTGCACCACCACGCTTTCGCGCCGCGTGGTGTGGTGCAATTGCGGCAACAGGATGTTGGCATCCGTGCCGATGCCGTCCAGCCAGGCCCCGCGCCGCGAAATCCGCCCGATCCGCCCGCGCAACGCATCGGCCTGCAATTCCGCCAGATCCCGCCAGTCCAGCCCCTGGCACCGCGCCGCGCCCTGCGTCAGCGTGACAAGCCCGCTGCACAGATCGGCAAACATCGTGCCCCGGTCGGCATCGCGGCAGGAAATCACCGCACAATCCCCCGGCATCAGCCGCAGGTCATAGGGGGCTGGCGCAAACCCCGTCTCGTCAAACGATGGCACAGCGCCCAGCAACTCCAGCACAGGTTCCACCCCCGCCATGTCAGAGGCCCAGACTGAACAGGATGGTCACGATCATGACCATGGTGATCCCTCGCGAAAACGACCGCGGCAAAAGCGCTGAAACCCCCTCATGCGGGGCGGCGGTCAGGCCGGTCAGGCAACTGCCCACCCCCACGAAAAACCCCACAAGCACAAACCGCGCCGGAATGGCCACGAAATCCAGGCCGCTCATGCTGGTCACCACATCGGTCATGAAACTCCAGACCGAACTGTTGGTCGCCGCGGTCACGCGGCTTGCCGCATAACCGATCAGCAACGTCGTGAACGTATACAGGATGCCCAGCGTAAAGCCCCCGACCGTGAACGCCACCGCCCGCGGCAACAGCAACAGCAGAAACGGGTCAAGCCCCATCCCCTGCATGCCCCGCACCTGCCCGCTGGTGTTCATCAGCCCCAGTTCGGCCGTGGCCAGCATGCCGTTGCGCCCCAGCAGAATCACCCCCACCAGAATGGGCGCCACCTCCCGCACCAGAACACTGACCAGAATCGAACCCGTCATCTGCGCCAGCCCGGCAAAACCCAGCCAATAGACCGTCTGGCTGACCACCCCGATCCCCGCCAGAACCGCCGTCACCAACGTCGAGACAAGCCCCCCAGCCACAATCTCACGCAGGCAGCGGCGAAATTCCGCCCGCACCGTGCGCCGCCAGCTATGCGGGCGCAGGCTTTCGCGCACGATGCCCCACGCCACCCCGATGAACACCAGCGTAAAACGAGCCTGCCCGCGCGCAGCCCGCCCCAGGCGCCCGCACTGCCCAAGCCCCCACGCCCACAACCGCCAGCCCGCCTGCCGCGGCACGAACCCGGAAAAGCGCGCCATCACCGCTGCCCCACCAGCGTGTAGGTCCGGCCCACCCCCGTGCCCGGCGCAAAAAACGCGCCGCGCGTGCGAAACAGATAGCGGTCGCGCATCACGGCAAACACCGCTTCGGTCACCTGGATCGTGCCATAGTCCGACCCGCCCTGCGCCATGCGTTCGGCCACCGCCATGGTCCGGCCCCACACATTGAACACCGGCGGCTCCGCCCCAAGATAGCTGCCCAGCACCGGCCCCACATCAACCCCGATGCGAAAGATCGGGTCGATATCGGCTTCGGACAGCATCACAAGGGCGGCTTCACGCACCTTCAGCGCAGTTTCCAGAATGCGCGCGGGTGCTGTCTCGTCCACTGTTTCGGCACAGCCGGCCACGCACACCAGCCTGTGGCCCACGACCTTGACCGAAAACAGGCCACATTCGCGCGCAATTTCCTGCACGCGCCGGGCCAGCCGGCCCACAACGCCGATCACGCCCCCCACCTCGTTCCGTTCCGACATGGGCGGGTTGGTGAACGAAATCACCATGATCGCCACTGCCGGAAACAGCCCTTCGCGCAACGGCACATCATCGCGCGGGGGCAGCAGGAACGCATCGCCAAACTGTTGCAACGGGTGGCCATCGGCCGCCCCGCCCGCCGTCACGACCAAACCACCCCCGGCCGGCAGGGCGTCGCGGCGCGCGTCCTCGCCCTGCCGCAGGGCAAAGCGCGTGGACGCAATCCCGGCAATCACATCAATAAACGGCGCCGCCGAGACGGTGCGCCCGGCATCTTCCAGCACCACCAGCCCATGCACCCCGCCGCCACTGCGAAACGGGCGCACATGCAGCGCCTGCGTCTCGGCCGCGTGCATGAACACACGGTGGAAGGGCTGCGTGCGCGGATCGGCCTCGGCGCGGGGCACATCGAACGCCCCGCCATCGATAATGGCCGTGAAAAACGCCCCCATCTCGGCCCGCGAATATTCAAATCCGCCGCTGTGCGCGTCATAGGCCACATCGAAGCTGTCTTCGCACACCAGCCGTTCGCCCGCATCGCGCATCCGCCACAGCGACGCCCGACGCGCCTGCGTCACACGCGCCAGAACCTCGGTCAGCACCAGCGGTTCCTCGGCCAGATCAAACAGGCCCGGCACCGCCGCCACCCGTGCCAGCGCCGCCCCTTCTTCCTCCGCCAGCGCCCGCGCCGTGGTCAGCTTGCGGTTCGCGCGCTCCGTCAGGCGGCCCTGTCGCACCAGAAAGCCCGCCAGAATCACCGTCAACGCCACCACAATCAGCGACAGAATGAAACTCTGCCGCCCGCTGGCACGCGCAAACCGCGCGAAGTCCGCCTCGTCCGCCACCAGCATCAGCACCCAGCCATCGCCCGCATTGCGGATCGCCGTGCTGACGACAATGAACGTCTTGTCCTTGCGGGAAACCAGCCGCGTGCCGAACCCCTCCACGCGATACTGGTCCCAGGCGCGCGCCAGAACCGGATACCGCCCGGGCGAAGGTGTCATGCGCGCCGGGTTCCAGCCCGCGTCACTGGCCACCTGCTGCATGATGCGCCCGGCCAGCAGGCGACCCTTCGCGTCCAGAATCAGCGCATGCCCCGACCGCCCGATCTTCAGCGTATCCAGAAACCCCGACAGGTCATTCAGCAGGATATTGACCGCAAACACATAATGCCGCCCGTCCATGCCCACGAACGGCTGCGCGGTCGTCACCATCAGGTTGTGCGTGTTGGCAAAGATATAGGGCTCGGACCAGAAGATCGCGTTGCCGCCCATTGCCCCCTGAAACCACGGCTGCGCGCGCACATCGAACGTGCCCGCATCCAGCGTATCGGCCTTGACCACCTTGCCCGCAGGGTCATAGGCGGTGCTGACAAAGTGCCGCCCGGCAGTGCCGCTTTCCAGCGTTGTGACCGTCACCCCGTGGCCGCCCGCACTGGTGCGGATCATCGAGATATGGCCGTCCTCGTCCGCCAGATAGAACGAGTCAATCTGCGGCACCTGCCCCAGCATGCCAACGGCGTGCGCACGAAACACGGTGTCGATGTCAGCCGCGGGCACCTGCGCCAGCATCCGCGAATCAATCGCCGCCCCGCTGGCGGCGGGGGCAAGATAATCGGCCACCTTCTGGGTGACATAGTCCCGCTGCACCGTCAGGATATCGCCGGACAGCGAAAACGCACCCTGCCGGTTCACCTGATAGGAACGCCAGCTCACCCCCGCGATGGTCAGCACCACCAGCAAAACGCCGCCAACCGGCACACCGACCCGCAGCAGAAAACGCCTCAGCCTTCGGCCTTCCTGGCGCCTGGGGTCAATGATCTGGTCCGATGCCAAATCCGTCTCCTTTTCCTGGGCCTGATGGCAGGCCGGGGCGGGGCCCCATGGCCGCGCATTGTGGCGGGAACAGGTGGGGTCGTGTCAATTCGTAACCGGCGGCGCGGCCTCGTCGTCGTCCGGCGCGTTCCAGATCGGATCTGTCACTTTTCCCAAAAACGCCTTGTGCGCCGCGCGCTCGGCCTCGGTCGCCACGACGCGGCGCGCGGTGCGAGCCCCCACCGGCGCATAACGCACGGCGGCCGATTGCCCGTCCCCGCCGCCGGCAAACCCCAACCCGCGCTGGCGCCCGCCCATCAGCTCCAGATAAACCTCGGCCAGCAGGCGGCAATCCAGCAGCGCGTTATGGGTCGTGCGCGCCGACAGATCGATGGAAAACCGGCGGCACAACGCATCCAGGGAATTGGGCAGGCCGGGAAAGCGCGCCTTGGCGATCTCAAGCGTATCGACCATGCGCGTCAGCGGCAGGCCCGGCATCTTCGCCCAGCCCAGTTCATGGTTGATAAAGTTGAAGTCGAAACGCGCATTGTGCGCGATCAGTTCGCTTTCGCCCACAAAGTCCAGAAACCCTTTTGCAACATCGGCAAATTTCGGCTTTCCGGCCAGATCCTCGATCGAGAACCCATGCACGCGCGTGGCCTCGGCCGGGATGTCGCGCTCGGGGTCGATCAGCACATGAAAATGCTGCCCCGTCGGCAGGTCGTCGATCAGCTCAAGGGCTGCGATCTCGATCACCCGGTCCCCGGTCGCCGGGTCCAGACCGGTTGTCTCGGTATCGAAAAGCACAGATCGTTTCATCGAAATTCCCGTTCCATCCGGCGCACCAGTGCCCGCACCTCTCGCCCTGTCCGCGCCAGCGACGCGCCAGTGTGGATCACCACATCCGCGCGCGCGCGCTTGCGCCCGTCGGGCATCTGGCGCGCAATGATGCGATCCGCCTGCGCCGCACTCATGCCCCGCCGGCGCGCCACGCGCTGACGCTGCACCGCACGCGGCGCCGAAACCACCACAACCAGATCGCACATCCGGTCAGCCCCGATCTCGATCAGCAGTGGAATGTCCAGCACCACCCACGCCACGCCACGCCGCCGCCACGCCGCCAGAAACCGCCCGCGCGCTGCGCGCACCATCGGGTGCAAAATCCGCTCCAGCCCGCGCATCAGCACCGCATTGCCAATCACCGCCTGACGCAACACCGCCCGGTCGATCACCCCGCCCTGCACCGCCTGCGGCACCAGCGCCGCAATCGCCGGCACCGCGGCACCGCCGGGCGCCTGAAGCGCATGCACCGCGCGGTCGGCATCGAACACCGGCATCCCGCACGTCTGCAGCATCGCTGCAACCGTGCTCTTGCCCATGCCGATCCCGCCTGTCAGCCCCAGCACGCGCATGCGTCAGGCCAGACCGACGCCGGCCACCTGCTCCACCTGCGCGTCAACCTCCGGGTCGCGGCCGAACCACGCCGCAAAGCCCGGCCGCGCCTGATGCAGCAACATGCCAAACCCATCGACCGTCGCCAGCCCGCGCGCACGCGCCTGCGCCAGAAGCGGCGTCAGACGCGGCACATACACAATGTCCGTCACCACCAGATCCGGTGCCGCCGCGGACAAATCGGGCGCAAAATCCTCGGCCCCACCGCCATGCATGCCCAGAGACGTGGTGTTAACCAGCAGCGTGCAGTCCCCGATGCACGCGGGCCATGCGTCCCACGCCACGACCTCCCCCGCACCCAGCGCCCCGACCAGCGCCTGCGCCCGGGCAGCCGTACGGTTGGCCACCCGCACCTCCATCCCCAGATCCAGCAGGGCCGCCACCACCGAGCGGGCCGAACCGCCGGCCCCCAGCACCATCGCCCGCCCGCGCAACGCCACACCATGCGCGCGCAGGTTCTCGACAAACCCATGCCCGTCGGTCGATTGCCCGGCAATGCGCCCATCCGGCAGAAACGTCAGCGTGTTGACCGACCCCGCCCGCAACGCCGAACGGTCGTGCACGTCGCACAGGGCAAAAGCGTCTTCCTTGTGGGGAATGGTCACGTTCACACCCCGGAACCCGGCCGCCTGCAACCCGCGAACCGCCGTCTCCAGGCGCCCCGGCTGCACCGCCAGCGGCAGATAGGCTCCATCGATGCCATAGCGGCGCAACCAGAAATTATGCAGCAACGGCGAGCGCGAATGCGCAATCGGCCAGCCGATCACACCCGCCAGCCGCGCCTGCCCGGTGATGCCCTGATGGGGGAAAACATCCTGTGTCATGCCGCGTGATACCGCGCCAGTGCCTGCGGCAGCAACCGCGCCAGACGCCCGGCCCATTCGGCCTCGCCCCCGGGCGTGCCGACCAGATCCTGCCGGATTTCCAGCTCCACATACGGCAGGCCACGGGCCTCGGCGTGCTGCGGGATGGTGTAATCCGACGTGTCGCTCAGGGAATAGGGCTCGTTCTCACCCACGCTGGGCACGCCGTCCTCCAGCATCAGCGCCGCCAGAATCTGCCCAAGGCGCGGGTCGCGGTTATACAGCACGCCCACGTGCCACGGGCGGTCGAACCCGCCCATGCGCGGGGTGAAACTGTGCAGCGCAATCACGGCCGTCGGCGTGCCGGCCGCCATGCGGGCATCAATCTCGGCGCGGATGCGCGCGTGATAGGGCGCCAGAATTTCGTCCTCGCGCGCGCGCCGCGCGGCAGCGGACATGCCCTGATTGGCCGGAACCGGCGTGCCGTCACTGACCGGCGGGATGGAGGTCGGGTGCCCCGGCGCACGGTTGCAGTCGATCACCAGCCGGGAATAGACCTGCTCGATCAAAATCGTGTCCAGCTGCGCCGCAAGGTCGCGCCCGACACCAGCCATCCCGATGTCCCATGCGATGTGCCGGTCCCATTCCGGCACGGGCACCCCCAGGTCGCCCAGCGCACGCGGCACGCGCCGCCCGCCATGGTCACTGACCAGCAGAAACGGGCTGACATGCGAACGCCCGACCGCCACGACCGGCACAGGGTCGCCCGCGCCCAGCAGGCGCACATCGCTGCTCAAACCATCCACACCATAATCCTTCCCCACGCCCGGGCCACTCCGGCGGGCGCACCATATCGCGCCCGACGCGGCGATGAAACCGGCTCCGCCAGCCCGCGGAACTCAGCCCACAAGGCGCCGCATCTGCGCCGCCGCATCGGGCGCAGACCAGTCGATCGGCCCGCCATGGCGCGCGACCTCGGCCCCGGTTTTGTCCACCACCAGCGTGACCGGCAGTTCCTCGAGATTCAGGGCCTCCATGATGGCGGTTTTCGGGTCGAAATACCCCGTGAACGGCGCCGTGTGGTGCCGCGCCAGAAACGCCCGCACGACCGCAGGCCCACCCCGGTCCGCCGACACCACCACCAGCGCCGGGTCGTCCGGCCCCAGACGCCCCGCAAGGGCCGCCAGACGCGGCAATTCCAGCACGCAGGGCGGGCACCACGTCGCCCACACATGCACAATCACCCCGCGCCCGCGCCATTGCGACAGCGGATGCGCAACGCCCGATGCGTCGTCGAACACCAGGTCGGGCAACGGGTGCTGCGCGCGGCGCGCAAGATCGGCCAGGTTCGCGGGTTTTTCGTCCGCATCCTGCGCGCGCAAGGGTTTGCACCACGGCGGCACGGCAAGTAGGGTGCCCCCAAGGATCAGGGCCTGCCTGCGGTCAAGGGCGGGTTTCCAAGGCGATGCAAAAGGATTTCTGTACATCATGTCTTCTTCGGATGGGCTGCCGCCGGACACGCACCCCAAAAATTCGGGTGCCGCCAACGCACAATGGGGTGGCCGCTTTGCTGGCGGGCCATCGGCGATCATGCAGGATATCAACGCATCGATCAGCTTCGACAAGGCACTTTGGCGTCAGGACATCGCAGGATCGCTCGCCCATGCCGCCATGCTGGCCAAGGTCGGCATCCTGTCGCAGGACGATCTGGCCGCCATCCGCACCGGCCTGGGCGACATCGCACAGGAAATCGAGGCCGGACGCTTCGACTTCAGCCAGGATCTCGAAGACATCCACATGAACATCGAGGCCCGGCTGTCCGAGCGCATCGGCGAAGCCGGCAAGCGCCTGCACACCGCGCGATCGCGCAACGACCAGGTGGCGACGGACTTCCGCCTGTGGGTGCGCGACGCCATCGACGGCATCGACACCCAGGTCGCCGCCCTGATGCACGCGCTGGCCACCCGCGCGCTGGAACATGCCGGCACCGCCATGCCCGGCTTCACGCACCTGCAAACCGCGCAGCCAGTGACCTTCGGTCATCATCTCATGGCCTATGTCGAGATGCTGTCGCGCGATCGCGGACGTCTGGCCGATGCGCGCGCACGCCTGAACGAATGCCCCCTCGGCTCCGCCGCCCTTGCGGGCACGTCCTTTCCCATCGACCGGCGCATGACCGCGCAGGCGCTGGGCTTCGACCGCCCCACGGCCAATTCCCTCGATGCCGTGTCGGACCGTGACTTCGCGCTGGAATATCTCTCGGCACTGACCATCATGGCGATGCACCTGTCGCGCCTGTCCGAGGAAATCGTGATCTGGTGCTCGGCGCCGTTCAGCTTCGTGCGCCTGTCCGACGCGTTCACGTCCGGTTCGTCCATCATGCCGCAAAAGCGCAACCCCGATGCCGCCGAACTGGTACGCGCCAAGGTCGGGCGCATTGCGGGATCGCTGGTCGGGCTGCTGACGGTGATGAAGGGCCTGCCGCTGGCCTATGCCAAGGACACGCAGGAAGACAAGGAACCGGTCTTCGATGCCACCGACGCCATCGTGCTCAGCCTTGCAGCCATGGACGGCATGATCCGCGATCTCAGCGCCAATGAAACCCGCATGCGCGAATTCGCCGGGTCGGGCTTTTCCACCGCGACCGACCTTGCCGACTGGCTGGTGCGGGTTCTGAAACTTCCTTTCCGCACCGCCCACCATGTCACGGGCCGCATCGTCGGCCGGGCCGAGGCCATGGGCGTGGACATCGCTGAGCTGTCGCTGGCCGACATGCAGGCCGAAGAGGCCGGCATCACCCAGGACATCTTTTCGGTTCTGACCGTCGAAGCCTCGATCGCATCGCGCACCAGCGAAGGCGGAACCGCCCCGCAGAATGTCGCAGCCCAAGCCCGCGCATGGCTTGCACGCCTGTCGGAAGGATCAGCGCCATGACAGCCGCCCGGATCTTGATTCTGGTCGTTATGGCCGGGGTTTTCGCCACATCGCTCTCGGCGTGCGGCAAGAAGGGTCCGCCCCATGCACCGGGCCCCGATAACCGGATTATCTATCCCGGGAATTATCCGCCGGTCGATTGACCGCGGCGGCATGCGTGCCCCCATTGCGGGGTCGCAGGTTGCGGCGCATCGGGTGTGCGTGCGTAAACATGTCGGGGAAAGTTTT
>Ga0157365_10001148_pt1 | contig 11085 bp, 13 predicted proteins | sample AttsexASBM3_FD_111478 | JGI IMG/M metagenome (GOLD analysis project Ga0157365, IMG submission 111478) | Fungus gardens microbial communities from leaf cutter ant in Ribeirão Preto, State of São Paulo, Brazil - Atta sexdens ASBM3 | ecosystem: Host-associated > Fungi > Mycelium > Unclassified ... | reverse complement strand
TCTTGGCGCCCGCGATGTCGCAGGTCGGCTCATACTTCGTGAGCAGGACGCCCACGAGTTCGGGCACGATATTGGCGCCGAGGCCTTCGATCATGGTGATGGTGCTGTCAGTGTCGCTCATGGACGTTTCTCCGTTGGGGTTTGGGGTGTCCTGCAGTCACGTCGGCGCTTTGCCGACCGTGGATCGCACCGCTTCCGCCGCGATCGATGCGGCCGGCTGCGGGGAATTCTTTTCCGCGAGCGCGTGCACGGCAGCCGTCGCAACTAGGCTCGCTTCATGCTGCGCGGTCGTGTTGTCGGGGATCAGCAGCGGGATGGCCGACAGCGCGAGTGTGTCCGCCAATCCTTCGTTGAGACCGAAATGCGCGCCGGCGATCGAGCCGATCAGCAGCGCGCCGCCCTGCAGCGTGGTCGGCTGACGCAGCCAGGACAGAATGCGGACCTGGTTCATCGGCCGTCTCCATTCAGGCCCACGCGGTAAAAAGCATGGTGCCCAATCGTGATCTGGGGCGACCGGCCAGCGGCCCACACGGGGCGCGGCGAGGTGGTCGCGTAATAGCTGTCGGACCCGCGCGTCAGGTCGTGCAGCGCGCCGCCAATCATCAGCGTCGCCATCGAGAGCGCGGCACGGAACAGAGGGTCTTCATCCGTGACCGCGCGGATCTGCGACAGGTTCGGGTCGTCTGCGTTCCAGCAGGAAAACTGCCACGGCATGGTGCACACGCCTGACACGCTCTCTCCCCACCAGCCGGGCTTGGCTGCGCGGTTGCGGATCACGTTCAGGATGGCCTGCATCCCGGTGATGCCCTCGCCGCGGGCTTCACCCCATGCAGTCTTGGCGGCGATCTCTGCAGGCGTAATCATGCCGCGTCCTCCGCGAATGCGGGGAGCTCAGGAACTGGATCGAGAACAAGCGGCTCGACGCCGAGCTTTTTCTCGTAGATCCGATAGGCCTGCCGATCCTCGACACGTGCCAGACGCTGATCGTACGCGCGGCTGTGCCAGAGGTGCGCTTCGTCGCGCCAGTGGTCTGCTGTGCGCTCGGCCGCGTCGCGCTCAGTGCGCATTGTGGACAAATCCGCGATCAGCTTTCCGCTTTCGAGGCGCTGATAGTTCACGAACGCTGTATTGTCGGCGATCTTGTTCTTGCGCAGGTAGACTGCCACGCCCAAGAACAGGACGAAGAGCGCGCCGGGCATCCCAAGCGGCGCCAGGAAGCCAATGAGCTGACCCAACGGCATCTTACGGCTCCAGGATCGCAAGGCACACCAGCGCTTCGAGAAAAGCCCATCCACCCCACCCGATGTGGCCAGTGGGCGTCTCGACATTCCAGGCGAGCGAGAAATAGACGAACAGCCCGGTGTAGGCAGCCACACGCCGGACTCTGTGCCAGTGATAATGCGCACCGAATGCCTGCCCGGCACCTGCGGCCATCGCCAGCGCGGCCATGTAATGGACAAGGTACCAGAACGACAGGAACTTGCTGATCGTGACAGTCTGGCGCCAATCGAGAAAAGCCTGAAGCGCCCAAAGCATTTCGACCATGCCGAGCGTGTAATCGAGCCACGGCCACCGGCGCAGAAGCTCGCGTGTCTCGATCCAGCTTTCGAGCGCAAGATGCAGGCGACGCCGCATCAGAAGGGACTGACCGGCAAAATCACGCAGGAAACAAGGAAAAGACGACGCATCAGCAGGACACCAGAAGTTCGGAATGTCCGGCCGCATCATTGTCATGGACAATGGCGCGTCGTGAGTATTAGGTTACCGCACGCGCATGAGTGCGGCAAGGAGATTTTAGTGCGGAAGATCGCGGTGGCTTTTGCTGCACTTGCGTTCACGGGCGCGCCGAGCGCTTTTGCCGAATGCCAGTGGAGATGGGATTGCTCAAGTGGACAATGCCGTCATGTCCCGCTGTGCAGCAGTCCGCTTGATATAGTACCGCCAGAGCCTGCCGGCGTCCCTCCGATCGTCCCTCCGTCTATCCAGCCGATCGCGCCCCCCACTCTCCCACCAATCGGGACCACCGCATGTCATCCAGCGCAAGTGTGCACTGGATTTGGCCAGTGCCATTGGCAGCAGGTGTGCCAGTGATCTGGGGGGCTATTGGGATTGCGTGGTTCGCGTGGTGGCTGACGGGGGCCATTCTCCCGGCCCTTGTTGTTCCGGCCGTCTTTGCCTGGATGACGTGGGGAGGCTACATGGACAGCGGATCTCTTCCTGACGAGCGTACGGCCTTAGTCATAGCCATTATCCTCACGATTGCTGGGGCCCCCTACGCCTATCACAAGCACCGGGCGCGCAAATCCGAACGTCTCCTGCATGGCGTCCGTTTCAACGGACACGGGGGCTGAGCAGGCGGCCATCCAGGGCGTTAAGCGTCGCGTCCTGAGTGTTCGCCAGGCGGTTTGCGATCCGGCGCGACACAGCTCCGGCCAGCGCATTGCCAACCATGGCGCCAGCGGCACCCCCGCCCGGGCCGCCGAGAATTTCACCCGTTACGCCAGTCCCCGCCATGCTTGCCAGACGGGGGCCAAGACCTTGCGCCATGTTTGCGGCCTTTGAGCTCGTCGCGAGATTGACGTTGGTGTCAGAGCCGCGCGCCTTGCCGAGGTCTATGCGAGAGGCAAGACGCATATCGTCGCGCAGCGTGGTCAGCGCGTCGATCTGCTCTTTTGTCACGCTGTCCGCCTCCCGATATCCAGACTTGTTCTGATCGCGTTTGATCGTATCGAGGAAGCTATCGAGCTTGCCGAGCTGCACTTCGCCTTGCGCGTTCGTCAGCTTGCGCGCCTGGAGATACCCCATGGCGTCGATCGGACGCGATGCTTCCTCGTATCGGGATAGGTAGCCCTTGAAGCCAGGCGCTCCGCCCTCGATGGCATCCGTGATTGTTGGCTTGAAGTCGAGGAGCTGCGATGCTGCTGTGTGACCGCTCGTCGCTGTTCCTCGCGCCGCGGGCGATACGATGTCGCCTAGATACTTGCGGACATTCCACAGGTTCTCAGGCAGAGCTGTGCCGTCTTCCTCAGAAACGTCATCCAACTGATCCATGACACGCTTGAGCGGCTCCTGAACTGTCGATCTCCCCCGGTTTGCGTCAATCAGGCTTTGCAGATGATCACGGATCGGCGCGGTATCGACAGGAGCCTGATTGCCGAAGATCTGCGGCCGAAGCTGCTGTTCTACGGCCGCGCGCGCCGCGATCGCGCTGTCCAGCTTCTCAGGGGTGCCGATGATCTGTTCAGCGTAGGCATTACGCGCGGCAGCATTCTGGGCGTCCAGTGCCTGGAACGGCGTCGGATTGGCGGCGCGTCGATTACGCTCGATCAAAGCCAAACCGGGATTGCCCGTCGCCTGTGACGCCGTCAGTTGTACACCAGGGATTTTCGACTGCACCAAGGCGACGGGTGCGCCTTTCCCGTATTCGTCATAGATCCGCTGCGCGAACTGATCGGCTTTCTTTGGGCTGGCAAAAAGTCCGATCTTCACCGGATCCGGCGCAGAAGCAGCGTTCGGTCCCGGTGATGCTGTGGCAGGAGTGTCCGCCGCGGCACCGGCGTCGGCTGCCTGAACGGCCTCAGCTTGTTCACGCGGCGCCAACGCATTGAGTGCACGGTCGGCCGCACGCTTGCTGCCTCCTGAGAGCGCATTGACAGCACCAGCAATCTTCGGGCTGAGCGCCCCAAGAGCGCCCCCGCCCAAGGCAGCGATGCGCGGGTCTTCACCTGTCAGCTCGGCAGTTCCCGCGCCCTGTGCGGCGCCGCCGACCGCGCGGGCCAGTGCGTTGCCGTGCGTACCGCTCAATAAATTGGCGGCTGCCTGAACGCCGCGACCGACGCCCGATGTCCCAGCCAGTGCGCTCCCGACGCCTGCTGTCCCTGCAGACAAAAGGCCGCCGACAAGCGCATCACCTGCCATGTGGCCGACACCCTGCGAATAAGGCGCGCCCCAATCGTTCGACTGCGCGGTCTCCTGCGCTGCGTCTGCTTTGGCCAGGCGCTGCGGGTCGATTGCAGTGCCAGCGAGTAGGCGGCTGACACCGGGAATATGGCTGGCAGCAAAGATCCCAGCCTTGTCGATCTGGCGGGCTGCCGCGTTCACACCATCATTCGTGAAAGTCGCCAGGTTGCCGAGCATCGTGCCCTGATGGGCCTTGGCTTTCTCTGGAAGCGCACCAGACGCACTATCGGGATCAGTGGCCCCAAACAGGTGATCGAAAGCATTAGCTCCATCCGCCGCCACGTGAGCAGCCTTGTCGTCATACCCGGTATCGCCTCCGAACAGGCGATCAAACGCGTCCTGCTTCGGTGCCGTTTTCGGATCCGCACCCACATCGACGCCCGGACCAGCAAACGGATCGTTGTCCTGCTGAGCGCCGCGATAGTTCGAAGCAACTGCACTGGGGTATGCCATGGTTTCCGGGTTCCCCCATTTGCTGCGGTCCGTGCCGCCATTGTAGGCGCTGAGCGCATCTTTCAGGTTCTTGTAACGGTCCAGATTTTCGGACAGCACGCGCGCACCGCCGTAGATGGCTTGTACAGGATCGTGCGGATCGATCCCGAGCCGGCGCGCCGTGTCGGGCATGATCTGCATGAGACCGATCGCACCAGCCTTGCTGTCCGGGCCATCTGTGCGCCCGCTGCTTTCGGTCTGCGCGACTGCGCGCAGCACATGCGGGTCAACGTTCCAGTATCGCCCCGCGCCCTCATAGGCGTCGTCAAGATCAGCCACCGGGGAGCAGTCCGGCCGCACCCATGGCGTTCACAGATGCCTTGAACTGGTCAAGCTGCCCAGATGACTTCATGGACTTGAGCATCTTCGCACGCTCTTCTGGCGACATGCGCAGCATCTGATAGGCGCGCGGGTCGAAGGTCTGGCTGAACTGCTGGTTCCACAGCTGGAACTTTGAGGCCGGAACGCCCTGTTTTTGCGCCTGGCTCCAGGCCTGGGCCTTCGCGTTGATGGCATCTTCATTGCCCATCAGCACATGCAGCATCTGGCGGTTCGTGCCGGTCTGCAAAGCGCTATTCGGGTTCGCATGTTCAGCCGAGGCGAGCTTCGCGTCTGTCCCGACGCCAAGGGCCGCGCTCTGTGCCTGAACCAATTGGGCCGCGAACTTGTTGAACGACTGAGAGGCCTCGATCCCGCTTTCGTTCCACGAGCCACCAGCATAGTTGTTGAACAATGACTGCGCTCGACGCAGGCGCTCGTATCCCGGGCCGCTGTTAAATTGGTCGAGATCGCCTTCCATGTTACCGAGCACACCGAGACGGTCATTGCGGTTTGCCGCCGCCTGCATGAGCGCGTTCGCGCCCTGCGCACTCGCTCCGGCCTGAGCAACCTGAGCCTGCACCTGCCCGGCCGCAGGCCCGGTCTGGAATGAACCCGGCTGTTGCTGCGGCTGTGTCGCGGCTCCAGCGCCGCTGAAATCCTGCGGACCTTGCTGCGCCGGCTGCGCCGCACCCGGGTAACGACCGCTTCCCATCACCTCAGGCGGCACGGTTGGACGCGCTTGCTGAGGCACAAGATTACCGGCGCCTTCCTGAGATAGTACGTTACCCATCGTCGTCTGCTGCGGCGTGCCATTCGCATCCGTGTAGCTCTGCTGGGTCGCTGCACCTTCGGGTGTGATCGTCTTGGATATAGGCGCGCCAGTCTCCGTGATCTGGCCGCCTGCGCCGGCAGACTGGCGGTTGACGACGCGTAGCTGTCCGCCATCATCTATCAGTTCGTTGCTGCCGAATGCGTCTGCAGCCTGCCCAGCTGCTGGCATTGTGCTGTCCATAAGACCGCGCACATTCTTGCGGATACCATCAGGCGTGTTCGGCATCCCGTCGTAGACTGACTGAGCCGTTTTCACATCGAACAAGCCCGCACGGATCCCGTGTTCAAGCGTTTTGCGAACGTCGTCCTTTGTGACCTTTGGATCTGAAAGCAAAGGTGCTGCGAGACCGGCCATCATACCCGCCTTGAGAGACTGGTTCTGGATCTGGGCGCGCTCATTGGTCAGGTTGGCGCCCTGCTGCGCTTGACTGGTCGAGACGGCATTTTCTGCGCCATAAGCAGCATCCGGATCCGCTGCAATCTTTGCGCGATAAGCAGAGGGATCGAACGTTCCGTCCTTCCCGATCGACGCCTGCGCGTCGCGGCCGCGCGCTTTGGCAGATGCGAGCTCCAGCTGCTGCTGGCGAAGTGCCAAGCGATTGCGCATGACGTCTTGCGCTTGGCTATACTGTCCAAGAAGATTCGCCGGCTGCGCGACGCCCTGTCCTGCCTGCAGGACGATGTTGGGATCGATCGCCATCAGAAACCCGAGCTCCCGCCGTTCATGAGCTGGCTATACATCGCGTATTGGGACAGCGCGTTGGTCGAGTTCGTCAGGCTGCTACCGAGAGCATTGGCGGAGCTGACATCGCCCGCCGCAAGTGCGTTGGCGCCTGATGTCGAATACTGGTTCGACGCACCGGCAGCAGTCAGAGCGTTCTGCGCGCTGTTCTCGGATGCCGACAGGCCCATCTGCGCTTCGGTGTTTGATCGGTTGAACTCGCTGTTCAGTGCGTTCTGATAGGTATTGGACTCGTTCATGAAGTTCTCTGAACTCGTCCCGAGAGCGTTCGCAGCTCCAAGCTGATCCTGATACAGATTCTGATAGTCACTCTCAGCCTGCGTGGTCGCGTAGTCAGTAGCGCCCTTCATGGCCGCGCCGCTATTCGCCAGTCCCCGCGCTGCGGCGGAATTGGTCGCGCCCTGTTCGCCTAGGGCATTGATCGCGGCGTAACCAGGCGTATTCTCGATCGTGGACTGCGTGATGCCACTGCCGTTCGCAAGGTTGGTCAGCAGGCTATCGGCCTGATTGTTTTCACCCTGCGCCTGGTTCAGATATCCTTCGGAGGCGGCGTTGCTGGTGTAAGTGCCGTTTTGCATCTCGCCGGTGAGGGCATTATCCCCGGCGGAGACATACGGGTTCAGATAATCCTGCGCAGACTCACCTGCACGACCTAGATTAGCAGCGCTGGCGGCGGCGGCCCGCGCCTGCGTTTTCGATCCACTGGACGCGGCAGAGGACGACATGGCGCCGCTCGCCGCGCTTGCTGCTACACCTGCTCCGATTGCCAAAGCTACCATGTCACACCAACCACTTGCTGAAGACGGTTTCGGTCGGCTGGAAGCCCAGCGCCAGGAACAGGCGCTCCGTCGATTTGTGGTTCTTTGAACCATCCATCCAGAGCGAAACGCCGCGCCGTCGTAACTCGCCTTCAAAGCACCGGAACAACTTGAGGGCGCCAGTCCCACCGCGATGCTCATGTGCAATGAAGAAGATGTCGGGGCTGGCCGTCAGGCACGTCTCATAGTGCAGCCCGAGCGCCACAAAGCCGATCTTGTAGCCGACGATGAGACCGTTCTGCCGCAACGTCGCGCACACGACCATGCCTTGCGCGTCTCGGTCGAGATAGGTGCCGAACTGCGGCTGCAGGGGCACTCCGCGCGCGCGGTGCAGCGACAAGTCCTCGTAGTGCCACGGCAGAAGCGGTTTCAGTTCTGGCAGAACATCCGTCAGCTGCTCGATCTGGGCTGTCAGCATAGGCGCAGATCCACCAGAAGATGGATTCGGTCATCTGGGCTCGCATTCCAGATCTCATGCTCTGCCAGATGATCAAACATCCAGACTTCGCCGGTCTTCATGTTCACCGTCTCATCGCCACACCGGAACATGCTGCCCGGAAGGCCCTGCAGGACGATGTGATAACGCCGGCCGGGCTGATCGGTGTAAGCGCCTGTCGCATCTGAGTGTGCGGCAATGCGACCCCCCGGCGGCAGCTTCGTGATCAGGACGCGCCCGAGCTCGATCGCCTCAACCTGACGCATGAGGCCAAACACGATCGGTCGCACTTGGGGCAGGGCGTCCCACGCCGGGTAGAACACAGGCCGGTCATCGTTCTGCACGGCTGCCGGGTTGTCGTTTCGCGCGGTCTTTTCCATGTCGGAATAGCGCAGCCAGATGTCAGACACATCGAGATGCGGCGTGCCGTCGTACTCGGTGCGCCATTTATGCTGATCCCAGAGATGGGGGCGCGCGGCAACGGCCTGCATGACCGGCATGGGATCGACGTTCGAGGCAAGTTTGAGAAAGTGCTTCATCAGGTCACCGTGTAGCCGTTGACGACCGCCACAAGTCCCGCGCCGGAAGCCAGGATTTCGTCACCCGGATTGAGCGGGAAGCCAGCCAGTTCAGGCGGAATACACACAGCGCCTGCCGCGACCGATCGAGACGGGATCAGCGTCAGCGCGCCTGCTGACCCAATCTTGATCTGAACCGTCAGGTTGATTGTCGCGGATGTCGAATTGACGAACATCGCTTGCGTGACATTCGTGGTGGCGTTTGCGCCACCCGTCACGACGGCAGCCGACGAGCCAGTAAGGGTCAGACCTGATTGAAGACAGACGTTTGTGACGGCCATATCGTTCTCGCTAGGGCAAGTGCGCCAGCATTCGAGATTGAAATGTCCGCCCTGGCTTTGTTCAAAGCCGACGTAAGTAATGAAGTTTGTAGCACGTCCTGCGCATCAGAGATAGCTTTCTGCGCGTCAGAGTCCGCTTCATTAGCCGTTACCTGCGCCTCCCCCGCTGTTGCAAGGGCAAGTGAAGCCGTCCCCTGCGCCGCCCCCGCGGCAGCGATGCCTTTCTGCGCGTCTTCCTCTGCCCCTTGAGCAGTGGCCAACGCCAGCGTGATCTGCGTGACCTCGTAGGTCATATCGACGCCAGGTGCGCCGCCCGTCCGGTTATAGATCAGCAGCATCAGGCGCTGGGCCTGTGGCGACAGGAAACCATTGGGCGTGACGAACGGGCCGATGGAAAACTGCGTCTGGAGGTTAGCGGGTCCGGCTTCGGTCATGACGCCACAGGCTCCACGTCGATGAACGCTCCCATCAAAACCGTATCGGCCGCGCCGGACCACGTCAGGCGATAGACGCGGTCGCGCGCCATCCCGAGACGCCACAGTGTCGGCCAGTAGTTGCCCGTTGCGCCGAGAGCGAGCGGCACTGGAGCGCCGAACGTCTGGCCTCGATCGTTTGACCAATCAACGTTGATCGTGATGCCGCTGCCGTTCTGCATGTCGAGACCGAACTTGCGATGGATGCCGCGCGTGCCGTCGGTCAGAAGATGCGGGAACGCGCGCTGCCGTTTGATAGGCGCGCCGTTATCGGTCGGATAACTGTTGCTGACTTGGTAGATGTCGCCGTTGACGTGATCGGCAGCATAGATGTTGCCGTACGCCTGCACCCAATTCAGGCCGAGGATCTGGCTTTCGCCATCTCCATCAGGCGACGAGCACCGCTCATGCCAGAGTCCGGTAGACACGTCATAGACCCATGTCGAGAAACTGCCAGGCACCGTCAGCATGTAGAAGACGTGGCCGTCTACCTGATAGACGTTGCCAACCGCGTATTCGAGCGCGGACATGTCCTGGATCGCGCCGTCAACCGGGAACGTCGAGACAGGCTCCGCGGACGTTTGCTGACCAAGATAGACGCGCGCATAGCCGCTCTTGTCCTGCCCGAGCCACATGATGCCGCCATTCGGTGTCGCGGCCGTCGTCGGGATCTTGGCGATGCTGTAGGGCGCGACGCAGCCGACCTCGACGGTAACGCCCGGAACGCGCTGGAACGGGAAATCGGACGCGCCGCTGTCATACCAGAACTCGATCTGATCGCGCCCGAAGATCCAGATCGTCTGTCCCAGCACCTCGATCGCTTTGATCGTGGTCAGGCTGGTGGTGTCGGATGCCACGTAAAGGCTGTCGAACGGCGTCGTGGCCTCGTTCGCGAACTGTGCGGGCGACGTATACCAGTTCGATGTGTCAGGGTTCACGAACAGGAAGAACGTATCAAGGATCGCAATGGTCGGGCTTCCGTAGAACGCGTCATCGCTGATCTGCGTCAGCGCGCCATAAAGCCCGCTTCCAGGCTTGGCTGGCATGGTGCAATACCAACCGCCGGCCGCCGTTCCGTCCACGATGAACAGTGTGGTGCCATTGTCCGCCATGCGAACCTGACCCAGGCCATCGGAGATCGTGCCGATCTGGGACAAGCCGTTCGTGCGGCCCAGCACATAGACGCCCGAGCCGATAACGAAGATCGCGTCGCCCTGCGTCGTCTGATAGGCGCAGCGGCTCCCGCCAGACGCAGACGCAACCTTCTGCGTGCCGGGCGTCGGATAATAGGCGAACTGGATCGGCTCCCCATCGTCTGCCGGGATCGGTTCGCCATAGAGGTTGAGGACACGTTGTGCCGCGACGGAAACAGCGCGCGCATCGTAGGATCCGCCTCGGAGATTGATGCGGGGCATATGAATTACTGCGCCGGATAGCCAATCATGTTTGCGTTTCCGCTTACGGTACCAGCAAACTTTGCGTTACCGTTTGCATCGACAGCCATGATGGCTTGAGCATTGACATAATATATCAGGCTGTTCGTCCCGCTATCATATTTGACGCAGGCATTCTCGCCAGTGAAGCAGACGTTCTGTCCAGCAGCGGCCAGAAGCGCATAATGCTCAGTGGCGTGGCTCTCATCAATTCCCACGGTATGCGTTCCAGTATCGTAAAGCATTGTCGGGCTCTGGCTGGCGTTTTGGATGTCGGCATACTGTTTCGTGCCGACCTGCCAGATACCGTAACCGCCCGTTGTTTCGTCATAGAGCGTGGCCGTCTGATGCGTGCCGCTGGCATGGTAGCCGATAGCAGCATTGGCACGATCCTCCAGAACCGTTCCATCGGATGCGATGGGCGAGCCATAGGCGCCGGGAGCCGTCCAAATGATCCCGTAGTGATACATGCCTACGGTGGAACTTCCGCCGTTGCCGCCATAGAAAATTCCGGCGGTGCTGGTGTAATGCGACGACCCATTGATAAAGATATTGGCGACGAGCGGCGTTGCACTGCTGGCGTCCTGATCCATGTTGTTGATGTCGGACTCGATACCAAACGTCGCAATGTTTTTCCCGATCGCGCCTTGAGGGCCAGCAATGCCCGTTCCTGGCTCACCATTTGGCCCGGCGGGCTGATATGGAATCGAGTTGCGCGTG
>Ga0157365_10001147_pt1 | contig 11085 bp, 13 predicted proteins | sample AttsexASBM3_FD_111478 | JGI IMG/M metagenome (GOLD analysis project Ga0157365, IMG submission 111478) | Fungus gardens microbial communities from leaf cutter ant in Ribeirão Preto, State of São Paulo, Brazil - Atta sexdens ASBM3 | ecosystem: Host-associated > Fungi > Mycelium > Unclassified ... | reverse complement strand
TGAATCACCTTGTCGTCTTGCAATTGCCAACAGCTCTCCTAGGTCATTGGTACCCACAATGGCACCTTTCATTGTGACGAAGCTCTTGCCGTCTTCCTACTGCGTCAGACTGCTACCTATGCAGACGCAGGTATGTTGAAATCATGATGGCCTCCGCTATCATTATTTTTGCTTTCCACTAGACCTCAAACGTACCCGCGATCCGGCTGTTTTGAATACGTGTGATATCGTCGTTGACGTCGGTGCTGTTTACGATGAAGCCAAGCAGCGCTTTGATCACCACCAGCGTGGCTTCAGTGAAGTCTTCGGCCAGGGTTTTGAAACCAAACTCAGTAGTGCCGGTTTGATTTACAAGTGCTACCCCTCGCTCCTGTTCTGATTCAGTGTCCTGAATGCTTATATAGGCATTACGGAAAAGAGATTATTGCAAATAGACTCCAGGTCCCCATAAATTCCCCCAAGGTTCAACTCTTGTGGCTCAAAGTGTATAGGGTTGGTCGATGCTCACCATCATCCGTCTTTTATTGACGACATACAGGAATTCATTGAAGCAATCGATGCCATCGACAATGGCATCTCTCAGTATCCCACCGAGATCAAGCCTCTTTACAGGAGCCGTACTGACTTGTCCAGTCGTGTTAGTCATCTCAATCCTGCTTGGAACCAATCTGTTGATGCTGAAGCCGTCGACGTAAGCATCCCCGCCGCTTGATCTGACGGATTGACGAAGGAGTAAATCCAGGCGCGTTTCCTTGAGGCTTCTACATTGACTGGAATAGAGTTCCTCTCAAGACTTGACTACTACTCAGACTCTTGGCTTCCTGCGAGGGATCTCCTCGTTGAAGCCATCGAAGAGAGCAAGAAAACTATTGACCCGGCCGGTCGCATCATTTTACTCGAGCAGTTCCTTCCCTGGAAGGTAAGTTTAGTGATATCCCCCCTAATGAACTGGTGAAGTGATGGATATGCAGGAGCATCTCTTTGAACTCGAGTCAACACCGACGGATCTCGTGACCGCTAATGTAGTAACCTATGTTGTATATCCAGATGAGACGGCCGGAAATTGGCGCATCCAGGCTGTCCCGGTTTCTCCGTACAGCTTTGATTCTCGGAAGGCGTTACCAGAAGAATGGAGGGGACTCCGTGACGAAGAATTGAGTCGCTCTAGTGGCATTGAGGGCTGTATTTTCATTCATGCCAGTGGTTTCATTGGAGGTGTGTAAGCTGCCAATTTCTTTTTTTTTAAAGGTAACATATCTTCTCTCAGGTAATAAGACCAAGGATGGAGCCCTGAGACTTGCCCAAGTTTCTTTAGAAAAGTAACATGATGTCCTTGAACTTTTGAAGCTCTTCTGAAGTGGGTGTGGGCATTGGCTAAAAGCCACGGCAAGGAAATTCTTCGTGTCTTGGGGATAAAAATTGCCTATCTGAACCTGATTATGAATACACATCATTGACCATCCCAAGTGATTTTCTCTCGTATGCTTGAACGTTAGATGTTGGACCTCAGCACAGATTTTTTCAAGGCAATGTTCCATACTACTGGTGGCACGTTCTCAGACGGCTGTTTCCATCACACGTTTTCATCCTGACTGATGCGAGTGACGCCCTCAAGACATTGTATTTCTAAGCGTCGAATAAGGTCGTGTTGTAACCAGCTCGAGAGACACATAGATCTTTGGCTGCTAATCGTCGTGTCATCTAGATCCTTCACTCCCTGGTTATGTTCTCAAGAGATCACCACATAGGAGAATAACTACATCTTCAGCCTTTATCTATGATCTGTTGAAATACAGACGGGGAGGGTAACAAATGGATGACGAGTATCAAGTAACTACACTACCTATATACTTGTGTCTCTATCATGTAACATACCTACCAACAATATATTGATCTCATCAGTTGCATCGCGCAGGCTTGCATGAGATCCTAATTCCAACATGATTGATAGGTCCAAGTCTACTCATGGCATCTTCCTCCCAACGAAATACAACAACTCCTCAAAACGTGATTGGCAGTTTGTTCAGTTAGGTCGTAGCCCAGTGGGATCCCCACGCATGCTGGATTTTTCTCTCCCAGGATTTCATGAAATTTGAGCCATCCGATTGCATAAGAATCCAACCTCAAGGACTGTTTGGATTCAATCAGGTGCGTTTCACAGATGGGCGCGTATCTTCAGATAAGGAGGGACTAGATTACACCGCACACCTCATTGTGGAAGTCAGATCTTGATGGTGACTTTTAGGCCCAAAGTTTTTTCACCAGTGTTACTTTCTGTTTGATAAATACCAAAGCGATCGTGACAGTTTTGGCGCGATTTTCCGGAGGGTTATATTGACTAAGGATCAGATTCGTGCACAAGAGACACGGGAAACTTGGACTCAGCCGTCATGATTAGCTCGAGAACGGGCGCTTTTCACTTTTTGTTGCCGGCTAGTGGAGCTGAAATGCGGAGATTCCTGATGCGATCCGAGTTCGAACAACGTCTCGTGGTCTCGTGGTGGCGGGAGTGTCAAATGTTTTGATGATGGTGATGGGCTAAGCCATCATCCACATCATGTCCGATCGTTCATCCTTCGAAAGGACTATTCACACGAGAAGGACCTCGCAAAGCGGGCGCTTTCCAACCTAGTCTTGTTCAGATACTTCTCTACCGAGTTACTGCCGCCCAGCGATAAACAACGCGGTCATGACTCCCTTTTCCATTGATTTTATTCCTCCGGATACGGCCAGCAAAGTCAGGGTCTTATTTGACTGTTGCCGTCATTTTCCATTCAGATGCTTGGCTGCCCCAAAACTTTATGAATTTGTCATTTCCACAAGGAGTATTCATCGGGCGGCGCTTTACTATCGGTCGACTTTCAACCTCACTGCACGAACACGAGTTAACAATCGCCTCACTCATCACACGTGCTGGATGCTGGGCACTGCAATTCAATGGGCTCTAGGCTCGACAAGGAGTTTCTCTTGTTGAAAGAACATCTAATTCAAGCCTTGTCCAGCGTAAACTTTCCTCCTCAGTGTTCATCCTGCGACTATCCAACAGTCGGGCTGACCTGGACCGCCGCCTGCTCGGTAAACGATCTTGATCGAGTTTGCGGAGGTATTTTACAAGCATGCCAGATGCTCGACAACGTGGATGACGCATGGAGGCATTTAATTTTATGGTAGCATTCCTATGTTTCCTCCCCATCGCGTAATGCCTATCGAGCAGAAATCTCTTTGAAAGATGCAGATCCTGGTCACTGCCTATCGATGACACCTGCTTCTGAGACTCCATGCCGGTCTATAATGCTGTATATGCTAAAGCCCATGTGATACGCAGATGCATTCAGTCTATAATATTGATGCTATCGAAGCGTGAAAAGGAAGCTACAGCAAAAGCTCAGATATGACTGGTTGCATGCAGAATAACAATACACCAATATGCCTTCAGCTCGCCTCGCCTCTTTGCCTCAGCCATATCTTTCGCATGTTCGCCTTACTGCGCAGTGAGACTAGACTCATTTCACTGTCTTCAGTGCCTACTTCGAAAGTGGACACTATTGCTTCGTCCTCGTCAGTTGATCTTTCAACTTCTGCTTCCTCGTCACGAAACGCGGAAGACTCATCAAACTCACTGAAGCATCGTCGTATCGCGAGTTCTGTTGACGTTGACCGGCAACAGTTACTGCAGCGAAAGACTGCCGCTCCCAGGAAATATCACAACCTGCAGTCTTACTCGAGAAAAATGTCCTTTGTAAAGGCTAATTACCATCCATTCTTATTTACCACGATAACAATGTCAGCATTGGCGGAGCTGGCACTGACAGCATTTTTGATTGGCAAAGGAAATGAGAACCGAACGTGGCCTACCGAGAGGTACCACTCACTGTGAGCTTTGAACTGTTACCGCCACTAGGCTGTGTGTAACAGTACGAGTGGATTGACGGTACATTTAGATTGATCATGTTCCTATTCAATGCAGCCTGGACGGTGGTATTTTCGGCTGCGTATATTTTATGGATGCTTGATGGGGGCAGTCAAATTCTGGCGAGTGTAGCAAGCTCAGTCATATGGCTGATAGTTACGACATTATTATGGGTCGGTATCAGGTTTCAGTTGGTGCTCTTCCATGGTCAGCTCATGATCCGACAGGGAATTGCTGCTGGAGTGATGCATAACACGCGGGGAGGGGGTGATTGTGACCTGAAGCCAATTATTCACAGGTATGAATGTCTAGATGACGTTCTGCACGGTGGTTGCATTCTCATTGTAATACGGCATCTGATCTAGATGTCGGCAATCCCTGACGGTCGAGGCGCTGGGTTGGACTGAGTTTGGATTATGCACCCTGACACTCATGCTAACCTGCTTGTGGATAAAGTCGAATAACTATCGAAGGAAGCAAGAAAATGAATTGGCAAGCGCCGGAGAGTTAACGAGAAGGCTTGTTTGAATTCCGAACTACGGTCGCGGCACTGTGGAGCGGCAATAAATAGATGCCATGCTTGGAATCTTGGACGCCATTTGCATAGGATTATCCCTCATGTCGTGTTGCAAAGTAAATCTCTTCTCTGTTGATATGACCTCAGCCCTGGGTCCCATAGACTATGTCTTAGCTTCGAGTAAAAAGTTTCTGGATAGATTCTGGGTAAAAAAAACAAATCACCTGATAGTTGAGTCTCTCAGGACATATGACACGACACGGTGATAAGGAGGTTATTGGATACTGTCTGTCAGTTGTTTTCACCTTGACTTTGCGACTCGGATTGTTGCTTTATCAACTTCGGCTCTACTACAATCATCTGATGGCGCAGCAGAGGGCATCTACGAACAGTGACACAGAACCCTTGCTCAGGTCTCAAGAGTCGTCAGCCACCGACGGTGTTGATTGGGCCCTTGACACCACTGAGCGCTCAGAAATTTCCAAGAGGTCCTTGTTTCTCGTCAGAGCGATTGCTTTACTGTGCATCTGCAGCCTGAGTGTTGGTGTTCACTAGTAAGCATCTGACTTTTCTCACCCATTTCATCTTACTCTCGAGTGCATTTTGATTAGCGCTACTTACATCCTTGCACCATTGAAGAGTCGTATTCAGCGAGAACTTGGAACTTCGCATGCGGAATTTGGTGTGCTGTTTTCTGCTTACAGTTTAAACAGTACATGGACTCCATTGGTGGCTGGCCTTCTCGTGAGTAGACTTGGGACCACTGTGGCTAGCATTCTGGCAACTTGCACGATTTTTCTGGGTAGGTAGTATAGTAACATGCTTTAAATGAATCATTATTCATGCCGTCGTGAGGTCAATGCATCTTGCTAACTGGGGAGCTTTGGAGAGACATACGGCTGATGGCCTTCGGTCTATTTGTCTTTGGAATGGGTTCCACTCCATTGGCTGTGGTTCAAGAAACTATCGTTGTACGGTTTTTTAGATCACATGGTCTCGGTGTATCTATGGCTTTCGGGCTCATCGCTGGCAAGGGGTCCTCCTTCGTTGCTGCAAGAACATCATATTCTCTGACAGTCCAATTTGGATCGTCGGCTCCCTTTTATGTTGCCACACTTTTGACTGGGTTCTCTGTGTTGATCAACCTAGTTTATCTCATGTGTTCCAGATGGCTCGTCAACAGTACTAGAGCAGAACTTGAAGCTCCGGATCTCATACGTGATGCCAATCAAGCAGCAGACACGACAAAGGCCCTTACACTCAAGGAGACTGCCGAAAAGCACAAGGTAAGGATTATAGAGATTGCGGAACTAGGTGATTTGTTCTGGGCGTATGTGAACTTGAGTAATGCTTAACTGTGTATCATCAATTTGACGTGGGGGCACCTTCCAGGTACATTGGTTTCAATGTATTATGTGGAATGATCTGGAACCCCTTCAATCAACTTGCAGCGTGAGTCAATCTGATCAATTTCTTGCTTAAACTGTCTTAAATGTCGTGTCCTAGGAATATCATTGAAAAGCGCTATGGGCTGACGGAGCAAGAGGCCGCGACGACTGCTTCCTATCTTCTTGCAGGGCCTGTGATACTCTATCCTGTCGTATGAAATTATTCTTCGATTGTTGATACTCGGTCAAACATCATTCTAAGTGCGGACTGATTGTGGACATGTTCAAAGATCTACCGATTGCAACGTATCTCCTGGCACTCTCATCTGTTTTCACTGCATCTGCGTATACATGGCTAGCAGCACCACCAACATGGACAAAAAATCCCATGCCTGCTATATTGTCCTTCGCTCTTGGTTATGGATTCGCTCCGCGTATGTTTTTTCCTCCCGAATGGCCTTTGAGGAAAGATGCTGATCATCCCCTGAGTAGTCATGGTTGTTGTCATTGTACCCAAGATCGTGAATCAAAAGTACGTGTCTACAGCACTAGGGGCTCATAAAAGTGTGGGTAGCGCTCCCAGCGTGTGGTTGTCTTAATTTTTACCATCTAGACAGCTCGAACAAACGGGGACAACCCTCTTCCAGACACTTATCGGACTCTTACTAGATGTAACGTCGAAAACGGTGTCAATCTCTGCTGGTCAACAGGCTCTCGATATATTCCTATTCTTGAATTGCCTTCATATGCTTTCCATTGCTCTTTTGGCAGTTTTACAACGGAGAAGGGTTATTGATTGCAAGGACGTTCATGAAATCCCGCAGCTGGGAATGAATTTCGAGGAGCCCTCTACTACAACACAACGGGCGATGTCTGATCAGTCATCGAGCTCAGGGCATTTTGACACACCGTTACAGCATGATTCGATCTTGGCACTGGAGCGACGGCGTGGCCAGACTTTTGCCGTCGCTGCTGTCATTCTGGTGATCGCTGCCTGGGTTCTTTTTTTCGGAACAGCTTATTATCGGATGGAGAGAAATCCTCCTTGAGGGGTTCCATGCTATAAAGATACAAAGACAGTTGCGCCTATACTTAAATACATATTTGCAATACATAGATGCTTTGTTAGGCTCGTGTCCCTAGAGACTTGCGAACCTCATTACACTATTAAAGGGAGTTATATTGGGGAAGATGAAAAAACGAGATACAAAACACGAAGAGCAAAGATAATCTCGTGCCAATGTCATAGCTTTGAACCTCTAGCACAAAACCATGGAATGTCTTGACTGATGCAGAAAGATATTGCAAAATCCCGATCATGAATGATACTTTGAGACTCCCATGTTCTCAGTAGGTGAGACCCAATGCATCGGCATCAGCCGAGTACTATATAGTTTTAGACAGCCTCCCATTACGGTAATAACACTATGTTGTCAGTCACTGGGCTCAGCCTCCTCAAGAATAAGGGAATAAGGTGCGTCAAAGGTTTGTTGGCACCATTGATTGCATATGAAGACGTTTCTTATTAGGAGATATGGGAGCATACAAGTATATTGGGGAGCTGTACAAAAAGAAACAATCGGATGTTCTTCGATTCCTCCTTCGTGTTCGGTGCGCATTAGATTTCACTACATGAAACATGAAATCCTGAACTTGAGCTTAGTTGCTGGGAATATCGTCAGCTGAACGTCATCCACCGTGCCTCTCGACCGTCACGTCCCGATAAAGCTCGCCGCCTGGGTTACAAGGCCAAGCAAGGATATGTTATCTATCGCATTCGGGTCCGCCGCGGCAACCGTAAGAAGCCTGTTTCAAAGGGTCAGTGATATCATAGGTATATGTCAACAAGACAAGAAACTCAACGATTATCTTAAGGTGCTACTTACGGCAAGCCTGTCCGCCACGGTGTAAACCACCTTAAGCCTCAGAGGTCGCTCAGGTCGGTTGCGGAAGAGCGTGTTGGCAGGCGATGTGGCAATTTGCGCGTTCTCAACTCATACTGGGTGAACCAAGATGGGGTTTACAAGTTCTATGAGATTATCTTAGTCGATCCCAGTCATAAAGCAGTGGGTATAGTTTTTCTTCGTGAACGATCCCTCTGAGGCATTCGTCTTCCAGATACGCCGCGATCCCAGAATCAATTGGATCGTCAATCCTGTCCACAAGCGCCGTGAAGCTCGTGGTCTTACTAGTGTTGGCAAGCAGGTTCGTCGTTTGTATAGTCATTTGATTTAGGTCCATATAACCTTCTTTTCAGAATCGTGGTATAGGCAAAGGGCATCGTCATAACCATGCTCCTTCTCGCTCAACTTGGAAGAAGCACAATACTCTCAACTTACGTCGATACCGCTGATGATTTGCATCTTTTCACTCTACGTTTTTACCTTCTGCATGTCTTATGTGTATGTTTCAAAAAAAATGTCGGTACTATGCACTGCTACGCAGATTTTGAGCTATTTTGAGTCAAGTACTAAAATTAGAGTCAACACGAGGCGTCAGGCGCTCTGTGTTGTATGGCCCTTGTTCAGGGTTTGGTTCTTTGGTATCATGATCCAGAAGCTGCCTTTTTGTCTGATCATTGTCCTCTTCTCTCACTTGCAAGTTGTGATCTCCAAGAGTGATTTGCATGCCAGGACCAGTTTGAACATCAGCCCTAACGGCTCGACCTTCCTGTGGTTACCTCAGGATGAATATTCTGGTCCTTCCTTTTTCGAGTGTGTACACTTTCTTTTTCGTCATGTTAAGCATTTGAGGGTAACTAGAAAGCCGCTGGGACTTTTTCACGGGAGATGACCCAACACAGTGAGAAAATCTCTGCGCTACTTATCTGGGATGCTGATATCTCGTGATAGTGGGACAGTGAAGTGAGTTTTCACTTTGCACACTTTATGTCTAGACTTTGATGTCCTTACTACAGTTATACAACAAAAGCGGATGCTCTAGCTACCGGCCTCGCCTTTGTTACGCCTCAAGGAAAGGTTATGATGCAGGGGGACAATACCACGTGGTTGGACGAGGGCGTGAGCCGCAGAAGGTACGCAAGTATTATTCCTTTTCATCCTAGACGTTCAGAATGAGCTTGCAGCGTCCGCATTTCGAGTAACGCGCAGTACAATGGTGGATTATTTATTCTCGATCTAGACAAGGCTCCTTGGGGGTGTGGTAAAGTCGAGCAAATCAAGTCTGTTGCATTCCAGTGACTCGTTTTCTTTCCAGGAGTTTGGCCAGCATTTTGGACACTAGGGGCGGGAAACTGGCCATATGTAAGTATATCACGTCAAGAGCTGGAATATCCATTTCAATGTTTCCAAGACAGGCGAAGTGGATATAATAGAGGGTGTGCATGATAACGAACATAATCAAGTTACATTTCACACTGCACCTGGTATAAGTGATTTATTTTCTTCCATGCTGCCGCTCATATTGGGCACAGGGTGCTCGCTTAACCCAAATGCGACTTTCACTGGAACTGTAGCTGTAAGTCAATTCAAGACGACTCCAAGTCGACCTGCAGCAACGTTGAATGTTACTCCAGCAAACAAACGGCCAGAATAATACTGAATGTAATGGATTGATCAATGACAATGCTGGTTGTGCTATCATTGAATGGAGTAGGGCGTCGTATGGGCCTTATTTCGACTCGCAAGGTGGGGGAGTCTTTGCGATGAAATGGGACGATTCTGGCATTGCAGTTTGTGCGCAATATCCCTCTTTTCAAAGCTATTCGACTACCCAGCCAGAACAGGGTCTTTCTATAGACAAGCAATACCGTCGGATATAACTCAAGGCAGTCCCAACCCATCACAATGGGGACCAGCAGTTGCAGTTCTAGAGCCTGCTGACTGCAATATCAGCCAATATTTCTCTAATCATTCGATAATCTTTGGTGAAACAGGCTATGCCTCCTCAAATATCATCGCTGATTGTAGATGACAGATATTACATTCTGTGGCGATTGGGCAGGAAATTCGTATACCTCAACAACCTGTCCTGGGACTTGTGCCAAGAGACTGATGGATCCGAATAACTTTGTGGTAAGAGCTGTATCTTGTGCAATTCTGGATTCTGTTACGAGTTGATGTGTTTTCGATTTTTGTCTAGAATGCTACCTGGATCATCAATAATCTGAAGGTATATCGACAGCAATTTCTGATTGGCACAGTTGTTGGTGCCTCTCAGAAAGTATCTTGGAGCAGAGCTGGCATCATTGCCACGCTCGCAGTTATAGTCAAGTTGCTTGCATAGTTCGAGTCGTGAGATACTCACCCTATCACGTATTTCATACCTGTCATACGTGGAGCAACGACAAATGTAAATGTTCGTTGCCAGGAGACCAAGCTGGCGATTGATCGAATAATCCTATTAATCTCTCGGGCAATCAGGGGAAGGCAAAGCGAATTGATATCACTGATAGTGTGGTGTGTGCTGTATGACGATCAACAAAACTAAGTTACCACGGCACAGTTGATTTAGGCCATGTCTGCATCTCAAACTCGACCATTATTTTGTTGCAAATGGCACAACAACACCATAGTGGGTCGCGTTCCTATCGAGAGCAGCAGTGGGGATCATGCCAAAGTTCAGCATGCAGGATCATACAGATTATAATAGTTTGATCGGTAATGATCAGGTTGCGTTATTGTCGAGTACAGTTAAATATCTGATGAAATGTATCTTGATACGGAGGAAAGTGGAGTTTTTTGTATTGAAGCTCCTATTGATGTTCTTCTTCATTTCAGGGTCCTTCTACCGCCAAGAATTCCAAAAGACATTACTGATGCTGCGTCTCTGATTCTAGCTTGGACGTTGCGGTACCACCCCTTAACCTTCTTCAAGAACCACGCTATCATTCCAATCTCTGCCATCGCTACCGTTTTTCATGCTTTATCCCAAACATTGTATCTTACGTTACATGATGATCGTACCCATCGACTAGCGGGTACGTGTTGGCAGATGGTTGACCAGGCAATATCAATGCAACTTGAAGTAGTCTTTGAAAATGCAGAATCATCGACTCATTGAAGGTATATGGAGAGATTTTTGTCGTTATACCCAGCAAGAGATCCATGGCAATTTTTGAATTACACAATAATAGCAACAGAATTGAATAAGCATCCGTGCTGTGCTACAACTTGATTTTCCAGATCCTGTCTTCAATTGGGATACTCTGGTAGGTACGAGGCTCGCCAAAGTTAGCGCACAGGGGAGTGACGCTGACATGTCCATGATAAATCGCCCATCCATCTAAACCGACGGGAAGCACGGAGGGA
>Ga0157365_10001146_pt1 | contig 11086 bp, 16 predicted proteins | sample AttsexASBM3_FD_111478 | JGI IMG/M metagenome (GOLD analysis project Ga0157365, IMG submission 111478) | Fungus gardens microbial communities from leaf cutter ant in Ribeirão Preto, State of São Paulo, Brazil - Atta sexdens ASBM3 | ecosystem: Host-associated > Fungi > Mycelium > Unclassified ... | reverse complement strand
CCCATTGTCCATTATCTGCTCTCAAAGCAGGATGCCAATCCCCTGATTCGAAATAAATGGGGGGAAACTGCCTACGATGCTGCTGCTGCAGTTTTCGAAGTTTGGATCTGCGAGGTGTGCTTTACTATGGTTTTCGTATAGATAGCTAATGGCCTTGGCGCAGGTGCTACAACAAGCAGAAGCGGAGCGTTGGCGGGGGGCGGCTACACCTTATGATCCCCTTTTAGTTCACACGACACTTCCTATCATACTCTACGAATACCAAAGGCTCGACCTACGACTCAAAACTGTTGCTACTTCCGGTGGTCGACCCAAATTTTCCGCTTCTGGTCTCGGGAAGCGGGGTCGTCGAGTTCCCTACGAATTGAAGCTGCCTAGACCTGATGGAGCTACTGGTGCCCGTCTAATTCCTGCCTCTAGGAATGGTGTTCAACTCCCACTGCGTGATGTACCTTGGGAAATTCCACGTCCCGTTGATATCGATAGATCTGCTCCTGATATCACAGAAAGGAGCCATTTTTGGCTGTACGCCTTCCTATTAGATCTGAATTGTAGATATGCTCATGTTAAAACAAGGTCTGATTGGACACTCGATGTGACACATCCTGGAGTAGATGCTGAAGAAGGATGGCAATATGCGCAATCTTTTGATGATCCTGATGAGAAATGGACTGGTGAACGGCCTCCGCAACTGGAGAGAGTGCTGACAGGCAACGGAGTAGTCGCAGCTGGTTTTGGCGGCTCGTCCTCTCGTAATGCCTCTCTTTCTTCTTCAATACCTGGCCGTTTTACTCTCACCTGGGTTCGTCGCCGCCGTTGGGTCAGGATCATGAGAAGACGTCTAGACATACCCCCTTTACCTTTCCTTGAGCCAGATGGCTCGATGTATCATTTGGATTCAGATGGAACCTTGATACCCTATGTTGAGGAGCTTCAGTCAGATGTTGATGAAAACGGCGGACGAGAACTAGGCACGATGTCGTCTTCTTTCTTTTCCTCCACTCAAGATTATGTTGGACGTGCTCGCTACCTTGTTGGGAATGACTCTTGTAATGATGAAGAGAATAATCCGTTGTCAGCAATTGATGCCCGACGTACTATCGCGAAGCTTGAACGCGCTACCGAAGAATTACGCAATGGCATACTGAGTCAGTGGATTGTTGAGCCCTGGGATCTATGATCTGAGGGGCATTTTAGGTGACGAAGACACAAATCGTCGGAGACAAGCCGAGGTGTTGTTGAACACATACAGTCGAGAACTAGAACGTCGTCGATTGGCGGCAAGTGCTCAGGGGTTGATTCTGACTGGTCAAGGTATGTATTGAGACTGATTTCCTGACATTACTCACATAACAATAGGCGATGAAGACGCAAGTTCGGAAGAGGAATTTTGGTATCCTTCCGCCACCCCTCCGATCACAAGGCCGACTTCCAGAGCGTCGCATCGGTCTGACTATTTCAATCGGCCAGGAGTTTCCCGCGCTCCGACTGACCTCACTCCCCAGCTCTCTCAAGCGCCCGAATTTCGTGTTCCAACCAGGGAAGCTCCTCAGAAGGTCACTACTCCACATTGGATATCTCCAACACCTCGTCAGCTGACTGCCCAATGGGAGCGAGATGACCAAGTCAGCCAATGTCGAGATTGTCAAAGAAGATTCACGTTCATCCTCCGCCGCGTGCGTGATCATTTAGATTTATCTTCTAGCTTTCTGTCTGATGTATTCTTCTACAGCATGTAAGTACACAGAACCAGCTCATTGTTGCAAGAAAACGGCAGTTCAACTCATCTTTTAGCATTGTCGCAAGTGTGGCCAAATCTTTTGTGATCGTTGTTCATCCTTCAGGGTCCTGCTTAACTCTACAGACATCGTCCATGATCAAACTAGCCCCGAGCCATCGGGCTCTTCTAGTTCGCAGCGTGTATGTCATATGTGCTATGAACAGGTCATTGCAGGTGTGCCAAATAGGTTGGCCAACCGTGGGTATCCCATCGAGCGCATAATCGTTGATCAAGAAAGACTGTCCGTTCCAGGGAGTCTGACGCGAAGGGAGTCGAGTTCTCAGCTCAGCGACCTCGCCGAGTATGCTCCAATCCTTTTTGAGAGTCCAGAATTGACAGTTCTTTGACCAGTTGCCCTGTCTGTAATCAAAATCTAGACGAGGTCGGAGACGCGATAGAACAGGAGGGACATGTCAGGCGGTGTCTGGATGAAGGACATGGCCCTTCTGTCTCACGCTATCTCGTCTATAGGCTTCCTGCCGAAAGTGCCCTTCTTGGTGTCGAATGTTAGTCGTGTGGGTTACCTGATTTCAAAAGCTGACGATACTATTAAAGGTGTCATTTGTTTGGAAGACTTCGTCAAAGGTCAAGTTTACACTCACAAGTCTAAGTCATTTGGGACTGATGTATGATTCAGGTTCCACTGTTGCTCGTTTGAGTTGCTTCTGTAGTTTTCACAGTGGTGAGTCAGTCATGCCTCACTAGACAAATTCTGAAGGTTGATCCGCACAGCTTGTCTGTCCTCTTGGTTACAACGTGGAAAGAGTTGTCCGGTCCATGCCCGCTGAGCAAGAACAAAATTACCATCTTCGATTATTAGGTTTACTACTATCTACAAGTACATTTGATTTCGTTTGCTAATAGCTAGTCAAAATTGTCTTGAGGCTCATAAAAAATGTTGTAGTTAATTCTATTCTCGTCGATACGGATGACGTTGGAAAGATCGTCATAATCCGGCTCAATAATATCCTGGCCTTTGCGGCCATCGTCTTGATCATCTTCAAACCAGGTAGATGGATCATCGTCGTCCGAGTCCATGTCCGAGTCGTCCTCCAGATCCGAGTCAGTAGGCTTATGATTCCTATGAGATGTTTAAAGAATCATTCGGGACAACACCACAGAACTGTTGGACTCACATAAAGGCCCATAAACGAGCTTCTCTTTCTTTCATGGTGTAATACTCTCCATTTACAGGAATACCTTGCCTGCGCTTTTTCTCGCGGATGCGCTCTTCACGTTCCTTGTCTCTCAGAAATGTTTGCCGTTCAAGTTCCATGGATTCTTGCATGCTAAAATTTGAGGGCGGATCTCCACGATGCGAGCCCAACGCGATATTCTGACTCTAGAAGTCGTTCTCAGTTTTTGTGACGATATATGATGCTGAATATCAAAAACCCACAAATCGTGCCAAGGCTCTCTTCTTGGCTTCGATAATTCTACTCGTAGGAGGTTCTGGTAGGTCGATGATCATATCATCTTCGCCGCGTATCTTGGTTTCCTTCAGTCCTGTGTTGATAGTTTCGATCCCGTCGAGCTCAAGTAATCGAGATTCTATGGCAGCTTGCTCAGCTTGTACCCTGTGAACGTAACTGGAGGTTGATGCTCCGCTGTAATACGATGGAGTGTGAGCAATAGGTGTGAGTGAAGCCGGTGAAGGGAATATAGCGTACGGTGAGGCCAATATGGTGGTGTTAAGTCTGCGGAGGTCTTGTAACTCGCGGATCGTCATTTCTGCGATGGGACGTCGTTTAGGACGCACTGAGGGGCGAAAACCTGGTGGGACTTGTTGCTTGCATTGAGGTGAGGTTGGAGATCTGGGACTACCCGAAGGCAAGCTCCTTGTATTCCAAGTTGGACTTGTTGCATGAAAAGACATTGTGGATGAAGGAATGGTTTGATTGATATGTATAAGTGGTCAACTACTGCCATACAAGGTAAGAACACGTTTCTATATCTGGCCAGGCTTTCTGCAAAACTATTTACAAGTACATATTACTCTGAGATGAAAGATTCAGCAGACAACTCTACCAAGCCAGGTTCAAACTCACAGCATCAGGCGGCATAAACTCGTCATTGTCAGGTTCTCTGCCTGTGGGGTCGTTGCTGCCTCTTCCTTGGCCTGGGAAGCCGGGCAGACCGCCCCGTCGAGGGTACGGCTCCGGTCCTACTGGGTCAAATCTCGCACCGGGTGGTGCCCCCATGGGCGGTAGATATCCATCACCACCCCATAGACCTCGAGGTAACATACCACCAGAGCCCCGCGGGACACCAAAAATTGGATGGTCAGGGCCAACGAACATACCGTCACCGCCTCTTCTGTTGGATGGGAAAAGGCTAGGGGGCTGGAACGGATCTGGAGAGAAAGGGTCAAGATCACGCCTTCCAATTTCCAAGGGATTATTTGGAAAGAGGGACGGGGGCAGGAATGAATTTCTGTGAGGGGCCTCCAACGGAGGCAATGGCTGTGGTCGAGAAGGACCAGGCTGAGCCTCCGCCATTGTCCGTGCAGTTTCGCCACTTTCTTCTGAATACCCCTCTTTCTGAAGGCCGGGCATGATCTTCTGAAGAATCTTTAACTTGAGCTGACCCATCAAATCTGTCACTCTATTTGATGAGATAAATCCATGGATCAAGGGCTGCGCAGTCGTGCCCCCGACTTGGTAAGGATAAAAAGATGAGGAAGTAAAGTCTTCAGTCGCGATGTCAAGAGTAACAACTTTATCCGTCTTGAGGGGAGTGAGCAGATGGCAAGGTCAAAGTATGACAACATACTTCAAGCGCTATAGCGTTGATGAGCATGCGACTACTCATCCTGGACAATTTGATAACAAACTCAAGGCTGCTCTGCTCATGTCTGTATTTGAGAGTATAGTTTCCAGGGCCAAGTTTATTCCATCCTACAGGCAAAACATTGTTCTCGTAAGTAGATGACGACTGGTCGTCTACAGCAGTCAGACGGAAGGCCAAAGCCGACATGGCTGCGTGAACCAGCGAAGTAATTGCATCGTGCGAGTTCTTTAAGACTGTGTCTGACTGGGGCAAGAGAGTCGGTAGGAGGGAAATAAGAGCAGCGGGGTCAAGGCGTTGAGACATATGGAGGACTGAAGCAACTGTGGTGTCAAAACAATACCAAACAACATCACACTCAACTACTTCCACAATGCCTCGTAGGGAAAGGTCCTACACACCAGACACTTCAAATAAACGGGTAAGACCATCTCACCGCTCACCTCGGTCTCCGTCGCCAACCAGGCGCAATGCCCCAAGGCCCAGCAATAGATCCCGGTACGACGACGAGCGGGACAGGGACAGAGAAAGGGAGAGAGACAGAGACAGATATCGGGATAGGGACCGCGACAGAGACAGAGACCGCTATCGAGACGACAGATACAGAGACGACCGCCGCAGAGACTCTCACCGAGAGGGACGCGACGACCGGAGGGATGACAGCAGGAGGTCCCGCTCTCGTGACCGTGCATCCACACCGTCTCGACCTCCAGCACAAGGTTCTGCGGCACTCACTCCGCCCCAGGAGGACGACAAAATCAAGGCTAAACGAGCTAAACTTGAAGCATGGAAAAGGGAGCGTGATGCAAAGAAAGCCCTCGATGAAGCAAAGGCGAAAGCCATGGCTCTCGCAGGGAAAGCGGTACCAGGTGAGTTTTGTCTTTTCTCTCCGAATCGACATGGTTTCATAGCACTTGATTTAATGCTAATGTCCATCAGCTCCTGTAACAAAAACTGGCCAACTCAACCGTTCTGCTCTCGGTGGTTTGGGCCTGAAAGGTCTTCCACTCAAGCCTGAGTTCTCTGTTGCCAAGGGTTTGGCATCAATGGACGACTCAGAAGAGACGAAGCGAAAGCTCGAGGTGCTGGAAGACATGCCGGCTATCGACATGACTATGAAGGACGATGCAACAGTTGGCGACCTAGAAGTGGACGACGACGACGAAGAGGCCAACAGAATGGATCAGGCATTGAAAGCAAAAGCCAAGAATACGATGGAAGTCGATGAAGAAGAAGTCGATCCTCTTGATGTATTCATGAGCGAGGTGAAGGAGGAGGTCAAGAAGGTAAATCTCGAAGACATGAAGAAAATGGTCGGCATCGACAGTGCACAACCTCGTGTTCGTCTCGATGAAAGAGTAGGAGAAGACGGCATAGAGGAGGAAGCTGAGGTTCCTATTGACGAAATTGATGCGACGGATCTTAACCCAGAAGATATCCTCGCATTGGCCGCAAAAAAGGTGAAAAAGAAGGAATTGGCGACAGTTGATCATTCACGCGTCAATTACGAACCTTTCAGGAAAGAATTCTACATCCCGCCACCAGATATTGCAAACATGACTGACGATGAGGCCGAGCTACTACGTTTGGAACTAGATGGTATCAAAATCCGTGGCGTCGATTGTCCTCGCCCAGTCACAAAGTGGAGTCATTTCGGGATGCCAGCTAATTGGTGTGTCTGACAACTTAATTTCTAGTCAATACACCGATAATATTTCTCTTCCAGTCTGAATGTCATCAAACGACTGAATTATACAGCGCCTACGTCCATCCAAGCTCAGGCTATACCCGCAGTCATGTCAGGCCGCGATGTCATTGGTGTTGCTAAGACTGGTTCTGGAAAAACCGTTGCCTTTTTGCTGCCTATGTTTCGCCATATCAAGGATCAGCGTGCACTCGAGCAGATGGAAGGGTCAATTGCCATCGTAATGACTCCTACGCGTGAGTTGGCCGTACAAATTCACAAAGATTGTAAGCCCTTCTTGAAAGTCCTTGGTTTACGAGTGGGTGAATCGTTTGATGGCCACTCTCATGAACTCAAAGACATCCCCACAGGCTGTATGCGCATATGGTGGTTCACCTATCAAGGACCAGATCGCAGAGCTCAAAAAGGGAGCCGAAATCATTGTCTGCACACCCGGTCGCATGATAGATTTGCTGACGGCCAATTCAGGTCGTGTCACCAATCTGAAACGGGTGACCTATGTCGTTCTCGATGAAGCAGATCGTATGTTTGATATGGGTTTTGAGCCCCAGGTTATGAAAATCATCAATAACACTCGACCTGACAGACAAACCGTCCTTTTTTCTGCAACGTTCCCCAAACAAATGGATTCCCTTGCTCGAAAAATTTTACGCAAACCCTTAGAAATCACTGTTGGCGGCAGATCAGTTGTGGCTGCGGAAATTGAGCAGATTGTTGAAGTTCGCGCAGAAGATACCAAGTTCAATCGGCTCCTGGAGATCTTGGGTCAGATGTACAATGAAGATCCGGAATGCAGAACCTTGATTTTTGTTGATCGTCAGGAGGCCGCGGACAACCTATTACGTGAACTAATGCGTAAAGGGTATCTCTGTATGTCTTTACACGGAGGCAAAGATCAAGTGGACCGCGACCAGACTATAGCCGATTTCAAGTCTGGTGTTGTTCCTATCGTTATCGCAACTTCGGTTGCTGCTCGTGGCCTTGATGTCAAACAACTCAGGCTGGTTATCAACCATGATGCTCCCAATCATATGGAAGACTATGTACATCGTGCTGGGCGTACTGGACGTGCCGGTAACAAGGGCACGTGTGTCACTTTCATTACACCTGAACAAGATCGATATTCTGTCGATATTCATCGAGCACTCAAAGCTAGCAATGCTCAAATTCCACAGGAACTAGAGGATCTCGCCAACGGTATGCACCCTTTACCCACATCTCAAAACATGTTTAATTTTTCAAAACAAGGTTTCCTCGAAAAGGTCAAGAGTGGAAAAGCCCAAGCAGCAGGTTCTGGGTTTGGTGGTAAAGGTTTGGATAGACTTGACAAGGAGCGAGATGCTCGTGAGAAAGCGGAGAGGAAAGCTTATGGCGAGCCGACGGAAGAACCTGCTGAAATGACACCTGGTGTCGCAGACGCCAAGGGAGCAGGAGCAGTAACCAATGGTAGCACCGACGACATGAATTTTGGCGGTTTCAAAGTCGAAATAAAGCGTGGTCCTGCACCTGATTCGTCCAAAGGTCTTTTGGGAGTCTCAGGTGCTGTTGCAGCTGCACGTCGGCTTGCTCATGCCAAAGAAGAAGAGAGGCTACAAAATCAGATGCGGGCTGCTGAGGAGGCTGCTGCTCGCGCTGGAAAGGATACGCCTGCCCATAAACAGGCTCTGAATGTCATGGCAAAACTGACTGTCCAGCTCAGAGCTTCAAAATTGGTGTCACAATCACAGATCCAAGCAGAGGATTCAGGACGCAAGATCAACCCCGATTCTACCGATTTCCATGCTATCATACCTATCAATGACTATCCCCAGAAGGCTCGCTGGCGTGTTACTAACAAAGAAACCATGACTCAGGTAAGCTCGTTCTTTTCTTCGAGAGTAAGTGGGCATTTGTTGATATATTCCCATCCAGCTTATTGATATTACTGGTGCTTCCGTTACCAACAAGGGCGAGTAAACTGATGTACTCTCTCCAGTCAACATACTTATTCTTCTCATGCAGGTATTTATTATGAATCTGGTAAAGAGCCTCCTCCAGAAGGGCCTCCAAAACTTCATCTTCTCATTGAATCCAATGAGGAGTATCGGGTGAGTATTCCATTCACCCATAAGTTCAGCGGGACCTACTCAAATAACTGCTTTCACAGGTGGAACAAGCGGTTCGCGAGATCAAACGCCTTCTAATCGAAGCTTCGGCCGCTGCAATCCAAGCGGAGATGCGAAATCCTACAGTAACTGGCAGATACAGTGTTCTCTAGATGACGTCCTCTCGATCCACATGCACTCTTGTTTAATCTATATACTTGTAATTGCGTATATAATTGTAGCATTGAACTGATGCATGTAGAGGCTATATTAGAGAAGTCACCAACTTGACCCCATCCCTCTACTATCCACAGGAAGGTTGTATCCGGAGTCTTTCACTCGTTTCCCAATGTCTACGACTTTACCTTCAACCTCATTAACAGCGTCATTAATCCACTGCAGACTCTCCAGATGACTGCTTAAAATTTGACAGATCTGGGACACTGGATCCTCATTGGACTCTCCATTGAGTTTATTGGAGGTAGAGAGCACATTGACAGCATCAATGACCTGTGTCAACATGTCCGAGAGATCATCGAGTCGAGCTTGTAAAGTCGTGGCCAATGCATAGCTAATGAAACATCAGCCAAACATATAAACAATCATAAGAAAAATTCTGACCTCTTGTCCCGTTCATTGTCAGCTGGGCCAGTATCAAGAGTCCGTAAGCTTCCTTGACCACCAAGGAGATCCTGAGAGATGCTCTCATAGGCATCCAGGTTCGTAGCAAGATCCTTCTGTTGTTGCTCAATGTGGGTCAGGGTCTGATCGATAGTGTCTTGTTGAAACTCGGCATTTATGACATGGCTGTACAGCGCCGAAAGCTACATCAATGCGTCAAAAGGTGGTGAGGGAATTCTCATCAGAAAAAGACGCATACATTGTTTCCATTCTCAATAAGGGCGCGATCCCATACAGCGACTTCCCCGGCGAATTTTGCAAACTCAGATGTCGATGTTTCAAGATCATCGGACCACCGATTCACGATCTCTTCAAGAGTTTTACCCTTCAACATAGATGGAGCTCCAACTACAAAATGGAGTTTTTTGAACTTTTTTTTTAAAAAAGGGAAAGCTATTTGAAAAACATACCAGATAGCGCTGACTTTGCGCTTGGAGCTGTATTCGTGGAGGAGGCAGCTGTTTGTAATGATGATCAATTCAATCCATGGATTGGCCAGAGGCAGATATACCAGGTTGCACATTGGACGGCTTGGTTGCACCGAATAGACTGAGGCCTAGCTCGATCGTGAGTCCAGCATTGGACAAAGACTAGGAATGTAACTCACCAGGTGTCGGAGTAGTAGGTGCACCATCCTTCTTTTCTTCTGTTTTTGTAGCGGTTTTGGTGGTTGAAGTCTCCGCTGCAGAGCCAGTAGCAGGTGTCGGTGTCACAGGGGTGGTAGGCGTTTTGCCAAACAAGCCACTACCTACAGATAAACTTGCACCAGGTGTTACTCCAGTCGTGCCCGCTGAAGTTGTTGATGCGTCAGCAGCTGGTTGTGACATGGACCCTTGTGTAGCAGTGGAAGCACCCTGCGTGGAATTGGGAGGAAGTCCTGCGGTTTGTGCCGGGACCGTAGGCGCAGAAGCTGTGGATCGAGCTGTGAGTAACTGTAGGCCCACGAAATTGAGTTAACCAACTTGTGCCAGTTGTTGTGCTCTGAACTACAAGTGATCTAAGTTGAACCATAGATAAGCCATAAGACTGGACATACCGCTAGATTGAGGGATATTGTTATCGGTAGGCTTGGTAGCCGTTGCTCCGAATAGAGAGCTGTTGACGGGAGTAGTCGAACTCGGCCCAGGTTTTCCAAATAATGAGAGTGCAGCCGGGGATATCGTCGGAGCTGCTCCTGTAGTCAAGGTTGTCGAGCCAGAATTGGATAAAGAGCCAGAACTGGATAAAGGACCAGAAGCAGGAGTGATAGCTGGCTTTGAGATATTACTTGAGAGGGATGGCGCTATTCCTGCTGGTGGTACAAGGAAGGGGTTGATGGGGGTTGAAGGAGTCGTAATAGGTCCCTGTCCCAGCACAGACCCCCCCGCAGGTATAGTATTTGATGGTGTAGGATTGACTGTGGCACCTCCAGAGGCACTGTTGAGGGAGCCACTGCCAAAGGCAGACGAAGTAGGTGCGTTCCCAGAAGCGTTGTCGGCAGTTCCAAACAAACTAGTTCCTGCAGCAGGCGCGGTTGGGGCATTTCCAAATGCGCTGGTTCCCGGCTTGGCTGTGTGGCACGAAGTCAGCTACGAAGAAACTCAAGAGAATGATAAGAACGCGCACGCACCGACGGCGGCTTCAAGTGGGTTAGTATTCATGGCCGGACTTGGGCTTTGATTCAGGGGATTAGCAAAATTTTGAACCAAAGGGTTGGGTTTGTTGAAAAATCCACTCATTGTGGCTTAAGTCCAACGCGTCTGTGTGTTGCTGTTTGGCACAACCCTGCTTACTCAAAGATCTGGACATACGAAAACTCTGTTTGAGGCAGTTTCTATTCTCATTGGTCAATGTGGAGACGATGTGAAGGCTGTGCAGCCCAGGGCAGGTTTTCAAAAAAAAAAAAGGACAATTTATATCTCAGTGTATGTTTTGTATTACCATCATCAGTGCCGCGTCCTGCCACCGAGCCCCGCGTTACAAATTGTTTTTTTAAAAAGAAATTACCATCATCAGTGGACATAAATAGTCAGTCTCCATAGCGGGTGCCATCTGATCGCATCCGTCAAT
>Ga0157365_10001145_pt1 | contig 11088 bp, 6 predicted proteins | sample AttsexASBM3_FD_111478 | JGI IMG/M metagenome (GOLD analysis project Ga0157365, IMG submission 111478) | Fungus gardens microbial communities from leaf cutter ant in Ribeirão Preto, State of São Paulo, Brazil - Atta sexdens ASBM3 | ecosystem: Host-associated > Fungi > Mycelium > Unclassified ... | reverse complement strand
GACTATGGATTTCTGCTTGTACTTCCTTTAGTGCACTCGTGGTACTCGTTAGTGTACTGTATCACAAGTACACTAACGAGATCTTGATTTCACGAGCTAGCCAGCCTCTTGCTTCCATCCGCCTATCTGATCTTTTGAACAGGTCTTCAATCAAATAGGCCATAGATCGAGATTCACTCATAAGACAAGCGCAAGCGACTACCAGAAGACTAGAACAACTCCTTACTAAGCAAGACGACTCCATCTCAATCCAGATGAGATTGGACTCAAGCCAAACAAAGGAAAGAAGTCACCACATTATTACTTATTTTACGAAATAAGAAGAAAAAGAAGATGAGATTTTCGAGTGCTCACGTACAGAACGAGAGTTGAAGATCCTGTTACTTAACGTAACTGCCTCAGGCTCCAAAGGAAAGGCTTAAAAGCAGTAGTGAGGAACTCTATCAATAGTACCGAAAAGAGAACTCCTCGAATCCCAAACCTATGAACTGAACGATGTTACCGAACTCAAAAGAGTTCCTGCGAATGCAAAGCGTTACTACCTTAGAAAACCTTCCCAAAACCAAGAACCAACGGGGTATGCAAGGCAGGCTCAGACAAGCGAGTTCCTCGTAAGCGCAGCGATAAAAAGACAAGCAACTATGAGAAGGGGCTTGCCAGCTAGGAAGAAAACCAACCTGACATCAGGATTCTAGTTCGCCCACTTAGAGCAGATGGAGATTCTCAGAACATGAGCGAAGGTGATCTCCCGCTTGATTAGGTCAATGGCAAGTTCTTGGTACGATATGAGTTAGGGCTCTTTTGTCTTCCGTTCTCCCTCCCTACTCTTCTTATTATATTATATTATATTATATTATATTATATTATATTATATTATAAGTGAAGTAGGGTACTCACTTTTTTTCTTTTCATTATCATTCTGAAATGGTGTTGGCGTCCATTATGGTGGATGGGTGGGGCTTTGGTAATGGGCTTGACCTTCCCAGGGAAATAGCTCCATCCCTTCGGTCCTCGCTCTAACTTAGAACTTATAGCATATAGGCTACACAAACTACGGTTTCCCAGTAAGAACATTAAGAATAGTCCAGGATGCGGGATAAGCGCTGTTAAAGACTGAATTGCGAGTATAAGTAAGAGAATCAAGCTTTATTAACTGCTCATCTTCCGCACCAGTAGTCAGTCTTCTCTTTCTATAAGCAATTCTCAATGCCTATTGTATCCGTCTTTGAATCAGTCTACCGTGCGTGGCTAGCTTATTGTTAATCAATAATCCCAGTGTAGGCTTTTAGACTCGTTCCGTAAACTACACTCGCTATATGTTTAAGCAATCCCTCTTTCTGAAGCATTGAGCAAGGCAAAAAGTAAGCCATTTTTGGAAGCTTTAGAGTTCCCTGTGTTAAGAGAAGAACTTGCTTTATTAACTGCAACTATCAAACCCCGGGATTTAAGATGAAAGAATGAGTTAAGAAGAGAGATCCCATTGTTTCTAGATACCCGTGAAAGTTACTCCTTTACTTAAGGCATGCCCCTAATAAAGAAACTTCCTATGGCAAATGCCAAAGCCAAGCTTACTTAATGGAATCCTTGAGTTTGAAAGCACAGTGGAATCTTTCCCTGCTAACTAGTTTAATTACCGAAGAGAACCTTAAAGGAGAACTGAAACGAAACTCCCTTTCAAGGGAAGACAGGAGGAGATGAGCTTGATTACGCACCTGGCTTACTCTTCGTTTAGTTACTGAAAGCGCTGATGAACGATCTTCCTTATTTTACTTACAACTCGGATTCCTCCTTCACGGCTTGAAGCTATCCGGCTTCAAGCTTAAGGGCTCTCGGAATTCCCTTTCAAGCTTTCTCGAGTCACCCTAACGTAACGGCTAACTGAACTTGGCTTACTTCTTACTTCATGCCGTACTTCGAGTTATCCCGTCCCGAGAGAACTCGGGATGAGCTCTTAGCGATTAGTCAGTGCGGGCCGGGAAATGAAATTCATAGAGCCCCCAAGCCTTTTTGCCGTGGATCGCCAGCTCCACGCCAACATGCTACTGACGTTTAGGTAACGCGGGTATGAGTTAGTCATCCGAGCAACTAACCTGGTAGGTTGGTTCTCTCCGTCTATGAAATCGCATTTGACTCACCACCAGCATGCATATGAATCAAAGTAGCAGCAATTTCGGTTTCAGTGCGGAAAATAAAGCAGCAGTTTCACCAATTGATTTGATTGACCACCCAGTGGAAGTAGTAGCAAAGTCAGTGGTTTCCCCCGATCCTGAACCGGATTCAGGACCAGCATTCTCGTCTGTTGGATAAGTCTGTAATCCGTAGGATTACCTCAAGGGGTGGGAGGCCCTTATTTATCGATGTTGATTGAGAAATCCATCTCGGAGTTGAAAGGGTTGGTGTGGCCAGAAGTGAGAACTCCTTGAAGAGCTTCTTCTTGTTCGCAGCTAATCGTTTTGTCATACTTTACTTTTTTATGAGTCTTCCCCTGTCCTCCCGAGCTGGGATAAGTCAGGAATGGAAGTCAGGGATTGGAACGACTTCTTCTCTCTTGGGCTTCCACTCTCCTTCTGGGAAGTCCCCTTCTCTTTTTACCCTATAGGCATTAAGAAGGGAGTTCTTTCCTCATCAGCTCACCATTGAATAAGAAACAACTTTTGAGTATGTCATGGAAATCCAGGCTTTGTAGCTAGGCAGCAACTCTCTAGCTTCCAGCTCTTCTTCCTTCTCTTACTCTTCCGGTTAAGGTAAGGAACCTTGAATCCTGGAACCCTTATAAATGTTCTTACTGGTTAACCACCGTTTAACAAACCAGATAGGGAATCGTTAACATGAGGTTCTGAATACGCATTAAAATGGCCTACAGTTCCCTTTAAGACGTCTTCAGGTACTCATGTGGCTGATTACCTATATGACGTCGTTAAACGGAGGAAAAAGGCCCCTAACAGCTGTTGAAGGAATAGATGCTGTTCTTGCTTGAGTTGAATCAGCCAAGACTTCCCCGAGAGGAAGAATACGCTCTTTGAAGGATATTCCCGACATCCTATCATCCGTACTAAACTAAGGCTCACCAGGAGAGAGATGCCAAAAGATCTTCATAAGGGGAATTGCTGCATCTACGGCTACTTCAGATGGAAGAGTGAGCAACTCTTACTCTTTTCAACCGGTCTGGGATAAGCGCAGTTTTCGTAACCGGACTTAAGAGTAGGGAAGAAAAAAAAAAGTCAACGACTAGTTGCATCAACGAATGGATATGCGTTTGCTTTTCCCTCTACGAAAGAAATGAACGAATGCGGGAAAGAGATCAAAGGGTGGTACAATCACTTAAAGGAAGGAAATGCGCCAGGCAAGAAAGCGCTTACCACAATACCAATAAGACGATCGAGAAGGGTTCACCCAACGGAAACCCACGCTACAACCGAAAGAATCCATTTCATTACAAGACTTCCAAGACTAGCCGGAAACCCATACTCTCGCTTAGGCGGGCATACGGAAAAAACTACCATACATACGTAATGGACTACTTTTCAGACTTTTTTCTTTCCTACTTTGACTGATAGCCCTAAAGGATTAGGCCAGGACTCATACGATTACTAAAGCGAGTAGCTACCCGTCGACAAAAGTTAGGCATCTGTTGGTGGTTAAGCCTTTGTGACTAGCTCTGTAAGCTATAGGTTCTTTTTCTCCCCAGTGCAGTAGGACGGGTGGTGTAATGACTCTTTCTGTCCCTGCTCTCGGCAAGAAAGTAGGAATCAAAACCTTGACCGGTCAAACTCTTGAAAGCAAGCAAGCCTGTCCCAAGCCGGTCTGTTCACAAGGATGTTAGCTCTTTTGCACGAATCTGCTCTTATGGAATCGGTTGTTAGAGAATCCACTTTGTTGAATCAGCTGAGAACGGAATAACCGCTGTTACAGTATCCGCTGTACATGACAAGAAGGAGTAACCGCTCTTTGCATGTTAGCATACGGCATAAAATGCTATAGAATAAGGTTCTTGGCCTTAGAATTCTAAGATTAGAATCAAAGGTGGAAGGAGATTCTCACTTAGGGTGCGAAGGACCATTCCCTTAAATGAAAATAAACTCGCTCTACAACTTCGAAAACGAGAAAGAGAATAGAAGACAAAGAGATTCATTACGGATTGGAATGCTAACGATTGATTCCCTTTTGGGCTCTTACACAGAAATGAAAGACGGACAAGACTGAGGAAGCTGGAATCGCTCCTCACAGGTTATGGGATGCTATCGAGGACGTTGCCAATGGTCTTTCTTTACCTTTTTCTTATCGCAGGTGAGATGAATGATATTATATTGCAGTGTCCCATGAGAAAGGTTGAGCGTTAGCGATGTAGAGTTTACAGACTCTCCAAGAAGAGTCGACAGACGAAGAGTGAGTTGGAGAAGTAGAGTTGATAGACTCTGGGTTTAGAAGGCTGAGTGTAACGAAGAGCATATCAGCCGGAAGGAAGGGGCTAAGGGCATCAAAAGTAAAAGCTCTATTATCATCAAAAACTCTGCGACTGATCTCTTTAAGGAGTGAATGAGTCTTGGGTATGTATAGGTCATGAACGGAAGAAGTTTCACCCTCTTTCAAAGTCTCAGGTAGCTCTAAAGGAGAGGTTATAACCGTACTGCCTCATTCTTAAGAGAACTTTAAGATTGACTTCTTCTTTGCTTCCCGCCCGAAAGCAGCATATTCTCGAACAAGAGAGATTGCGCATACAAAGACTTGAGGTGAGTTGACTAGCCTTACTTGCCTATCTGGGGAAGTAGTATACCCCAGAACTACACTCAGCAAAGAAGGATGAACAGACATATCAGAACAATACAAAAGGTCGCTTACGCCGCCGGATCACTTATCACCGCATTCATAGGCTTGGGTGAAAGGCAAATCCCACATACATACGGAAGAGAAAAACCAAATAAAGAAGGCCGAACCCCAGGTATTAAGGAGAAGAGACCTTTTAAGGCCAGAGACTCCTAAGAGCAAAGGCAGTATTTTGTCATGGAATCCGCTTCTGGCGGTGAAGAAATGGAATCTGCTGCAATAGTCGAAAATGCAGCTAGAGTAGCTAAATACAGCTAGACGACTGTACTTGCTTGAGCAATTGGAGCTAAATCATCTTCTTTTCTTATTCTTGTAGGTTCTCGAAGGCCTGTTTGCAATGAGTGATTGAAGTGCTGCTCGGGTTGAAGCCGCTAAAGAAAATGAAGCCAATGTCCCTATCAATAGTAGAAATTGCCACGAGCACAGAAGGAAAAGTATAGAATTCCCTGCTACTGTTCTAGCTGTTCTGTTGTTGGCGCTGGAACAGATTTCTTTCTATCTTTCGAAGATATCTTGCCGTATTCCCTAAACTCTGCGAAACTTCTCTCCCCCGTTAACATATAATCGCATTTTAAAGTAACTTTAACGACAGCTCAAAAGGGTCAATGGAAAGCTTACTTAATTCAACAATCTTAAAAGTATTTATCTTTATATAGATAGATCGGATTTGACTTTGAGCTACCCCAGGGGTCAATCTACAAGACGTGGCCTCGCCTCCCTTTTTATAGAAGAAAGTGTTCCCCCCTCTGAACGATCTATTTAGAGCTCATCAATCAGGGCACGCAAAGTCTCCACTTTGTCCAAGCTCTAGAGTTTGTGCTTTCAGGGTTTAGTCGGTTGAGCTAAGTTCTTCCCTTTCCCCTCTTTTCCCTTTGTCGATACCGGTCCCAAGTCAATATTCAACCAAAACCGCAACATCCGCTCTTTCTGTTCCCGATCCTGTTTCGGCTCCTGCTCCAGCTCCATATTCTGTTGAATAATATTTTATAGCTAATTAACATCTTCTGAGATTGACATCTTCGTTTGTCTTTCCTATGCATAGCATAGTGAGTACCCCCAGAGTGAAACTAAAAAAGACTTCTTTTCCGGATAAAAAAAAAGAATTCTATTCTGAGTATGCGCACCAAAAGAAGAAGAGTCTTTCCTCCCTTGTTCTCAGTTACTCACTTGAAGTTCGATAGCCTTGGGTTAACGAAGATTAGAAGTTTTTGCTTCCTACTCAGAGGAATAGAAAACTTGATTTCCTGTGTAAAAGTACACAAGAACGTTTTGAACGAAATGATGAAAGAGATCGTACTGGATCCAATACAACCGGAAGCTAAAGCGGGCTATTGGCAATAGTTCGCTAGGCATGCTATCATTGGGAGAAGCAGATAAGTTATCTTCTTCGTCTTATTTTAGAGATATGGTCTCGCTTGGGATTTCAATATATCTAATCTCATAGAGACATGTTATAGAATTTTTTATACTTATAATTTGATACTTTTTGTTGTTTACACAAATCCTTGATACAGCTTCAATCTCTCCCATGGGGCTTGGTCTAAGCCTGTTAATCCAGTAGGCCAGAAAGGTTCCGCGAGAAGTATTCCTCTCTATCAGCCGCATTTACAATGCTTGCCTTTTATCCGCCCACTTCCCCTATTGCTGAGAGTGCTTACCCGCACCCGCCCCCCTATGAAGAAAGAAGTGCTCAACTCTCGTCGTGCAGTCTTCAGTCATGGGCTTTTATGTGTATGCCAGGTCAGGACGAAGGGAAATTGACTAGCCTATAGTTTGCTCGCTGATCGAATGTGAAGTACAAAGTGATCAAGTGGAAGTTGTGCCAGCGATAACCCTCGACCTGCCACTATCTATGTATCTGTGGCCACTAGGGATGAGGAAGGGGCTACGGCAGTTCGTTATTCATACTCGTCATTTATATGGTTACAGATTGGAATTGGCTTGCTTGGAAATGGAGAAGCAAAACAACAGTCATTTTTTCTGTTGCCCGAAATGGTGACCCAACACTTGTTTTCCCGGAAAAGGGTTTAGATCTAGATCAAAATACATAGCCCTATTTGATCTAGTAAGGGGAAGGCAAAGGCAGTTTTTCACAAACTTCGCAGCAACCCAATCAGCGTCGTGGGCAGCAGCTCCGCTACACCAACAATGCCTTTCGATTCTCTTCTGGTATTCTTGAGTCCTGTTCAATGCCAGTGGTGTGATGAGTTTGATCACACTGTTCGTACCTGGCTCAGTCATTCTTCTTCGCTTGCCCCTGGTTTCATCAATCAATCCTTTGCTGTCCTCCAACTTGATGATTCTACCTGGTATCCTGACACAGGTGCCTCGGCACACATGACGTCCAATCCGGGTAATCTTCTCTCTTCTTCTCCTTATCATGGCAATGATCAAATTAGTGTTGGAAATGGCTCTCTTTTGCCTATCACTGCTGTTGGCATCTCGATCCTTCACACACTTTCCACACAATTTCCGTGAAATAATGTCCTCCTTCCATTAAGAAAAATCTACTGATTGTATTGTTCTGTTCGAAGGTTCTGTCTAGACAATGATTGTGTCATTGAATTCTCACCGTTTGGTTTTTGTGTGAAGGATCGTCGGACGCGACAAAGTCTTTTCAAGTGCAATAATCCCGGGTTGTTGTACCCCTTCTTTCCTACTGATGCATCGGTTGAAGACCCTTTTCCTCTTTTATACCCGATTTGGATCATCGCCTCTGGTGGACTAGTGGAGTCATTTCCGTCATCAGGAGAAGAGGGAGACAAAGAAAGACGCAGGTTAGTTCGAGTGAGGTTGGTGGCGACCAAAGGACTGGACTCAAAAGATCGCTAGTTCGGGCTTAGTTCCTTCGTTTGCTTGCTCATTCGCGCTGAATAAGAACTTGAATGAGATTGACTCTGTATCTCTTCCCTGACTCTGTAAAGCCTGAAGGATAGGATCAAACTCTGATTTTGACTATTCTTTTGCCTGCTAGGACCAAGGCATTTTTTCTCTAAGCTAGGATGTGCCAAACCGGCTTCATTTTAAGACTAGGTGGACTCAATATCCTTTTTCTTTATCTATGCATGCACCTCCTTCTGCTTCGTACCTCTTCCATCAGATAGTCAATATCCTTCGTTGCACGTCTATAGACCCCTCTTCTACAACTCCCATAGGCTTACGACTCAGTCCTTCTTTCAAACTCAACTTCGCCTCCGTCAACCTCCTTTCCTTTCTGCCTTAGGGCAAGCCAAGTAGCTGCTACTACTTTCTCTCTATTCCCCAACTCGGGATTGATTCCATGATGAAATGAACTAAGAAGGTACAAGTTGATTGAGTCCACATATACAACCCTAGTTTACCTAGGTAGGGATCAACATCGAAATGTTCAAAAGTTGACTCCACATATAGCCTTACAAGCCTATTTTACTAGCGGAGTGGAATCTCCATTTGATAAAGTTTCATTTGCAAAAGCTCATTGTCCTATTTTACCTTTACATGCTTTTCATGAATAGACTTAGCTTCGTTCCATATCCCTGTCCTTTCGCTTACCGTACCTCACCCTTCTTTCATAGCTCGCCCTTTCTTATTCAATGGAAAAGAAAGTCTTATTAGTAGTTGGGAATGGTAGGGGTTCACGTCTCACCGCGTGTTCCCAACTGACCTGCTGACCTTAAGGAGCTAGATTGTTTAAATTCTTCTATTCACTTAGCACTACTCACCCTTCTCTCTTCGATTAAAGGAAAGAAAGATAGCAAGATTGATGATAAGAAGGAAACCCTAGCCAAGGTTCCCTCTCTTATTCAGTGAAAGCATTCCAGTGCTCAATATCGAGAGTAGTCCCCTGCTCACTAAGAGCCATTCTGACTCATGTTCACACACGAGCCTTTCTCCATCTATGATAATATGCACCTTCTATAGTAATGAACAAAGGGATTGATTGTTTAGTAAAGAAATAGGCCCGCCATCTGCTAGCATTAGTACTTCGAGAGAGAAATATGAGAGCAAAAAAAAGGAAGGCGAGGAACAAGAGATACAGGTACAGCAACCAGAAAAAATCTTTTTACTCTAGGCTTAGTCCTATACGCTAACCAAAGCCAAAGCCTCTATCAAAGTAAGTAATTGAGAACTAATCTGATCAATCAAATCCTCATGCCGAAGTAGAAAGCAGCTTTCAAGTCTCGTCGGGCAATCCTTGGGTGACCAAGGAGTAAGCTCGCCTGGAGACGTACGAATAGGCAACGTGAAGGCTTGACGACTCGGAACTCACTTATTTACTTAAAAACATTAATTCAGAAAAAGAAAAGAAGTTGAGTGCTCAGTTGCAGTGTCTTTGCAAAGTGAGCGGCAGTCGTTGGGAAAGTCAGGCATGGAATCACGCTAAGGTAAGGTTTGCTAATCCATCTAGAATAGGATCCACTCTAGATATTCGATTTACCATAAAGCTAGGCATGCTTACCTGACTTTCGGGCTTTATTGCCCAGTGGAAGATTTCCAAGCATTGCGAAGGAGAGATTCCCTCTCCATCCATATTCACTAGATTCCCTTCAAGCGACTTCATTAGCTATAGGTAGACATAACACAAACCCCATCGTACAAGCAAGTAGATCAACATCAACGTTGAATAGTTGAATTCAATCTAGGGTTTACTGCATTATATCTCCCGGGGCAACAACTTCGATTCCATCCTGTATTGCTTGTCTTTCTTCTCCTAGTAACTTCTTGGATTCGCCGCAAACAGATGACTAAAAGCGCTTACTAAGCACAGTCCCGGAAATTCCAATTCAATTAGCAGCGAATCTTGCACTTGAGGAGCAGATCTCCATCTGTAAGAGCGGATTAGTCGCATGCCATGGATTAGCCCTTCTTTATTACATACATATTATCAGTACCTGAGATTTTATCTAAAAAAAAGAAAAGTGGGTCAACGTATCAGTATTCTCGAAGCACCATGTCCTGAGGTCACATGCCTTCTACCTCAATCCAAATCCTCAAACACACTCGATGAATCCGGTTCCAACGGACGCACCAAAAGAGTTGTTAGCCGGAGAAGTGGCTATTGACTTCTTCCTTCATTCTTCTATTCAAGTGGGAGGAAAAAGACTTTCACGCTTTATGGTCTGAATTCAACGGATCTCAAATCATCCATTTCTGAGCTTCAAGCCTTGCAAGCTTTCGAAGTCTTGCATTCATTTCTGTCTCATTTTTATGAAAGAGGCTCACTTGGAAGGAGCGATAGAAGAGATAGCCTCATTCAACAGGAAAGCTTTGTGCTTTTTCTAGCTTTGGCAGGCTTTCTTCCTTTATTGAGTTAGCTTGGCTCTTGGCTTTGGTATATGGAATAGAGTCTTTGCTTATAGCTAGTCTTCTGACTTGCTTTGGAATACGGATTTTGCATGCCTAGCTTTATGGGAAAGATGATATCTAGAGTAGATACCTAATCTCATTCCTTATCAATTTCATGGTTCATTCCAGTCTTTAGTAAGTCAAGGCATTCGGGAAGCAGGAGATCGATCCGCTCTTTCCATCTCAAGATCCGCTTTTGCCTTAGGATGAGTTCATAGGCACTTTCAAGGCATCTAACTCGAGGGCAGGCTTATATATAATTATATATATTACTAGAATATAACTTCCCATTTTCTTCAAGACAGTGGATTCGCCCCTTCTAAGGGGATTTGTCGAGCCCCCCCGATAGCTTTAGCCGACATTTTGTCAAGTTGAGACCCCGGAAAGGAAGAAGGAAAAGCTTTCGTGTGTAGTCAGTCAAATTCTCTTTATATTTTTTTTACGTAAGCCTCTTATTAGTGCAGCTCAGCTGGAAGAGATTCTAAGCGAGGAACAGTACTGAACCGTATCCTTTCCACAACCATGGTTCTAGAACGACTATTGGTGCTTGCTCTGGTGCTAACCATCTATCATGATTAAGATGGGCTAGTGGAACAATGGGCGAAAGCCCGATCAAGTCGTATTGATGAAAAATTTGTGATATCCCCTAGTAGAAGTCTTTCTTCGGAATACGCAATAAGCTCTAGGTTGGTTGATGGAAGGTATAGAGCTCTGCCTACTACTTAAACTTTGCTATTTTTACATGCCTCTGTTCCAACCTTCCCCAGCACCCTTGAATTTCATTCTTCGAAATCCCCCCCCTCTGTGCTGCTACCTTCCCAAAAGGGCTTTGTACGCTCTTCCTTCTTTGTGAGAGTGGCATTCTTCTGCCCCGAAAGGGAAAGTGGTGGAACTCATGGCCCAGTAGTCCCCCTTCTCTGATTCTCATCTTCGTGCCCT
>Ga0157365_10001144_pt1 | contig 11090 bp, 19 predicted proteins | sample AttsexASBM3_FD_111478 | JGI IMG/M metagenome (GOLD analysis project Ga0157365, IMG submission 111478) | Fungus gardens microbial communities from leaf cutter ant in Ribeirão Preto, State of São Paulo, Brazil - Atta sexdens ASBM3 | ecosystem: Host-associated > Fungi > Mycelium > Unclassified ... | reverse complement strand
TAGGGAAATTGGGGTGAGCTGATGAAACAATGTTTACAGAATATCCTCACACGTCGAAGAGGGTCCGCGCCTCAGCTTCAGTAATGATACCCTTGGTAACGACTGATGGCAGCCACCAATTAGACAACTATCACTGATAGGGAAGAAAGGAACAAACCATCCGTAAACTTGAGGGATTTGTGTCGAATCTTCCTCCGCTTGTAGGGTCTTAACTGTCTTTCCGGTGAAGGAGTTCTGGTTCGACTACGTGGCTCACTACCATCTCCATTATTCTCCTATGACATATGTGACGGATGGTTTGCCTAAACAAAGAAGTAGAACTAAAAATACGACAAGCTCACCTTCGCAGCGCGCTCAGTTGCGACATCAGCAAGCCCCCTAAGCACTTCCCAGGGAGCGACGAGACCGGATGCAGGGAGCCCTCCATTCTCATCGTCATCAATATCAGAAGAGTACGGGATAGGAACATTGGATGGTGTGGCGCGTTTGGTGCTAACGACTGATTGCTTGGTTGAATATCGAGAGGACGGCACATTGTTGGATTGAGAACCTCCCGAGCCCACGGCCTGAATACTGGCGAAGGGTGGCAGTATCTGCCCTTGACCGTGTTGATAGGGTTGAGCATTATTTGACGAAAAGTTGCCGTATGATGGTGAAACTTGGGGAGGCTGGAAATCGCCCTTTGAGCCTGGCTGAGTGGGAACCGTAGAGCATTGACTTTGATAGCCGGGAAGGGAAGAACGTGGCTGTCGTGAGTTGAGTTTAACCAGATTACAAGTAGAATGAGTCATGCTGCAAAGGCTACTATTTAAATCACTCACGTGAGGATGGCTGATAGTAGGAGTGGAGGCAGCAGCAGGGGAATTCATACTCGGAGACTGCTGGAAAGATGGAGGTGGGTAGGTGGATGGTGAGCAACCACTGAAAGAAGCAGTTCGTAGTTGCGTAACGAGTTCTTTAAGGGTATCTTGAATCCTGATTTGGGTGTTCTTGATCTCAAAGACATGGGCTTCGAGACTCTTGATGCGTCTGGGAGGGAATGAAGGTCGGCCATACGAAGCAATCGAGGAACGGATCACGTACTCAAGACCGGCCTCTCCTGTCAAGGTAGCCTCTCGGGAGGGCTTTTCAAAAAGACAATCCAGCCCAGTATTTCGACACCGGCGGCATGGAGGATTGTCGGCGCCCTCGCAACGCATTTTCTGCTTTCTGCACGCATTCTGCAATAACGCGATTAGGCGGACGCAACAAAGCCATATATAAATACGTACACAGGCACCTGAGCAACATACAAAACAAAGTGAGAAGCCGGATGAATGTCAAAGATAATGGCCATACGAGGAACGCGATTCAAGGTTTTGACGACGGACTTGACTTCTTGTTTCGGGGCCCTATCATCATCTTCCTGCTTCTTTATTGGGAGTTTCTGTGAACTTCCTTGTGCTGAATCCATCCAACAGCAGATGGAGGAGAGAGGGAAAGATGGGAATGGACGACCACCGAGGAGCCTAATCAGGAGATCTCCCATACAACAAACAAGTACAACACCTTTCCCAGTCAGGCAACTAGAAACGGAGGCAATTTAACAGCAGCTGTGCCGCCTTTTCGATGCGTTTCTCTCTATCTTAGTGTCTCCATTAGATGAACGCACAGACGATCGATATTCTTAGTTGTATGCAACTGACTGACAGGGATTAAAAGCGCTTATCAGTCGTTGCCAGGTAGTCACGCCTTATTCATACTCTCCAACCACTCTTGCCTCAGAAATGTTCATATCACTTTTTTCACATATTATATGGTGTGTTTTCTTTTTGTTTCATCAATTTGTACAGATTCTTATAGTCAGCGCCTGGTTTGCGTTCCTCCTTCCGAGCTATGCCACCTTCAAGGCCCTCTCTCACCGCCCGCTTAGCGAGCATGAGCTCCAGCGGTGGGCCATGTACTGGACAGTTGTTGGTGCATTTGTCGCTTTTGAGTACACTGCAGAGTGGCTCATCAGTTGGTATGTGACTTTTTTCTCTACCAGTCCTTACCTCAATTATACCATATTCGCCGTGCACTTGCTTGGTACTTCAGGCTTCCATTTTATTGGGAAGCTAAAACAATCTTCTTTCTCTATCTCTCCCTTTCTCAAACCCAGGTAAGTCCGAGGCTATTCCTCGAACGGGTCGCGTGATCGCAGTCTAACAATGTGTTTCTGTCAATCAGGGCTCAACATACGTCTACACCGCCTACCTTGAGCCCTTCCTCACCCAAAATGAAGCAGATCTGGATGAGGGTATCGTCCAAGCTCAGACTAACATACTCATGTTCATCCGAACTCGGCTTATTGCCCTCTGGGAATCTACCCTTAATGCAGCCAACAAACGCCAAGCCACCACCGCCACCGGCTCAACTGTTAGGGACATATCTTCCGCTGTCGGCGCACCATTGCAGAACATCCTCAGTGTATACTATAGTTATAAGCCTGCCGTCCTGAATGTTGCTGGCACCACTACGACGGCAGTTGCAACTTCTATTCAAGGGACCTCTGACACTGCGACGCAACGTGGCAACCCCCAAACTTCGAGTGGTAAGGACGCATGCAGCAACGCCACTTCCTTCATCCGCTCCTCTGAGAGTCCTAATGCCTCTTTCCCAGAGCCTTATCATCTTGAAAGTTTCCAAAGCTGAAGGGTTTTTTTGGAGCGGTGATTAAAATTAGGTCTTTCAACCTTTATACGTGTACGACACGTGTTTCATTTCTCTCTGGTTATTTATCCATTAGATGTATTGGCAAGCCAATCAGAGCCGCAATATAGCCTTTCCTGCTTTCCATGATCACCATACGGTTTTTGCTTCTTGCTCAGCCAGAACAGAGGACGAAAGACAATGCGACAAAGATCGTCCTTGAGAGGGAACATGCTAATTTTCCTAAACCTCGTTCTAACCTAGACCTACGCCCCCGTTCTGTGCCTCCTGAACGCACTCACTACATCACTGAGTCCAAAATCTAGGCCGGTTGTTTCACCATAACACTGATTCACTCTCTCCCTCCAGCCTTCAGTCATCTTCACTAAACTATCTTCACAAGTTATCCAGACGCCCAGCAGTACTGTTTTTCCAACGCTTTCCTCTGTCGCAGCGATTCTATCCCTTTCCTGGGTTGTCATACTTCCTGGGCCTGGGGCAGAGGTGGCTGCGACAGATGCTGCTGCTGCCGAGTCAATGAAATGTTTTTGTACAATTTTGTACAGCCCGTCGATGTATTTTCTGATATCCTTGATTGTATACTCCCGAGTTATCTTCCGCAAAGCACTTTTACTATATGTCGGATTCGTGGCTATGTCGTAGGGAGAGCCAAGTGTTCGAAGAAGTCTTTCAAGACCGTCAAAATAATCCTGTTGCACCCACCCCCGGTCAGTGTTTCAGACTTCCAGGTGAGACTTCATGGCCGAAGACTCACAATAATCTTTCCAAATGGGCGTCTAAATAATAGTTTGGCATATGCGCCAAGATTTTCGTCGTATATCGCTCTAGCTTTCTTGGTGAAACCACCTACAGAGCCAACCTCCATTCTAACCGTCTCAGAAACAAAGTAGTGCATATTTTCTGTAGAGCCACTGTCAGATTTTGGCAGGCATGGAGCGAGAAACATTACCGATTATAAGAACATGATAGTTTAGCTGTCCTTTATCCTCCTCATCTCCATCCATTTTCGCTATGGTCTTTAGTGTTTCAAACATGATGTTGACGATTTTCTCATATGCTGCGTCAACACTCTCGCGCACTTCCAAACCCGAACCGCCAGCGTCTACCGTGTTAAACTGTTGCTCGATGCGATAGACATACTGAGGGAAGTGTTTGATAAACGGCAAAAGACCTTTCCGTTTTTTTGAGGTAGATTTCGTTTGCTCGATAGACTTGAGTTGATCGTTCTGTGATTTGTATTGAGTAAAAATGAGGTTGAGCAATCCGAGATAGATAGATAGTGTACAATATGCCGATCGAAGACACCTTTCAGACGCATGTGCTGTTTGCTCAGGAAGCCGATCAAGAACTGGTTCATGTTCTCATCTGCCTCGGACATAAACCTTTCCAATGTTACGAGTACGCCAACGACTTCACTGGACCACCAGTTCTATAAGTCTCGTCATTCAAAACTCAGGCAGCTCACATAGGATCTCTTTCCAGAGCTTTCTCAAGCCACATCTTCATCTCTGTTGGCAGAAACCCAAAAATCAGGTCCATAGCACCCCTCACGAGCTTGAGTGTTGCCTGACTGAGACTATTGTATCTTGCGGCCTGCCTCCGGAAATAATGGTCCAAACCCATATAATCTGCAAATGTTGAAGCTGTATCACGGTTTAGCAAATCAATCTGCAAAAAGTCCACCATGAAAAGGTTTTCTTGATGTATCAATGGACTAATTTGATCCAGAACCAGAGAAAAGACCTCAGATACTCGCATGTCTCCATCGCTAGACGAAAGACCTGCAATACCTGAGGCAGACTTGTCTTTGTCTTTGCTGCGCGATTCCATCGGCGATCGGATTAAGGTACCTGCGCGACGCATACCGGAGGGCGCTTTTGGTGTAGGAGGAGTTGGGGTCGAACTAAACACTGCATAGCACGGTTACCACAGGGATCTAGTAACACAGGGGTAGATGGTACCATGCTCTCCTTCATCTTCTGGAGATCTCTTGACAAAACCGAGATAGATGCTCATCAATGCCTTGATTTGTGTGCTATGTAGCTCACTAGCGGCCGAAAAGTAGGCCTGGGATAGTATAAGGGCCAAAACGTAAAGAATATGGACAAGAAACAAATTAGTGCTCACAGCACATAATCGTCCATAATTTGCTTCGTCCATCTCCTTCAGGTATAGTACCAGTCCACAGTATCTGCTCAGATATTCTTCAATGTCTTGATGCTGTATGATGGCCGGCTTTGCTCCTTTACTCGGCTTCGTCAGACCATTAACCTCGCCAAATTCGCCAAGTAACAGTTTGGACTGAGATCCTGAGGATTCAAACTACGAACACACTGACTGAAGGTTGCTAATTTACCTGAGCAGTGAACATGATTGTCAAAAAGTCGTGAATACGTTTACAGAATTGAGAGTTGTGCGTGCGATATTCTTGGAGCCGTTCCATGGTAGCAGCCATATCTTCTCGCACAAAGATATATTGGTCAGTATCGCCTTCGAACAAGTACCACCTAACGAACTGTAAAGAACAGCTCACCTGTGTCTCTACCAGCTTGCAATGCCTTGTAAAGCCCTGCTGCAGCCTGTTCCAATCTCGAAATGCTTTGCGACTTCTCAAGCGATTCTTGTGTAAGAGTAACGAGTGCATCAGAATCAACTTGCACGGTTTTCTATAGATTCGTTGCTCAACTCATAAAGCGCAAAAAGAATGACACCTCTCACCAGGAGATTTTCAATCTCGTTCAACAAAACTCGTTGATTCTGAGTCTGAACTTGAAGCCCTCTGTTTTGGGATTGGATATAGGAAATATCGTCATCAGCAGCCTGATTCTGTAGTTAGAGACATCCCGGCGGTGATCTGTGATAAAATACACACGTTGAGGTGGATCTTATAAGAAGAGATCAACCCATCGAGGTTATCGAGTTCCGCCATCGCTTCATCCATGAATTTCATAACTGTGTTAATCCGGTCATCAGACTCCAAAAATGAATGAATGTTGGCCTAGAGGAATTACATCAAAATAAACTCCCTGTGTATATAGCACTGACCTTCTCCAAAGCCATTAGTTCATCTAGCAGTCTGGCTTCAATCAAATCCGCTGCACCTCGCGCCATCTTCCGCCCCATGATATCATCACTAGCCCATTCGTAACCTTCAATCATCTCCTCGACACTCGCAAGGATGTCTTGAGCACTTTCATTTTCATCTCCAATATCCGATTCTACTTGATCATCTACTGAACCATCTATATCTCCCGAAGTATCGTTTACAATTAAACGATTCAAACTCTGCTGATTTATGGGGTCAAAATATGACACTCGCGCATCAGGATCTCTACGCGACATTAATCCATTTTCCCTCGTTGACATTTTGCGTGTTCGTGCAGATAAAGAGATGGGAGATGTTCCAGGTGAATTCTGATCAGGTGTAAGCGAACTACTTGAAGGTACAGTCCGAGTTGTAGACAATTGATGCGAGTCCTTTCTTGAGTGACTAGGATCTACTGTCTCATCTTGATCGTCAACGTCATACCTCTTTGAGTCGATGCTGGATGAAGGTATATTAAGTGTCGGTATCTGTTGTTGAGGTTGAACACTGGGATGTAGCCTGAGAGCCTGAGGATGCTGGGTGGATACGGCATCTGAGCCCTTCCGGGGTCGTCCTGTCGATTTGAGAGGTGTTTCCCCTGAACGTGCAGACGTCGAGAAGTCTCGGGTAGAGTTGGCTGGAGGGGGTATTGCTGCTCCAATGCGAGGGATGAGGGGACTCGGTATATGAGGTAGGGAGCTATTAGTCTGCGGTGTTTCGGGTCGTGGGTTACTTTGAGATCGGTTGTCCTGACCTGTCACTACTTGCAATGAGGTCTGGTATAGCCCTGGCGTGCACGCTGAGTAACGGCAAGGAAATTCAAAATCAAGGCCGGGCACCTTGTACTGTGTCTGGTTCTGGTATGCCCTGCAAACGCAACGACGTTACGCTTCCTGTTACTCGTCGAAATAGTCGTACGAGTGCAATCAAGAAATTATTCTGATCTGCCTGCGATTCCGTCTGCCATTTATATGTCCTTGAAAGCGTGATATTGAACACCAGGGGCTATTTGGGAAGGTCAGAACTAACAATGGGCTGCACAGTTAACACTCACCGTGACCACTTGCAGCCCACGGAGTTCAGAGAGCTTCCAAGTCTTGCCAACAGAGAATGTGCTATTATTGTTCAGCTTAGATTTGTGTATGAATCCACCTCCATTATTTGCCTCTACAAATGACAAATAAATATGGAGATGTCACCTCTCGTTGACGACATACGAGAGAGTAGGATGTACCGGGCTTTTCTGCCTTCTGTGCCTGCATCCTCCCAAATTTTGATGTGTGAAACGTATGTTTCTTCAAGGCTCCCAGTTGCATTGCGGCGAGAAAACACAGATGCGATAATGCTTTGTTTAACGTCGGCCATTTAAAGAGAAAAGAGTGGAGTGCATTGATTGGCTGGATATACTGCAGGGAATGTGATTGGAGGTAATTAGTGCTGGCAACTGAGTTACGCAGTGTTGTCCGGCGGAACAAAACTACTTCGGAATACTAACAAAGTTGCTATGGGAGTGATTTGTATTGCCAAAACAGGCAGAAATGTGACCCTGACACGCCGTTATTATGGAAGCAATTGACCTGTGATGGTATGTGAGAAGTTCAGGGGAGAAGATGGAAATACAAGAGCTGAGAAAGCAACGGCGGCATATGCCGCGGAAGAATGAAGGCTGTTCACAACTGATCCCTTATAACTATCCATAACTTCTTTTCCTAATTCCAGGTCCCAGAGACTCAGTTTCTACTCTCATTTCTCGTTACGACGCGCTAGTCGCTCACACTCCTTCTATTTCTCGGTTTTGTCTGCATGCACTTGGTTATGACCATCCCTTCCTGCCGAGGACCCCTTCATATCCTCGCACTTATTGCACTGAACGACATTGAACGCCCAAAGATTGGTCCCTGTCACGACAACATACCACATACCGCCGCAGATGTACACATACCGACACCCTGCAGCGAAAACACTCCCATCACGCATAATGACTCTAACATTGACCCGAATAACACACACAACTCTATCCCATCACATCCAACAGCGAAAAGGTCTATATTGACTGCTTCTAATTTTTCTTCACCCTCATCTTCATCTTCACCTTCATCATCCCCGTCCGACGTCCGTTCCAGCCGCAAGACTAGGTCCAGTAGAAAAAATGACCACGATAAGATCCGTATCTCTCAGCGTTCCACTCTCGAACTCAACAAGAAACTGGAACTGCGCTCCAAGAGGATTCAAATGATCGAAAAGGCCAAGAAAATAAGTTCTCTCGACAACTCACCAGCCAATGACAGACAGCTACATGTTCTCCGAATGGTCTACGATGAGATAACAATGTACCCAGCTGAACCTTGGATTGCTATACTCGCAATCATCATCCACAGGTACATCATCATTTATGATTAGATCTGCTGATATTGATTATTCCATCGCCCATTTTCCAGATCCTTCAAGCAAGTCAAGAACTGGTTCTCCAACGAGCGGCAAAAACGCGGCACGGGTGAAGAAAGCACTGTCACCTCATCGATTGGAGAAAAGATTCGCGTTCGGCCCATCTCTCGTGATAGCTGCAGTGATTGGTCGGACGAATGGTTTGAGGAAGTTGTGATGATTTACCATTATTGGGTTTTGTGCAATTTACGATGGCAAGCCGGAAGAGCTTTCTCTGACATCATTTATGACGGACGTTCATGACGCTCCTTACGTTCTTTATTCCTATCATCCTTGTAATCGCTAAGAGGTTGACTAGCCGTAATTTTTATCTCATCGTGGACTGCCCGTTTTCTTTGACTTTATACTATACCTCACAGTCACTCTATACTCTGTCATTCCTTCTGTAATTATCTAGCCTCAAAATTTTCCGTATCAGTTTGTATTACACTCTCCCGATATATCAGTAAAAACGACTTTATATATCTACTGGATTGTCAAGCCGTTCATAACAATCCTTCCGCCTCGTGGAACATAGTCGTCTCAAAAATGAACTGAGATATCCTTCACCTGCTGCATGTTTGACTTCACCATTTCGCATCATCTGATACCGTTTCCCTCTCCATACCACTTCGTCTCCAAGAATAGCCACACACCAAATGGGAAATGCTAGCAGCTCTCTGATTGTCCAAGCTCCCAGAAATTGCCACAACCGAGAGGCTGGTAGCGGATGACCAGCAAGTGATTCATATACATCCAGATCAACCATCACCCAAATGGGATAATGCAGTAACAGAGTGAGCCAGTGAGGTATTCCTAAGAGCTGTGCGAAACTCCAGCTCGCAATGAAGGAGAGCATTACACATTCTGTGAGTGGTTCCAGAATTGTAGCAAAAAGGACCATATGCTTCCGCACGCGGATCCACCGAACCCGACGCCAGATATAATCAGATAGCGACATATTTCCAATTGCATTCCCGGCGACATCACACGAAAGTTCGTGCCGGACATTAAGTTCATGCCAGAGAGCACTGGCAATAGTGTTATCTTCTGCAAGAAACTTCCCAAAAGCCGACAACCCGCAGGTGGTAGACGGCGATATAGTTACCGCTTCATCAACAATAAGAGGGTGAGGTTTTAATGACGCATCAAGCTTGTCTATATCTGAACGCCGATACAGATTCGATTTTCCGACGACACAGGACTCGAGAGCGAGGGTATTGATACCAACATACATCTTGGCATGGTTTGTATTCAAGAATGCCTCTTCAACACGGGAACCAAGCTGGGGCTCATTGATAGTGGCAAACGGAACGTGGTGGACAAGAGCAATACGTTTACGTGACTTGTTGGATCCGGATCGTGAAGGGTTGATGAGTGCATCAACCGAACGTGCCAGGGTCCCTGGGTCAACCATCACATTCGAATCAAGGACCCAGATAATGTCATGGGCAGCAATGCGGTACGAGCGGACCAGGTTATTGACCTTCGGGTTGACACCAACAATTTCTTCACCTATGGTACTCAGAATGATCACGGAAAATAGAGGTGGAAATTGGATGAGCCTCACCTATGACAATTTCCGCCTTAACCTGCGGATACTTAGTAATCAGTTCTCTGACAATAAATAGAGCCTGATCATTCTCATCCGCAACAGAGAAGAGAATTTCAAAATTGGAATATTCCTGAATGAATGTTGACTCCAAATTTTCGTACAAATTCGTGTCAAGGCCCTTCAAAGGCCGTAATATAGATACTCCAGGCACCGCACTAACTGGGGTGCCTCTCAGTGGAGAATGCGGGCGTAGACGATAGCGACGTCTCCTTCGATTGATGACCTTATGTCAGCTTGTCAAACAACCTGGAGAAGTGACTTACCCTGCAAAACACCCCAGCAACCCGATTGCCCATAACATTACATACCATATCACTCCAACAACAGCAAGTATAAGAGGGACCGTCAGTGACGTGTCATCGTCGTCTAGCATTAGTGGGACGACAAATAATGATAGGGTAAGGTGAAGAGCAGGTTAAGAACAGGTTGTGCATCAAAATGTTCCGCATCTTCTCCCACAGTGTATTTCTTTACAAGAGATGGATGTAAAATGTAAAATGCTTTGTAACTGTTAGCTCTGCACCTCTTCTCGTCGTGTACTTATTATGAGTGCTTGTTTAGCGTTCCTTGAGAGCCTTTACAGGTCTTAATTAGACTGTTGTTGCCGGGAGATGCTGCCTGTAACAACTCTTACATGGTCCCTAGCAGTGACATCTGGTACCATTGGGATACCTTTCTACAGTAGTCGCCGTCATGTCACATCCGATGAATTCGAAAGACAGTATCAAAGAACTCTCACCCCCCATTATAGCGACAATTGCTAAGTTCTTCCGGAGATTTGGTCATTGACCGGTATGCTCAAAGATCAAGTCCAATTGAAAATTATCAAATTCCTCTCCGCAATGAACGACAGTGTCATGCTTTTGAATCGGATCATGACTAGGAGTCTGGAAGTATTTTTTCCCTGCATTCTGAAGCTCGACTGAAAACAGATGCCTGTTCTTAAGGCACCAGGCCAGCTTGCAAACCAGAGATTTGAGTTGCTTGCGAATGACGTGATCTTTTGTGAGCCGTCTAGGCATCTAGGAAGAATATATACGATTTTCCGAAATACAAGATAGGATCGTCAAGCGTTTCTTTTCTAACTTATCTTCTGACTCTCGACTGATCCTGAGCTAACTCGGACCAAGCAAGTTGAGAAGCAGCGGCGATAGGCAGGAGTCGACCACGAGTGCTGTGTATGTCCCCAAGAGCCATAGGGAAACGTTCAACTGCATAATGACCCACGCCGATCTTTGCCCCGGGGGTGAACGTGAGCCGCGGCAACCGGCTGAG
>Ga0157365_10001143_pt1 | contig 11098 bp, 14 predicted proteins | sample AttsexASBM3_FD_111478 | JGI IMG/M metagenome (GOLD analysis project Ga0157365, IMG submission 111478) | Fungus gardens microbial communities from leaf cutter ant in Ribeirão Preto, State of São Paulo, Brazil - Atta sexdens ASBM3 | ecosystem: Host-associated > Fungi > Mycelium > Unclassified ... | reverse complement strand
CACGGACGAAATGACTGAAGACAGGGCGCGACAAGCACGTAAGCTGGCAGACCGTCCCGAACTACGTATCGTATCCCGTGCGGGTGAGGAACTCGCGACAGACGCAATCACCGTTATGGATTTCCAGAAGTGGGGATGTAATGATTATGTTCTTGTTGAAGGTGTTAGCAGCGACGACCCTGCATATGTTGACTTGGAAACAAGGAGCTATGTGGTGCTTAGTCCAAAGGATTTGGTGAGGGTTATGCCAAGAGATAGGAGGGACCACGTGGCTTGGTTATTGGAAAGGCAGCGATTTGAAGAAGCGTTGGAAGAAGTGGAGAAGATCGAGGTAGATGGACTTTTGAAGAAGACAGAAACCACCGGCGAGAGTGAGAACATCTTCAGTGCCGTCGAAATTGGTCAGGAGTATATCCGCCATCTTGTCAATGAAGGTGGGCTTCTGATTGTAATTGAAGTTGAGTACATCTCACAACAATCTACTCATAGGTGAATTTATGAAAGCTGCTCGATTGACACCGAAAGTATGTGGGCATGATTCCAAAAGATGGGAGGATTGGATATTTGCGTTTGCGGATAAGCGACAATTACAGGTAGCTATGCTGTTGTATATGATTATCCACCCACTTATTGATCTCAGGTTATCATTCCTTATGTCCCGACCGACTCACCAAGACTAGATCATCTCGTGTATGAGATGATACTTGCGCACTTTTTGACCCATGACAAACAGGTACCGGAGCTCTACTTGTCCAAATCGATTTTTGCTAAATTCTGATTAGGCTTTGCGTCGGACAATCGATGAATGGCCAAGAGAAATTTACGACATCAGTGCTGTCATCATTGCAATTCGCTCAGAGCTCGACAAAGCCATGTCTGAACCCAAGTCTATGGCTTCACCCTCAAACACAGTGATCCTCATGGAATGTCTAGCTGATCTGTGGGTTCTACTTTGCTTTCCATTACCCAACCAACCTTACTGAGATGAATAGATATGCAGCAAATCGACAACCAGGCAAAGCCTTACATTTCTACCTTCGACTCCGAAGACCAAATGTATTTGAATTGATCAGGGAACATAACCTTTTCACGGATGTTCAGGATCAAGTGCTATTACTCGTCGAATTCGATCACGAGCTAATGGAGAAACGAAAAGCGACAGGACAGGATATAGGACAGAGCGAGACAATCACCTTGTTAGTAAATAACACACATTCTATACCTGTGGGTCATTGCCTCTCATAGATGTGGCTGATAGCTGATGTCATTTGGGAGTGCTAGGTCATCCGTGTCGTGCAGCAATTACAGAATAGGCCATATTATTTATTTCTGTATCTTGATGCATTGATAGAGAAAGATACTCATCTAGTCTCAGAATTTGCGGACCTGCAAGTAAGTATACTGCTCTCACACACTCTCTGGGAGGCTTAGGGTTCAGGTGAAACTGTACGCGGAGTTCGCCACGTCGAGATTGATTGATTTCTTGCGCGCAAGCAATGATTACAATCTTGAAATAGTGGGTCAACAAGAGTATCTTTAAAAGGAGCTGGCTGATTGGTTTATCTCCGACAGGCGTATGGAGTGTGTAATGAACGCAGCCTTGTACCAGAGATGGTATTTTTACTAGGCCGTATGGGCAATAATAAGAAGGCTCTCCACCTCATCATTGAGCGACTGGGCGATGTGCAACGAGTAAGCTGTCATAATCAGACCCACAAGATTAATTTGCACTAATAACACCACTCGCTCAGGCCATCGAATTTGCCAAGGAACAAGCCGACGACGATCTCTGGGAAGATCTGCTTAAATACTCTGAAACACGACCTACTTTCATTAGAGGACTTTTGGAGAATGTGGGAGTTGATATCACCTATTCGGCTTCTCCGGAGAATCAAAAACGGATTAGAAATCCCAGGTCTGAAAGAAGCGTTGATCAAGATCTTGCAAGACTTCCACTTACAAATTTCCTTGTTGGAGGGCTGTGGTACAATTTTAGCCGGGGACTGCGCTGATTTGACAGGAAGATTGCAGAAAGGACAAGGCAGTGGATTCCTTTTGACTGGTATGTGTCTTCTCTTGTTCTATCTTCTGTGTGTTGATGAAGAACTGCCCTAAAGCGAAAACGGAGTGTCCGATATGTAATAAGCCGATGCAGGACAACTTGCAAGGGCTGGTAATATTATTCTTGTGTCGACATGTCATGCATGTTTCGTGTGTTCGCGGCAGGTATGCAGGTGAGGGAGTGAACAATGGACTTATGAGGGGCTTGGAATCGTATTTCGAAGAGAGTGGGTTTACAGGTGGCGGAAGGAGGGGAATTAGTGGGAGTGTTGCTATGTGAGGATTGACTATTTCTGTATGGCATGATACTAATTGTCCCTGATGAAGGGAGTCGATGATCCGTTCGAAGCTTGGGAAAGGGTGCCCCGTATGTCATAAAGCAGTCGAGGGGCAGAGGTCATAAGGTGGAGGTTCTATCTCGGAATTCTGCGTTTCTGTTGTCTTCTATTCTTGGCTCACTTGTCATTTTCCCTTAGTACATGTACATCACCGCCATCATTGTATATACCCGTTCAACACTTGACTTTTCGGTGGCAACGAGTGAATACCCTAATCTTGTATACCTGTAGACAAGCAGCGGAGAAAGGCTATGAGTCTGGCAACTTGGCTACATGGTATTGGATATTCCCACTTCGATGGCGTCTGAATTAGGCAAGGTAGGGCCATTCATTCACGGTGATTTCATGGTTCTCTGGTGCATGAAGACCCCCTTATTCCACACCATGTGCTAGACTCTAATCGAAGGTCCTACAGATGACTACCATCCCGAATCTTATCCTTCCAATGGAAATTTCGATTCTTTCATCCTTCCCACAGCTACTATTGGATATTGACGAAGTAGACGTCATCGCGTTTCCGACCTACGTGCTCTCAGGAGGTTGAGCTCTTTCATTTTCCTTTCCTCCGTTTGTCAATCCCCTTTGCGAATGCGGCTGAATCTTTTTCGTCGATTTATCAAGCAAGTTGACATTGTGTTTCCTTGGCTGTCGTCCTCTTCACCATGCCAGACATTCAATCAATGCCTCGACCTCCCTCCTTCCAACCATTCTCCTTTATTGAGGTGTGTTGGTCCAGAGTAACGTTAGTTCAATAATGAACGGCTTCTACTTCCAATTGATTTATATACTCAAAACCCATTCGCAACGGAGTTACCATTATCCCCTTCATCTGCTAGGTCAAGGTCCATCGAGCAGGACCTTTTGGAACATCATCAGAATGTGTTTATATGGGTTCTTCTGATGGTCATCCTTCCCTTGTTTCTTCTGTCGAGAACTGAATGCATCGTGCCCTGATCTATCTTCCCGTAACAAAAATTTGCGCTCTGTGTGCCACAAGATGATCTGCGTGTGAGTCCCTTTTGTGACCTGCAGCACTTTACAAGTTCAGTTCAAAAACAAAGGGATTATATCGTTGATGAATTTGGTTTCAATGTATGCACCTGCTGCAATTCGCTTTTTAGGGTGGGTGGGCGATGTTATTTTTTTTTCAAACAGTCAAGTAGTCGTTAGTCGGCCAGGATGCGGGACGAAATCTACTGCGGAGGGGAAGTTGACGTTTTTTCAAGTCCCGTGGCTCGGGAGCATTTGGAAGTCTTGGATTTCTGCGCCTAGGACGGTTGTACTATGTGGGACACATTACCTCTACCACCGTATACTACACCACGAGACCGAAATATCTTGGTTTGTACCTTACTAACAGACAGACAGACAGGAGCGAGTTTTGAAATAGTCTTGTCGTTGTAAGTAGGATGCCGCACGATTCAATAGAGACGCTTTTAATTACTCCCATAGATGACGACTGTCCTGATCAAGATATTTTCTTGGTCTAAATGTGGTTTTTCAACTACGATGGCAAAGCTAACGGTCATGTATCGAACCATGATTTTTTTTCGAAAAAAAATAGGACGGGGGAGGTCCAGCAGGGACTAAGCAAATGGAGCTCTATTACTTACGAAGAACAACTCGAGGTCATTGAACCGAAATTAGGCAAGGAGCGTGTCGGCCAGGATCCTTGAAATCTTGAGAGATCCATGGACGAGACAAAAACTGACACCCCAACCCAGTCAATGAGAAGAGCAAGAGCCAAACTATGTATGTGTGTGTGTGTGTGAGAGAGAGAGAGAGAGAAATAACGCTCATCTCACTATCACACCCAGCGGTTAGATATATTGAATTGCGCCTCCGATACGCCCACAACTGGGGTTGTGATGCCAAGTTCAGTGTAGCTACGGAGCTATAGACTACACTACCAGAGCATGTTTCACGTCGATCATCGTGTCAATCCAGATATCTCCCTTCTTCTTAACTGGTTAGCTCCGGCAAGTACGATCGTGACCTGATAGTATGAATGTACGTACGTACGTACTTTAGTCATGTCTCACTATCTTTCAGGGTCATAGAAAAAAAGCAGTAAGATTCATCTTTCGTCTATGCAGCGACTATCCCCGCATGTGGTAATTCAGTAATTCAACGCGAGAGAGGAAAAAAAAAAGGCAGTCAACTCTTCTTGAACTTGTCATCCAATAATAATAAGATCAATAGTGTGAATTTATGTACTTGAGTACTGTCTCACTATCTTTTGGGGGTCGCAGAAAAAAAAAGTGATCAGATTCAGTTCTTTTTTTTTCCCTATTGGCGACGAATTGCATCATGTGTCCATCCAATAATAATAATTCAAACACGAGATGCACAAATATTTTCTCTATCCCTTTTTTTTAAAAATTAACAGTTTATTACACGGGGCTCATAGGCAGACCGTGGCAGAAAGACAGTATCTACTTATAATAACAAACAAGGGAAAAAAGAGCAAACAAGAACCAGAGGAGGAGAAGCAGAGAGGAAAAATATGGCTGCACATTTACTCCTTGGAGCCGCGCCGCATGGAGTGTTCAACCATTGTCAAAACAGAAGGCAGTGGGATTGTCATTAAGAAAGTGGACAAAACTATTGATGATGATATTGCATGGCCTTGTGGAGGAGTCATGTAGATCGCATTGCATGACGATATGTTGGCGGGTCTGTACATCAGCTTGGCCACATGGGCAGCAAAGGGAGGAGTTAGGAAAGAATCGTTGGCGATTTTTCTCTATCCCTATCCCTCTCTCTAAAACAAAAAAGAAAAGATTAAAAAAACACAACGGAGTCCAACGAACAATCAAAACGCCATCAACCCCTTTTTCGTCTCAACACTCAAACAAAACCCCTCTCTCAACATCTCTCTAAACGCCAACTTGGTCTCTTCATCGACCAACCCTTTCAGATCTTCTAGCACCATCTCTGGTGCACGAATATCGAACGCTTTCAATTCTGCCGTCGGGAAATACTCTTTCTCCTCCTTTTTTTCTTCTTGGGTATTCATGTCCATTCGTTCTTTCCCTTTTCCCACAATCCCATTCTCACTCCCATTATGATCAGCGTTGATACTCATCGGCTTAGGAACACCCCTCTTCCTGTTCCATCTCGCGTATATAGTTTCTTTAAGCACTCTTGGGGTGAACGAAAGCGCACCACGATATGTCATCGCAATAAGGTTCGGAAGCAGAATTTCATGTGGTGGGATAGATCCGCCTAGAGGAATTTGGACGACCTGTTCAACGACATCTCGAATTTCGTCATCGCCGTCATCCCTCCTTGGCACATCAACTGGAATCGCCGCTCGGTCACGCGTAATTCCAGGACCCATTTTCAAGACAGATGTCGAACAAGAAGGAAAAGAAGTGAGTTGCTCTACAGAACCAGGTCGTAGGTTATCCAATGGATAAGAATAAGGCTTGACCCATCTTACCCTTCTCTCCGGGTTCATCTTGATCAAAAACGAGTCCGACAACCCTGCCACGTCAACTTGCCAGCTCTCCAACACTAACTCCTCAATCATGTTTTGTATCCTCGCCGTGGCACCTTCATTCCCAGAACTCACATCAATGCACGAGCGCACGTCAAACGGGCTCATTAACCATCCCACGATCGCTTCTTCCGCTTTACCCACACTAGGCACGCAGATTTCCAACTTTTTCAAACGTCCAGCATGATGACGATCGTCGTCATCGTCGAACTCATACCAACTACTTCGCTCTCCCAATTTCGTAATCTCATTCAACACACCATCGATAGCGCCCGTCGTGCACTTGAAACCCAATGCACAAAGCACCGGCGTCACCAACGCATTCAGGAATCGCGATAGATTGACGTGATCTGAGAATACACTGAAATTTCTCAGTTCGTTCAACTGGATGCGCCGGCGTTGCAGGTGGCCATGTCCAGATGACGACGACGATATATCGATCGACGGAAGAGAAAAGATGTCGTGAAAGGTGAACGACATCATACGAGGCGTACGGGACAGGACGCGTAGACAATCACCCAGCAACACGCTTCTCAGTTCGAGGTAAGTGAGATTCGCCCATGGTAGTGGGATTTCCAAAGGGGTGAGTGATTCGGGAAGAATGACAGTTTTGAGAGATGGTGCTTCGGAGAGCATGAACCATGGGGATTTTATTCGGGGTGGTGAAGAATTTGTCGTTGTGAGGTGGATAGGTAATATCGCTTGACCGTTCGGAGGGCCATCGTAGGTCTCTCCATTGACCATAACTTCGTTCCCGAAAATCCCGTTCACACCAGGTCCAGCTTGCACAATGGCATTGGTTCCCTGGCCCCCTCCGCCACCGCCGAGACCATGTAGATCTCCGGTAATAATATCAATCCCATTCCCAAACCCAATTTGAAATGACAATCTCCCCGACCGATTCAACACCAAAGTGTCCAACCTGCCGAGTTTCCCATACACGCCCTTGAATAGATCCTGAAAACACAAATTGGGCAGTGTAGAATAGAACGTGTGCCATTGGTGGCTTCTTTTATATAATTTCTCTAACACGGCTCGTGGTGGGTTATTCTGGAAATACTCAAGCTCATAATCGTCGTGGGCAAGTGTGAGTATGATGGACAGATCTTGAATCTCGCCTGCACGCTCTAGCCAATCGTCAAGTAAACCGATCTGTGTCTCGTAGCGCGAGCGGGAAATGGCGAGGGGTATGGTTGCCCATAATTCGGGAAGACGCCATACGAGACACCGCCACGCGGAACATATCTGGCCTAGGATGAGAGGAACAGGGATACGTTGTGGCGGGGGATAGATATCGGATTCGTTGATTTCTTTAATGGAGAGCTGAGTAGCCACAAACATAATCCTGCTTATAACTTCTAGAGGCAAGCGCCATGTCGTTGAAAACGAGTTTCGATGGTTCTTGAGCATGACGAGTTTGCGGGTGAGCGTGTGCAAGGCATCTTCGTGGGCTGAGATGGCGGCGTCTATCAAGTTTGTGTCCTTGGACGTCAGATACTTGTCCTCGAGAGTGACAAGATTTTGAAAGGCATTCTGTTCAGGACGAGACATGAGAACGGATTCACGAATTCAGAAAAATAGAGAGAGAGAGAGAGAGAGATGCTGTATTCATAAGGACACGTGATGATACAGCAGATGTATACCCAATTTTTTTTTTTCAATTTTCGGGCTATATAAAGCCTCGAGCAGCGCCTCGACCACCACCATGCCCCCGCTCCTTCTCCACTACAAACATCGCATCCCGCATCGTCACAGTCGTTCGTGTATCGTCCTCAGCCGTTGCCTGAGTCAGTGTAGCAGATGTTGATTTCTTGGTAGGAACATAAGGCCTTGCCCATGAACTTGTAGTCGTAGTCGTAGCCGTATTCGAAGTAGCCGTGCTCGTGGTTGCCGTAGCACCTGAGATAGCGATAGACGCAGCACCGCTTGTTGTCGTCGATGTTGTCGTCGCTGTGGCCGCTGTCGGTATGGTCGTACTGGGCGGACTCATGATAGCAGCTGCTGGTGCTGGTTTGGGCTTTGGTGCGGGTGTGTTGACGTTTGCAGCATTCATCCAAGCATATTTTCCACCGAGCCCGGCAGCTTGAGTGGCAACAGCATTGGACATTTTCTTCCTGACATCTTCAGACATATTCCTTGCCGTGACGCCAGGACCGTCCTTCTTCCTTTTTTTCTTCACACCACCATCCTCGTCCATTGCGCCTCCATTTGCACCACTGGTGTCAACACCGAGTCCACTGGCAGCAGCAGTTCCACTCGCTTGAGCGGCCAGGACCGCGGCATGAGCAGCCGTCATCTCTGCCCTTTCCTTTCGCTCTCTGCGTACTTTCATTTCCTCTTCTCGCTCGACTTTTTCGAGTACAGCTAGCTGTTTGGCGACGTCTGATCGCAGGCTAATCTTCCACATAGGTGTATCGTCGCTATAGAGCGATGCGGGACGATCGAATTGAGTGTCAGTGCGGTGATGAGAGGCGGATATCATGTTGGTGATCAAGTCTTGAAGACGTGCTCGGAGGGCAAGCGCAACGTAGTTGACGGCGTCGTCTGGTATTCTCGTTACTTTGTGAGAGATGCCGATGGTGCGCATCTTGGTTCCAAGATGGACTGTATCGAAGGAGGGTTTGAATGCCTGTTTGCGTGTTCTATCTTCATAGGGCCTGTAAGGCTGGTGCTGGTCGTGGGACCGCTGTAGCGACTCTTCCTCCGCCTGAAGACTATTTAGCATAATGACAACCCACACAAGGTCAAACGTACTCTGAGATCGACCCCGGCACTCCCTAGTGCATCGTTCAACGTCGCAACATCGGTGTTGTCGGTGTTCGGTGCTGGAGTTGTTGTCAACGTGTTGCGCGAGAGAGTTGCCTGAATTGCCTGGGCAGAAAGAGGGGCGGGGTATTGGTAGTGGCCATAGGCAGCCTGTGGGTAGTGGGAAGAATAGGCCTGGTAGGGTTGGTATGGAATAGTCCTAGAATGATATTCAGTGCGTGCTTGAGACAAAGACAAGAGCTGTTCACGTCGTAGAGGTCGCACCTGCTGGCCAGGTGAACGTCGAGGTTGACGTTGACGATGAGCTCGTCGCTGGGGCCGCCGTGGCTGGCGTTCCGGGCTTTGTTTCTTCGCTTTTCGGCGTCGACATCAGGGAGACTTTGAGCCACGTGACAACAGTCCTCTCTCCCATCGCCGCAATGGTCAGTTCTCATTCTCGTTTTTGTCAGCCTGCTTCAACATATTTCCAGGTCGTGTGTCAGTTTTTTATGCGTGGCTCATGTCGATTCGGCAATAGTTGTAGAAATGAACATCCCCAGAGGCAGAGTGGCTTTGGCAGTACGTCCCTCCTTTTTTCAATCGTCCTCTAACATTCAGACCCTCACAGCTCACGGTTGGTCCAACAATAATGCATCAGCAAAGGTCTCGGTCATGTTCAAGTGCGTGAATCGACTTTGTGATCACTCCATCTCATTCCTTTCAGTCAAGACTCGATGAAATCTGACCTGTCTTCTGACAAACCTCTCTGGCCATTATCGTGCTATGGTCCTGCAAAATTCGAGCCAAATATCATATCTGGGCTCGACGAGTCCATGGAAGAACTCCGTGTCCGCGCCGCCCTCGCCTTGATCGCAGGCAATTCCAACGAATACGTGAGCTCCGACTTATTCCGTCTATCTCAAAGTATAACAAAAATTAGGTATCATATGAAGCCAGCAGAATACAAGCTGCAGACCAAGCCTTCGCAGTGAGTCCTCTTCCCTCACATCCGCACTGACATTATTCATCTCTCTCTCCTAGAACGCTCGCGACCATCTTGGCTCAGCATATCAAGCTGCCTTGAACCAAAGCACACATGCCAACAAACCATCCTCAGCTTCAACTTCCGCCTTTGGGCAATCTGCCTCCACACACCAACCATCCGCCTTCAGCCAATCCACATCGGCCTCCCAATCCGCTTTCGCCTCTACCTCTACCGGCGGCCACACATTTGGCCAGACTTCGTTCGGCCAACAACCACAACAGTCAGCATTCGGTTCAACCATCACTTCTACTTCTGGTGGATTCAGTGCTTATGCGAATACGGGTCCGAGCTCATTTGCCGCTGTCGCTGCGAACCAGAATCGGGCTCCCGAAACTGCTGGATTCGCAGCTTTTGCCGGGCCACCGAGCGCGTTCAGTGCTGCTGCTTCAAATACCACGACCTCGGGATTCGGTACAGGTAATGCCTTCAACGACGGTGGAGGAACAAGTACATTTGGTGCCCCTGCGCCTGTATTCGGTCAACCTGCATTTGCAGCATTACAAAACCAACCTGCCAACGCCTTTGGTCAACAACAGAGCGTTTTCGGCCAGCCGAAAAATCACCCACAATCGGCTTTTGGCCAACCGACAAGTCATCCCCAATCGGCTTTTGGCCAACCGCAGAGCCAGGCGCCATCGGTGTTCAGTGCGCTATCAGCTCAATCACGGTCTGGCTATGGTGCCTCCCCGCTTAATAATTCACAACCGTCGGCGTTTACGCCTTTATCTAACCCTGCTAACCCGCTCAATGCACCGTCGTTCAACCCACTCGAGAGTTTAGGACCCTCTGCTCAACCGTTTGGTGCGTTTGCGAATGGTCCCGGCGCTCCTATCACCAACGACTCAACCATGGCGAGTCCCTTCACTCCGACTTTTACTTCTTCCTCTGGCGCTGTCACCACCACTACCACAACCTCGGCGCCATCATCCGCCAATCCACTCACACATCCCGAAACCAAACCTGACTTTGCCCGTCTGTTGACCAAAGTGAGAACCAAGCCGGGATATACGCCGTATGATGGTTTGTTGGGGCCTGAGTATGCCAAGATGATCCCGCAGAGGGTGGTGCAGGCGTTTATGAAGGATAAGTTTGAGTTTGGGCAGGTGCCGGATTGGGTGCCGCCTCTTGAGGTGAGATGAGGGTAGTTTTGTCTCGATGTTTGTTTTTTTTGGTTGGTTGGTTGGTTGGTTACTGCTACTTGGTGTTTATCGAGGACCCTTGTAGAAAATTTTAATAATAATGATACGTTGCGAGTCATCTCATTGCTCAAAATAAGAACTAGTGATTAGAATGGGGTTGATATTATTCGTTTAAATCTAGTGGGTGGTTTTGTGGGTACTACTGAGGCGGATCATCTTTCTGAGGACGTGTCGACAAGCTCTCCAGGTGAGAGTGGAGCTTCAACTT
>Ga0157365_10001141_pt1 | contig 11110 bp, 11 predicted proteins | sample AttsexASBM3_FD_111478 | JGI IMG/M metagenome (GOLD analysis project Ga0157365, IMG submission 111478) | Fungus gardens microbial communities from leaf cutter ant in Ribeirão Preto, State of São Paulo, Brazil - Atta sexdens ASBM3 | ecosystem: Host-associated > Fungi > Mycelium > Unclassified ... | reverse complement strand
TGTCTGCAAAGTTGTTTGCACAGCGGACGCGGTAGTGAGGGACCCACTGACACCCGATATTACAGAGGCTTGACTGGCGGTCAGTGCGGTGGCCAACGATGTCAGACTCAATGCCCCTGAATACCCGGTGGAGAGTGAGCCACTCACGCCGAGACCTGTGCTCGGCGCATCCGGTTGGGCAGAGCCATCGGCCAGTTGTGTGCCGAAACTGTAAGACAGCACGTTAGCTATTACCGAGTTACCTGTCGTGGTGCTCGTGCCAGATGCTACGAGCGCGGGGTTTGCAACCACGGTCGGGTTTACCTCAAGAGACGACGAGAGACCGATGATACCGCCCGAAGTCGCGGACGTTTCGTCTGAACTTGGCATCGTTCCCGATGCATTTGTAAACAGGGTCAACCCCTGGGCGTCGAACCGAGATGCAAGAGTAAAAGACAGCGAATCCAGCTGTGCTTGCATGGTCGGCAGGGTTTGATCGCGCAGGGTGATATTGCCCCCAAGCGTCCCCCCTGTGAGGGAGGTCGTAATGTCGGTCCCCCCGAGCGTGACTGCAGGCGCACTCGATGATACGTCCAAGGTGGTATCACTCGTTGAAAGTGGCCATGTGCTGCTAGGGATTTTGATATTGTCTGTAGTCGGACGAGTCGGCAAGGCGGTTCCATCTGCAGTTTTAACCAGAATATCGCCACTCGATGTGGTCGTGAACGAGACCGACAACTGAGACGAAAGGTCGGACATGACTGCGGATCTTTGGTTCTCCAGATCTGCCGTATCGATATTCTGGGCTTTCAGGGATATGATTTGCTGAGACAATGATCCGATGGTCGTCAGATCGGTATTGACCGTTGAAACCGTGGAGACCACTGTGTCCTGAGCGGTCTGCCGTTCAGATTGATATGCTTTCGACAGGGTCGAAATATTATCGACCACATTCTGAGCATCCGTCACGACGGTACTCTGCGCCGTGCTGTCGCCGGGAGTGGCAGACAGGGTACTGAACGAACTTTCAAGTGTGGACAGGTCATCTGAAAGCGTGTCGGTCGTGGTCGAAAGGTCGCTGCTTGTTGTGCCTTGCAGGGGAGAAATTGCCGACAACGCATTGTTCATCGTCGTGTAAGACGCGACGTCGGCATTTTTGGAATAAAGCATGTTCTGAAGAGCGTCATTGACCGCAAGATTGGTCGCACCGACGCGGACGCCTGTCCCTGTGCCAGCGGATGTCGCCGCTGAAAGCGACACCTCTTCTTTGACATAACCGGTCGTACCCGCGTTTGCCACGTTTTGGGCGGCAACCGAAAGCACATACTCGTTGGCATATAAGCCAGAAGTGGCTGTGGAGAGTGCGTCAGTCAGTCCCATGACAATCCTTGATACAGCGGAGCCAAACGCGTTCAGGTTTCAGCGGTGGGTCGAATGAATGCAGGACGGAAAATCTTACTGAACCATCGACATGGTTGCCTGAAGCATACTGTCGGCGGTCGTAACAACCTTCGTGTTGGCGGTGTACGCCTGCTGGGCAACAATCAGTTGAGACAGATCGCTTGTCAGGTCGGTGGTCGATGATTCCACCGAACTCGTAACAAGGCTTCCGGTGCCGTTGTCACCGACAAGACTCAGGTTGGCCGCCCCGGATGACGCGGTTGCCGTATATGCCTGCCCGTCTTCGGACTGCAGGCCGTCGGCGTCTGCGAATGTAGCGAGCGGAATGGTGGCGAGCAGTTGTGAACTGCCGTTGTCGAACGTCGCCATCACCGATCCGTCCGATGTCATTTCCAGCCCTTCGAAATTTACACTTTGAGCACTGTCGGTTGTGACAGTAGGCGTATAAGCCGTGGCAGTCGTTGAAGCGGTGGACAAGGTGGCGCCGGTGGAAGATCCGATAGTGCCAAGAGCGATGGTGTAGTTCTGTGACCCGTTGCTGAAGTCGACGGACCCGCTGGTCGTGCTTCCGTTAACGGACGCAAGTGTGCCATCGCTATTGAAAGTTACCGGAATCTGTTGAGTTGCTGTGCCGTCTTCGTCGACGGTCATTGTCCACGACGAACTGTCGGTGGCACTCTGAGTCCACGTTGTGTTCAAGGCATGGCTGTTGCCGCTTGAATCATAAACGGTTGTGGACGAAGTAGCCCCCGCTGAATTGGCGCTCGTGGAACCCACAGCGCCAGAGACTGTGACAGTCGGACGGAACGTGACGTCCGAAACCTTGATCGGCGCCAGAGTCTGACTCGTCGTGCCGTTAGCAGCGACCTGATATCCTTCAAGATAGTCGCCGCTGGTGTTTACCAGATACCCTTGGCTGTTCTGATAAAAGTCACCGTTACGCGTATAATATTGCGTGGAGTCAAACGAAGTTGTGGCGCCGTTTGACGACCCTGAGGTCTCGGCCACATTGAAGAATCCATTCCCCGAGATGGCAAGTGCCAGCGCGTTCGTGCTGGACGTGATGGTGCCTTGCTGGTCGTTACGCGCGACGGTGGTGGCACTGACGCTGTCCGACCAACCCGAGACGTTCGAGGCTGCCACCACCCCAGTCTGCTCTGTGACGTGGTCGTCGAAGCTTGTATCGCTGGCTTTATACCCGACAGTTTCACTGTTTGCGATGTTGTTGCTCAGGTCGCTCAACGCATGGGACTGTGCATTGATACCGCTTACGGCTGTCGTCAAGGCGTTGAAGATCGACATACGTGAAAGGTTCCCCGTGCGAAAGGTATGGTGGCTCAGTTGCCTTCAATCTGGCGCAGAGGAACGAACAAATCCTTAAGAGGACGAGGATATTTTTATAGCGTCCATGACGCTCACGTCAGCCAACGGTCGTCGACGACGATGACCCGAAGTGTATTGAGGGTTCGTTCATATTCTCCTGCTAGACCTTTCCGCGGAACATTCGGCGAGTCACTTTTGATCGGAACATGATGACGATCGCTGTCATACCGCACCAAAGAGTAAGCGACCCCGGGTTGGCGGATGGTGATCACGTCCGCATTTCCGGAGGGCGTGAATTTGGTCATTTGCTTTCTTCTGCTCAACACGCAAGTGCCCCGCCGATGTCATCCGGACACGACGGACGAGAGGCTGCCAATACTGCAGGCACAAGTAAGCCGGAACATCGGTCCCTGACTCACGCACGGAGCAATTTGCCCGATCATAAGGTTGCCACTGGAAATCGTCGCGACGTCAAAGAGGGGGAGCTCCAATCGGCATCCAAAGGTGGCCACGCACTACCGTTATCTAATAAGGGGGGAACGAAAAGACAGGGGACGCTTCCTCCGGCCGCGCGCGCGCGCCATGCGTCTTCATTAGCAACTGCAACTCAAAGCCTTGACTCTGGCTGGCAGCGTTCCGACCCCACACTTCAGAAAGATGTTACTCCGCCAGAACACGAAACGATTTCACAGGAAGGGGCCACGCATTCCTCGGGCAAGACCGCCACGGGCGACGATTCAGGGCAATCTTCCGGCTCCGCAACCGATAATACGTTCCTGCTGCCATTTCCGGCAGTAATGCCTGGTGAGGAGACGGCAATAAGTCCGGCGAGCCAGCCTGCGCAGCCTGCAATGCAGACTATGGCACCAGAGAGCCACACAGAAGCTGCGCCCTGGGTTCAGCAGCCGTTGACCAAGGGTTCCATGAAGGCCGCGCCCGGTGCGAAGCAATCACCCACACTTGATCCGGTGCCTTCGGAGTCGGTTACGCTGACGGGAGATCTCGCGATTGTCGCGAAATTCGACGATCGAGACTCTACTCATGGAGAGTTCACCTTCCACGACAGTCAGGTCGATGGGCAGACTGACGCGGATGGTAGTTTTGGCAAAATAGACAAAAATATTGAAATTTTTCAAAATATTCCTGATTATATCGATAATACTACGATTTTTCGTCCAGGTTCGGATGTGCTCTCCGCAACGCGGTCATCAGATAGCGCTGGCGGCCAATCATATCGGGAAGATGCCACACCGGATGAGGCAAGCGGTGTATCGTCCCTTTCTCTACAACAGATCTCAGACAACTCCATGCATTTGGAAGTGCTGATCCCTCATCTGCAAGCGACAGCAATGCATGTGCAGATCGATGTGTCGGATGATGGCAATGCCAACGTACGAATTGACGCGACAGATCCGTCCTTAATCCACGAGATTCGTTCTGATCAGGATCAGATCGAATCTTTTATCAATTCTGGACAACCACCCAATCAGGCGATGCAGGTTACGATTGATGTTGGACGGCTGGACCCGGCGAGTGCCGGGACTGATTTCTTCGGCGGTCAGCAGAATTCCGAACATCAGGAAGGCCGACACCGTTCGGGAGACGGCGGCAACGCCAGCAAGGTCGCGTCTATCGGGGACAGAGGTGTGGTGTCAAATGCAACGCTGGCATCCCCCGCCAGAGGGCGCAGGTGGGATATTCAGACGCTGAATATCACTGCGTAAAGGCGTCTGATCGTGATTTCGTTAATAGTATCTTGATAAATGTGTACCAAACTAAACTGCCTCGGACAACGTCCGTATATCGTAAGAGGGATGGCTTCACGCCATGACAACGTCCGTCAGTGCCGCTCAACTTCTGTCTGCGGCGCAGAAATCAGCACAGTCCGCCGCGACGGCAAGTTCGTCGAGCGCCAGCACGGCGACGACCACGGACGCGTTGGCTTCGCTGGGCAGTAATTCGACCGAATTTCTGACATTGCTGACAACGCAGCTGCAGAATCAGGATCCAAGCAGTCCAACAAACACAGACCAATTGACCACAGAACTCGCACAGTTTGCCGGGGTGGAGCAGCAGGTTCAGACGAACACGAACCTCAGCACGCTGATTTCCCTGACGCAGGAAGAGCAGGTGAGTAATAGTCAGGGGCTGGTTGGTGAAACCGCACAGGCCAGCACAAATTCTCTGCCTCTGCAGAATGGCGCTGCCTCTTTCTCATTTGATACATCGTCAGCGGAGCCAGTTGCCATCGCCATCACCAATTCAAATGGGGATGTCGTCAAAACGGATAGCGTGACATCGCAGGCAGGCAGCAATACTTACACTTGGAACGGTATGGCTGACGACGGCACGCAATTGGCAGATGGTGCTTATTACGTCGCAGTAGAGGGCGAATCTGCATCCGGCAGCCTGACTGCTATCACCCCCACGGTATCGGGAACCGTCACGGGCGTGTCCCTTGATTCGGGGACGGTGAATCTGGCGCTTGGGGCGGTCACTATTCCAATGGCTAACATCGCGGGACTTGCAAAAAGCCAGGCCGGTGCGGCAACAACCGGCAGCTGAAAACCAACGGATGGAAGGCTCGTATCTCTCTAAAGTGCACGTCCGATCAGGGGGTGGCGAGAAACTGATGCGATACCACATCCGGGCTACGAAACTGGCCAGATGCTATGGTCAACATGGTGGTCGTGGTCGTTCCGGAAAGATCGTTGCTGAACGACCGCGACCACGACCAACTCCGGCTCTAGCCGATCATCGGACCAAGTGGCGCACCACCGAAAATATGCACGTGAAAATGCGGCACTTCCTGTCCGGCGTGCTCACCCATGTTGGACAAGATTCGATAGCCACCATCCTCGATCTCCAGATGGCGTGCAACGTCACCGACAAGTCGCGTAAATCCCGCGATTTCAGCGTCCGGAGCAGTCGCTGAAAAGTCCGCGAACGACACATACGGCCCCTTCGGGATCACGAGCACATGCGTGGGTGCTTTGGGCGCAATGTCATGGAAAGCAAGTGCGACCTCGTTTTCCATGACCCGTTTGCAGGGAATTTCCCCGCGCAGGATTTTGGCGAAAATGTTTGAAGGATCGTAAGAACCCGTTCCCTTGACCGCCATGTAAACAACCTTTCCTTCAAACTTGGGTTGGCATCTCTGCCAACAAAGCTACGTTCCGTCTCGATGCAGGGCTTGTCCGTCAATCTTCAGGGTGTCGATAGTCCATACAAGCCGAGATCCAGATGGTGACCGTTTGAATAGTTAAGTCCACTGACACGACCGAATTCAAGTGGGTGCAGTCCCAGGCGATCAAGCTCCGCGTTAAAGGGCGCCTGATCCTTACGATCAATCAGCGCCAGGCCACAGGCAGGATCGCTGGCAAGAAAATCTGCTGCTTTGGTCGGGTTGACCAGCTTGGTGTCCTGACCCACCAGAAATACCAGACTGGGTTCTGAGAAAGAGGCAGAGGCGACCGTGGTGGAAGGGCAGAGCCGGTATTCGTCGACAAGGTCAGCGATCCGGGGGCTGAGCCACAGTGTTTCGAGTTTAGGCAGAACGCTGTTGAAGAGCCCCGCATAAATCAGCAATGCAGCGCCCATTGCGCTCCATGCGGCATCGCGGATACGGCCGCGAATGATCAGATAGGTCGAGAGCACGATCAGCGGCAGGCTCCCGGCGGCGGCAATGAGTGCAGGGATCGAGACTGTTTGCTCGAAATACCACAGCAGCACCGGCCCTGCGCAACTCAGCGCGAGGCCGATCGTCAGCCACACAAGCCCATAAAGTCCGACCAGTATGCGGCCCCATAGTGGCTTGGGCAAAAAGCGGCCGCCCGGAAGCGTGGCGATGCATGCACCGGTCAACAGGGCGATAGCCGGATAGGTCGGCAGCACATAGTGGGGCAGCTTGGTCGCGATGGCCTCGAAAACCAGCCAGTGAGGGATCACCCAGCACAGCAGAAACCGCACCGGGGGGAGCAGACGCCGGTTGATGATCGCGGGTATGGCAGCGGCGGCGAAGAACGAGCCCGGCCAGAACGCAATGGCAAAAACCAGCAGATGATAGCCTGGCGGTAAGCCATGTGCCTGCTGGCCGGAGGCGACTTTGCCCAAGAAATTGGTGCCAACGGCGTTGGAAAAGAATTTGCCATGGCTCACCACGCCGATAGCGACGCACCACGGCAGGACCAGTGCGACGCTGATCAACCAGCCCCAAGCAGGCCGCAGCCGCGCCCACCAATCAATGCGCCGCTCGACAACGGCAAGAGCGATCGGGGTTCCGAATGCGGGGATCAGGATGACCGGCCCTTTGAGCATCAGCCCGCATCCAATTGCTGCCCAATACAGTAGTGCAACCGGAACAGCGGTGGCACGACTCTGTTCGCGGTCCACGAACGCTCGCAGAAGAGCCGTCTGCGTGAGCATCACCACCAGGAGCAACACGGTGTCGATGGTCGCCATCCGGCTTTCACCGGTCAGCAACACGCTGGTTGCAAGCAATCCGCCAGCCATAAGGCCGGCAGACGCACCAAATAACAGCGTACCCATCCAGATCGTCAGCATCACAACGGCCACAGCAGCGAGCAGGGACGGGATGCGATAAGGCCAGACAACGTTCAGATGACGTACGCCGCTGGCACGAACAGCTGCTGCTTCCAGCCAATAGATTCCTGCAGGCTGCAGATAGCGGGGCTTGTCCTGAAACCGCACGTCAACGAAATTTCCGCTCCGCAACATCTGGGCGGTGGCCTCCATGTAGCGGGGCTCATCGCGGTCGAATGGTGGGATGGAGGCGCGACCAGGCAGGAACATCACGAAGAGGAGCGCCGCGAGTGCCAGAAAATGGCGCGTTTTCAGGCCCATCGGATTTCCTTGGAAGTTGCAGTGCACGGGGCGCTGCGGGGATAGAAACGCGGCCTCGGGTATTGGGTCATCTGGTGTGCACAGGCGCAGAAACGGGGTGTTCCTGTCCGCCGCGTATCAGAGTTCCTTGACCGACGCCGGGATACGGGTGCGATTTCGCAGCCACATGACACCCATCAGATCGCGAATCCCGACAAGGGCACGATTGAAATTCGTATATTTGGACACGCCGTGCAGGCGGTTGCGGTGCTTCACCGGGATGCACAGCAGCGGCACGCCATACGTGCCGAGAAGGGCGGGCAAGAACCGGTGAACCCCCTCGAACTGAGGGATACGCAGAAAATCGGCGCGGCGGAACAGTTTCTGTGGCGCGCCAGTATCCGGGCACCCGTCATTGAGCATTTTTTGCCGCAGGCCATTGGCAACGCGTGTTGCAATCCGGCGAGACAAGGTGTCGTTTCGCTCGCGCCGCACACCGACAACCAGCGGCGGCTGTCCATTGGCACCCAGGGCGGCACGCATCATGTCAACAATCGCCATGGGATCGTCCTGGCCGTCGCCGTCCATGGTGGCGATCCAAGTACCCCGCGCCGCTTCGATACCGGTCCGGAGCGCGGCCGATTTACCACGGCGGACGTCGTGGCTGAGAATGCGGGTCGATTCGGGCAATACCGAGCTACGGGCTGCGATAAGGCGCTGGCATGTGTCGTCCCGGCTGCCATCATCGACGAAAATAAGCTCGGTCGGGGGCAGAAGCGCCAAAACCGGTCCCAGTTCGGCACAAACCGGACCGATATTCTCGGCTTCGTCGAGAACCGCGATAACTATCGAAAGGATCGGGGATTCGCTCACGAGGGGCGTTTTCTACGCCGGTCGCCGTCAGGCGGCCCGGCGTCCGAGAGCTGCCGGAAGATCGGTCAGCGCCTTGTCGATAAGGCTCGAGCGCGTCGTCTCGTCCAGCATCTCGGCGATCGAGTCGCGTGCGGCAGCAGTGGCGATCTCGATTGCCGCCTGACGCACTTCGCGGACGGCGGCGCGCTCGGAAGCGCTGATGCGCTGGCGTGCCATCTCTTCACGACGCTTGGCGACCGCTTCGGCGTCGGCGCGTGCCTGTTCGGCAATGCGCTTGGCCTCGATCTGGGAGTTCTCGATCATTGCTCTGGCTTCGATCAAGGCCTGCTCACGCTCACGCGTCGCATCTTCCAGCATCTGCTCGGCTTCACGGCGCAGACGACCCGCCTCATCCAGATCGGCGCGGATACGCGCCGCACGTCCGTCGAGACCGGCAGCGAGCGGTGCCCAGATCTTGCGACCGAACAGCACGAAGAACAGGACGAAGGCCACCGCAGACCAGAAGCGGGGTTCGTGGAACAGAGTATGTCCGGTCATGGTCTGAAATCCCTCGATCTGGCGTCAGTGGCCGTTGGCAACGGCGGCAGCGTCGACATGGGCGCGAAGCTGCGCATTGTCCGCGTCGCGGCCGGTCAACTGGTGCACGATGGCCGCTGCGGTGTCGGCGGCGATGTCGCGCAGCGAGCCCATGGCGGCATTGCGCGACTCGGTCAGACGAGCTTCAGCGTCGTGAATTTCCTGGGCGAGGCGGGCGTTCATGTCGTGGGCCTGCGCGGCGGCTGCCTTGCGGGCCTCCTCGATGACCTGTTCGATGTTTGCCTGAGCCTCACGCGCGGCGTCATGACGCGCACGCTTGAGTTCTTCGATGGCAGCGTCGGCGGCTTCTTTGGCGTCGCGTGCGACGTTCAGGTCGCCTTCGATCCGTTCGCGCCGGGTGGCCAGCACCTTGGCGACGCGCGGCAGGGCCGAACGGCTGATCAGCACGTAGAAGACGAGGAAGATGACCGCACCCCAGATCACCTGACCGATGATGAGGGGATTGCCGATATCAAGCTGCGGCATGCCGACAGCGGCATAGGCACCGGAAGATCCGGCGACCAGCAGGCTTCCTGCCAGAGGCAGCACGGACGTCGCGATCCGGGCCGCCGGACGGAGGTTCAAGATCGCGAAGCGCACGCGCCGGTACTCCTGGATCAGACGAACAGGATAAGGAACGCGATCAGCAGGGCATACAGAGCCACAGCTTCCGTCAGTGCGAAGCCGAGCATGCCGAGACCGAACACGTGCGGGCGGGCTGCCGGGTTGCGCGCGATGCTGGAAACCAGCGTCGAGAAGATGTTGCCCAGGCCGATGCCGACGCCAGCAAGAGCGATGACGGCGATACCAGCACCAATTTCACGGGCAGCGGAGACGTCCATGAGTAAGTTCCTTTGTTGAGACGTGACTGTCTTCGGATGGAGCGCGAACGAGGCCTAGTGGGCCACGGCCTCGCGCAGATAGATGCAGGTAAGGATTGCAAACACATAGGCCTGCAGGGCTCCGACCAGCAATTCGAGGGCTTCGAGGGCGATGTTGATCACCACCGGGCCAACCGCCAGCACATCACCGGCGATCCCCAGACCGGCCAGCATGATGGTGAAGGCAGCAAACATTTCCAGCATCACATGGCCCGCAACCATGTTGGCGAACAGTCGGATCGACAGGCTCACCGGGCGGGACAGGAAGGACAGGATTTCAATCGGGATCAGCAGGGGAGCCAGCGCCTTGGGGGCACCGTCCGGCATGAAGTGCGCGAAGAACTTCAGGCCCTGCGACTTCAGCGACACCAGAAGCGCCAGCACGAACACCATGAGCGCGAGCGCCAGGGTCACGGCGATGTGGCTGGTGAACGCAAAGGAGAACGGGATCAGGCCGATATAATTACCTGCCAGAATAAAGAAGAAGAGCGTGAACACGAACGGGAAAAACGCGCGGCCCTCGGCCCCGATCGTATCGACCGACATGTTGTAGATGAAATCGTAGCAGATTTCCGCCGCTGCCTGCAGGCGGCCCGGCACGACGGCGGCGGGACGCATGCCGATATACAGGAACGCCAGCACCAGCACGACCGCAACGATCATGAGGGCAGGCGACTGACTGAAATTGAGGGCGGCACCGAGGCTGCCGAAAATCGGGTGCAGCTCGAATTGTCCGAGCGCGTCAATTTTTCCGGCCGCCAAGATCGTTCTCCCCACATCGCCGCGCCGGTCTGGCTGGCATCACGTTATGAACAAACGTTCAGGGTTTGACCAGTCGCCAAACGTTCAGAACGCCTGCTACGCCGCCCAGAAGTGCAAACAAAATGAGAAACAGTGCCCGCATGTGCAGCCAGTGATCGAGGCCGAGCCCGATCGCAACACCCACTGCGAGGGCCGAGACCATTTCAGTCCCCGCCCGAAGCATCATGCCTAAACCCGAGTCCGTTCGCGCCTGCGGCGCAAGAGCGGTCTCGGATTTTTCCAGTCCCTGACGTTGACGCGCACCCTTCAGACGATCGTCGAAGGAGCCGTTTTTATCTGTCGGGCCTGAACGCCTGTCGTTCCTGCTCATTCCGTCGCACCTCCGGATCAGGTGCAGGCGCTAGCTAACGGGGACGCAATGTCCTGTCAAGCAAGGTGGAGGGGTTTGCTCGGATTCGGTATGGGCGTGGTAC
>Ga0157365_10001140_pt1 | contig 11113 bp, 7 predicted proteins | sample AttsexASBM3_FD_111478 | JGI IMG/M metagenome (GOLD analysis project Ga0157365, IMG submission 111478) | Fungus gardens microbial communities from leaf cutter ant in Ribeirão Preto, State of São Paulo, Brazil - Atta sexdens ASBM3 | ecosystem: Host-associated > Fungi > Mycelium > Unclassified ... | reverse complement strand
CTGAATTTGCCCGATACGCTGCATCATGCGCCACGCGGTGCCGTACGCCACCGGCAGCGCGGCGGCGTCGGCAAAACTGACGCCGTCAGGCAGGCGAATAAGCTGATGCGCCGGCACGCGGCAGCGTTCGGCAAGGCCGCCGTGGGTTGTTTCGCCCACCAGTCCGCCGTCGATGCGGTTGATGGGATCAACCACGACGCGGTCGCCGATTTTCCAGCCGCTGACCTTGCTGCCCACCTCAATAATTTCACCGGCCACGTCGAGTCCGATAATAATGGGAAACGGCAAGGTAATGCCCGGCATACCGCGGCGGGTAAAAATATCGTGATAATTTAGCGACGCGGCTTTGACGGCAACAATCACATCATTTTCCCCGGCAACCGGATCGGGAAACGCCGGATTAAATATAAATTTTTCGTTTTCCCCGTGCTCTTCTAATACCAGTGCTTTCATTATTTCCCCAGCGTTTGTTATTGATCAAAATAAAATAGCCCTGTCGCCGCACGCCCTGCATTTCCAGGGCTGCTGGCATCCTTTAGCACAGGAACAGGGTATGGCAACAAAATAGCCTGCACTTTTTTTATCATTAAATTTCCATAGGGCGAAAATGACAAAATCACCTTTGCAATGCCATAAACCAGGATTATTAACAGCGGAGGAAAATTATTATCTGCGGGTTTCACTATGCGGAACAAATAAGAGATGATTTCATCGCGCTATTATTTAAATAAAATAACCGATTCGCGTTCAGGAAAAGCTTATTTCATTATCTGGCAAAGAGGTCATCGACGCAAAACGGCGACGTATTGCCGCTACTCGAAGAGAGAGCAGGCACGTTCGCCTGCTCTCCTCCATTACTCAGAAGGCGGGATAACTCACAGGCGTGATTGCGCTGTGATCGAGTCTGTTGCTCAACGCCCGCAGCGCCGCCTTCATCGGACACAGCGTGCCGACATCCGTGATGCGACAGCCCGACTGACGCCACTCCTCATTTAACAAAGGATGGATTTGATCAACCGCCTGCAGGTTACGCAGATCGTTCAGGCTCTGTCCCTGAAAATAGACGTGCAGGAATCGCTCGCCACTGCTGGTATCGCGCCAGCGTTCAAACACCAGGCTGCTGCCAGGCGGGATATTGCCGCGCGTGTACCCGGTCAGGGTCCAGCTGAAGTCCATTAGCGTACGTACCATGGCAATATTGGTGTCATGGGCCACCAGCAGCAACCATTTGGTATCCGGTGTGGCATCCGTGGTTTTGTTGATCCCCTGTTCGACCCCCTGAATCATCGCATTCAGCAGAATCGATCCCCGTTTCTGCGCGGTGTAGAGCACATCGTTGCCCAGATCGTAGTTCGCCGTCAGTATGGGAAGAACAGCGGTAATTTGCGCAGCAGAGGTGATATTTCCCCATGCCAGCTGGCTCAATGGCAAATTTTCACTCCAGCCGAGCCGCAGGGTTTCCACCATGTTAGCCAGCACGCTCAATCCTTCAACCGAGGTTTTACCACTTTTCCCCTGTTTGATTTGCCAGGGTTTATCAAAGAACGCGCAATCCGCGGCAGGTGAGCAGACGGCCGTTTTCAGCGCCTTTACCGCCGGCTGCAGCGCCCGCTGACGCGCGGCTAAATCGCCCGCTGTCCTTTTCACGGCCGCCAGCTGCCGCGCGGGATCGGTGTTCGTTGCCGCAAAGGCCTCTGTCTGGAACAGCGGATCGTCTTCCCCTTCAACACGATGGACAGCCACGCCGCAGCCGGGAAATGCCCCATCCACCAGCGCTTCAGCGGTGGCGCGGGTACGCTGCAGCGGGCTGGCCCGCACATAAATATCCTGTGGCTGGGGACAACCTGCGGTCAGTAAGCCAAGCTGGCGGTAACGATCGCCTTCCCAGCGGCCTTTATTGACCACCGCAGCATAGCCGTGGCCGGTGAGTTCTCCATCGTGCGTCGTCCAGCGGGTCCAGGGGCGCTGGGTAGCGGCTTCAATATCTTTCCGGTTTCCCGGCGTGGGTGGGCGAATGCCGTGACGGCTGAGTTCAACCACTTTCTCCAGTTGATATTGCGCCTCCGCGTGCGCCTGCATTACGCCTGACCACAGCGCGCCGGCTATCAACAGGCGCGCAGCAACCTGATGTCTGCGTAGCATCATAATCTCTTCCTTATTGGGCTAGTTAAGAGGAAAGGAGGGTGCGGTGTTCGCTGGCGTGACGTCTGGCCACCATGACGGCAGTGACGAAGCACAACAGCGCGGAAACCAGACCGGCTGCCACCCAGAACAGGGACAACGTGTGAAAATCGTAGAGCTTTTTACCATTTTCAATCACCGAGGTTTTATCGATGATGATCCCTGTAAGGAATTCGCCCAGACCTGCCCCGGCGTAGCTGACGATGCCAATGGTGCCGAGCGCAGCGCCCGCCGCCTTACGTGAAGAGATATCGACAGCCAGCAGGCCACCCAGGAAACAGGTCAGCGCACCAATGGTGGCGCCAAAAATCACCATGGAGAGGATATCGGCATAGTAGCTGTGCGGGGACCACAGCATCAGCGCAAAGCCGCCGGTGTTCAGCAGGCTGATAAACCCGGCCATGATACTGCGGTTGCGGGCAAAAAAGCGGTCTGACAGGATGCCGGCCAGAATCGTGCCGACAATACCGGCAATCGCGTTCACGCCAATAATGGCGGAGGCCTCAACGGTGGTGTAACCCTTGCCCTGCTGCAGAAAGAAGATGCCCCACGAATTCACGCCGTAGCGATCGATATACATAAAGGCCGAGGCCAGCGCCAGCGTCCAGAGGGCCGGATTGCGCAGCGCCAGCAGCTGATTTTTCAGAATCGAGCTTTTGGCCTCCTCATCCTCCATCGGTTCATGGCTGATCTCATGTATAGAGGGGAAACCGCAACTCTGCGGCGAATCACGCATCAACAGCAGCATGATCGCGACGCCTGCCGCGCCCAGCGCCGCAGTGGAGAGATAGCCCATATGCCAGCCGTAGCCGGCAATCACGGCGGCGATCACCATATAGGTCACAGCTTCGCCGATGTTGTGCGCCGTGGACCAGATCGAGTAGAAGGTGCCGCGCTCTTTGGTGCCATACCAGCGCGCTAAGGAAACCGCGCACGGGCCCACGCCCATCGATTGCGCCCATCCGTTGATGCCCCAAAAGATCGTCAGCAGCATGGCATTGGTGGTCATGCCCATCATCAGATTCATCCCGGCGCTAAGCAGCAGGCCCAGGCTCATAAAGCGCACCACGTTGGCGTGATCGGCCAGAAAGCCGTTAACCAGCTTGCCAATGGCATAGCTGAAGAACAGCGCGGAACCGATCATGCCCAGTTCCGAAGGCGAAATGCCGAGATCGACCAGCGCGCTTTTGGCAACGGTAAAGGAGAGGCGGCACACATAAAAGGTGACATAGGCTAGCGTCATCGCCAGAAACGTCTGCCAGCGGAGCTGGCGGAACCGCTGCGGGTTAAAAACGCCCGTCGGTTTCTCCGGGCTCGCGCGAAAAAAACTGAGTAATCCAGACATGATCTTATCTCCGATCGACGGAGGCGCTGCTGATTGCTGTTGATCATCCCTTATAGCCAAATCCCTGTTGTTGTGTAGAGTACAGAATCAGACGCCCGCCCGTGCAGGTTAGCGCAAAGGTTGTTTAACCCATTGTTGTAATTGAGGATAAAGCGTTTTGTTTGCCAGCAGCACGGGATTACCGCGCGCGATGCCCTCATCCGCCAGGTAGTCGTTGGTGGCGCCGCCCGCTTCGCGCATCAGTACAAGGCCAGGTAACCCGTCCCACGGGTTCATATGGGGCTCGTAGTAGCCGATCAGGCGTCCGGCGGCAGCCCAGGCGCTCATTAGCGCACCGGAGCCGTTGCGAACAAACATGCCGCCGTGCTGCAACAGGGCGTCGAGGAACGGCAGAAAATCTGCGGATGACACCCGATGGGACGTGCCTACGCCCATGACGCCACCTGCCACCGTTGACGCCGAATGTGGCTGAATCGGGCGATCGTTCAGCCATGCGCCCTCTCCTTTGTGCGCGTGGAACAGTTCATGATGGTTGGGATCGTACACCACCCCGGTAACCGGCTCGCCGTCGACAACAATCGCCAGTGAAAGACACCAGGTATGCAGCCCGTTAAGAAAGCAGCTGGTGCCATCAATGGGATCGACAACCCAGAGCACCGGGTTATTGGCATCGCTCGTTCCGCTCTCTTCCCCTAAAAAACCATCCTCCGGAAAGGCTTCAGCAATGCGCGACTTTATAAAGGTTTCAACCTCACGATCGGCCATGCTGACCACATCCTGCAGGTCGGTTCCCTTATGATCGATCTGCAGCCTGTCACGCCGCAGGTAAAATTCATGTGCCCGTTTCCCTCCAGACTCAGCAAGCGCGCAGGCGAAGCGGTAGCGCGCCAGCAGTGAATCGTTATCCAGGGTAGCCATAACCTCTCCTTAAAATGCACACGTGTGCAATATGTGGCGAAAAATAAGCCCCGCAGGGCAGAAAGGAGTGTGGCGATATTACCGCCAGCAGTCTGTGACCCGGCCCGCATAAAATTAATTTTCCATTACGCACTATTACGAACGATTAATTTCACCGGTACCGCACGATGGCGTGAAGGCAGATCAAACTGCGCGATACGGGTGACCAGCAGGTCGACGGCCTGCTGCGCCAGCCCGTCCGTATCCTGTTGAATAGTGGTAAGTTGGTAAGGATCCCAGCTCGCCTGAGGGATGTCATCAAATCCAATAACAGCGGGAGTCGGATGGTCGCTGCCGAGCGAACGCAGGCCATCGATCGCCCCTAGCGCCAGCATGTCAGTGGCGCACAGCAGCACCTGGCAGTGGCGAAGTTCGCATGAGGCAACGCGGCCAGCATCATATCCGCCTGCCGTCATAAACCGGGTCGACAGCGAAAAATCTTCAGCCGCAGAAAGCAGCGCTTTATAACGTTCACCGGTGCTGAAATTGTGCGCATCCTCGCCGATAAAGCCGATATTTGTCCATGCCTGCTGACGGCAATAGGCCGCGATAAGCTGCATCCCCTGCTGATTATCGCTGGCAACGCGATCGCAGCCTTCCAGATCGGCGTGACGATTAATCAGGGTAACGGGAATTTTTCGCTGCAGATATTCTTCCGCCAGCGAAAGCGGCGGTGCGCCGGAGGTAATAATGACGCCTGCAACATGGTAACTCAAAAGCTGTTTAAGCGAAGGCGCCAGCTGGTCAGGATCGTCAGCGTTCATCAGCAGCGGCATAAAACCATGCAGTGCCAGCTGATGGACAAGGGGAGAAAGCAGTTTGCTGCGGAAGGGATTATCAAAGCCCGCGGTGACGATACCAATAAAGTTACTGCTGCCGGTGTTCATGGTGCGCGCGATAATATTCACCTGATAACCCAGCTGCTCGGCCGCCTGCATTACCCTGGCGCGCGTTTTCGCCGCAACCGATGCGCCGGGCGTAAAGGTGCGTGAAACGGCTGACCGCGACACGCCCGCCAGACGCGCGACATCTTCCGCTTTTACCCAGTTCTTTTTATTGTCGCTCATGCTGCATCCACGCTGATTTTTCTCCTCCCTAGCTTATGCATCCGGCACGGCATAATCCAGCGCTTCAGCCGCGGCGCACCGAACCGCGCCACACCACGCTGGCTTCATAGAGTAAACGGCTGTTTTGCTGCTCCGTGCGGGGTCGCAGCTCGCCATTATGCTGCTCCTGGGCGATAAGCCACTGCACCGCGTCCCGCGCAAATTGCTCGACCGGCTGCGCGAAAGTCGTCAGGTTATAAGATGACCAGCCGCTTTGCGGGATATTGTCATAGCCGACGACGCAGAGATCGTCCGGGATGCGCAGCGCGAAGCTATGGCGTGCTTCGTCCATAAAGCCGCACGCCACCAGATCGGTGACGCAGAAGACCGCATCAGGCCGCTGCGGACGGGTAAGAAGCCGATGCGCCAGGATGCGTCCGCTCTCATAGGAGGTGCTGCCGAAACGCTCCACGGTGACCGGGATGCCTGCGCGCGACGCGGCGGCCAGAAAGTCCCCTTCGCGCTTCATCAGGCTGGGCGTGCCCGCCAGCGAGTTGGCGAAGGCGAGGTGACGACAGCCGGCACGCAAAAAAGCCATCAGGGCGGTTTCCGCCGCGTGCGTGGAGTCCAGGTTAATACTGAGCGAGCCCGGCAAGGTTTCATCGCGGTTGATCAACATCAGATGCTGGCCATGCTGATAGCACAGGTGAGTGATCCCGCTGTCGGGCATGCCGGAAAGAATGATTGAGGCATCGGCGCGGAAATTGATCGCCTGCTGCAGCGCCATTGAGACGCTGCTGTCAGAGCGATCGGTATTGATAATCATCGCCACTTTACCCGCCTCCTGCAAAAACTGCGTCATCCAGCTGACCAGGCTGGCGCGGTAAGGCGTGGCCACTTCAGAGACGATCAAACAGACAATACCGCTGCGGTTACGCACCAGGCTGCGTGCCAGATGGTTGACATGGTAGCCCAGCTCTTCTGCCGCCTTCATCACGCGGGCACGCATCGCTTCCGAAACGCTGGCGCCGGGCGTAAAGGTGCGGGAAACGGCCGAACGTGAAACCCCGGCGCGCCGGGCAACATCTTCAGCACTGACAACGGTTTTCCCCTGGCTCATGTTTCTCCTCGTCATGGCAACAGACTCAAAAAGAGTCTCTATCAGATTGCACATCTGTGCAAAAGGCAAGCCCGATTAAATGTTGCAATTTTGTGACATGGCTGAACAATTGCGTCGCATGACAATTGACAGGCTATTTTTTGTTCTCTACTAATTTGCACACATGTGCAATAAAACCCGATGCCAGTGTAGCATCGACTCTGAACCCCAGGAGAACACCATGCGCTATACCCTGCTGCTCCCAGCCATAACGCTGTGCTGCTCGACCCTGCCGTTAACCGCCCGTGCGGCCGGCGATCTCAATATGATCTGCTCCGCCGATGTGGTGGTATGCGAACATATGACACGCCTGTTCAGCCAGTCACACACCGATATCAAGGTCAACATGGTGCGACTCTCTGCCGGCGAAGCCTATGCGCGCATTCGCAGCGAGGCGCGCAATCCGCGTACCGATATCTGGTGGGCGGGAACGGGCGATCCGCATATGCAGGCGGCGGATGAAAAGCTCACCCAGCCTTATCACTCTCCGCTGCTCAGCCAGCAGCATGACTGGGCGCAGAAGCAGGCTGAAATCTCCGATTTTCGTACGGTCGGGATTTATGCGGGCGCGTTAGGATGGGGCTATAACACAAAGCTACTGGCGGAAAAGAAGCTTAAGGCCCCGGCCTGTTGGTCCGATCTGCTCGATCCCGGCTTTAAGGGCGAAATTCAAATCGCTAACCCTAACTCTTCCGGCACCGCCTATAACACGCTGGCGACGCTGGTGCAGATCATGGGCGAAGAGAACGCCTTTGATTACCTGAAGAAACTCAACGCCAATATTTCGCAATACACCAAATCGGGCTCGGCGCCGGTCAAAGCCGCCGCGCGCGGAGAAACCACCGTCGGCATCGTCTTTATGCACGATGCGGTGGCGATGGAGGTGGACGGTTTTCCTGTTAAAACGGTGGCGCCCTGCGAGGGCACCGGCTACGAGATTGGCTCGATGTCTATCGTGAAGGGCGCGCGCAATCTGGCCAATGCCAAAGTCTGGTACGACTGGGCGCTCAGCGCCGACGCGCAGTCGCATATGAAAGAGGCGAAATCCTTCCAGCTTCCCTCCAACACCAAAGCGGAAATCTCTCAATACGCGCCGCGCTTCGAAAACATCAAGCTGATCGATTACGACTTTAAAACCTACGGCGACTCCGCGAAGCGCAAGGCGCTGCTCAGCCGCTGGGATAAGGAAATCGGCGCCAGCGCCCAGTAATCCGATTCTGCCGGCGCGACGCCCGGCTATTTAACCAGACGGCGGTGGCGTAAGCCTGATGTCCGCTTCAGCCTGAACGCTCAGGTCGAGGTGATTCATGAATGCAAATAACCGGCGCTTAACCGGCGCGCTGGGTCTGGGAGCCGCGTCGTTAACGCTGCTGCCGTGGTACAGCCTGGAGACGGGCTTTTTCGATTTCTCATGGCTCGCCGCGCTCTGGCGTGACCAGGCCACGGCCCCCGCGCTGTGGCAAATAGTAGACTGGCAGCGGCCGTGGCTTGCTGTCATCGTCGGGCTGTTTTGTCTGGCATTGCTGGGTGGAGTCGTCAAAAACCGCAGATGGCGAAGCGCATTGCTGTTGAGCGCCAGCGCCGCCGGCGTGCTGTTTATCATCGCAGAGGGCCATGCCATCGGTTACAGCGGCTGGAGCTGGGCGTGGCTGGACAATCTGCTGGGGCCGCTGGCGCAAGGCCAGCCCGCGATGGGCGCCGGCGCGCTGCTGATGCTGACCACCTTTCTGCTGCTGTTCGCGTTTGCCCTGGCGGAACGCGGGGTGCTGAGAGGTGACGCCTTTGTCGTCGCCGCTATCGTGCTGCTGGTGGCGCTGGTCACCACCTTCGTGCTCTATCCGGTGCTGAGTCTGTTTGTGGTGTCGGTACAGGACGTGGACGGCAGCTTCAGGCCGGATGGCCTGCTGGCGAATATGAAGGATCCGGCGATATGGAGCCTCTCCTGCGTAGCCGGCGGCACCTGCGGCACCGCCTGGCGCACGCTGATACTGGCGCTGATGACCGCAACCGGCTCCACGCTACTTGGCCTGGCCTTTGCGCTGGCGGCGACGCGCATCGCGCTGCCGTGCAAAAAAGCGCTGCGTCTGCTGACGATTCTTCCCATCATTACGCCGCCGTTTGTCATTGGGCTGGCGCTGATCCTGCTGTTTGGCCGCGCCGGCGTGGTGACCAGCGCGCTGGCGACGCTGTTCGGCATTGAGCCTGGCCGCTGGCTATACGGCATGACCGGTATCTGGATCGCGCAGGTGCTCTCGTTTACGCCCGTGGCGTTTCTGGTGTTGATTGGCGTCGTTGAGGGGATCAGTCCGTCGCTGGAAGAGGCTTCGCAGACCCTGCGCGCCAACCGCTGGCGCACCTTTACGCGCGTGTCGCTGCCGTTGATGGCGCCGGGGCTGGCAAATGCTTTCCTCATTGGCTTTATCGAAAGCATGGCCGATTTCGGCAATCCGATGGTGCTGGGCGGCAGCCACGGCGTCCTGTCGACCGAGATCTTTTTTTCCGTGGTCGGCGCGCAGAACGATCCCAGCCGGGCAGCGGTGCTGGCGATGATCCTGCTCTGTTTTACCCTGTGCGCCTTTATCATTCAGCGCCTGTGGCTGTCCGGCAAAAACTTTGCCACCGTGACCGGCAAAGGCGATGGCGGCAGCCATAGCGCGTTGCCGAAGCCGATGCGTATCGGCGTTTACGGCGTGGTGATCCCGTGGGGAGCGTTCACGCTGGTGGTCTACGGCATGATCATGGTCGGCGGGTTTGTTCAGTCATGGGGGCTGGATAACAGCCTGACGCTGCAGCACTACATTCACGCCTTCCGCGTCACGCTGCAGGAGGGTCATCTGGTCTGGAGCGGCGTCGCGTGGAACTCCTTCTGGACCACCATAGAGATCGCCCTGATCGCCGCGCCGCTTACCGCTATCGTCGGGTTACTGACCGCCTGGCTGATCGTGCGGCAGAAGTTCGCCGGACGCCAGGCGTTTGAATTTGCCCTGATGCTGAGCTTTGCCATTCCCGGCACGGTCATTGGCGTCAGCTACGTCATGGCCTTTAACCTCCCGCCGCTGGAGATCACTGGCACCGCGTTGATTCTTATCGTCTGTTTTGTTTTCCGCAATATGCCCGTCGGCGTGCGCGGCGGCATAGCGGCCATGAGCCAGCTCGATAAAAGCCTGGATGAAGCCTCTCTGACGCTGGGCGCGACCAGCTTCCGCACGCTGCGCAAAGTGGTGCTGCCGCTGCTGAAACCGGCCATTAGCGCCGCGCTGGTCTACGCCTTTGTGCGTGCTATCACCTCTATCAGCGCCGTGATTTTTCTGGTCAGCGCGCAGTACAACATGGCGACATCCTACATCGTCGGGCTGGTGGAAAATGGCGAGTATGGCGTGGCGATAGCCTATTCCTCTGTGCTGATCGTCGTGATGCTCGCCATCATTGCGCTCTTCCAGCTGCTGGTCGGCGAGCGGCGCCTGCGTCGAACCGTTAACAGCCGCGCCATCGCCGCGGCGCCGGCCGCCCCCACCTCGTTAACTCAGGAGAATGCCGTATGAGCACTACAACAGCAGGAACTGTGGTCTTTGAACATGTGGCTAAACGCTTCGCCGGGTTTACGGCCGTGCCGGATCTCTCGCTGACGGTTGAAGCCGGCACGCTGGTGACGCTGCTCGGTCCGTCCGGCTGCGGCAAAACCACCACGCTGCGTTTGCTGGCCGGTCTGGAGCATCCCTCCGCCGGGCGCATTTTTATCGGCGGAAAAGATGTGACGCACCTGCCCGCCAACAAGCGTGACGTTGCGATGGTGTTTCAGTCCTATGCGCTGTTTCCGCATATGTCGGCGCTGGAAAACGTGAAATATGGCCTGCTGTCCGGCGGCATAAGCCAGCGTGAAGCGCGGGATCGCGCGCGGGAAGGGCTAAAACTGGTGGGCCTGGAAAACCAGGGCGACCGGCTGCCATCGGAGCTTTCCGGCGGCCAGCAACAGCGAATTGCGGTGGCGCGTGCGCTGGTGCTGGAGCCGCAGGTGCTGCTGCTGGACGAGCCGCTATCCAATCTGGATGAGCGGCTGCGCCGCCGCGTGCGTACCGATATTCGCGATTTGCAGCAGCGTCTGGGCTTTACCGCGGTGTACGTCACGCACGATCAAGAGGAAGCGCTGGCCGTTTCCGACAAAATCATCGTGATGCAGGAGGGAAAAATCGCTCAGCAGGGCGCGCCCGAAACGCTTTACCGTTCGCCCAATTCCGTTTTCATTGCCGATTTTATGGGCGAGGCCAACATTCTCGCCTGTGAAGTGGAGTCGCTGGAGGGTGACGAGGCGCTGGTACGCCTCGGCAGACAGCTTTACCGCGTGCCCGCAGCGGCGCGGTGCCCGGAAAAGCGCAGCTTTCCGTGCGGCCGCAGTTTATTACGCTGCATACCTCCGGCGAAGGTGCG